>JAABUP010009197.1_pt1 | contig 12256 bp, 12 predicted proteins | sample 5559201 | NCBI WGS metagenome assembly JAABUP01 (sample SAMN10711887, study PRJNA513373) | rock metagenome | isolation source: Antarctica rocks | place: Antarctica | reverse complement strand
TGACTGGAACTCGCCCAGCGAACGCGGGTACAGGGCACCACCCTGCGAGCCGCGGTACTGCATCACACCAGTGTAGTCGGCTCAGATGGATAGCCCTGACCGCCGAAACATCGCATATCCTTCCCCTACTGCGCCCGGGATTCTCTGTTCTCGGGATGGGTCAGCGCTAGGAACTCATCGGCCTGGTCCCCTGCAACATAGCCGCGATCCGCGCCGCCCTCATGAGGGCCGGACCGAACGCAACGGGGACAGCAGGTTGACCGCACCATCCGCCATCGGCAAAACACTCCGCACCGTGACCGGAGCGCGGCGACGTGCCACCACTGAGAGGGATGCACTAGTCTTTATCTATCGATCTGGACCGCTATTGTCCGCCAGCGGGACCACTTCCGGCCTTAGCCCGATGAGATCGAGGAGAGACACATGACCACCCGACGCACACCGGTCGTCACCCTGGCCCTGGCCCTGGCCCTGGCGTTGGGGGCTGTGGCTGGCTGCACCGCTGGCGACGGCCCCGACTCCACGAAGACGACGCCCTCGACAACATCGACAACGTCGACGCCAAGCAGCACCACCACGCTCAGCCAGGCACAGCAGGATCTTGAGTCAGCTAAGGACGGCGTCAGCAACTTCTGGGCGGTCGTCGACAAGTTGAGCATCGACCCCAATGCCTCGCTCGATGAGCTGGCGACGGTGTCGCGCAGTCCTTCCATCGGCGTATGGCGGCAGCTCCTTACCGAGCAGCGGGTGGCCGGTCAGGTGCAAACCGGGTCGTCCAAGGTGGTGTCCGCAGATGCGGAGCGGGCGGCAGATGGAACGTTCAACGCTGCCGCCTGCATCGATGTCAGCACGGTGAACCTCGTTGATAAGAACGGCAAGTCGGTTGTGTCGGCAAATCGCGCTCCGCGCGTGAAGTACACGTACGTCATCACCAAGGGAACAGACGGGCACTTCTATGTAACCAACGACAAGGCAATATCAGCATGCTGAGACGTCTCGCTCTCGCTCTGCTGCTCTGCGGCCACGTAGTGACGCTGTCCGTGATTCCGCCTTCACCAGCCTGGGCGGAAACAGGCCCGGTGACTTGCACCCCACCGTCCGTGTACAACCCCCGGACGGGCACATGCACGATAGTCGTGACCGACCCCGGCAACCCGGGTGGCCCAGGCAATCCCGGTAGCCCCGGGAACGCGGGTAACCCCGAGAACGCGGGGGGACCGATGCAGTGCTATCTGCTTCCTGGCGAGGAGGTCCCCTGTCGCGACGGCGACTCCTGGTGGAGCACGGCACTCGGTTTTGGCTGCTACGTGAAACTCTCGGAGCCCCAGCCGCCCAAGACGGACCCTGTTTGGGAGGGACACACCAACGGGGCGATCTACGTTTGTTACAGCCCACTGGTTGCGCGAAACGGCGGAGCTCCGCTGATCACGCTGTGGTCTGCCACCCCACCGGCCGGGCCGGCTGCGCCGCCTGATCCGGCGGCCCTGGCTCGTCAGGCGATTGCTGTGATGCAACTTCATGCGATCCGGATCGGGATCGTGCCCGAGTCTCGGCCAGGGAGTGTAGGCATCATCGGCATGCCTACGTGGATGTGGGCGGAGAACCCGGATCAGCAGACGTGGGGTCCGATCACGAGGTCGGCGTCGGCAGGTGGGTTCACGGTGACCGCGACGGCGACGGTGGATCGTGTGGTGTGGGCGATGGGCGACGGCGCCACGATCACCTGCACCGGGCCGGGCGCCCCGTATGCCGACTCCTACGGCAAGAAGTCTTCGCCGACGTGTGGGCACACGTACACCCGGCAGGGGACCTACACCGTGCGGGCGACGTCGTACTGGACTGTCCGATGGAACGGGCTGGGTCAGAGCGGCACGATCCCGCTCGATTTCACGGACACGACCAACATCACCATGGGCGAAGCCCAGGTGCTCAACAACTGAGCCACCGAGGGGGAGCAGTGACCACGACAACGCAGGCATCAGAGTCCGCAGCCAGCAAGGCGACGGCGGGCGGTTTGAGACGTCGACGCCGCGCAACCGGCGTCGAGGAAGCGAAGCGGGAGTCGGTGGCGCCCGCGCCGAGGCTGCGTCGGCGCCCGGTGCTGGTCGCCGCGTCGGCGGCCGCCGTGTGTCTGGGAGCCCTTCTGGGCGTGTGGGCTTGGACGTCGACGAGCAACACACACGAGGTGGTCGCTGTGCGCCAGACCATCACCCGGGGCGAGACGATCGGCCAGGGCGACCTGATGACGGTGCAGGTGGGTGTCGACCCGGGGCTGAAGGCGATCCCGGGGGAGCGGCTCGCCAACCTGGTCGGCAAGCGGGCGGCGATGGACATGGCCGCCGGCAGCCTGGTCACCGATGAGGAGGTGACGTCTAAGGTTCTACCAGCGCCGGGCAAGTCGGTGGTGGGTGTGGCGCTGCCGCCGTCGCTGATGCCCGGTGAGGCGTTGGTCGCGGGGGATCACGTGCGGATCGTTGCCACCCCCGGTCCGCAGGGTGAGGTCGGGCAGGGTGAACCGGCGGCGATCACGGCGACAGTGGTGGGCCTGTACCCCAACGGTGAGAACGGTCAGACGGTCGTCGCGGTGGAGGTGCCGCAGGAGCGGGCGGCAGAGCTTGCGGCACGCTCGGCCACCGGCAAGGTGGCGCTGGTCCTGGACAGCCGGGAGCGGTGACGAGATGGCCGTGATCGTGCTCTGTTCCGCCTCCGGGTCTCCCGGGGTGACCACGTCGGCGTTGGGTCTGGCCCTGACCTGGTCTCGCCCGGTGCTGCTGGTGGAGGCCGACCCGACGGGCGGGTCGGCCATGTTCGCCGGGTACCTGCGCGCGGAATCGGCACCCACCGACTCGCTCATCGACCTGGCGTTGGCGAGCCGTCACGGGCAGCTGGCCGAGGCGATCGCCCAGGCCACGATGAGGATGCCCGGGCCACCCGAGTCGATGGTGTCAATGCTGCCGGGTACTCGTGCTCACGGCCAGGCGCGCAGTCTTCTGCCGCTGTGGGAGCCGCTGTCCGCCGAGTTCAAGGCGCTCGAGACCACCGGTCAGGACGTGATCGTGGACGCGGGAAGGCTGGGCCTGTCCGGCAGCCCTGAACCGTTGCTGTACGCGGCGGATCTCGCCCTGATGGTCACCCGGTCCGACCTGGTGTCCCTGTCCGCTGCACGGTCGTGGGCCGAGACGCTGCGAACCGGCTTCGAAAGGGTCGGGGGAGCCTCATCCCTGGGCCTGCTGCTGGTGGGGGAGGGCAAGCCGTACTCGGCCAGGGACGTGCGGAAAGTGCTCCAGATCCCGGTGACTGCGTCGCTGGCCTGGGATCAGGAAGCGGCCGACGTGTTCGCCAAGGGCGCGAAGGCGCCGCGCAGGTTCGACTCCTCGCAGTTGGTGCGCAGCCTGAGGGCCGGCAGGACCTCGATCCAGTCCGCCGTGGCCGCCAACCGCGAGCAGCTGGTCGCGTTCAGCGCAGGGAGAACGATGTGAGCACCAACTACACCGCCGGCCCGGAACCCCGCCGCGATTCGAGCGACCCGACCTCGCTCCCGCTGTTCGCGGCGCAGCCACAGCCGCGGCCCGGGCGAGTACGGGGGTCGTTCTCGATGGCACCAGGCGACGGCGAAGCCCGCTCCGCGCCGCGTCATGTCGCGCCGGCCGGCGACGACCCGGCCCACGCGCTGCCTCGCATCCACCCCTACGGTGGCGACCTCGACTGGGAGCTCGTGACCGCGTTCCGCCAGCAGGCCTCGGACCGGCTCAGCGCAGCGCTGGGCGAGGAGCGAGGCCACCTCACGACGGCGGCGCAGCGGGAGCGGGGACGCACGATCATCCTCGAGCTGCTCAACAGCGAGCACGACGAGCGGGTGAGCTCCGGGCAGGAGACCTGGTCACTCGCCGAGCAGGAGGCGATGGCCAAAGCCGTCGACAACGCCCTGTTCGGGCTTGGCCGCCTGCAACCGCTGGTCGACGACCACCGCGTCGAGAACATCCTGATCTTCGGGTGCGACTGCGTCTTCCTCGAGCTCAGCGACGGCCGACTGATCCCCGGCCCGGCGGTCGCGGACTCCGACCAGGAGCTGATCGACTTCCTCGTGTTCCTGGCCTCCAGGTCCGAGGTCAACGCCCGCCCGTTCTCCCAGGCCCAGCCGAGGCTGCACATGCGTCTCGACGGCGGGGCCCGGCTCGCCGCCGCCGCCTGGGTCACGCCGCGCCCCTCGGTGGTCATCCGCCGCCACCAGCTGCGAAAGGTCACCCTGGCGGACCTGGTGCATCGAGGCACCCTGTCGGAGCTGGCGGCCTCCTTCCTCTCGGCTGCGGTGAAGTCCCGGCGCAGCATCGTCGTCTCCGGCGCGCAGAGCGCCGGGAAGACGACGTTGGTGCGGGCCCTGTGCGCGGAGATCCCCAAGCACGAGATCATCGGCACGTTCGAGACCGAGTACGAACTGCACTTGCACGAACTCAAGGACCAGCACCCGTATGTCTTTCCTTGGGAGGCGCGACCCGGCTCGGGGGAGCGGGCAGCGGACGGCAGCCAGGCCGGGGAGTTCACCCTCAGCCAGGCGCTGTTCGACTCGTTCCGGTTCGACCTGTCACGTCAGATCGTCGGTGAGGTCCGTGGCCCGGAGGTCCTGGCCATGCTTAAGGCCATGGAGTCCGGTGCCGGGTCGATCTCCACCACCCACGCACCCAACGCGGAAGCGGCGATCGGCAAGCTGGTGACCTGCGCCATGGAGGCCGGTCCGCAGATCACCCACGACTACGCGGTGCGGGCGATCGCGGCCAGCATCGACGTGATCGTGCACGTTCACCTGGAGACCACACCGCTGCCCGACGGCACGGCGCAACGGTCCCGCTGGGTCGCCGAGATCATCACCGTCACCCCGGGAGAGCGCGAGAAGGGCTACGCCGTCCAGCACGTCTTCCGCACCTCATCTGGTGCCCGGGTGGCCGAGCCGCGCGTGCTGCCGGATGAGTACCGGGACCTGCAGGGGTGGGGCTTCGCCCTGGAGGAGTTCTACGGTCGATGCGAGGCGGCCTCGTGAACGCCGTGATCCCGGCCCTGGCCGGCGCCCTGGTCGTCGCGGGCCTGCTTGGCACGGCGGCGGGGCTGCGGCCCCAACCGTCGAGGCCGCCGACGCCCTCGCGTGCCGGCGGGCTTGCGTTTCCCGCCATGGCGGGGCTTGGTGGGCTCGGTGCGCTGAGCCGGCGCACCCGGCTGCTGCTGACGGCAGGGACGGCGCTGGGCCTGCTGGTCGCGGTCCTGACCGGTTGGTTCATCGCGATCCCGGTGCTGCCGGCGGCAGCGGCTGGGCTGCCCGTTCTGCTGTCGGCGCCGCCCTCGGCCAGCAAGATCAACCGGCTCGAGGCGATGGAGGAGTGGACCCGGTCGCTGTCGGGCATCCTCACCGCCGGCGTCGGCCTGGAACAGGCGCTGATCTCCACGCTCCGCTCGACCCCCGAGGCGATCCGCCCGGAGGTGACCCGGCTGGCGTCGCGACTTCGGGCGCGGTGGGCCACTGAGGACGCGCTACGCGCCTTCGCCGACGAGCTCGACGACGCCACCGGTGACCTGATCGCCGGCAACCTCATCCTCGGCGCGCGCCGCCGCGGCGCCGGGGTGGCCTCCGTCCTGGAGGCACTGGCCGAGTCGGTCGCCGCTGACGTGCGAGCCCGACGGGAGATCGAGTCGGACCGCGCGAAGCCTCGCTCGACCGCGCGCTGGGTCACCATCATCACCGTCTCGGTGTTGGGGATCCTGGCGCTCACCGGCGACTACGTCGCCCCCTACGGGTCCCCGAGCGGACAGATCCTGCTGGTCCTGCTGCTCGGCCTGTACGTGGGGACGCTGCTGTGGATGCGCAAGATGGCCACCGGCAAGCCGCTTCCTCGGTTCATCGGGGCAGTCGCGAAGCAGGCGGCGCGCTGATGGTCACCGGACTGCAACTGGCCCTGGCCGCTGGTGCTCTGATCGGGCTCGGGTTGGCCATGATGGTGTGGCGTTTGGCGCCCGCCGACCCCGACCTGGGGGACGCGCTGGCGCGCCTGTCCCCGGAGCACACCAAACGTCGCGCCGTCGACGCGGCGCACCCCACCGGTGACGCCCGCGAACGGCTGGGCCTGTGGGGGATGAAGACGCTGCCAGCCGGGGCCTGGGGCACCACTCCGACCAAGGAGCTGGCGATCCTGCGGATCCCGCCGAGTCGGTACTACGGCGAGAAGATCCTGTTCGCCCTCCTTGGCCTGGCCATCCCACCACTGCTGACCACGTTCTTCACCCTGATCGGCGCCCGCCTGCCCATCTTCATCCCCCTGGTGGCCACGATCGGCCTGGCCGCGGTGATGTTCTTCCTTCCCGACTACAACGCGCGCGACGACGCCAAGAAGGCGCGCGTGGAATTCGGCCGCGCCCTGGGCGCCTACATCGACTTCGTCGCCCTCGAGCGCAACTCCGGCACCGGCCCCCGACAGGCGATGGAGGTCGCGGCGGACGTGGGCGACTCCTGGGTGTTCCGCCGCCTGGGTGAGGAGCTCGCCCGCACCCGCTGGTCCGGACTGACCCCATGGGATGCCCTGCACGGGCTCGCCGACGAGCTCGGCCTCCCCGAGCTGGACGACCTCGCCGACATCATGCGCCTGTCGGGGGAGGAAGGCGCGCAGATCTACCGGAGCCTGCGCGCCCGCTCCGCCGGGATGCGGACCGCGATGCTCACCTCCGAGAAGGCCAAGGCCAACGAGATCGGGGAGAAGATGTCGATCCCGATGAGCCTGCTCGGGGTGATCTTCCTGGCCATCCTCGTCGCCCCCGCACTACTGCGCGTGATCGGAGGCACCACCTGAGCGCCTCGACGTCTCTGACCACCCATCGACGAACCCAACCCAGCCCCGGGCCGCAGGCCCGGTCAACCAAGTAGGGGAGAAGTCCATGTACTACCTCGCCGCAACACTGCACACCCTCGGCGTCCAGGCGCGCGACAGGCTCACGCCAGCCCGCCGCGAGACCCTCGGGGGCACCGAGCGCGGGTCGGTGACCATCGAGCAGGTCATCTGGGCCGTGGCCGTCATCGCCATCGTCGGCATCGTCGTGATCGCGATCACGAACTACGTCAGAACGAAGGCCGGCCAGATCAAGTAACACGACGATGCGCCCAGCAGCCGCGTCCGCACCGTTCCACCGCCACCTGGCCGTGGGGCGACGCGAACGCGGCTCGACATCGATCCAGATGGTGCTACTGCTGCCGGCGCTGTTCTCGGTGATGTTCCTGGGCATGCAGGGGGCGCTATTCTACCACGCGCGGACCGTGGCCATCGCGGCCGCACAGGAAGGCGCCCGCACCGCCGCCGGGCTGAACGGGACATCAAGAGGAGCTCAGGACGCGTACGCCTTCGTCGCCGACGCCGGCGGTGACGACGTGCTGAGAGCCCCCAAGGTCAGTAGCAACCGCAGCGCCACCACCGCCACCGTGACCGTCACCGGGCGGTCCCTGAGCGTCATCCCCGGCTGGACTCCCGCGGTCACCCAGAGCGCGAGCGTCCCCGTCGAGAGGATCACCCAGTGAACGCCGCAGCCTGGTTCACCGGGGCATCGCAACGTCACCGACGGCGGCGGCCACGAGCTGACCGTGAGAGAGGGTCGGCGGTCATCGAGACCGTGATCGGAGTGCCGGCGTTCATGCTGTTCGTCGGCCTCATCGTCTTCGCCGGGCGGGTGGCGATCGCCAACCAGGCGGTGGGATCGGCCGCCAACGAGGCGGCCCGCGCCGCCTCGATCTCACGAACCCAGGGGCGAGCCGGCGACACGGCCCGAACCGCGGCCACGGCGGCGCTGATCAACCAGAAGGTCAACTGCCTGAGCACGAGCGTCACCGTCGACACCACCGGCTTCGCCTCACCGGTCGGGACGTCCGCCAGTGTGCAGGCCACCGTCTCGTGCGTGGTGAACCTGTCCGACGTGTCCGTGCCTGGGGTGCCCGGCACCAGAACCGTGACCGCGACCATGTCCTCACCGCTGGACACCTACCGAGAGCGGTGACCGATGCACCACTGGGAACCAACCGACGAGAGCGCCAACCAGACGGGCCGGGGCACCGCTGACACCGGTAGCCGGCTCGGCCGGCGCGTCCGCCGGGTGCGGAGCCGGATCGCCAACCTCCTGAGCCGGGTCGGTCGGGGCCGCGACCGCGGGTCCATCAGCATCTGGATCGCGACCGGGGGCGTCGTCATGATCGTCCTGGTCGGGATGGCGGTGGATCTGGGCGGCCAGGTGTACGCGCAGCAGCACGCCCGGGACATGGCCCGGCAGGCGGCCCGGGCCGGCGGCCAGCAGCTGCAAGCGGCACCGGCAATCCGTGGCGAGGGAGCCGTGGCCGATCCAGCCGAAGCCGCCCGCGCCGCGAGGACGTACCTGGCTGCCTCGGACGTGACGGGCAGCGCCATCGTGACCGGTGGCGACACCGTCGTGGTGAACACCACCGCCGTGTACGCCACCAAGTTCCTGAGCATCATCGGGATCAACCGACTCACCGTCACCGGGCACGCCGAGGCCACCATCACGCGAGCAGTAGCAGGGGTGCAGCGATGACCCAGCCAACCCGACAGACATGGCGAACCCGGCTGAGCGGGCTCATCGCGGCGGTGGCGATTCTGGCCATCGTCGTCGGGCTGCCGGCGACGCTGATCGCCCTGGGCTCGGGCCCGATCCCCGACAGCATGCCCTCGCTGGACCAGATCCGGACCGCGTTGACCAGCCCCGACGACGGGACGTTGGCCCTGGCCGCGGTGAAGGTCATCGCCTGGGCGGCGTGGCTGTTCCTGACCGGCGCCATCGCGGTGGAGATCCTGGCCCGCGCGCGCGGGGTCAGGGTCCCGCGGCTGCCCGGCCTGCACGTGCCCCAAGCCGCAGCACATGGGCTGGTGGGGGCGGCGATCCTGCTGTTCGTGGCCGCCCCAATGTCCGCGACGGCCGCGAACGCGGCCCCCATGACCGCCCAGACGACGGCGACTACAGCCCAGACGACGGGGTCTACGCCCGGGCACGCGTCAACCAGCACACCCACGCCGAGCAAGCCCGCCGCCGGCCCCGGGTCCACCAGCACGGCGACGGCGACCATCGCGCACACGGTCAAACGTGGCGAGACGCTCTGGTCGATCGCCGCGCATCACCTCGGATCCGGAGCCCGATACACCGAGCTTGCCGTGCTGAACGGCGACGTCCTAGGCCCCAACCCCGGCTTCCTCACCGTAGGCGAGGTCCTCAGGCTCCCTGCGACCCAACCCGCCGTCGGCCACACCGCCGGCCACACCGCCGGCCACACCGCCGGCGCCAACGCCGGCCACAACGCCGGCCACACGGTCACGGTCCACCGCGGCGACACCCTTTCCGGGATCGCCCTCGAGGAGCTCGGCCGGGCGGACCGGTCCCCCGAGATCTTCGAGGCGTCCCGGGACACCGTTCAACCAGACGGGCACCGCCTGCGTGACCCCGACCTGATCCAGCCCGGGTGGAGACTGACCATTCCCTCCGCCCGCAAGGCCATGGCGCCCGCGCCAGCGACGGCAACACCCGACCGCGTCGTCGTCCCACAGGACCCGACCAGCACCGGGCGACCTGACCCAGGACCGGCGCCGGGCATCGGCGCGCACCCGGACGAGGCGGCGACCGACGAGCAGGCTCCGGCGGCACCCTCAAGCACCGGCGCGCCGGTGCCCTCCGCGAGCTCCACGCCGAAGGCGCCTTCAACGGCGACCGACCAGGGCGAGGCACAGGACGCCGAGCACAGCCAGGCACCGTGGATGCTGGCAGGTCTGACCGGCGGGGGAGCCATGCTGGCTGGCGCGATGCTACTGGTCCTGCGCAGCCGACGCCGGGCACAGTTCCGGGCTCGGCGTCCCGGACGCACCATCGCCACCCCGGAGCCAGTCCTGGTCCCGGTGGAGAAGACCCTGACCGCGGCGGGGAGCCCAGCCTGCGCGGACGTGGAGCTGATGGACGAGGCGTTGCGGCGCCTGGCGGCCACACTCGCCCGCGACGGGGCACCGATGCCGGAGCTGGCGGCGGTCGAGCTGGCCGAGCACGCCCTGACGCTGCACCTGTCCGCGCCGGCCGCGCTCGAGCAACCCTGGCAGGGCAGCGTGGACCAGCTGCACTGGACCCTACCCGCCGGCGTCGACCTGCCCGCCGTCGGGCCGACGGTGCCCGACCAGCCGGCCCCCTACCCGCTGCTGGTCACGATCGGCGCCAGCGACGACGGCAACGTGTGGCTGCTCAACATCGAGGACCTGGTCTTGAGCGTCACCGGGGACCCGACCTTCGGACGCGACTTCGCCCGCTACCTGGTCGCGGAGATCGCCTGCAACCCCTGGTCACACGGGGTCCGCGTCGACCTGGTCGGCGTCGCGCAGGAGGTCGCGCCCATGAACACCGACCGGATCCACGTCCACACCGGCGACGCCGCAGGCACGGACCCGGCCGCAGAGGCTCTGGCCGACGCCATCACGGTGATCGACCGCAGCACCGAGGCCGGCGTCGACGTCAGCACCGCACGGGCACGCCAGAGCGGGGCCGACCCCTGGCCGGCCCGCATGCTGTTGGTCGACGCTGCGGACAGCGCCGAGACCACCCAAGTCGCGACGCCCACGGACCGAACGCCCACGCTGACCCAGCTGCTCGAGGTGGTCTACCAGCACGCCGGACAGACCGGCACATCCGTCGTCGTCCACGGTGAGCGCGAAGGGACCCCCGGACTGATCCTGCGGGTCACCGCGGACGGGCGGGTCCGCCTCCCGGATGCCGGGCTCGACTTGGTCGCGGTCGGGCTGACCAGTGACGAGGCCCAGGGGTGCGCCGCACTGCTGACCCAGAGCGAGGACCTGGTAGACGCGCCGATGCCGGTCGACCAGCAGGCCACCGACGGCTGGCGCGCCTGGTCGGACGAAGCGGGAGCGCTGCGCGAGGAGCACACCCTGGCACGTCAAAGCGCGTCCGACGACGAGTCGGCGGTCTCGGTGCTGGAGCGCGAGGACGAGGACTACCTGCGCGAGGGAGCGACCACCGCCCGCGACCTCGACGCTCTCGCGCCCAAGGTGCCAGAGCAGGTGCGAGAGGCCGTCGCGGACGCGGACCCGCCGCTCGACGAGGAGCTGGCGATGTGGTGGGCCGATGACTGCCCACTTCCTCGACTGACCCTGCTTGGCCCGGTCTGGGCACGGGCACGTGGCATCCCACCCACTAAGCAGAAGCCCTACCTGACGGAGGTACTCGCCTTCCTGTCCACGCGACCCGATGGCGCTACCCCGGAGGAGGTGGCGGAGCGGTTCAACGTCAGCCCCACGAAGGCGCGCGACTACGTCAACCGGGTCCGCGACTGGTTGGGCGTGAGCCCTCGCACCGGCACGCCCCACCTGCCCGACGCGCGCAAGGCTCCTGCCGCGCTCGAGCGCGGCGTGGGCGTGTACCAGGTGCTCGACCTGCTCGTCGACGTCGACCTGTTCCGCCGGCTTCGAGTGCGCGGGGTATCGCGGGGGCCGGACGGCGTCGAGGACCTGCGCCAGGCACTGCGACTGGTGCAGGGGAGACCCTTCGACCAGCTGCGGCTGGGTGGGTGGAGTTGGCTCTCCGAGGGCGACCGGCTCGACCAACACATGATCTGCGCCATCGTGGACGTCGCGCACCTAGTCACCACCTACAGCCTCCAAGCTGGTGACACCCAGCAGGCACGACTGGCCGCCGAGACCGCCGCGCTGGCGGCGCCCGACGAGGAGATCCCCAGGTTGGATCTCGCCGCGGTGGCGGAGGCCGAGGGACATCACAGCGAGGCGGCGCGGATCCTGCGCGACGAGGTGTGCAACCGCACCGACGACGAGGGCGTACCGCCCGAGCTTTCGGACCGGACCCGGCAGGTCATCGCCTCACGCGACTGGCAGGACCGGACTCGGCAGGCCGGCTGAGCCCAAACAGAGCCGGAGTAGCCCCCGCCCCTCGCCCCCCGGGCCAGGGGCTACTTCTCGCGACGACGCAGACCCTCCTCGGTCAGGCCGGCCGGACGAGGTGCTTGCTCACCCACTGTTGGACCGTGGTCACCTCGTCGTCCTCGGCCACGACCACGTACACCACCCACGCCTGCCACCCCACATCGGCCTTGACTGGCGCACCGACATATTCGAAGTCCGCGAATGGTCTCAAGAACCTCCTCCCGGCGGCCCCTAGGCTGCTGGGATGACTGATGACCGCGTGTCCCGAGCTGCCGAGCGCTACGAGCTGGCAACGT
>JAABUP010009196.1_pt1 | contig 12258 bp, 17 predicted proteins | sample 5559201 | NCBI WGS metagenome assembly JAABUP01 (sample SAMN10711887, study PRJNA513373) | rock metagenome | isolation source: Antarctica rocks | place: Antarctica | reverse complement strand
TAGCATGAGGCCGTCCCTACCCAGGCTGCTCGGCTGCAAGCGGTGCGGCTGCAGCTAATATGCAGCGCCGCTCTGCCGGCATGGGCCTCCTGTAGAGGCATGCAGACACGACTCTATATCCCGCACCATCAGTCCCGCATCAAGTGCTGCGGCAAAAGCATATTACCTATCCAGCACACATCTGCGGGGCAGGCAGCGGCGCGCCCCGGCACCTGCAGCTCTGCGGTCGGCGGCAGCGCGGCGTGCGCGTGCTTCATGGTGTCGCCCGCGCGGCCCGTGCCATAAAAGTGCTCCCGAGTCACCTTCACCTTGCTGCGCAAGCGCACTATACACGTTATGCCCACCGCCACTGAGGCTGCGTGGCGAGGGCCACGCATCGCCGCGAGCGCATGCCAAGACAGTAGTCACTATGATCAAGTTTTTTTTGCTATAGGCTTGATCGCAACCTGAGTCATAAAGCTTGCACGGCATGAATGAGGCTGCTCTCGTGTGTGGAAAGCGTGTGACGGATGCCAGTCAAAGCCAGCCGGGTCTGGGCACCGCAGGGCAGCACCGGTGCAGGGACTTCTCGAACGCATGCGCATCACCCTCGGACAAGTCGCCCATGCCCGGCACGCGCGCCAGGTGCATCACCAGCGGCTCCCGCTCCGCGCAGACTGCCGCGCCGCGGACCCGTGAGCAGGGCATGCAACACAACCTAGTGACCCCTGTGGCCCCAGTGCGTGCTGCCCTCACTTCATGAGTCAGCTCCGCTGTTCTGCACACGTGCGCCCGAGCGGGTGGCACACCGCAGCCCCTGCACGGCGCTTGCAGGGCTCGATCCAGCCCCTGCGGAGGGCGCGCGCGGCCCTCGCCGGGCGCGCACCCGGCTCCCGCGCGAGCTCGCCCGGGAACTTGCGGGTGCCCTCGAAGCGCGGCACCGCCCCCTGCGGCTCCAGCAGCCGCCGCCGCCCGCCGCCGCCCGCGGGCCGCGGCGCCCACTCTCGGCGCGCCTGGCGCGGCAGCCCGCTGGGCCGCACGACACAGGCAAAGCGGTCTGGCCCCGCGTCGGCAGCCACCCAGCCCTGTCCGACACCCCTGTTCTTTCCGAACGGCTCGTCAGGACGGCAGAAGGCCTAGGCCTACCCTGTGCCCTGTGCAGGGTCTGCCAGCCCAGGGTGCACGCCCACCCAGGCATGCACCGCGCGCGCCTTATGCCGCAGGCCCTCGCACGGCGGCGGCTCTGCCGGGGCCTCGCCGGCCGCGCCGCTCCATCGCCAGCTGCGCCCGCCGCCAGGCGCCCGCACGGCCTCCACGAAGTACGTCCGCCTGCGCAGCGCCCCCGCGCTAGCGCTCGGCCCGCGTGCTGCCCCTGCCCGGCCGCTCCAGCCGGCAGGAGAGGCGCTGACCCATGAGATGCATTGGGTCGGAGGACCGGCGCTGTTTGTGCGCACTCTGCAGCACCACGATGAACACTGGATGATAGGACTTGGCATCGTGCAGCGGGGGGCGGCTGCGCAGGTTTGCACCTGCCGGACGTCTGCGCGGCCTGCTCCCCGCCCTCGCGCCCGGGCGCGCGCGCCAGGAAGCGGCCCACGCCGCCCTGCAGCGCCTGCGATCGCCCCACGCGCGTCGCCTCAGCCTGCTAGCCGGCCGTCCACCGGGCGCGGGCGTGGCGGCTCGCGGCTGCTGCGCAGCGCACAATGCTATGCGCGCCTGCATCTTCACTCCCTGCCCTGTGCTCACGGCCAGTGTGAGTACTGCTTTGTCTCTCCTCACTGGTTTGTCACTCCTCGCACTCGTCCTTCAGCAGGGCGCTGCTGGCCGGTTGGGAGCTGTGTGGTGCTGGTCTTGTCTGGCCCGGTGCCAAGCGCCCGGACCTGACCTGCCTGTGACGTGGGGCCTCCGCAGCAGCGAGCCGGAGACGCGAGCAGCACAGCGCGCTCAGGCTGGCAGCGCGTGGGGGGGGCGTCGCGCGTCTGACGAGCCGCCCAGCGCCGTGAAGCAGTAGCCCCTAAGCAGAGCGGGCTACAGGGGGCCCACACGCGCGCAGCGGCAGCTGAGGAGGGGCGGGGGGTGCACGTCTGGCGGCGCGGGCGCGGCGCGCCGGCCGCCGAAGCCGCCGCCGAGCGTCGCGAGCGCCCAGTTGGGCCGCGACAGGGCTGCCTGCCGCTGCGCCTGCCGGCTGTCCTCGGCCCTGTGCCGCAGAGCGAGGCTGGGCTCTGTCAGGCAACAGTCCCGTGTCACGTCCAGAAGAAGGCTCAGGACCTACTCCCGGTAAGTTTAGTAAGAAAAGTTGGGTGATATTGCCTCAGAGCTGACTCCTGCTGCCTGTGCTTGCGCCCGGGGAGGCAAGGCCAGGCGCAGGCGCACCAGGCGTGCGAGAAGCACTCCGCAACTGCCCCCATCGTGGCCATACGAAGGGCCCGCTTCTGCGCTGCGAAAGCAGGGAGCGGCCCAGAGGCTGAGTTTCGGTGAAACGCTGGCAGGGTAGGGTGAAGCAATGTCTTCCCATGTGGGCTGCTCACTTCTGCTCTCTTACCGATGCGTCCAGCACTTGTCCGGTAATGAGCCGCGCAACCTTGCCTGTATGTGCTGACAGTAAGCCCAACTGTCGCCTCGCACTTGCTGTTCAGCTGGTGCGAAGAGCTGCGCATCACTTGAGCGCGACTGCACCAACACCAATTCAATACCAATGCCAACCGCATGATGGCCATACACCGTGCGCGCAGACACAAGCCTGCTGTACTGGTTTTAACCAAAGTGCTTCAGACACCTGCGCAGGGCCGATGAGCTCGCTGGCCTTGCACGCGCGGGCCGTGCGCGCACGCGGCACGCCCGCTGCCGCAGACACGCTGCCAGGCTTCCGGTGCGCGCCGCAGGCGCGTGCACCATAGCCACAGCCGCAATTGCGATGAGCCATTCCCACAGCCGCGGAACTGCATCCGCAGCCTCCTCAGGCGTCCAGCTCGGCGTCCTCGAGCTCGGGCAGCGGGAAGCGCAGCACGGCCGCCACGCCCGACAGCTGGTTCAGCTGCTCGCCGCTCGCGTGCGCGGCCGAGAAGACGAGCGCCTCGCCGCCGGCCGCCGCCACGCCATCGACCAGCGCCGCCCAGGCCTTGCGCTGCGCGCGCGCGCCGGGCCGCCGGTCGGCCGGCGCCGCCCGCGGCGGTGCGGGCGCGGCCGCACTGTCGTGCAGACCATAGAGCGGCATGTGAGGCGCATGTTGATGCGCCAGACGCTCCGGCTGGTTGGGCGGGTGGTTGTTGTCGTGCGTGAATTTGCCACAGGAGACACAAAAAGCATTGCCGGCTGTACACTCAATGCTCGGATGTTTCAATGCAACGTGCTGCCCTTGCTTGGGACCTGAGTGGTAACCACTCTAATCGAGGGCGCTCATGAGCCTCTGCCGGTGCCACGTTCAGACGGCCGCTGATCACTGCATTGTGGTGCAGGCTAGGCTGCGCAGGGCAGCGCATGGCGGGCGCTGCGGCACGCGGCGCAGCGGTCCGCGCGGCGCCGCGCCTGGGCGACGTCGTTGACGCGCAGCAGCGAGTCGGAGAGCAGCAGTGTGCCGACGGCGCCCAGCTCGGCGGCCGCGCGCACGTGGCCCGGCCCGTAGAACGCGCGCGCCGGGTCGGCCGCCAGCATCGCGTAGAACGCCTGCAGCGCGCCAGTCTCGCGCGCGGCCTTGGTGTCCTGCGCGCGCTGGTTAGGTTAGTCGCCCTACCCTATGGCGAGAGCACCCACCTACCGCCTGGCATTTCTCAGGAACAGCGCTACTGCGCAGGCCTGAGTCCTGAGCCCTGGCCTTCCCCATGTGTCCCTGCTTCTGAGAAGTAGTGACTACAGCACGCATGTTTCGCGCGCCGCCTTTGCTGTCTCGCATGCGCATGTGCAGGACCACGGGATGCAGTCCCTGCATGCCGGCGCCTTGCGCTCGCTGAGCACACCGTCTCTAGCATCAATCAGGTCCAGCAGCGAGCAGGAGTGGGGCCACGTCCCACAGCGCACGTGCAGCATGGCGGGCACCTGGACATAATCGGCACGCTGACCAAGCCCCCATGCAGCCACCGGCTTGCAGAATAAGCGCTGCGATCCATCCGCACAGTGCAGGCCAGCGAGCCTGTCATGCAGGGAGAGTGGGGTAAAGGCGCCGGCCCAGGGGCGCAAGCGCGCATGCAGAGCGGGCCCGCGCCTTTATCTGCGACGCGATGGCCGGGCTGGCCAGGACCTCCTTCAGCGAGTGCTTGTACGCGGTGGACGCTTGCGCGGTCACAATCTTCTGCCTGTTCAGGATGAGCATCCTGCGCGGCCCGGCGCGTGGCGCCGTCAGCGCCGGGCGGCTCGCCGCGGCGCTCGCGCGGCTGCGCCCTCCCCCGCCCAGGGCCCCGCGGCCGAGCGGAGGCGGGCGGCGCCATTGCGCTGCCGCTCGCTGGACCCGCGGCGGCCGCGTCGCAAGTTGCGGCCACCCTGCGGCCGCCACGCTCAGACTCGAGCCTCCAAGTGACTGTCCCAGCGCTTGTGAGGGTACCTCTGCCAGCCGGACCATACACGCCCCATAGTAGGCAGGACCGCCGGCGCGAGCGCGCGCCGCAGCTCGCGGCGCACGGCCTCCGTGTCCAGGTGCGCGCGGAAGGCGTCCTTGGTGAAGCCGGGCCCCGCGATGACCAGGCAGCGCACGACGGCCCAGTCCACGTGGCGCACCACCGCTGCAAGCACCTGCGGCGCGCCACTGCTGCGCTGGGCGGGGTGGGGGCCAAAATCCTAAGATTTCCCACCATGGGCGCAAAAACCCCAGCAAAACCTCCTTACAAGGCACACAAACGTCCGGCTCACTCCCTGCGCGCGCTACCTGCTCGCACCCCCCGTCACCAGAACGGAGCCGGGACGGCTCCTGCGCCCGCGAGGCGCGGCGGGCGCGGGCGCGCCTTGTCGAAGAACGACGCGAGCGCCTTGTCGTAGCCGGCGGCCGCGGCGCCACGCTTGCGCGGCATGGACGCCTCCACCTTGGCCTTGACCAGCGTCGTGCTCGCGCCCACCAGGCACACGTTGGCCAGGCCCTCCTGCGCGGCCGGCGCCCGCCGGAGCGTCACACGGCCGGCCCCAGCCAGGCAGGCCGCCGGCGCGGCGCACGGCCGGCCAGGCATGCACGTGCGGGCTGCGCAGCGCCCGGCGCCCACCAGCTGGGCCACCGAGTAGGGACAGGCGCGCCAAGGCGTCCGCGAGGGCGCCGCACGGCAAGCCGAGCTGCTCGTCCAGGCGAGGAGGCCCCATGCGCCAGGGGTGGCATGCACGCGAGGCCCGCAGCGCGCCAGCCCGGGAGCGCGCCGTGATGAGCACGGCGGCCAGGTCAGCAGAGGCGCCGGGGTCGCAGGCGGCGCGCACGCGCTCGATGTCCAGGGCGTCCCAGGCGGTCTGCGCGCGCCCGGCAGCGCGCCCTGCTCGGTGTCGGGCTGCAGAGAGCCCGGCGCTTCAGGCTCTGCTCAGTGCCGGGCTGCAGAGCTCAGCGCTCGAGGCCCGTGCGTCTGGCTGCAAATACCAAATTAAAACGAAAAATAACTGGTAGAAATCAACAACAAGCAGACAGGGTTGAAAGTCACAATGCTGCGACCACGCATGGGGCGGACTGAGCGAGGCGCGACCCGGGGGCCGCGCGCGCGCCTTGGCGAGCGTGAACGCGCGCTGCGGCTCCAGCTCCAGCGTGTGGTACGCGCCCAGCTTCACCTCGTCGGTCTCCGTCAGGTTGCGCCCGCTCAGCCGGATCGCCTGGCCTGCACCCCACGACGGCTCACACAGCGCGCTGCTGGGAGCTTGCCTGCACTCCTCCGGCCTGTCACCCTACATGCGGGTGGCCTACACACCTTGCAGGTGACGGGCTCTGCGCTGCATGCATGCCGGAGGCGCATGGCCCCGCTGACGTTGAGTGATACGACATATGGCAAGCGTCCTAAACATCTGTAGTACATCTTTCAGCAGCACTTATGCACGTGTGACTGCAGAGCTAGCCACGTCATGCGCCAGCTTGAGCACTCCAAGGCATCAGTGAGTCTATACGGCAACTTCACGTCGGCCACGGACATATACATGACGGCGCCATCGCTTGTGTGCAGGCACAACGGGGCACTGCGAGGGCGCGTGGACGCCGGCCAGCCCTGCAGGGGCGCGCCCTCGGGGTCGAAGTCGACGCCCTCGATAGCGATGGTCAGCCGCAGGCGCACTTTCTCGCTCTCGCTGCCGGCGCCGCTGTCGCGCGCGACCTTGCGGAACGTGGTCGCCGTGACGTGGTCGCCCTCGCGGATGAGGTTGTAGCAGTGCCACAGGTCCTCGCCTGGCGCCACCGCGCCGTATGAGAGAGGAGCTGCCACGGCGGGGAGGGCTTCGCTTGCGCACCGGCTGTGTGCGGCCGAGCGCCGCCGTGGTGTAATCTGCAGTAGATAGGAGACACTGTGGCGGGCTGGGTCACAGAGCAACAGTATTGTTGCTTGCATGCAGCCGTGACCCGTCATTTGCATCGTGAGCCACTGTCTGGGTGCAAGAGCACAAGTGCAAACCGGAGAGGCAGTGCGTTGCACCAGTCCACAGGTTGCCAAGCAACGTTGCCAGGTCACATTCCACACTCACTACACAGCAACGACACAGCGCATAGGCGCACCCTCTTCTGGCAGCTTGCAGTGTCCCTCCCCATCCCGCACATACGACTTGTTGAGCAGCTTCATCCTCACTCTTCAGTGTCCGCGCCAGCCGTCCGGCACGCTCAGTGGCAGCCTCAGACTGTCAGCTGGACAGCCTGTTTATGGGGCAGCCGTGCACCAGCCTCCCCGCTGATGAGACGGGGCACGCAGCCCGCCGCTGCCGCCGTTGGTGTAACGAGCAGTTTTGCCTTGGCACCAGGCAGCTTAGCCTTGCCTTCAGCGGTTGTCTCGATACCAAACATGTACAGCTCGCCTTACACGGCATCGCATGCTTTAGTTACTTTGCGCTCGGCCTGCCACAACTGCGCAGTGCTTTCGACCAAAGAAGGTAAGACTTGTTTAGTGATAGGACACAGTGTTTTGCAAAGTCTGCTAGCAGGATATGACTGCACACCAGTAGCACCAAGTTTGAACTTACAGTTGTTAAGCTGAAACTACTTGCGCAGTGAAAGCGTAAACAACGATGTCAAATAACACAGCAACACGCTCACTGAGCTCGCAAGCAGCAAAACCTGGACTAGGGCTGGAGCTCTCGGTGTTTGTACGACCCCGTTGCCAACAGCTCGCTGGTATTGAGAGCGCAGCAGCACGAACGCACCCGCGGGGACTGGCTGCTGGGTTGGACTGGAAAGCTTGTTCACGAGAGTGATGTTTCACAACACCGGATACACAGGCTAGTGTGAGCTTGGGCACACATCAGGTGCACAGAGCAGCAGCCTCTGCAGCACTCCCATGCAGCCCGCGCACACCAGTGGCCTGACCAGCGCCCAGCGGCTGCTCAAACAACACGGCAGCCTTGTCGCCGTGCCGTTCCACGTCAAGCGCACCGGCTACAAAGCGCGCACCGCCTACGGCTTCCACCCCGTGCTGCAGGATGAGACGTGCGCGTCAGTGTGAGGCGCCTGTAGAGTTTGCGGGTGCTAGCAGCGGGCTCAGGGTCGCGGGCGCCGTGCAGGACGAGCAAGGCCACCCAGAAGCAGGTCAGCGAGGGCGCCGGCGCCCGCAAGACGCTGTGCCCGTACAGCCCATCCGCGCCCCGCAACCGGCCCAGAGAGACGGTGGGGCGTGTGCCTGCGCTGCTGCTAGCTTCGTATTTGTGTAGCGTATGCGGCTCTGGCTGACGCGCCATCACGCCTGCGCTGCTGCTGGCTTCGTATACGTATGCTGTGGCTGACACAACATTGCGCCACTGCAGCTGAAGAATGTGGTCGGCACGCGGCACAAGCTGCACCCCTGCATCAAGTGCGCTCCTGCTGCTGCACTCTGTCGGATACTGCGGGCTCACACAGCAGCAGCTCACCTGCGGCGCACCTGGTGCTGCCTTTGTTGCAGGGCGGAGCGCTATCGCGGCAGCAGCAAAATCCGGCTGCGGACGGGGACCCTGAGTCCAAGCGCCCCTGGCGGACCACGAACCAGGTGCGCGCCCGGCCAGGCTGTGTGACTGGAGCACCCATCAGCACTCTGCTGGGACAGCAGCAACAGCCATGCGGCTGTGTGCACAAGTGCGCTTGCCACTGTAACGCATGGGGCGATTCAGTCCTGCTCGACGTCCGCATGCGACCTGGCCATCTCAGCTGGCGCTCACACGCTGGGCGGGGTGCCACGCAGGTGTTTGCCAGGTGTGCGCGGGTGCAGGACACCACTGGGCTGGCAAACCCCGGCATCTCCTCCGACGTGGCGCACACGCTGCACAAGCAGCAGGGGATCTATGGCATGTAGAGTGAGATGTCTCTTTGCTTGTGTTACACTTCGCCGCTTTTCCCAACTGTCAGCATGTTTGCATGTGCAAGTCACCATCGCATGTGCTGTAGCACAGGGAGCAAAGGCAAGCAGCCATTCCAACCAGGCACGTTATTTAAATCAGGGGTGTTTGCTGCTGCACTTGTCAAGCGTGCGCATTACTCACCAAGTCTTGACGAATGGCTTGTATTTCTGCCAGTAGCGCTGCACGCCCGCCGCACTGGCCCTCAGCACGGGCAAAGTGCCCGCACAGCACGGTGCTTACATTAGCTGTGAGTGGCAACTATGGGAGCATCATGCGGGAGCACGCCTTGCGTGGGTTGGACCACCACCCTTTTGGCTTCTTGTGGTAGTCGGGGACCGGCAGCCGCGGGTCGCGATTCAGACCATATATCTGTGTGTCACCACAACGTAAAAGACACAGTGTCAGGCGATGTATGGTTCTGCCGAGCATGCCCAAAATGCCGCGCTGCATTGCGCAAAGCGGGCGTCATCCAGATGACATTCAGCTGACATGCATGCAGGAGCAGCATGCAGAGCATGCGGCTTGTCACTTGCCATGTGCTGCATGACCCATGCTGCATGGGAGGCATGCGAGCGCTTGTGTGCGGGCGCACCGGCTTGCGCGGCTTCCCTGGGCCCACGGGCGGCGTCTCGCTTGTGAAGTGCAGCCCTGCATGTGAGGGCGGCCACTGAGCATGCGGCCATCATGTGCGGGTTGGACGCGTGCGGGTAGCTGGGGTCAAGGATGATGTGTCCGGTGGGGCCGCGCACAGTTGTACCTACGCGCGCACAACTCTGAAGTCAGTCACCTGCCTGCTGATTGTAAGATTGCAGGCATGGCATGTAAGTTTGCAGGCATGCCAGCCTCCTGCAGACGTGCTGGCACAGACGGCAGTGGCTAGCGAGCAGAGCCCTGGCGCGCAGCAGGTGACATGCTGGGGCTGCTGGGGCCGCACCACTCAGTTGGGATCTGGCTGCCTGGGTCGGCGCGGTTGCATGAGGGCAGGTAGGTCGCTGGCGGCTGCCCTGGCGCCGGCGGCGCGCCCGCCACGACCGAGCGGTACACGACGAAGCGCCCGCGGCGGGGCAGGCAGCTGCGCGCGGCCTCCTGCCTATCCTCATAGTACTGGTTCCCTGCGCGCCCCGAGCGGCGCCTGCACTCCAGCGCCAAGGGCGTGCTCCCTGGGGACGCCGCAGGCTTGCTGTGGCGGCGGCGCGGGTGCGCGCACCCAGGTAGTCCTCTCCGACGAGGTCGCCAGCGGGCAGCGCGCGAAGCCAGACCTGGGGCATACACAGTGTTCTCAGTTGATCTTAATGATACGGCTGCCGGTGAGACCAGGAACGCACGGAGTCCGCCACGTTGCCATCCATCAGCGCCTGAAGCCCGCCAAGCTTAACAGCCTCCAGAATGGTCCGGGTTCCATATACCTGCGCGTCACTCCACTTCTTGCCTTGCGCTTGCATCAAAGGGAGCGCAAGGCACCATTTGTACCACTCCAAGCCATGACATAACTGGCGCTGGAAGGCACGCATCGTGCCCTACGACTGGACAGAGCCTGCCTTCTTAATCTTCTCGGCGTATGTTGCAAGCCTGGTCGGCGTGAGGCGCGCAACAAGTGCTTGCATCTTGTTATATGCGCATGGGGGGTTTTAGCCGGCAGGTCTGCTGGGCACACAAAGCAAAGGGGCTACTGATGAACCATGCACTGTTTGCACTGTTTGCTCGGGGCAAAGCACAGCAAAAAAGGTTGTCAGAATGTCTCGCCCTCTTGAAAATGCACACACAGGATTGATATCACTGGTATGCAACATGACACAAGATGAGCATGTCAGCAAACACGCCAAGTCTGACGAGGCTATGCCTCTTGACTTCAGAGTTACACTGCTGCTGGGACACCTGCAGCGTGACATGGTACCACAACACCTCGCATGTCAGTGCGACCCCACAGGCGCCAGCTGCTGTACGCGCAGACAAGGCCGAACGTTTGGCGCACAGGAATACACTGGCACGCGCGCACACACAAGGACAGCAGAGCGCCTGCGCTGCACAGCGCGACGCGCTCTGGCCCAGCGTTCCACGGGAATAGAACGTCAGCAGAGGCCCAGCCACCAAAAGGCATCTACAACATGGCTGGGACCCGAGCCAGTGCTGGCAAAAGCGAAGCAGAAAACACTGCACAGTCGAACACGCGGGCTGCGCGGTACTGCGCACAGCCAGCAGACAATGCCCTACAAACAAGGAAACATTGAAGCCTGCTGAAGACTGGCACCCATCACCGTGCTGCGCAAACACGACACCCCTCATGCACACCCAGGCCGACATGCCGCATGTCTCACCTGCCACGCCACAGACTGCACCACACGCCGCAAGTATTCCCTCAGGAGGTTATGCACACCAGATGCAGGCACCCTGGCATGGACAGGGAGCCGCGCATCCCCAAGCTCTCATTCATTGCACAGCCGAATCGCACCACAGCCCGAGGAGCTTGGATGGCGCCACGCCGGCGGGCGCAACACATGTGTTCGGACCCAAGGGTATCCCATTCAATACTTTCGCACAGACTTCTCCAGCTGCAGGCATGCCGCTGCGCGGCGGCGCGCGCCGCAGCGCGGCGCCGGCACCAGGGGCGCGCCGCGCTCACAGCACGCCGCCGCGCTTCAGGTGCGCCGCGCGCACGGTCTCGCGCACGTACTCCTTCAGCTTGGCCTCCACCTTGCGCCGCTCGATCGGCTTGGGCGCGGCCGCGCGCGTGCGCTCCTCGAACGCCTGCGCGGACGCCGGCGCGGGCGTTAGGGCTCGGGGCCGCGCAGGCTTCCGAGAGAACAGCCTTTCGGCGCGCCTGCCCAGCGCTAGCTCCGGCCCCTGGCGAGCGCGTCTGATCCGGCGAGCGCGCTTGATGAGCGCGCCGGTGTCCCTCGGTGTCGTGTGCTGAGCACTGCTGAGCACGACGGACACGCGCCAAAATGTGGCGGCATGCAGTGCGCATTCTGTGGTGCACCCGTGCTCGACACGCACGGCGCCTCATGCGGGAGCCTGCACCGTCGCCCCAAAGAGCACAACCCCAGCTCGGTTGGGCGCCGGGCGTCCGAGCGGGCCCCAGGCACCCTCCGGGGGCTCGCCCTGCGCGGCGGGCGGGCCGCGCGCCTTGCGCTCGGTGTCCAGGATGACGCGGCGCACTTTCTTGAACAGCGCGGCCGCCTCCTCCAGCGACAGGCGCAGCGGGTGCGCGGGCTGCCGGTACTTGCCCAGGCGCCGGCGCACACGGTCCTCCACGAAGCCCTCGAAGCGCGGGCCCGGCGCGTCCCACGCGTCCTCCCACAGCACGCCGCCTGCGCGGTTACTTCACGTGAGGCGCGCGCGCACGACGGGCAATTGAGGCGCTGCGGGACGCGGGCCATGCTCGCGGCACTGCAGCACCTTGCGCATTAATGCAGCTCAGGGAGCAGCGCCACAGCGGCCGCCCGTGGACTAGAACATAGCCGAATCTGACGGCAGCAGGCGGCCAGCGGAGCAGGCTTACAGCTGAGCGCACGGCTAGGCGGCCATGACAGCTCACGGCGCGGAACTGAGGCACAGCTCGTCAGCGAGAGTGACGCAGCGGGGCGCACGGCCGCCCGCACCAGCGTTGCCGTCGACGCTGGGCAGGTCGTCGTCGCTGTCCTCGCCGCCGCCGCCGCCGCCCCCGCTTCCCGCCGTGCCAGGCCGCAGCGCCGCCGCCGCCCCCGCACCACTGGCGGCCGGCAGGCCTGCCACGCCGCCGGGCGGCCGCGGCGACGCGAGCGATGCGTGGCTGGTCACGCAGTCGCTGCCGGACGTGGCCTGCCGCGGCGAGGCGGGGCC
>JAABUP010009193.1_pt1 | contig 12259 bp, 15 predicted proteins | sample 5559201 | NCBI WGS metagenome assembly JAABUP01 (sample SAMN10711887, study PRJNA513373) | rock metagenome | isolation source: Antarctica rocks | place: Antarctica | reverse complement strand
TCTGAGACGGGCTCATCGAGACAAGTCGATTGACACCACTCTCACTTTCAGCAACACAGTACTCTATTTCGCGGGCACCGGGAATTACGGGAATTACGGGAAATCTCGCGTACACGTTCGCGTTACGCCAAAAGGATTACGCGGCACAACACTGATGTAAATATGATGCATATTTGTACATATTTGCCTATCAGCACGATGAGTGCAGACACAGTCTTGCAATGTCAGAGGAAATGTGAGGACATGGAAGCTTCACCTTCTGCAATTGCAATCGGCATGACTGTGCTTATGATGAAGTTGAAACACAGAATTTGATGGTACATTTCAGCTTCATTTCAGCTCAACCCCACAACTCTTCGGCGCTGGCGTGTACACTGTCTGACGCCGGTACTCCAAACTGGACAGTAGTGATCCAACCACTGGCAGCAAATGCTTTCACTTGCATGATAATATGAATTCTTGAAAGGAAGTTGAATAGTCAACACGACGACCTACAAGACCACGACGTGTGCATGATGGCATTGGGGTAAAGTAGGGTAACGGCTTGACCGTCCTTGACAGAGGCGACCTCCTTGCTTGATAAAATCGCGGCTCCTGTGTCTGCTCCCCGTGCAACACTTTCACCACGACGTGATGGTGACCTTGTAGTTGCGTGTAATTGACTGGCACCAACTGCCGTAGAGTCCTGCGGCCCATTCATGCTTGGTGACGCTGCGTGTCGAAGACTTCAAGAACGTGTTTGGGCTGGCTTCAGCTGCTGAGACAATAGTCAAGCAGGATGCACCTGTTTTGGTGCTGTCACTTTAGCTGTGAACACGCACAAGGCCACAAAAACTATCCCTACCTCGCAGCAGCAGGCAGACATGAGCAGTGATCCGACCAATGTCGCGCGAGAAACGAGCTCGGACGGGAACAGCGGCCCTGGAAGTGCACCGGTAGAAAGAGATCACAAACACCCTATACTTGCTGCTAACCTCTCTGGTTTCCTGCCTATCAACGTTGTTTATGCTATGCAGGTAGTGCAGGAGTTTGTTGGTTACACCACGAGCACATGGAGCTTCACAGCATACATACTGCTCACAGCCTTCTCAGGTGGCCTCATATGGATCTTTGGATATTTCTTCCCACAAGTGCTGACATGGACAATGCATAAAAGCCCATTGGGTCAAGCACAGTATGTTCAGGCAAAGGTGACCATTCTTCAGCCAAATCAGGAGCAATTGAATATAGAATCAAGTGCTGAGGGATAGCTGAAACACAGAAAGAGCTTTCGCTGAACTTTCTGTGTGTGCTGTGCTGTATGCTGATGAGTTTCTCCTGTAAGACGACTTGTGCTGTGCTCCTGCAAATGCATCTTTCCAAAATCACACCTTTGTATACAGCTAATCAATGGCCGCTGTGAGTTGGTCAAATTGAAGGAGCACCATGAGCTATCAACTCAGACATCAGAGGTGAGTCACTGCTTGGCAGTTCAGATGTGATCTGAGAGCCACTGCACAAGCTTGCGTTTGCATCCTTTGAATTGGCAAGTGCTGTTCTGTGATGCTTGCAGCAATGCACTCTCTCAGTTACCACTTCAGATCATGTGATGATTTTTTGCGAGACGCCTTGTTGCGCTTGGGGTAGCCAATACAAAACCCCTTATTGGACAGCCAGAAGTGACCTGTAAATCCAGTCACAGCAAGATGTCACAGTAAGCTTCTCATCAAGCCTTTTCCTGACAACAATAGCCAGAGTGCATGTGCTGTGCAGACAATCGATAGACATGATGTTGGAGTGCGGCTTCAGCGTGTTCTCACGGTGCTGCTGGTGGTCTATGTTTATGATGCTTCCGCTGACAACTTTAAAGCACTGCCTGACATGCCACGTGATCTGCCTCTCCAAATTCACAATGCCAGACAGGCTCTTCAGCTCATTGACAAAGGTAACAGATGTGATGCAGCTCATACTGCTGCTGCTGCTGCTGCTGCTGCTCAAAATTAAGCTTTCATGCTGCCAGATGTTCTTTGTCAAGAGCCATTTACTCGACAGGACATGAAGCCATTGACTTTGGCGTTAGCTATATGTGTTATGCTGCTGCGTTTCACATCAGCAAGCCTGATGCAGCCATTGCAAGCCAATGCTTTGTGCCATTCTTGCATGCTCCTGTGCAAGTGAAAGACTTCACTAAGGGTATGCAGCCCATGCAGCGGCTGCTGTATCATACATACCCCACTACTTGCATGTCATATGCGGTACATGTGTAACATACTGTGTACAAGGCAGCATTTCATTCTCATAAACGCGATTCAGGGGCTGACTGGAGCATATTCAACGCTCCTGGCACATGGCCAAGAAGAGCAAGGGCACGTCTGTACGGCAGCAATGACATGGCTACAGGCCGGCCTAGTCTAATGTCAATGGCATTTGGTCTGCTCGTATACCCTGTATATGTAGCTCAGGTACAGCTGCAGCTGCATACAGAGTCAAACATAGCATATGTGCATGTGGTAACCAAGACTGAATCCATTCATGCATTCATTACACACATGTCTTCACCTGAAGTTTAGATATGATGGTGAGTCGGTCAGAACACTACCTTCCAATGTGATCATTGTTCCTACGACTGCTCAAATCCAAGCACTTCTAGCTGCTTACCTGCCTGTGTACCAAGATTGAATGCTTCCCTGCATATGTTGCAACCTTGATGAGTTTATGTCAAACATGCTACGAGAAACACTTGAAGCTTCAATGTCTGAATGTCTCAGACAGCATCCACCAGACTTGAGGATCTTGTGTGATGCAGTACTTGGAGCTAGGGTTCACCTTCTATGAGAACTACATCCCATATGCTGCCATCCTGCTTTTCATCACTGTAGCCTCGGGGTTTTTTGCCACATTCAGGCTGCATGAGAAACAGATGATCCTGTACAATTCTGTGCGGCGACGCCAGTTGGTGCCCTTGGTCTTGTCTGGCTCTGTCAGGTACTGCCTCACACTGTTTTTTCTTCACCACATACTGTAGGTACATGTACCTGAGCCCACATGTAGTCGTGCACTCCAACACATTCTTGAACTTTGCATCTGGTTGCATTCATGCATGCATGCATGCATTACCGTACTGCTTTTAATGTTGGTCGGATTGTTTATAGGGTCGCAACCCTCTGGAATACTGCAAAAGACCTTTTGCGCAGTTTACTGATTAAAACTTTAATCGAATATTGTTAACGGGGGTCAAATAATACTTTTTAATGTTTTTAATACAGGTCGGCTGCTCTTGAAGGTTGCAAAAAATTACAATTAGCTGCATTGCAAGTGCAGACACCAAAACAATGAACAAACCATGCTGTGATAAATAAGCAGAGTCCGCTAACTCACTCATCATCATTGCTGCTGCCCTTCAAGGCTTCAGAGAGTTGACGGCTTCAGAGAGTTGTCACTGTCGCTTGTGACCTCAGACACTGAGCTATATGTCTCTCCCTCATTAGTGCTAATCTCCTTGACACTTGCTGCTTCATCACTGCTGGCAACACTGGCTGCCTCACTCTCTGAGCTGTCTGAGGGTTTTTGCGCTCAAAGCGGCATTTTGTTCCATTATCCATTATTTTTTAATAGGGGACGAGGGCATAAATGTTTTTATGTTTGTTAAAGTGGGTCGCTGTTTTTTGGATTATTTATTTGAACGCCCAACATTAAAAGCAGTACGGTAATGCATGCATTCAGTCATTCATTCATACATAAAATATATGTCTTCCCCTAGGATCCAGATGGGGTTCTTGACTCACCATTGTGCCAGGCTCTTTCGCTTTCCTGATGGCCTGTTTCCACATATCACTTTCAAAGCAGAAACTTCTGTTGCCTGGTGGCCCGATGTCAGGGACTTTACCCATGGCTTGCCCGTGTCACACGTGCACACATCACTGGCTGTCACATGGAAGCCCGACATACCTCACCCTCGGGCTCTTCTTCATCAATGTCGAGAGGCATACTCTTTTCTTGTCTTTTCCAGCGTTGTCTGTTTGGTACTTGCGCATCCTGGTGCCTCTGTGTGAAGCCAACAAGCCTAGTAAGACACTGTTCAGCAATGATTCACCCTAAAGTTGAAACAACAGCAGCTGAAAGAGGCAATTTGCGCCTCCTAAACACCGAGTTTTTCCAGCTTTATAGCATCAATGGCTTCCATGGCCAGGGTTGAGCTTTGGGCTAAGGGCCATGGCAAGCATGACGTGCCTGTCAGAGGCACGACAAATCACAGGCACTTTGCAGGTGTTGTCGAGTTAATTTACATGCAGAGAACGCATATTTTATTGGGTTTTGTCCAGTCCTGTGCAATGTGAAGCCTGCACTGTAGCCCACCAGCATCAAACAAGCAGCTTGTACAGGTAAGGATCAGATAAGGTGACTTCCCTCACACACAGAAACTTTCCTGTAGTCCATTCCCTGGCAGACGGCTTCTGCAGGCCAGCATCAAGCATGAGCTTCCTCGAAAACAGAAGCTAAGGCAGATAACATAAACACAGTTCCTGTCTGCATAAGGTATATGTGCTGTCTGCACATACCTCATGTCCCAACTCAGACGATTAGTGATCCCTACAAACCAAAATTCCACAAGCAGCCAAAATGTACATGTCTTGAAAAGAGACAGCACCTGGTTGGGCTGCTCTGGAGACACAACACTTGCCGTGCATGTACCTAGCTCATCATGAGCCAGAAAGCGGGATTGTTACTATTGTTATTTACTATTGTTAATTTTTATTGTTAGTATGTACTATTATTACCTGATAAACAGTACTGCCACTGGTGCAGGGCTGTACAATCGCATCGGCTGGTGCCTGGGGATGTGCTGGTGCTGCTGCGTGGGTTTATAGCACCTGCTAATTTTATACTCCTTAACTCGTTTGTCAGTGGATTTGAATGATGCCTGGGCCATGCGCTCCAGCTGAGAGCTTGAGCTTGTTCTGAACAAGCAGTGGCCTTGATAAGAGAATGATGCAAAAGAGGAGACAATCTGTCTCAGTGAAGGCGTTCTCTTGCATGCTGCTCATTGCTGTCTCTTGGCATCTGCCAGTAAAGCCCCCAAGATTCTAATTCTACCAGGGCATCTTCCACTTGTCTGTAGCACAGGCAAGCGCCACACACTGCTTGCAGTTGCTCTCTTGACAAGAACGGTAAGCTTCAAACTACATTGGGAAAACAAGTTTGTGTAAATTTGAAGTAGCTCAGTACAGCTTTGATTTGAGCGTTTGCTGGACTTCTGCTGCAGGCTGCCCAGGTGCGCAAGTCCGGCTTTGTGCCTGAGGGCGGGGTGATGAAGACTAACGGCTACCACCCAGACACTCACCACACCTGTACAGTGCATGCTGGTACCTTTGTTCAGCAGGTACAGAATCAGCATCGCACTTCCTTCAAACTCAGCTGTGTTAAGCTGCTCATCTGATTGCCCATGGCTGCCGCTTTTGGTGAAATTTAGGCAGCGTCACGCAGCAAACAAGCCCTGATGAGCAGTGCAACACATGCAGCCACAATCTAGGAACATGCACTTGCATGCACAACTGCCCACCTGACAAGTCTGCAAGCAGTCTGCTTGAGTCAGCTGCAGGTGTGCTTTGCCTTACTTTTGGCTTAGTCAGTGTGGTAGACAGGTGTGGAATGAGAGCAATGCGGAGGACGAAGTTCTGGTGATGGTGGTCAGAACAGGGCTGTGCACAACAATGGGCAACATGTTACGGCAGGTCACCAACCCTCTACACAGTACACAGCTCTACAAGGATCCTTTTCTCAGGGTGAGCCAACTGCAGTGACGCCAGGACCTTGGGACACTGGGACCCAGGGACAGCCTTGCATCTTCACGCAACAGGACTGACATTTGCATTGTTTCTACCCTAGTTGCAGGCATCTGCACTGCTGCCATGGCTTTGCTTTTTTCTGCATATCAGCTCACTGACGTATCAAGCCAACAAGGCAAGCAAGTTGCTGCCATGGCCCTCGCATACTTCAGCAAAAACCGTTGTTGAACCCAACAAGCATGTCATGGTTGCGGGGTGCGTTCACTTTCTGTGGACTCGAGTTGTTACTGCAGATCGGCGTCCGCATGCTGTACATCAGACACCTGCCATACATAATGCAACACAACCCAACTGAACCCAACAAGCATGTTATGGTTGCAGGATGTTTTAGCTTTCTGTGGACATGCGTTGTTGCTGCAGATCGGCATCTTCATGCTGCTGCCATGCATAATGCACCACAACCCAACTGAATCCAACAAGCATGTCGTGGTCGCAGGACTTGTTCAGCTTCTGTGGACTTGCGTTGTTGCTGCAGATCGGCATCTTCATGCTGCTGCCATGCATAATGCACCACAACCCAACTGAACCCAACAAGCGTGCCGTGGTCGCAGGACTTGTTCAGCTTCTGTGCACTTGCACTGCTGCTACACATTGGTATCTTCGTGCTGTACATCACCAGGGCTGGCACATACTATCATGGCCCATCAGACGTGGTCAAGAGAGTTGTCAACATCTTCATGGGGGCCTTTCCCACTGGAGTGGCCACAGTTCTCATCTTCTCACTGGTAGTGCTCCTCCCCATCATCAACATACACGCAGTTTGTGTACAAGGAACTGACTTGCTGCCGCCGCCTGTGCTGTTTGCATAGCCTGAGCGACACAGTGCTGTACTCGTGGAGAATGCCAGCACTGTGACTGGAAGTATTAGCATCACATATGATAAGCAAAGTAATCATTTCAATAACGACAATAATGATGACAATAGTGATGATTGCAGTATTGAAAGGAACAACAATAATGATATGAAACTTGGTAATAACAATGATAATAACAACAAAATCTTTGCCAATCAAGAAAGATGTCAAGTCAGAGACAACAAGCAGAGTGTATACTAAGTTGTTGAAGCAGGGCTCACAGCAGCAGGGTTTCCAGAAGGTGAAGGGGCATCCCCAACATGTTTAGATCATATAGTGTTGTTGCAGGGAACATGTGCGAGGAAGCTGGCCAGGCAGCAGATTGATGTGCTGCAGCCTGAGAGGATCAAGACCATTGCTGATGTGTCGGTGGTGTGCTTTGACAAGACTGGCACTCTGACAGGCAGCGTGGTAAGACAATTTCTGATGCATGGTCCCTTCAACAGGCAAGCCCAAAGTATCTCATTCTTGGGGTTCTCTTTATTTAATGTCAAAAGGTGTAAACCTCTCTTTTCTTTTCTTTCTGATGCATGGTGTCCTGCATGTACAAGGTGTGTGTTACAGGGTGTGTGTGTCTGTGTGTGTGTCTGCGCGCGCGCTGCAGCCTGACTTCTAAACATTGCTGCCAGTGAAGAAAGAGATGTACACTGCCAAGAAGCGCCTGCTAAACCGACTGCTGCTGCTGCTGTTTGTGACTGTTGATCAATGTGTGTGTGTGCTGCAGCCTGAGTTTCAAGGGATGCTGCCAGTGGAGGAAGGGGAGTTTACCACCCTACAGAGGAGTGCTTTCAGGTGGCCAGACAGGCTCAAACAGGCTGCTGCTGTCTGCAATGCTCTCAGTTTGGTCAGCAGGAAGCAAGCAGTGGGTGATGTCTGTGAAAGAGAAGTCTTCAAGGCTGTGGAAGCACAGTTTCTGGTGAGCAGGGCTGTTCCTTTTCTTGCTCCTTTAGGAAATTGCTATTATCCACTGTAAAACTTCTTTTCAATCCTCCACTACTGTACGTGCGTTGTTGCTGCCAACACAAGGTGCAGAGTGTCCCTTGAAGTGATAAACAGTGAACATTATGTGGAAGGTCTGTCTTTGAGACAGGCAATCTGAACCTGCACAAGCAGTTGCATGCTCCTATCTACTACACGTTAACCTGGCCCAGTGTGGTAGTAGTGCTTGCAGTGTACAACTGTCAGTTTTGGGGTTCAGAGATCATGGCATACGCATGTCATCATCTGCCTCACATGTTGCAATGCAGCCCAGGCGCAGTCATTTCAACTGCGCTGCTGACACTGCAAGGTTTCACTGCTCTTCCAGAGTGCCCTAATCTTCAATGGACGTTTATTTGTCTAAAGTGCGAAAGCAAAAGCCAGGTGTTGATTCACAACTGGCTCACAGGCTTGTCTTGAGCATGCTTACAACAGTTGTGAACACTATGGAGAAGCAATGCCAGCCTCGCACACACCCAATGTTCGCTAGCTCGGGCCCAAAACGTGCTGTGATCTTACAGGAGCGTAACCTGGTGGCTTTGCCACTCAACAAGGGCCACAGAACGGCTGATCAGGTGCTCACCCTGCAAGTTTTGAGGCGGTTTGAGTTTGAGGCTCCATTGATGCGGTCTGGAGTTATAGCCGTGGACACCAACAACCCAGATACTGGCTTGCTGTTTGTCAGAGGGGCTCCCTCCACAGTTGAACAGCTCATCAGGGGAGGCCAGATTCCTGCTGACTTTAGACAGGTAGACCATACATCCTCTTCAGGCCAGATTCCTGCTGACTTTAGACAGGTAACCATACATCTTGTTCAGGCCAGATTCCTGCTGACCTTAGACCGGTAACCATACATCTTGTTCAGGCCAGATTCCTGCTGACTATAAACAAGTGAACATACATGTTGTTCAGGCCAGATTTGTGCTGAGTAAGACAAGTGCTCATACATGCTCTTCAGGCTTGCATGGGCAATGATCACTGTGGAGCCACACACAGATCCGACGCAGACTTGCTGTCTGTCCGTGATGCTGTGTGTACTGGTGAGCAGCTGTACAGCTGACTTGCAGTCTGTCCGTGATGCTTTGTGCACTGTTGAGCAGCTGTTCAGCTGGCAGGCAAGGTAAAGCGGTGTGTTGAACAGGCCAGGTCATCAGCTAGTGAGCTAGTAACCGTTTGATCTTATTTTGCAAAAGGGCAGCAACGGCTCCTAAACCTACAGAGGCAAGGATGTGTGGTGAACTCGTGGTGCAGGTGTGGCAGTTGTAATAAGGGAAGCCAGAGCTGCTCAAGTCATCAAGCTGGCGCTCGTCAAGGTAAGGCATAGCACAATATGGTTTAGTTCGTTTGTTGCCAAACAGAGGCTTTGCTCATGTGCAACACATGCGTGCAGCTGGGTCTGTTGCCACAAAAATAGTTTTTTTGTTAGGTCTCAAAACAATTTTGTTGAAAAGAACATTGCGCTTGATGAATTTCAGCATTGTTCATCTATTTGTCTGGCCATATTATCTTTTGCTGCACCTGGCACTTGATTTGTTTGATAATCTGGACTACTCAAATGTTTTGCTGCACTTTGCGCTGGACTGTGTTGCTACCCTGAACTACTCAACTGTTTCTGGTTTGTTATACAGTCCAGTGTTCTCGCTTGGTCCACAGTTCTGGTATAGCATCTGCTTTCAGTGACTGCTGTTCCGAGTTGTATTTGCAGTGGATGCAGCTGCTTTCAGCCGGCGAGACCGCACGGTCTTATATGCATGGTGACTAAGGACCTCACATTGCATCACTTGTCTAGCTTCCTTCTTTGTTTGACTGCAGTACATGGTGGTGTATCAGATACTTTTGCATCTGGCCATGAACATGACTTTCTACCTTGATGGCTCATCATTCTCCAATGCTCAGGTATACAGCATAAACAACAGGTGCAGTGATGACGCAGATTGAATAGTCACCAGCTGTGAGTGCATATAGCGTATAGTACAGTAGACAAGTCAGTCCCTACTTTTCAATGAAGCAGACACTAGTTAGTGAAGCCAAGCTGAATTGCTGAGACTCTGCTGCAATCTGCCCTTTGCATCTGCTTCTCACTCAGCCTTTTGATCTCCTTACGCTTGCCGAATTGTCTCTGGCAACTGCCTTTCAACCTGCCGTTCGTATGTGCTCCTTGCATCTGCTGTGAGCAGTCGCCTTTCAGTTTGCTTTGAACTTTGCTCCTCGTTTTGCCTTTCAATCTACTTGCCGCACCTGCCTTTCAGTTGCTGGCTCCTGCTGCTACACACAACCACAGCTGACTGTTCTGTGTGTCGCCATCTCCAATGCAGCTGTTGGTCCTCTCGTATCAAGTGTTCACGCACCAAATGCTGCTGCAGAGAGGGACATACGACTGGGTTGCCTTGTCCCTGGGTCTGGCAGCAAGCTTACGCCCTGCAGCAGATTCGCTGACTCCTGGGCATCCACCACAGATCCTGTGCACCATGAAGCATTACCTCCACACAGTAGTCATGCTGCTCATTTCAGGCTGCATGTACTGGAGCTGCCTTCGCTGGCTCCTTGTTCAGCCCTGGTACAAAGGCGGCAACGGTAGCTCATATGAGGTTAGCCTTACTCATGCTTCCACCTGCATCTCCTTTGCTGCCTCTCCTGGGATATGCACGTTGTGCAAACTGTTTGATGTCGCTGTTGATTGACCCTGACAGACTGCGGCGCAGCTTTTCACAATGATCTCAAGATGCATCATGCATTGCACATTTTCCAACATTTTTCTGCATTTGGTTCAACAGCCAGAAGCTGCCTCTGCACTGCCCTGTGCCTCACAGAGTAGCCTGCACTGCCCTGCCCTGACGACCTGGTTGTGTCCTGCCCTATGCCCTGCCCTGTAGCTTGCCTTGGGATGTCCTGGTGTGCTGTAGTCTTGGCCAGCATGCCAACCAAATTGATATGCGCTGCAGAACCCAACATTGTCAGCCTGCTGGTGCGTGGGTCTATGCCAAATCTTGATTCCTGTTCTCACTTTTGGCAAGGACACTCAGCCTTTCTGCAAGACCATGAGTCTGGCAGAGTCGGTCGTCTTTGTGGTCTACATTATATTTACCTTCCTCTGCAACTTGCTGGGACCTAGCTTCTTTGACGCGGCGCATGTGTTCAAATTTTACAAGTTTCCGTTTAGCTACACCTCGTGGGAAGATGGAATTGTGTGGCTGTTCATGTTTGTGTTTGTACTCATGGTACCAGCTTCCCGAAAGGCTTTGGAAAAGTTTGAGCAGCGCAGTCAGAGCAGGGTCGTGCCATCTAGCAACCCATAATAGCCATGGGTTCTGGCAGTAGGCACCTTGATAACATCCCTACATTGTATTAGTAATAGCAATACTGCTATATATCGTGCTAGAGCTGTTCTGAATTGCTGCTCAAGCAGTGTTGAGCCTGTTTGAAATTATGATTAGAAGGCAAATGTACAAGTTGCAATCAAAACTGTTTTCGAGAGTATGCATCAGCTGCTGCAGATCTGGTGCATCTCATGTACAGTCATGCCTGGCTTGCTATGTATATTTATGTGTACGTAGCTATGTAGTATTACACTAAGGGAGATATCACAGCAGGTAGCTTCAGAACGGTGAAGTAACTGCTGTCGTAATCATTACGACTGTCGATATCACATATTGCACGCTTGGTCCCATCAGGCAATGCATTGCCTGTTATAGGTACTCTATGGGTACCAAAAAAGAAGTTTCAAGAGCACTATCATACCATGACCTCACTGCCTGTGTGTCCAAATGCTACATGTATTGCTTGGGGTGAGTGCCACAACCCTGCTATCTGTTTGTTGCATGACTAATGCTTGGATCTATTTCAGGTCAAAACTGCACTCTAATCATGCCATGCATTGCTGGTCCTTCAGTCATGCAAAACCCTTCAAACACTTTTGCCTGCAGTATTGCTGTCAGAACAAGGACAGCCTCTGTTGTGTCCAGCACTATATACCACTTCTCGCCAGCAGCATGGAGCTGAAGTACTCCTTTGGGGCAATGCTGAGGCGTTCATGCTTTGACAGCTGTGGTCACCACGGCTTTACATGTTGTCATTGTTGCTTCTGATGTGGCTGACATAAGCTGTGGGAAGGCAATACATTGTGCCATACAGTGTGTTTGATGCTTGTCTCCAAGGTGTATACAACTGCGTCGCGAAGCCTGACACAGCGGTGCTTTGTTGCATACCGTGGCTCTAGATGCTCCAGCTACTTCACCGTGCTCTGCTGATCAGTGCATCTTTGCGATCTTGCGTCTGAGTTTTGTGAAGGATGCTTACCGCTGAAGACTTGTCACTACTTCTTCTTGTAGCGAAAATCACATCATCGCAAGATTCAGCTGTAAACCATGTGGTCCCCTTTGGCCCCTGGCGATTTGACCGTGGGTCAGATATCGGTCTGACCTTGGGTCAAATGTGTTCATTACGGGATGCGGGTTTGACGGAGGTCTTTCGAAATTTGCAGACCACAGCTGAGCGGCACAGCGGAGCGCAAACATATACTTGCGACGAGCGACGCTTCAGTTTACTACCACAGCTCTCGATGGCCTTCCACTTCTGACGGAGCAGATTTGACCTCCGTTAGAA
>JAABUP010009192.1_pt1 | contig 12261 bp, 21 predicted proteins | sample 5559201 | NCBI WGS metagenome assembly JAABUP01 (sample SAMN10711887, study PRJNA513373) | rock metagenome | isolation source: Antarctica rocks | place: Antarctica | reverse complement strand
TCTTGTGTGTTTGACTTTGCCTAACTTAGCAAGGCACATGCATAGACTTGATAGTCAGCTGATTGATTCACTTTGTCTGCTTTTTATTTGTTGTTGTTGTTGTTGTTGTATGTTGATAACCCGGGTGGCGGAGAACCTGACCTCTCAAGGCAGGTCTTAGATGGGGTAATCTATGACTGCTGAGGCAGGTATGGCTTCCATCCCGGGCCCATACCCGGGTTTTCCGGGTTGGGGATCAGAAAATAACGCCTGAGCGCTCCCTATGAGCGCCGTGATGGTCGTTACAGTCTTTTTAGGACTAGGCCTAAAGACTTGCTTGCGGCCGTTTCAAATAGCTTGTTGAAGTCGCTAGTGCCGGCAAGCACGCCGTCTCACCTGTAAACCATCTGCAGATCCGAAAGTTCTGTAGCTACTGACGCACCTGGTGTGCAACCTGGACCGTAACGAGCCTGCCTCTTGATCCACCAAGGTGCAGCGTTCGTAAGTTGGCAACCATGAGGAAGAAGGTTGACAGTCGAATTCGAACCTTGGTGGAGAATTGCGTCAAGCAGAAGCGCCGTTCCTTGTTTGTCATTGTGGGAGACAAGGGTCGGGACCAAGTCGTGAACCTGCACTACATGCTTTCGAAAACTGTTGTCAAAGCCCGTCCTTCAGTGCTGTGGTGCTATAAGAAGGAGCTGTACCTCAGCAGGTCAGTCCCAAGCCTTGTGCTTGCCGAGCATGCGGATTTGTCAGGACGCACGTAGCCTGTCACTGGTTTTACCATGCTCAAAGCGACGTGCACCTGCAGTCACAAGAAGAAACGCATGCGCCAAATCAAAAAGATGGCGCAGCGTGGCCTGCTAGATCCAGAGCAAGAAGACCCATTTTCTCTGTTTGTGGCTTCCACTGACATCCGATACTGCTACTATCACGACACTCACAAGATTCTTGGCAACACATTTGGCATGTGTGTCCTCCAGGTGTGCATCAGCTTTTGCCTTTGCTGTCATTTCCTTACAATGCAGAGCATGTTTGAGCAGAGCATGTCCTCTATCGCCAAGCATGCATGTGCTGCTTTGTTGCAGCAGTTCGGGACACCTGGATTGCCACAGTGCAAGGAAGCATTGCTGCAAAGCCATGTGTTTCTGCAATTGGCAAAGTCCTGCAAGCATATACAGCTGAGCACTTTGATCTGCCATAGGACTTTGAGGCCTTGACACCCAATCTTTTGGCACGGACCATCGAGACTGTTGAGGGAGGAGGAATTGTGGTGCTGTTGTTGAGCACGCTGACTTCACTCACACAGCTGTTCAGCCTCACCATGGACGTGCATTCACGCCTACGTACAGAGTCTCACCAGGATGTGACAGGTGAATAAGGGCTGTGCACAAAGATGAGGCAAATGCATGAAACGTTGGGAACAATGTGTTGTTGCCGTCACAACCTTGCTTCTTTACATGTCGAAGGCCTCACCTTTGTCCTGCACAGCGCATCAGGTGCCGTGTCGTCCATGCTATGGACAGCTAGATCCTGTCATAGCAAGCAGCTAAACACCTGTCAGCATGACAGCAAGGATAGTTTGCAAACCTTGATCTGCTATGCACAATTCACCCCAACATCAAGTAAGCCCAAACTTGCTATAATATCAAGATCAACATCCTTCATTGTGCTAGATCTTACTGCATGCCCATCATGCACAACGCTGCACTGCAAAAACTTTACTTCCATGATCAGCAGTCCCTCCTGCCTGTGTTTTGGATGTTGAGGCAGGTGTCCTGCCAAGAAGCAGCTGCACAACTAACCCATCGCGTGCCCTGCAGGCCGTTTCAATGAGAGGATGGTACTATCACTAGCTAGCAATCCCTCCTGCCTGCTGGTGGACGATGAGCTAAACATCCTGCCCACCTCCAGCCATGTCAGGAACATTGAGCCCCTGCCAGCTGATGGGCAAGCTGCCCTGGAGGCCGATGGGAAGGACACAGACTTGAAGGGCCTTTCAGACTCCCTAGCAGATACCCTGGTCAGCTGTTGTCACCTCACTGTGATGCATTGGGCACAATGCTAGGCATTGTTGTTTGCATGTGTTGCATGTTGAACGTTGCAGCTGGTAGACATGCTCTGTACAGGTCAGTGGACAGTATGACGAAACCAAGAACTGGACAGCAGCATCATACATCACTTGAGGTGCCTTACATCATCACCAACCATGTCGATGTTACTATCACAATCATTGTCATCATCAACATCATCAACACCAGTACTGTGGCACTTTATCTTATGACTCATTTTTAGTATGATGGACAGTTTTTGTAATGTCATCATTATGCGTCAGCTGTGCATTGTGCAGCCTGCCGGCCCTCTGGTTGCCAAGTGCAAGAGCCTGGACCAAGCGCGAGCAGTGATGACCTTCCTAGATGCCGCATCTGAGAAGACGCTGCGTAGCACTGTTGCTCTGACTGCAGCACGTGGGCGAGGCAAGGTGACAGCACTCAAGTAGTCATGCTGTACCATTGTATTGCTCATGTCCATCACTTGCTTAGTTCTCAACCTGTCTTTCACATAGGGTCTGGATGAGCATATACGGCCTGTCCCTGCATGTATGGTCTGTCTGTGTGCATGTAGGTCTGTGCTTCTAGGGTATGTGCGTAAAAAGGTCTTTGCGTGTAGTCTCTGTGTGTGTAGCGTTCTGCTGTCTGTAGATTGCTTGTAGGGTCTGTGTGTACAGGGTATGTGTGTGTAAGGTCTGTGGATGTAGGGGCTGTGCATGTAGAGTCTCTTCAAGCACTCCTCACAAACATGATGCTGTTGGACGCATGACAAGCTCCTTGTGCACATGACGAGCATGCTTGCAGCAACTTGTCTCTTGCCTCATTTTGCCAGCAATTCCTCTCACTGCTGTTTAATCCTCTCAGATAGGTGTAAGCTCACTGTAAGCTCACTGTAACCTCATTGTAACCTCACTGTAACCTCACTGTAATCTCACCGCCATAACTGGCAGTTGGACACCAGCCTGCAGTGCTGTGCTGCAGCCCATGGTTCTGGCTCTGGCCAACGCTGAAACACTACAGCTGGCCTAGTACCACCACTTGACATCTGATGCCAGCAGCTTGTCTTGGTTATGCTGTGATGCGCTTTCTGATGTGCAATGCTGTGGTGCAGTCAGCAGCACTGGGTCTTGCCATTGCCGGAGCATTAGGCTTGGGCTACAGCAACATCTTTGTGACAGCACCCTCCCCTGAGAACTTGAGGACCCTCTTTGAGTTCATCTTCAAAGGGCTGGACCAGCTGGACTACAAGGAGCATCTGGACTACGACCTGGTGGAGAGTACCAACCCTGCCTTCGCCAAGGCTATTGTCAGAGTCAATGTCTTCAAGAATCACAGACAGGTATGCGCTTTAACTTCATCGTCCAAAGTCAGCAGTCGCCCATTTGTTGCAATGGCATGCTGTTGATTGCCAAGCAAGCAGTCAGTCTTCAACGTTTGCGGACAGCACTGTGTGTCAGGTCTATGGTGGGTATTTAGTTGTACACAGCATGCAAATTGGGCTGTCAAAGCATTTTAAATTGCCCATGGCTGAATCAGATGCCTTGCATTTTTTGCCAGGATCAAGCTCAGCGTGTAGCCCTGCCCAACAGCGTAGATGTGAGCACAAGAAATGCAGTTTCTTGAGCATCCCTTGTGCTCAACTAGTTGTCTTGTTGAGGAGCTGTTGAGGAGCTGCAAAACCAGAAGTCTGGATGTGTGTGATGCAGACGGTGCAGTACATTCAGCCACAGCATGCTGCTCAGCTGAGTCAAGCTGAGCTGTTGGTCATTGATGAGGCAGCTGCCATACCCCTGCCTGTGGTCAAGACCCTGCTTGGCCCATACCTGGTGTTCCTGTGCTCCACTGTGAATGGGTATGAAGGCACTGGCCGCAGCCTTTCGCTCAAGCTCATTGAGCAGCTTCGCACTGAGGTGAGCTATGCGTTATCTTTGAGGCTGTCATGACAACATTGCCTGGCACGACAAAGATGCTGCTATGAAGTCTTCCTGCCTTGCCTTGGCCAGAAGATATGCAACTCGTTTCCCCTGTCAAAGACTTTGCAGCATGCCTCTGAGTGCTGATCTGGACACGTTCATGAGCAATTTCAGCTAAAGGGTTTGTTTGATCCAAATATTGAGGAAGTGGGCTTAAACTCAAAGATCCACTGCTCTCACAGGCTGTGTGATACGGCTTCACCTCTGGTCTGATCATTGTTTCCCTTCAAATCAGGATTTCCCACAAGCTTGTCAGCTTTATGTTGACACCTTACCTTTATTTGGTGCCCCTACCCCAGATGTCATTGGATGCTTCAGGCCCTTACGCCCAGTCAACAGCAGACGACTTTTACATCCGTGCAGTCACATCTTGCTTTTGCCTATGTGGTGAGTCATTCTGTTGTGTAGGGAGCCAAGCTGAGCAGTGGTCAGAGCAAGGGTGAGGAGGCAGGGGGAGGGGGAGCATTGGGGGTGGGGGGCAGAAGGTTCCGGGAGGTACAGCTGCAAGAACCCATCAGGTGAGATCATGCTCACATCAAGTCTTGCGTTGTCCCGGGCACAGACACATATTCCCTTCAGACCATCATATTGACCTGCAATGTCAGGTGCAGTATATATCTTGAACGTATGTGCTGTCTGTCTACCAGCTGTCATCTCCAAAAGTTGTACTGGCTTTGCACCTGAGCCTCCTTTCAACGCACAGGACATGCTCTGTCTGTAGCAGTGTGTAGCTGCAACGCAGATGGGCACCATGCCTGCCTGGCATATCAGTGCATCACGAACTGTACGCTGAAGACATCAGCATGGTTGCAAGCACCAGCCTTGAAGGTGCACTTGTGGAAGCAGCTTCACAACAAGCTGCATGAACTCCTTGCACTGCAGTAATGCACCATGTATCATGCGTATGACTCTGCGACTTCTGGCACATCAAGTGTTCTCACTTCTGGCCTGCAGGTATGCAGCAGGGGACAAAGTGGAGTCGTGGCTGCTGGTGCTGCTTTGTCTGAATGCAGCCGAGCACGTACCTAAGCTGCCGTCCCGCCTACCCCACCCCACCGAGTGTGACCTGTACTACATCAACAGAGACACCCTCTTCTCTTATCACAAGGTGGGCTTACTGCATCTACTGCATTACACCCTTGCTAGGGCTCACCACCCTACATGTATGTGGCATATGGTGACTTGACTGTCGGGTGTATAGTGACTTGACTGGCAAGCGTTTAGTAACTTGACTGGCAGGCATATAGTAGCTTGACTGGCTGGCGTATAGTAACTCAACTGGGCAGGCCTATAGCAACTTGACTGGGCAGTTGTACAGTAAAGCCACTGTGCAGGCATATGTTGCTTTGACTGGGCAGGCACGTGTTTTATTTCATGCTGTGGAGTCAGTACGCCCATGAGGGCATAACGGGTTGCTTTGTGTTGAGACTCTGTGAGGGTCGCAGAAGGTTGTGCAGCCAGGTGGCTCAACGCTGTGCTAGTTTGGTCTATGGTGCAGCATATTGCCTGGTACACCTCTTGTGCAATGGCATCACAGTCTGGAGGTTTCCTCTATGGTGCAGCAAGTCACGTGGTGTATCTCTTGTATAATGGCATGAGATTCTGTGTAATCTCCATCAAGATGCTGTCAGTCACAAGCAACGCACATGGGTGAGGAGCGCAGACAGGAACAGCAAGGAGCCAAGACCTGTGTCCTTTTGTTTGAGTTACTATATGCAAACCACTTTTTTTGATGGATGTTCAAGCTGATGCATCAATCGGGTCTCAGACTTGACGATTTTCTGACAGAAGTACAACAGGAGAAGAGAACACCAAGTGTTGCGCTCCCTTCTCTTTTTGTAGTCTTGTCAGACAGTCATCGAGCCTGAGCCCCTGCCGGAACATCTGCTTGGACACCTGCACAAACTTTTGATTTGCACCCAGTCAGTCACACAAACCAACGCAGTCTCAGCTTCTTGCTGATCAGTTCTGCTCTCGGCACCCATGTGCACAAATTAGTGATTTGCATCCAGTTAGTCATACAAACCAACACATGTCTCAGCTTCGTGCTGTTCAGTTCTGCTCTTGTCACCCATGTGCACAGATTTTGCCTAACAACACAACAGATTGCATGAGCCCAAGCCCACGTGACCAGCTTCAATGCCTGTTATATGTGTCATCACTCAAGCAGAAAGTCAGGCATGTATACACCTGTGCTTTCAAGCCAGGATGTCTGATGAGTCACAACTGGCTCCACACCCCAGACTGTAAGGTATAGAGCGAAAATATTGTGCATGTATCTGAACGCCTGTCTGTGTGGTGTTGTAGGCTTCTGAGGCATTCTTGCAGCGCATGGTATCTCTCAGTCATCAAGTCAGCCTTGTGTTGTGCGCATATCTGAGAGCCTGGTTTGGTTGTGTAGGCTTCTGAGGCATTCCTGCAGCGCATGGTGGCGCTGTATGCTTCCAGCCACTACAAGAACACTCCCAATGACCTCATTCTGATGAGCGATGCCCCTGCGCACCACCTCTTTGCCCTTCTTGGACCTGTTGATGAGACACAGGTTGGCTTTCACATGCTATACTGGTGTACGGCTTTTAAGTGTGCCTGTGCACCACCTCTTTGCCCTGCTGAGACCTGTTGATGAGACACAGGTTGGGTTTGACATGCTATACTGGTGTAAGGGCTTTGTAGTGTGAACATGCTATACTGGTGTAAGGTTTTTGTAGTGTGAGCATGCGTCTTCAGCTGCTTTGCTCCGAGAGTCGGTTCATCTTGCTACACAGCAAGCATTGGATTCTGCTTCATCTTGCATGTCTTGTGCATGAGATGGTGCCAGGTAGGTCAGTCTGCAGGATTTGGCATTGAAGCATGGTGTCGCATGACTTTCTCCAAATGACATGCTTGTTAGCAAGTGGGTCCCATATGATGCAATGCTGCTGCAGAATGCCCTGCCAGATGTGCTCTGTGTGGTTCAAGTGGCCCTGGAAGGGGCAGTCTCGAAGAAGGCCGCCCTGAACAGCCTTGCGCAGGGCAACTTGCCCCAGGCGAGCCCCTGTCCTCTTCTTGTATGTGTTTTCCAATCAGACGTTTCGCAACACCAGCACTCCAGTCCTGCTTTCTTATTGCCTCTATGCTCTGGCAGCTTGCCAACTTGTGTCACCTTGAACAGTTGCTGGTGTCCCCTGTGGCTTTTGTCTGCTCATATCCTTGCTCCGTTCATCACCATGTGTCAGTCCTCTTTAGCAGCCTGCAAGTTAAGGCTTACATGCAGCACAGAGTCAAAGCGGAGCGCAACGCGATGTCACCGTGCACCCTCAGGTTGCAGGCACAAGCAAGCATCTTGACAAATGTCCATGCCTGTGTGCATGTCAATGTGGTGCTTGCCGTACCAACATAAACACTCTGTGCGAATAACAGGACATCTCTATCCATACCATAGACATATATAAAATCAGACAAACACCAGCTCCAATCATTTGGTGATCATTTGGTGAGCAAGGGTAATGTTGACTGTGTAGGGAGACTTGATACCTTGGACCATAGGGCAGCAGTTTCAGGATCCAGACTTCCCTTCACTGTCAGGCGCTCGCATTGTGCGCATAGCGGTGCATCCAGGCCTGAACAGGGCAGGGTAAGATTCACCCCTCCCCCCCCCGTTGGGCTCGGGCTGAGAAACTACATGGCATCTGTAGTGAATCATGAACGTCTCGATGTGTGTATCCCCCCCCTCCCCTGGCCCTGCCTACATGCCGCTCCCAATGTATCCCATTTTGCAGGCGATATCAGGCTGAGAGACTACATGGCGTCTGTCATGAATCATGAGTGTGTGAATGTGTGTATCACCGGCTGTGACAGTGTCTGTGGCTTGCAATTGAGCACTTTCCTGGGTAGCCGCACTGCTGGTCATGATGCGTGTATCTCAAGGAATGCTTCAGGTTCACTAGCTAGTCTGCACAGTTTTGTGTAGCTGCATGGAGAATCATTCATTCAGATACAATGCAATGGAAGGTCTGCAAACAGTGCTGTTAATTGTGCACTTCAGACACATAAAGTGTCTGGCAAACAGGTGTGTCAGAGCTTTGTGAGAGCAGCATGAACACAGTATCTGTCGTGTGAGGCAGCTCGAGCCTGTATGTTTTCACCTGTGCAGGTATGGGTCGAGATCCATTGACCTACTGAAGCGCTACTACCAAAACGAGCTCACAGATCTGTCACTGGATGACGCCCCAGATGCCTCAGAGCTCAACGGCAAGGCTGAGTCACGAGCTGATTCCAATCACCACACCAGCACGAGCGGCAGAGGTCCCAGAACCCTACCAGAAACCCCATCTACCAACGGCGGTTCTGCCGTTTCTGCCGCCCTGCACAGTGAAACCCTAGCCCCCAGATCTGCCCTGCCACCACTGTTGCTCACCCTAGGGGAGAGACCGCCGGAAGCCTTGCAGTATCTGGGCACCTCCTTTGGGCTGACATTGCCCCTCTTCAACTTCTGGGCGCGCAGCGATTACAAGCCAGTGTATGTGCGACAGACTGCTAGCGACATCACAGGTGAGGCTTGTGAACTGCATGCAATGTGACATGAAGTCGCTTTTTGTGCTAGCTTGCTCAGCTTCTAGACTGTTTCAGGTCATTTGTCTGTACCTGAATTTTGTCAAGCTGTATCGACAATATCACAGCCTGTGATAAGATTTACATTGCAGCATTCGTGATGCACATTTGAAATGTTTCACCCGGCAGTGAGTTTGCATTTGCACCCAGGAGTTCCTGTTTGACAGATGGTTGTAAAGTATCCGATGCTGCATGCACTCAACTCCCATTCAGTTCAGACTAGGATGAGTCGTCCTCCAAGCACAGCTGCTATGGAATGTTGCCCACACTCCTGTTGACAGTCTTCACAGCAGAAGATGCTGTCTCATCACATGACTCCAGGCTGCCGCCTCAGAAGGGTCCCGTTATGATTGCTGAAAAGCGTAAAATTTTCTTTTCTTTTCTTTCATCATATCATGTCTTCTGTGTGACAGGTGAGCACACAGTAGTGATGCTACATCCCCTGCAGTCTCAGCTAGTGGAAGGCACAGCCTGGCTAGACCCCTTTGTGCAAGACTTCAGAACCAGGTTTCTGACTCTGCTGTCTGGGGCATTTCGGGGCTTTGCCCCAGCCTTGGCCCTGACCATCCTGGACCCCCAGCTGACCTTCACAGAGGCCCAGGTTGAGACAGGGGTGTCAGAGGGGGGTGCCATCAGGAAAGCTGATGGCAGCCCCATGTCTGCATATGATCTGAAACGGTTGCAGGTATGGGTCTGTAGGGTTTAGCTGTGCAGATTTTATACCGCATAGCCTCTGGCTGGGCAATGCACCTCATCAGTGTGGCGATGCAATTGTACTGTATGACACTGGCATGATTTAATTGACTTGGCCAGTCTGTTATCACCTAACCTTACATGCCCAGCACAGAGCAGCACTGCTGTGGCAGCAAGGTAGTGCAAAACAACATGCATTTAAGAGTCCATGCCTGATGGTGTCAAACTCCCTAGCGGCCCCAAATGACCCTGAAACGATCCCAAAATACGGACTCAAACTGACCTTCAAAAGAACCCTTCAGATGCCCCTGAAATGTCTGATCTGTGTCAAGGATGACTGTCTGATAAGTTTGTACTACTAGTGACGTGCTGTCAGGAGGATTCTGTACATTTGTTGACAGCCCTGTGGGGATCACTCCAGTATCCCAATCCCACAGGTAGCATCAACATACAGACTAAGCACCTTTCTGAAACATCTCCACAATTGCGAAATGTGTCTTTACTGTCCCCAGACGCTTTTCAGTCTAGATTTCCAGTGTATGATGTTTCTGAATTGAAATAGATGTTTCACGGTTGAAAAGAGCTACATCTGTTGCAGGCATACTCTAACAATTTGGTGGATCACCACATCATTTTGGACCTGCTGCCCTCTCTAGCACAGGCCTACTTCAGCAACCATATCCCGGCCAACCTGTCATACCTGCAAGCTGCCATCCTGCTGAGCCTGGGACTGCAGCAGAATGACATCTCATCTCTGGAATCTGCCATTCAGCTGCCCCCAAACCAAGCCCTGGCGCTCTTCAACAAGGTAACACTCTTGGCAACATCACAAGCGTATACAGCTGATGTTGGACTTTCCTGTTGCATACAGACACATCCCTGGGAGGAAGTTCAGCTTAGGAACCCTGAATGCACACATGTCTAGCCTTGTCTCACATCAGTCTCGCAAGCATCACAAATTTGTTGTTTTGCTGCTACAGAGAAAGCTGATCAATATCTTGCTGAGAACTCATTGCTGTTGGTTCTGTGATGAGGATTCTGACCTGAAGTGGTATCTTTCGGAAAGGCTGAGCCTGCATCATTGTGATTTATCTGATTGTGAGTGTATGTGTGTGATGTGTCAGGCAGTGCGCAAGCTGCATGGGCACTTGAAGGCTGTGAAGGAGGCAGCAGTGGAGCGTAACCTGCCCCAAGCCAAGCCCATCACCCTCACCCCTCAGGAGCAGTCGTTAGATGAAGATCTGGATGAGGCTGCACAGGTAAGATTGCTGGTGTACAACGGCAGTTACCTGCTTGTACCGTGCTTGTGATGCTTTGTTGTGGTTGCACAGCCACCCTTCATGACTAGTTTTGGGATCAGAACCTCATTTGGGCTGCAGTGATGCACGCTTCTTATATGCATGCTAGTGTATGCATCTGTCATGCCCAGCATGCAAAGCAGAGCAAATCATGACGCTTGATTGTCTAACTGCTGTCTCAGCTGTTTTCTGACGCTGCAACATGGTTAACAGGCTGCAAATGATGCCATGCGAGAAGCATTGAAGCCAGAAGATCTGCAGCAGTATGCAATCATGGGCCAAGATAGTGAGTTTGAACAGGCTCTGCCCGGTGGTGCTGTGCCAGCCAGTGGCATTGTGAATGTCAAGAGTAGCGAGGAGAAAAAGGTGTTGGACAAGGGCAAGCCCCAGAAGGAGGGGAAGCTGTATAAGAGGGATGGCAAGAACCAGCAGGGGAGGAAAAACAAGGCGGGCGGTGGTGGCAAGACTAACCACAATAAGAAACTAAGAACATAACCTGTGCTGTTGCTGTCTGCTTGCAGTTGTGCTTGTTTGGTTGGTGCTTGCTTTGTGCTGTGAACAAAATTTGTCAGGCCTGAGAGAAATTTTCAGAGTTGTCTATGCAAATCATTTCCAGAGTGTCCTTCTGACTGCATATCTTGTTACTGTGAATATGTCCAAGCAGTCTGCTATCCTGTCATTTAAAGAATTTGCTCTTTGTATTCACAACGTACAACAATTGATATTAACAATATAAATTTGTGTGTAAGTTACAAGAACTCATGATGCCTTGTCAGCATTGACCCAGTCCCCAGGGCTGCAGCTGGCCTTCAGCTGCTTGGCAAATTCAATGTGCATTTCGTGATCTGCCTTGTATGCTATGATGTGGCCCATTGGCAGACCTGCGTGGCCTTTCTCTGCTATCAAGGACAAGTCACCCTGCACGCCACCACAAAGCGCTTTGCTGACCATTCTTCAGCAGTGATGCAGGCATCTATGCATGCTAACATGCACAGCTGGATTTGTATGCACATCTGGCATCTGTAATGGCACCATTGTGAAGCTGAAAACAGGAAGACAACATGAAGAAACGCATCCCATGCCAACTCTTGAATTGCTGCACAGTTACCGGCTCAGCAAAGCATACAAAGTAAAAGACAAGATGTGATGCCATTGTCAGCAGAAACCACAGCTGGAATGACAGCAGATTTGACTATACTCATGTTGGCACGCACCATGCCATGCATGCGTGTCAGAAACAGGTTGACAATAGCACAAACAGGCCTTGACATGCTGCTGACTTATACACGTCTGATACAGCCAGTCAAGGCAATGTCTAGGGTACTGGCTAGGCCACTCAACAGCAGTATGTGTGGCTTGCTGCTACTTACAATGAGATCCAGCATTTTGTGCCTGACAGGCTCATCATCCATGAAGCGCACTTGGCCTGGCTCATACCATCGGTTGCCGTAGCCTATGATGGCACACGCCTCTGTGCCGCCCTTCACCAAACCGTTTTGCCGCATGCTCATGATAGCCTGCAAAGTAACAGCTGCTTGAGCGCATGTTGCCTGTGGTCGTTAGCTCAGCTTTGAGAGTGAGCATGACATGTGCAAGTTGGAGATGTTGCTTGGGACAGACACAAATGGTGCATGGTGGACCGCAAAAGCAATTCTATTCAGCTTGGAATATGTTCCG
>JAABUP010009191.1_pt1 | contig 12262 bp, 16 predicted proteins | sample 5559201 | NCBI WGS metagenome assembly JAABUP01 (sample SAMN10711887, study PRJNA513373) | rock metagenome | isolation source: Antarctica rocks | place: Antarctica | reverse complement strand
TCGTATTCCACCTCAACGCGGCCCTCAAACTCTCAAACCACTCGCCTCCCGCGCCACCCTCACCGACAACCGTCGGGAACGGATACTGGCTCGCTTCGACGGTGACGAAGTCGCCCTGGCGTAATTCGACGCGGCCTTTGCCGTCGAAGGAACAGTAGGCGGTTGCGCGGGAGGAGCGTGGGATGGCGATGCGGAGGAGGAGCGTGTCGGCGAGGACCATGGGCCGGAAGGAGAGCGTGTGTGGGCAGATGGGCGTGAGGAGGATGGCGGGGAGGGAGGGGTGCACGAGGGAGCCGCCGGCGGAGAGGGAGTAGGCTGTTGAGCCTGTGGGGTGCACATCAGCGGGGCTGATGTTTGGGTTGTGGGGATGGGAGAAGAGGGGAATAGAGTTGCATGGGCAACGGATTTGGGCTTACCGGTGGGTGTGGAGAATATACAGCCGTCTGCCTGGACGACGGTCAGGAGCTCGTTGTCGCCGTAAAGCTCTAGATTCGAGACGTAAGGACTTGGACCCCGGTCGATGACTAGTTCGTTTAGCACTTCGAACTGCTCTCCTTCCTCCGCTTCGCCGCTCCCTGTCGCGCTCCTATTGGTGCGGTATACCGTGCATGTGAATCTCATGCGCAAGTTCACCCGCATGCCCTGTTCCCCCATCACGCGATTGAGGTGGCTTTTGTATTGTGTGAACTCGAAATTAGTCAAGAAGCCAAGACTGCCGAGACTGAAACTTAGGATGGGTGGGACGATGCGCTGGAAAAGCCAGGATGTGAAGAGAACCGTACCATCACCTCCAAGCGTAAGCACGAGGTCGAACTTTTCAGGAGACGTCCAGCACAGATCCGGCGTCCAGTACTTCAGCATTTGCTGGTATCTAGGTTGTTTGTCCAACAGTCCCACTGCGTCGAAGCGTTTCGAGTTGCGGAGTTTGGCGTCAACGTAGACACTGACGCCCAGGTCCGAGCCATAGCGCTGTGTGTTGAGAAGCCATTCGGCCAATTCCCTTGTCAACGTTACGAGATGATTGTCTCTTGCTTTGGTGACGATCATGACATTCCGGACTGCGCGTTTGATCGGTCGGCGTTGCAGCTGTTTCGAGACTTCTCGGACACCCGTTGCCGTCTGCATCAGTCGCGAATGAGACATCCATTCATCCCCGGCGATCTCCTCAAGCACTTTTTCGATGTTCACGGCATCGTCGAAGCGTTGGTGATAGAAGCACGGGGATTGCAGGGAAGTGAAGCGGGCTGTTGATGGGGTAATGTTGCGGTGGGTGGACGAGAGTTGCAATTCGGAGAGGGCGGCAGAGAGGCTTTGAGATGATGCGGTACCCGGTCTGCTGTCTTGTTCCTTGGGCGCGCTTAGTAAGCCCGAGAGGGAGGCTGTCAGGGGCATTGTTGGGATGCCGGCGTTGGGTGGTCGTGATGCAAGTGCCTTCAAGATGGTCTGGCGAGGGATGGATTCGATGGACAGCGCGGCTTTCCGGTGGTTCAGGAAGGACTTGGGAGCTCGCAGTGGGAAGAGAGGGGATGTTGGTAACGATGTTGCGTAGTCCTGCGGTGAATTGTCGACTTGGGTCGACGCCTGTGATATCGTACTGGATGGTTCTTCAGGCCCGTGATTAGCATGGGTCTCCCCGTTCGTGTTCAATGGATCTAGGTGTACTGCATACTCGCGCAATAGCGAGTCGCCGAAGCTTGAGGATGTTGTATTCGTTGTTGGTCGTGTGGAAATTGCTGTTGTCGGCACATTGCCCATCAAGGACGTCTCCGGTAAAGTTGCAGATTTCGATGGGGCATTGTCGGTATTATCATCATTGTTCCTGGGATGAAGAGCAACATTGGTCGAAGGTGACGTTGCCATGTTATTGTTTGCGACTTTGAGGTATTACTCCCTGGACTCGGGCGTCGGCTGCAGCGCCGGAGCTGCTCAGTTTACGGCGATGACAAAGCAACGCCGGTGAGGATGAGCAGCCGGAGGAATTAACGGACGTCTCGGACTTTGCAGAAGGAGGGTCGCCGCAGGAATTGAGCGGTGGATAGGCGATTAGATGCGCACACGTGGGTTCTAATCTCGTCCCGTTGCTGTCGACAATAATAGTAAATCCTGGCCCGTGGTGGCTTTTCCCATGTGTTTATTCCCACTTAACCTTCGGCGGATTTTGCGGCGAGCTACTCTTTCTTCCCGTCAACTTTCGCAAGCTCAAAGAGTCTTGCTACTGCTGTAGAAACCAAATTCGAATTGAGTATATGCCTTTCTGCAGCATGGAGTGTCGGCGGACACCGGGTTCTTGATATATTGCCAGGAAGGTAAAAGCACCACGCTCAAAGCAGCTACTGATGCATATCAAGATCACCTTGCTGCAGGTCGCTTACGAATGGCCTCTCGAGTTCTGAAGAGGTTGTGATGTGATCAGAGAAGGACGAATGAGTTCCCGGTATGACTGTGATAGTGATTTCCCTTGCAGATAGCTTTCGACATTGGCCGAAAAGGCTAGTATAGTAAGAGGACAGCGATTCAAATCTAATGGAACGTCGAAAACACTGATTATTGATGCTAGTTGGGAAAAACAAGCCGGTCTGACTTGACGGATACAAGGAATTTGAGCAATGAGGCTACGGCGGTACCGGCGCCGTGAAAGGTAAAGATTGGAAATGCTAATAGCCAGCGGCACCAGCCTTCGAGAACGTTGAAGCACTTGCTGTTGCTGATTATAGGCCAACCCTGAACATAGTAAGCAGGAAGACACACGTAGTGTCGCATTAACCTCCTCCATAACATGTTGGGTCTGTAATCTTATCAAAACGGCCCCGGCAAATTTATAACGACGGCGCTTAGAAGCCACATGTGATATGCCAAAGCTGGAGCTACATGTTAACGGCCTTCAACTGCGGAAAGGTAAGAGAGGAGAGCAAAGCGAAATGGCTGGGGAGAGGAAGATTGAGGCTGCGGCGTAGCAGGCCGTTTATAGAACATTTGACCTTCCGATGTGCCAATAGTCAAACCGCCATCTAATTTTCCCGACACAAAAAGGGTATCATGGCCTTGAGGATTCCCGAAATGAAAATGGTTGCAATGCCATCTTTCGCATGCGTCGTGCTCGGAATACGATATACATCATCCCTCCTGCAGGGGTTAGATGTCGAAACTCTCTCTCTCTCTTTGGAAACCTTCATTGCTGTTGACTGAAGTCTCAGGAATTGACGTGATGAGTTTTAATAAGTCAGGAATTTGCTATGGTACAATGGAGGGGAGATCGTAATAGTATGAAATCATGCTACGCCGGTAATGCACGCATGACGCCCTCGAATGCAACCAAAGCCATTGCATTCGCCGGAAATGCTCGCAGAAAACAAGGTACAAAGCCTCTCCAGTACCCTCTCCACCCATTCTCCGTCCACACAGCTTTTGCTGCTTCTCTCCATCTTGGGAACTTCCTGCCACTTCCCAGCGGATCGGTCATGATACGTTGCTTGACAACGTCGGACGGATAGCTAGTGATCCAGAAAACTTGAGCGGAAAGACCGCCGGCCCAGAAGTTGATTGCCGGTATGGAAAGTGCAGTGTTGTTTGTAAGGAGAGAAGTGAAGATGTCATAGGAACTCCACCAAAAAAAAAAGAAGCCGCGGAAAAGGAGCGTTGCGGACAGGCCGTGGTAAAGGCCAGGGATACCGTGGCTCCGGAACTGCGTAGGAGATTAACTTGTTGCGAATCTCCATGAGTATATGAAACTCATCATGTTCGTGGGCAGGTGTTGAAAAGAATGGAAGAGTCACGCCGCCCTGAATATAGTGCAATTCAAGGCTATGCTGCGAATTTGATGCTCATGGGGATGTTGTGGTGATCATCGTACTATGACATAGAATGTTGTCTATTGAGACGCATGACTTACAATCTTCTTGGAGCAGTCAATTGGACCACTGTATAGTCGCTTCGACGTATCAGCTGCGTATTGTATCTGCAACCTGGCCTTGATGTGCTCGACAGGCGCAGCAATAAAGCTAACCGTCCATCCGGCCATCACACCGGCAATGCCATGGCCGACGGTAGGCAATTTCTGCGCAGTGTTCTCAATGGCAGGTATTGCCACTTGAATACCAGATGGAGTAAGGGCTGTAATGTTTGGGTGGGAGAAGAAATTTTCATGAAGCACTCGGCGGTAGAAGGTGAGAGACCCGAGCATGCTTAGAGATGAGAGTTAGCTCGATAGCTTGACATCGTAGCAGAGCTACTAACACAGAGTCCATGAACATCCATCCTATTAGTGGTGGTGTTGCGCCTTTATACAAGCCCTTAATGCTCTCTTTGCGAACAGTCTGGAGTAGACAGTCGAGTGGACCCTTAAATTGAGCCTTTTCGGTCGTTTGCAGGCGGACTTTAATAGTGTCGAAGCTTCAGGAAGTCAGTGAAAGCTCCGATGAACGGTCACTGGGGGGCGTACGGATGTCCAACTGTCGCAGATTAGCTTTAGCGTAGCTTATGACATAGAAGTAAGTATAGCTTACCGCTCAGCTTAGCTATTCCAGAGAAGACTCCACCAACAAAGCCTTTGTAATTCTTATTCTGTGCGCTTTTGGCAGGTTTCTCTTGTCCCAGGGCGCCATTGCTGTCATGTATGCTGACCGGATGTGCGACTGTAGAGTTTACCGTCGTGGACATCGGCTGAACTGCGTGAATGATCTCCTCCGAAGTTCAAGCATGGGTGTCAAAGCTAAGTTGACCGGAGTTGATCAGAAAGTCGAAGTGCGGCGAGTTAAGGAGAATCATTACATCCTCTGTATGGGCTGGACTCTACTCTTCAGAACATTCAACTATGACCCATGTCGTGTGTTGAAGATAGATGTATCATGTATGATTACATTATTACATGTAGACTGCAGGGCGATTGCCGAGCCTGCATCTAAAGCGGGAGATCGCCAGTCGACATCCTCGACGAGACGACCTCATCAGAAAAGATCGAGTCCTCAAACCCGGTGCGAGTCATCGACTTCTTGACATCAAGCTGTTCAACATAGAACCCACAATGGCGAAGTCGACCAATCCAGATGCTACAAGAGTTGTAGAGTCAAAAAGAGGTACCCTATCATCCATGCCTACAAAAAGCAACCGAAGCTGACGATGTACGCAAATAGTTTGGACAACGCTTATTACAAACACAAAATACCTCTCCGGCCTCTTGAACCTCGATTACTCCCTCAAGAAGCATGGATCAGAATATCCTCTCGTTGCCCTTTACACAGATACATTTCCTGCAGAAGGCCATCAAGCCCTAGACATCCGCAAAATTCCGAAGAAACGCGTTCATTACCTCCTTCCATCAGTGCACAAGGATTACAGTAACGACGCTCGCTTCTACGATTGCTGGAGTAAACTTACTCCATTTTCGCTTGTCGAGTACGACAGGGTGGTACAGCTCGACAGTGATATGATGGTGCTCAAGAACATGGACGAGTTGATGGAATTAGAGCTTGATCCGCCAAGCATGGAGGGCAAAGGGAACAAGGTCTTTGCGGCCAGTCATGCTTGTGTATGCAATCCTCTTAAGAAACCGCATTACCCTAGAGACTGGTCAGTATCTTCATTTGCGTCTAGTAGTCTGCGTTACAACCCCGTACTCTCGACCGTCATGGCATTCCTCCGGAATAGTGCTCTGGACTAATGAGCGCTTGGTCTGGCCATCTATGACGTTGCCTATCCTTGAGCCGAAAATGATCGAGGATCGTTCACGTTAGATGTTTGCGTCGAGTTATGGACGCTCCATTCCAGCATTTGATCTGGGGTTACAGCTAACGCGCTTTATAGGAACCCCGCCAACTGTGCGTTCACTACCCAACATTCGGATCCTGATGCAGCACAGAAGCATGGCGCGCCGCCTACTGCGGGATTAGCGATGGCAAATGGTGGTCTTCAAGTGGTTAACCCTGCGAAAGCAACCTATAATGCCATACTAGAACATATGTCGACCTCTTCCGCTATCGAGAACTACGAGTTTGCCGACCAGTCTTTACTATCAGATCTCTTCGCAGGCCGCTGGGTGGCTTTACCCTACATATACAATGCATTGAAGACTCTGAGGTGGAAGAATGTTCATGCTCCGATATGGAGGGATGATGAAGTTAAGAATGTGCACTGGATACTTAGTCCAAAGCCTTGGGACGAAAGGTCCGACGAGACAACTGACGAGACGCATCAATGGTGGTGGGCGGGAAATAGGCAAAGACTGGCAGATGAAGCTAGTCGAGGCATTCAAGATGGTTTCTAGCCCTACAACTCTGATCGTGGACGTTTGGCTGCCCAATTTCGCCCTGATCGAGTGACGATTAAGCGCGAAACGAAAATATGGACGCTTCTATGGCTTAATTCACTGTGGAAGATTGAAGCGCACGTCAACTTGCCACATGACTGTGGTCGGAGATCTGAAGAGGCAGATTTGGTTGACAACCAGCTATCGTCAAGCTTGTATCTACTAGTGGTCAAGCTTCAAGGTACCACACCAAATAGCGACTCAACTACGCCGGAACACGCTGAGACTATCGAACTACTCCAAAGAAAGCCATATACATTTAAAATTTAAGGTGTGAACATCTATCTTAGTGCTTCGGTCATATGCTGAAGTAGCTCTAGCAGCTTGGATGGAGCTGTTCATCGACTACTTATATCTTCGTAATGTTTCTGGTAGCTTTACAACAACGCGACGAGACCACCACTGTACGCAGCTTCTACAGATCAGTATCACATCATTTTTATAAAAAGAAGATTTGTGATCGTTGCAAGATCTGTCACGCAATGGATCTAGATGCTGTTTCTCCCAAATCTCAACCATCACCACAAATCTCCCATATACCATCATTCTCGCTACCGGCGCCATCATTACCTATATCGCCCGCATCTCGAGGATCATCTTTGTCGACGACTTGTACGGATGGAAGTTGGCCTCCGAAGTGGGATCCCGCATGGGGTTTCTCTTTAACTCCGCCTTCATCGTTGGAGGATCTCGAGGAGACCCCTCCGTTATAGTAAGACATGCTGGCTCAACGCCCGAATTATTGACTCATATCTTGACTACAGCCCCAAGAACGAAGCCGGATCACCACAAGCTATCAATCTGCTTAAGCAGAATCCAGAGCAGTCCGGTACAATAACCCAGTGGCGGAAGTATGTAAAGCGATTACCACCAGTGATCCAAACCCAACGCATACTAAGAAATCACTACCCTTCACGCAGACTCCAAGCATTAGAAAGAGCAATCGGCAACTGTCGCAAAACAACAATCGTCATGCGCGATCTTAACAACCTGCTCACCCAACTCTTGACCGCCCAAAACGCATCCGGCTGCGGTATGAAAGTCCAGGACCAAACCGGAGACAACGACGCCTGGGTCGTCGAAGTCCTGATGGACCTCAAACACATTTACGGCGCAGTCGACCCCTCCCCCCAAGGCATCTACGCTCTCCAGCGGACCTGCATGTGGGTATGCAACCAAGCATCAGACGACATAGACGATGTCGAAGCCAAAACCGGCTTTCCGAAACGGATAGTCCGATTCATCGACAAATGGGACGACTTCCCAGCCCTAGCATTCGAAGGCATGCAATTCAAATATGCCGACTCCGGCACCGTTCCCCCCGCAGGCGAAACAGACACGCAAACCCAACCCACCATCATCTCCAGTTGTCTCAACTTCCTCGACGTCTTCAACTACATCCGCGCCAACAGACGTTCCGTCCAGGTCCGAGAAACCGACACTGTAGAAAACCTTCGCAAACTCCTCGTCGTCAACAACAACAACGACGAGAACGACGACGACGAGCGAGCGGAACTCAAGCGCCGCTGTAAGAAAAACATCGAATTCATCCAAGAACTCCTCTCACACATAAGCGGCGAACTCGACGCCGAAACCGCACGCAGATCGACATGCAACCACACCCCCCGCTGCAAAAAGCTCACCGCGTCCGCACCGGCGATACAAAAGGCGCAGAAACATCTCACGAAGCTGATACTGTCCCTGATGCGCGTCAAAGAGTCATTGAATCGGAGCTGGGCCGGGACTCGGGAGAAAGAGAAAGAGGCGTGGACTGTGCGGCGGTGGGTCAGTCTTTCGAAGAGCGCGTGGTTTTGGGGGTTGTTGATGGGTGCGGATGAGATTGTGGGGAAGATTGGGAGTGGGGTTTGGGTAGATGAGGGTGGGCAGAGGCAGGAATGTTGGAGGGCTGGGACGTATGGGTTTGAGGATGGGTTGGAGAAGATTGTCTGATGGATGGGTAGAGTACATGGTGTGTGGATAGAGGATCGCAGGTCTGGAGTGGGCACGGGCGAAATCTGTATGAGAAGTTGGCTTTTCGTGGATAACTCGTAATACGCTGGAGGATTCGCTGTGTTTACAATATACTCTGTAGTATGTGAGGCATAAGGGAATTTGCTCGTTAGCATTATATTCACCAAGCCAATGGATATTTCAATGAGTCGGTGCGCTGCCATAGGATATATTAATGAACGCTTGGCCGGAGTTGTACCTTTTCGTTATGATGCAATATTCTCAAATGGTCCGACGGTAAACTCGAAGGACTGACAAAGGATAATTTATTCCATTTACGGCCACATGTATAGTTCAAGGAAACAGCACGGAGAACGAAAGACGACGAACGTTAACATAACCCTTTATCACCCGCCCGATGCATAAGATAGACCCATTGCTGCGACGACGAGACCCGAAGCTAAATATTTACAACAATGTTGCACCAAGGAGAGACGAAGCAACGACGACAAGACCGCAGATGACGGGGGTGATGCTGAAATCAGGCGCACGGAGCGCACCAGCAGCGCCTTTTTTGGTTGACGACGAAGTGGCCGTCACGGCACCCGAACCAGCAGTGGCGGTACCAGAGCTGGCAGTACCGGCGTTCTGAGAGCCGGAGCCAGTAAGACCCAAGCCCGTACCTGCACCTTGAGCCATGTACTTCTTGGCGGGCTCGGGGATGGCTGGGAGGGAGTCGCTGTCGACATTGAAGGTGGATGATTTGGTGGGACACTTGCTAGCGGCGCCGTTTGGATTGTAGCCACCGTCGCCCTGTGGGTTCGGCGTGCCAGCGTAGGCAGTCTTGAGAGCGTTGAAGTCGTCGAGCTCTGTGACAGAGTTGCCATTGATCTTCACGAGTCCATATTTGGAGCCTTCTTCGGCGTACTCGTAGACAAGGCCACCAGAGTATACGCCAGTCATGTCACTGGAATATAGAGAAGCTACCTCCTGGAACTCACGCTTGTTGGTGTTGCAGCCGTACTCGGACAGACTTGAAGACGTCAGCATTACGATCAGACTCGTGGCGAGGGCTTCGTCCGACTTACAAGAGAGGTATGCTGTAGCCGGTGAAATTCTTCACCTTCTGGTCCCAGCCGGATGTCTTGAACGAAGACGGGTCACACCAGGAGTAGTCGTTGAAGGCGAAGAAGTCGCTTCGTTCATCGGCAGTGCCGCAGTTCATGTATTCAGCCATCTCCAAGCGATTGGAGTTGACATCCGCAGCGGAGTACCCAACAGGTACCTTGCGGTAGCCCCGGGCTCCAATGTACTGTCTCATATCGCGAGTAACAGCCTTGACGTATGGGGCAGCAGCAGTGGAGGAGTCGTCATTGATAACTTCGTTGCCAGAGAAGAAAGCGAGGGTGTTGTCATAATTGGCGAACGCGTCGATTGTGGCAAAGACGTTCTGAAGGTAGACGTCGTTGTATGATGTATTTGGCTCAGCTCGGTTCAGGGAGTATTTCGGCGTGTTGACGTCTAAGACAAGATAGATCCCGGCAGCAGCAAGTGCGTGCATACAGTCATCGTGGTTCTTGGAGTTATCGACTGTGTAGACACGGACGGTATTGATGCCAAGCTTGGTAAATTCAGCAATGTCTCGTTTACAGCCGGCAGAGTCGGCAATGGGATCCGCAACATTGGATGATCCTCCTGGAATGGAAAATCGTGTCAGAAACAGCTTTGAAGGAGTCGGCGTTGTGGAGAACTCTTACCGGGCTGATAATCAACGCCGCGAATGTAGAATCGATTGCCTCCTGCGAAGAAAGCTGTTGCACGCGTCAGCCACTAATCGTCAGAGTCATTTTTTGGAGAACATGCCATTCCCCTTCACGGTGACCTGCGGGACACTGCTCGCTCTTGGTACCAGCGGCGCTACACCAGCAACGACAATGGTCGCACTGAGAGCCACAGATGTGGAGATGACAGCATTGAGGCCTTTCATATTGTGACGATGATTATGTGCTACCAAAAAGTGGAGTTCCGGAAGCGTTCGAGATGCTGCTGATCCGGGGTAAAAGCAGTAAAGCTGGTAAACAATGGATTTGAAGTCTCAAGAGAGTGAGAGACTGGCAAAGAAGAATGATTATGGGCAAACAACCGGAACGAGTGTCGATTGTTGGCAGAAGTGGTAGTTGGGAGAAGAAAATTAATATTCAAAAGAAGGGTTGAAGAAGGCAGGACCCTTGCCGAATGAAGAAAAGGAGACTGGGTCTCGGCGAAATTATCCGTGGCGCAAAACTAAGCCTAAAGAAGGTACTCTGTAACTTACTCGTACGCGAACCACAGATCGTGCTTGAGATTTGCCCCTCTATTTTGACACAACGACCTGTCAACATGGATTGATATTGGCATCACATCTTCCAAGATTCTCAAGCCGAGAGCAAAGATCGTCACCGCCATCAGCAATGCTTGCCAGGTGAGCAGCAGCTATTATTAACAAGAAAAAGTCAGGGTCCGCTGACACCAGAGCAGCCGCCCTTCTGATAATATGTGTTTATTGCCCAAAAGGCAAATGGGCGACAGAGAATACGCCAGTACCTAGGTATGAGTGTACAGCATTGCCGGTAATGGAATATACACGGATCAACACAACTCGAACTAACACGATACACGGCAGTGCTAATCGATGCCGGAGAATGCAAAGGCAGGTGAACGTTGCAGATCTGGTATCATCGAAGGAAGTAACAACACAGTCCAAAAATCGCCCAAAACACCTGTATCGAAGTACCACCCTGCCAATGCTAACTTCCTTCGCATAACGCCAACCGTCTTGAAAGAGAAAAGAGCCAATGCTACGAACTTGATCATGAAACGTCTCGGATGTAGTTAGCGGGCACACTCTTCACATGCCCGCCCTTCTCGACATCCGCCCAGCCATCTCCGGAGTCCTTGTTGATAAGTACAAATTTTTCGCCTTCAGTTATGCTCCACTCTGCATCGCTTCTGGCTTCGTAGTCGTACAATGCCACCACGTAGTTCAGCTTCTTGGCTCCTCTTTTGGGTGCAACAGCTGGGCCTTTCTTCTTCCCTGCAGTAGTCATGCTTCCTGCGAGCGAGGCTGGTGAGTCTGAATATGTGGATCCAGGACGATCAGAGAGCGCTGGTGTAGTTGCCGGGAGTACTTCAACGTATGCCGCAGGAATTATGCCATCGGAGCCGCCCGAGCGGATGTGCATCCAACCCGAGCCATCTATTGCGGTGCGTCAGTTGCTTGTATTGCGGAATGAGCTGCTGGAAAATATGTTCACCGTCCGTGTCAATGATGACTACCTCCTTGCCCTCCTCCATCGTGATCTCCCCGTCTCCGTTCGCCTGGTAACCGTAGGCCATCTTCCCTCGCTGCTCACCGGATCTTAACGATGCACCTGCATCTCCACCGCTCGTTCCATTCGGCGGTGCTTCACTTACATACTGCGCTGGAGGAGGTGCCACAATGCGGTTTTTCCTTAATGTGTTCGGCTTACTTACCACTGGCTGAAAGGTGCTGATTCGATCTTGACTTTGCTCTTCAGTTGGTGTCCTAGCTCCTGCTCCCGACACTGACCTGTAAGCACTGGCTGCATAGCCAGAGCTCAACGAATTCATCGTGTTACTCCTGCTTAGGGCCGGCAGCTCAGCTACTCCGTCAGATGGCGCGCCATTCGGGATGGGGTGAGATGCGTTGGCCGCTTGCTGTCGCTCCGTTTTCAATTTCTTCTTTTCTTCCTTCGACTGCTCGCCTGGACATTCTGCGGGAACCTTCATCTGACATTTGCTGTGACAAGTGTAGCCGCAATCGCGGCAATCAAACCCTTTCGCTGACAAACCCCATATTCGCTCTCCACACAAATCGCAATTAATGGGTATCTTGAAGGTCTGAGACTTGAAATTATGATTCTTAGCCCCTAGCGAAACGTCCCCAACGACTGAAGTGATGGTGGACGTCTCAACCTCTGCGGTCAAGCGTTTGCGCTCGACTTGGTGCAG
>JAABUP010009190.1_pt1 | contig 12264 bp, 19 predicted proteins | sample 5559201 | NCBI WGS metagenome assembly JAABUP01 (sample SAMN10711887, study PRJNA513373) | rock metagenome | isolation source: Antarctica rocks | place: Antarctica | reverse complement strand
CAGAGAAGCCGCCTGCCAATTTCAGCGTGAATCCTGTAGTGCTGTACAAACATGTATGGGGTGGTACCTGCCAGGGGATGGCCCAGCGCACTTCTGCAGGGGGGACCTCCATGAGGCTGGAGGTGGACGCCCCACTCTCGGCAGCCCTGTCCACCTGGGCAAAGCCTGGAGCCCTCAGCTTCATGATGCACTGGTTGGTCAGAATCACCACCTGGTCCTGCACACCCCACAGTTTGGTTGAGCAACTCATCTGCATGGTTTCCACGTGTGTCTGGCATCATTTGCTGCAGCTGAGCATACTTACAGCCACAACATATACTGGTGTAAAGTACACAGGGAGCAAAACATCACAATCGTGTTGCTAGTGACTACACAGCTTGCAATCTGGGGTCAGACACAAAGACAAGCTCTGGTGCCGCGCAGTGCCATGCAGCAGCAGCAGCAGCAGGATATGAGTCACAATCAGCAAGCAGTGCAGCAGGAATCTCACATCTGGAAGCAGCATGTGCTCTTCATAGGCGTCCATGTGGAAGCGGCTGCGCTTGCCCTTGCGGCGGGGGCCCACCCCACCCGCATCCTGGGTCCTCCTCAGCAGTGCTTGCCCTACCTCCTCCACTCGTGCCTGCACACACAGCAGCTGCAAATTGAGGGAGAGCTTCAGGGTGGCAAAATTGACAGGTTCATGTTGCAGTGGCGCAAGCCAATAAGCAGTCAAGAATGTAAGAAGACAGTGCAGCAGAGAGTGTGCAGCAGTGTAGACAGTGCAGGTAAGCCTGCTGCTGGCACCTGGTGCGATGGCGCAGCCTGCGGGCCACTCTGGGCCCATGCAGCTCCCAGGAGGGCCCTGTCCCAGTCAGCAGGGTGGCCACGCTCCTCTCTGAGCTCTGCAGGCAAACAGGTACTTGCAGAGCTTCCAGTTTTGTGATTTATGTGTTGGCACATGCTGGCCTTCATGTAGCAAACACATTTGCTGACTCTGAGGGGTTTTCAGATTCCTTGAACAGCATGCAGAGGCACTGTATAGGCAAAGCAACCAGCAAGCAATAGGCAATAAAGGTCAACCAAACACAGATGCCAAGGAATTCCGCACCTCGTCAACTAAGTGTGCATATGCGTGACAGGAATACCGGCCTCTGATGGACTGGAAGGTTGTCGCGGCTGCCCCCCTGGTCATTGAAAACCAGCTGCCCATCAAGGGCACCTACCTCATCTGGGAGACTCCCAAGGTCAGCCTTGTATACAAAGCTTGCAAAACTTGTTGCGTGTGCAAGCTGGCTGTGTTCCCTGCATGATAGAGGCTGTCTGCAGTCATGTAGCCTGTCTGAACCAGTTGCAACATGTTGCCTGGTTTGCGATCATGGCTTGAGCCAGTAGACTTACATGCTACTGCTGTCTGCTTGTACCTTGTCACTGCACTTTTCCATATCCTGAGCATTGGTAGGGTGCACAGAATGGTGGCAACATGGTGATGAGGCAAAGCTGTGCCATAGACAGCGGGCAGCGTGTGCACATCTACTCGGCAAACATGCGCCGCAGCATCAGCCTGCAGTTTTACCCAGATGGCTATGACCTGGTAGAGCCACATCCTGTGCTGGTGAGTGAGGGCTACTCCTCTCACCCGGATGGCACTCAGGGCAAGCAGAGGCTGCCAGAGAAATTTCATGTGGCCAGGGCTGGCAGCGAGCCTCAGGAAATCTGCCTAACAGTCACTTTGCCATCTCCCCCTATGGCTCGGGGCAGCCTGAGGCGCCGGTTGGTGCTGCCGGCCCGGGGGCGGCCAATCAGCTGATCCTTGGTGGCGTCTATGCCCTCAAAGGCTGAAGAAGCAAAATCCAGACCACCACTGATGGGCTGGGCAATGGCTCCCACCACCCCCTTCCCCACACCCTTGAAGAAGCCTGCACCTCAGTCACCTGCCTGTCGATGCTCCACTCCTGTTGGTCTGCACAATTGTTGTGACAGCAAGTGGCATGCAAAACTACCCTTTGACCATGGCTCATGTACATAGAACGCTCTCAATACCAGGTCATAAGCACGCAAAACATACAGCAGTGTACTGTACAGCACCTCCAACTCCCTTGCTCTTGGCTCCCTCCACAGGCTTGGTGACCAGGCCAGTGAAGCCGCGGTAGATGCCCATGCCCAAGGCTGCCCCGCCCTCCACCATGCCATCCCCCACACCCTCAATACTGCGCTCCTACACCACATGATACCAGGCTAGACAGAGATATTGACATGGAGGCCTGGCAGATGCAGGACAAGGTATGTGCAGCCCACATCTGCTGCAACAGATAGCTGAGAAAAAGTGTCAAGGCATTGCTGCAGCAATGTCAGCTTGTATCTGCGCAATGTCAGAGTGTCTGCCAGTGAACACTTGTGCAGGTGTACCAACACTGCAGCAGGTTCTGGGCCTGGACCATGTGCTGCTTTACAAAGCAGCAGATACAGTATGCTCTTCATCACATGTGTTTTACTGCAGCAACTGGATCCTGGAGCAGCAGTGGCGCGGGGTTCACCAATGCTGGTGCGCATGTTTGTGCTTCTCTGGCTGGTCAATGCCACCAATCTGCCCATTGGGGCAGTGGTGGTGGCCACTCAGCCGCACGGAGGCCAAGGAGGCCAAAGAGGAGGGAGGAAGCATACATGGCGGCATGCAGACTGCAGCCAAGAGCAACACCCTCAGAGTCATGGAGACAAGGCCCAAGCCATCGTGAGTTATAGTCTAAACTACTTCAGAATACTGTGCGGCTTGCATGCTGCACTTTGATGGTGATTCGGCCAGACGGACACATATAACTGCTCGCCTGTCAACATGTGCACAATGGCCTACACAGCTTGGACAGTCATGCTGTCTCCTGAAGCAGCTGATGATGCATGAGAGGATTATGTGTGAGTCAAATGCATTAATTTTTGTTTTGGTTTACAGGGACCTCAACCTGATGAACCCTCGGGGTTGTAGGCAGGTGGGCCCGGGGGATGTGACCGTGATGGCCTACCCCATGCAGCGCATGACGGCCTTCAAGCAGCAGGGGGACAGACCCCAGTTCTTTGGCCTCTGCCTCAGGGTAAGCCCATGCCTCTATCTGTTTAAGCCTGCATATAATGGCTTCATGCACATGATTCAAGTCATGACGCAGAGATCTGGGGGATTGCATGGTGATGTGCTATGCTATCTGTCTGATGCAGCGTCCACTTGTTTGGCACTGTTGCAGATCGGGGAGTCAGGCTGGGCACCTCCGCTGCCTCTGGAGAGCAGCGACAGCAGCAGCCAGGCGGATGACATGAACACCAAGCCCGTGCTGCTGCGTGCACAAATCCCTGAGTGGGGCACTGTGCATGAAGTGGTGGCTAGAGTGGAAATGGCTGGCGCTGGCTTTGAGCGTACCATGGTGAGTCTTTGTGCAGTGAAAGGTTTACTTGAGTTGCCCACAATTTCAGTGGCAGACACGCAGCTGTGTGTTCACTTCAGTTAACACATATGTCTGCAGGTTCTCAAATTTGAGCCTCACTGCGTCATCTCCAACCGCACCGGCACTCCTCTTCAGATCATGCACTTCAACACCGGCAACAAGGTGCAGCGCTTAGGCGGCAACGCTACTGGGGTCCAGCCTGCTAGGGGTCAGCAGCTCCAGAGGGCCCCTCCTGGTCTGAAGGGGGTGGTTGCCAACCCCCAGCAGGACTGGACCTCATGCATTGACGTACCTACAGGTATGTTATGATACCAATCTGACTGCATGCCTGTGTGCCAATGCTATTGATTGCAGTCAAAGGATCAGACATAAAGCATTGCAATGCTGTCAAGTGCGCTTCAGTAGCAAAACATCTGAATGGGGCAACACGCATGCAAACCATAGCTGCCAGACTCATTGATGTATTTGAGGCAATCACAGTTGTCGTGAAAGCAGGAGCTTTGGGAGTGGCAGTGCATTGGAGCATGAAGTCAGACTCGCGGGCGGTGTGCCTGGGCTTTGGCCCCCAGACTGCAGCCTCAGGGGTAAATGCCCCCTGGAGCCACCCCATTGAGGCCTCCTTCCTTGGAGAGGTGGACCGCCATGTGGCCATCCCTGTGCAGCCACCTCAGCCTTCTGAAACAGCTACGCCAGGTGACTCATGGCCTTACCTCAGCATGTGGAATTGATGCGTTCAGGTGCTACAGCAAGTGCTCCGTACATCCCCCATGCATTCAACGCTAGCCAGCTTGTCTGCTCGCATGTGCTTGATGCCAACATGTCGTACTTGCGGCTGCTGACAAGGGGTTCTGCAGCATGTCACAGCAGTCGAGATTGGCTGTCATGATGGACCAGAAGCTGTGAATTCACTTCGAAGTATGAAGTCTCTGCCATGCATTATGCTGCTGGGAACCAGTGAGTCAGGGCTTGACAAGTGGGTGTAGGTGAGGCATCCTCAGCAGAGGAGGCGGACCAGCAGGGCTCAGAGAGGAGCATGACCATACTGCTGACTGGGACGGGGCCCTCCTGAGAGCTGCATGGGCCCAGAGTGGCCCGCAGGCTGCGCCACCACACCAGGTGGCAGCATCAGGCAGACGTGCATCACTGCTGCACACTCTCTGCTGCACTGTCTTCTTTTATGCTTTTGCTCATGTCACGGCACATTGGTGTTTAGCAATCCTTGCCCCTTAAGCCTAACCTGGTGGCTGTCAGATTCCAGCCAATATACGTGAGTGAGTGAGTGAGTGTGTGCGTGTGTCTGTGTGTGTCTGTGTCTGTGTCTGTGTGTCTGTGTGACAGCATTGCTGGTGCAGGCAAAGTGGCAATGGAGGTGAAGGCCCCGAGGCAATGGAGGAGGTGGAGGTGGTCATCCTAGGCTTCTCCCTGGCTGCCTGCAACCCGGGCTGCCTGCACCTGGTGCTCGAGAGCGTGTCCCCCAAGGCCCCCTACCTCCTCGAAAACCGCACCGCCCATCCCTTCCAATACAGACAAGCTGGCTTTGGTGAGGCCAAGCTATGGCATACACTTGCTGTTTTCCCCTTGTTTTGGTGCTTTCCAGACCACATTTGGCAACCTTTGCCACTTCTTGTTGAGTTCTGTCATCACTAGCACACCGATGCATATGGACTGCTGCTGGGTTGTTGTGTTGAGCTTCATTCACATGGCAGCAACGTGCTGATTGTTGATTGCGTGATTCTTCAGGTGATCTACCATTCCAGCCTTTGCCAGCATACTCAGCGGCGGGCTTTGCCTGGCCGAGAAGTCCTAACCCAGGGAGGTGAGACACAACTGCCCTCATAGCGTTTCATATGTTGTTCTGCCAAGGCTGACTGCTATTGTCAGCAATTCCAGTGCAGCATATGCATATCCTGACCATCTGTGTTGGGCACAGGTGGAGGTGCAGGAAGCGTATGGCAAGAAGAGCCCACAGCAATATCCCCTGGACCCCGCTGACCCCAAGTCAGTGACTGGGGAGGACACCAGAACCCACAACAGGGGTATGGGAGGGCCTCTGGCCAGGCTGCCCCTCTCTGTGCAGCCTGGGGAGGTGCTGGTGCAGGTGTGCATCACCACTTATGTGTTATGGCTTGCTGAAGAGCGCATGGTCTGCTTTGAGGATGCAGATACAGGAGTCTAGAATACTTTGCTCAACAAATTTGTCCAACATAACATGTCAACAAATAGAACAGCCATCAGGAGAAGAACAAAGCCGCTTTATACTGGTGGGCTGACAATCTGGGCTTTGGTGGTGCAGATTGTCGATAGAGAGCAGGAGCTGATGTCAACAGCAGGCCTGCAAAGCCTAGGAGGGGGGGCAGGGCTGGGCCGGGGTGGCCTTGACAGGGAGCTGCGCATTGTGCCAAATAAGCCTGGCCTTTTTGTTTGAGATGTGCTGCGTGCTTCACCAGCGCCTGCTAGCAGCAAGTGTGCTGTGCATGTACTTACCTGTGCGCCATGCCTCATGTCATGCTCATCATGCAGCTCCGCAACCTTCCTTCTGTGATACCGCAATCAGGTGGCAAAGACACAGCTCACTGTTATTTACAAAAAGAACTACCTATAACTCAATACGCTGGTTGAATACCTTCTTGACGTGGACACTACCTCATTTGCAGGTTCAGCACTTACTTGTGAATCGACTTAGACGCCTTCTGTTTGGCTGTTGTAGGCAGGAAGGGCCCAAATGGAGAGCTTGCGGTGCTGAGCCTGGCATCAGAAGGCGACAAGAGCGGCAATGCCCTGTACGTCTCCGTCAGCTTTGGCAGCCTGGACATCAGCTGTGTGGACCACCTGCCAGAGGAGCTGATAGTCGTCACCATCCAGGGGCTCAGCTTCAGCATGGCCATGGGCATCGGCCCTGAGGGCACCTTCCAGCGCATGCAGCTCAGCCTGCAGAACCTGCAGATTGATGACCAGCTGTCAGCCTCCAGGTGCGTTGGATGCATGACATCAATGTGGCTGTTGCAATTGTTGCAACTTTGTGCTTTTGTCCTGACAGCACAGGAGTGTTTGCACAGTAAAGTATCAATCATGACGGATGGCCCACACTCAGGCTTGACATATGTTGAAACACCCGGCCGTAACAGTTGGCATGCACATGAGTGGCCAAAGGCCACAAGCGATGGTGTGTTGCCAGACATGCATACAAAGTTCATTTCCGCCAAGATGTACATGTGCTGTGCAGATTTCCAGTGGTGTTGTCTCCAGCTGACATTGCAGAGGAGGCAACAGAGTACCACCCTCTGCTGTCCCTGGCAGTCATCAGCCAGCCTGGCTTGGCTCGTGGCTAGACCTACTACCCTCTCATCTCCTTCCAGATTTCCAAGACCCTGCAGGTCTGTTACAAGTAGCATCTTAAATGCATAGCTGCTGTTTGCATGTTGTGATGCACCCAACAAGCCCCTCAGCTTTGTGTGCAAGCAACAGCAGCACTGACCTGGATGACAACAGCTTACAATGTGTTTGGCATTGTGTTGGGGAAGCACAGTGTGTGTGTGTCAACATCTTGAATGGTCAGAGGTTCTGCAGTGCTCTGGCAACTGTTTGATGTATGTTTTGCAGATCACACTGAGCGAGACGCTGGTATGGCGGGCAGCTGAGATGGTGCAGCGGCTGGACCTCACCAGCCTGGCTGCTGCAGAGGATGAGGAGCATACAGAGGCCGCCACAGACGTGCCCATGCAGATGAGCCTGGTTTCCATCATCACTCTTGCCGCCAAAGTCAGGTATGCTAGTTCTGGCTTTGCAGCCCCTGTCTCCAAAATAGCACAGCCTCTGCACGACATGCACTGTGAAGTGGGTTCGCAGTGCACGTGGTCAAGCAATGTGTGCAGCATGCTGGTTATTCCATTGATGTAACATGCATGTGCCAACACATCAACTGTGTTTGCAGATTGCTTGCGTGTCAAGCTAGCATGCCAAGCAAAAGCGGTTGTGGGGGTACGTGCCTGGTATGCACGTATACATAAGTGTCATGCATGTATACATGAGTGTCATGCATGTGCAGCTTCGATGGTGACCTGGCAGCCAGGCCCAGGTGGGTGGGCAGGACGCTGTCATGGGCCCTGGACATGGCCAACTTCGAGAATGTGCCCGTCCAGCTGACCGGATTTGAGATGGGAAACAGCACCATGCTGTGGAGCGTGTTCATCTCTGAAGTCGGCCGGAACATCAAGGTATATGATCAGCATCAGCATCTGACATTCTAGACCTTGCCTGGTGCTTCCAATGGTCTATGTTTGTCTGATCTCAACTCAAAGGCAGCGAACATGCTGCTGTGGTCTAAGGCACGTTTACTGTAGCTATAAGCAGCCTGACTATCAAGCCTACACATGGGGATCTTGTGCTGTAAAGGTTCTTCACAAGGACTTTACAACTCTGGATCCAATGGGCTATGCTCCAAAAAGGCTACTCAGACAAAGTGCCCAGACTGCAATGCATGACTCAACCCTGCGAACCTCTTGCGTGCAAGGACAACTAGTTGGAGTGGCCCTCAGCTTCCTGCGCAACTTTGGCATCTTGAGTGGGGCCAGCGGTGTGCTGGGAGCCCTGAGTAGTGGAGTTGCCTCTGCAGCCTTGGATGATAGGTTTGCTGTGTAGCGAGCTCAGCAGAAGCAGGTCAGTCTGCTTCTTCAATCAGACTCTGTTCCAGGATGCTGTGCCAGTGTGCTCCCACATTGAGAGCTTGTGGCTTGTGTTTGGAAGCCCCAAGAAGTGCTTCTCTGGCATCAACCCCCAGGCTTGGAAGCAATATTGGGTTCATTAAGATATTATGCAGCCGCCCTGATATGGACAACAGCAAGATGGCTTGGCATATGTGTGTGGTGCACTGTTGGAGGCAAGCAAAAAGCTGTGCAATTGTCTGGCCCTGTTGTTACGTGCGGTACTGGCTGTATCTTGCATGCCTGTCTAGCCTGGTGTGGTGTGATGTGGTGTAGGAGCGGAGTATTGAGGGTGTGGGAGATGGCATGGTGGAGGGCGGGGCGGCCCTGGGCATGGGCATCTACCGCGGCTTCATTGGCCTGGTCACCAAGCCTGTGGAAGGAGCCAAGAGCAAGGGTGTTGGATGTGCTGTTAAGTGTACTGTTGCATGTCTTGTGGGCTTATGATCTGCTATTGAGAGCCTTCTATGTACAACAGCCATGGTTAAAGGGTGCATGCCACTTGCTGACACAACAGTTGTACAGACCAGCAAGAGTGCAGCATCAATAGGAAGGTGACTGAGGTGCAGGCTTCTTCAAGGGTGTGGGGAAGGGGGTGGTAGGAGCCATTGCCCAGCCCATCAGTGGCAGTCTGGACTTTGCTTCTTCAGCCTTCGAGGGCATAGATGCCACCAAGGATCAGCTGATAGGCCGCCCCAGGGCCGGCACCATCAACCGGCGCCTCAGGCTGCCCTGAGCCATAGGCGGAGATGGCAAAGTGACCGCCTTCTTGGGCAGTGATGCCATTGAAAAGGAGGTAGGCCACCGTTCAATGGCTACGGCACACCCACATACAGAATACAAAAACACTATGGCTGCTCATTGACTTGTGTCATTGCACCACTTGCACCACAAAACTGTCAATGTTGCCACCCACTCAGCTCTCCTAAATTTGCAACTGCTGTGTGTGCAAGCACGAGTGGAGGAGGTAGGGCAAGCTCTGCTGAGGCGGACACAGGATGCGGGTGGGGTGGGGCCTCGTCGCAAGGGCAAGCGCAGCCGCTTCCACATGGACGCCTATGAAGAGCACATGCTGCTTCCAGACGTGAGACCCCTGCTGAGCTGCTCGCTGATTGTGACTCAGCTTCGGCTGCTGCATGGCACTGTGCGAGCCCAATGCTTGTGCTAGTTTCTCACCTGCAAGCCAAGTAGTCACTAGCAACAATGATGTGGTTATGTTTTGTCCCTTGTACATTTTGTACCAATGCGTTGTACAAGTGCATGCTGTGGCTGTATGTATGCTGAGCTGAACCAAATGATGCCAGGCACAGACACACGTAGAAACCATATTGTTGAGTTGCTCAACTGAAACGGGGTCTGCAGAACCAGGTGGTGATCCTGACAAACCAGTGCATCATGAAGTTGAGGGCACTGGCCTTTGCCCAGGTGACCAGGGCTGCCGAGAGTGGCGTGTCCCCCACCAGCCTCGTGGAGGTGCCCCCTGCAGAAGTGCGCTGGGCCATTTCCTGGCAGGTACAACCCCATTGCTACCTGCCATACTCGTACAGCACTGCAGGACACCCACACTGAAATTGGCAGGCAACTTTTGTCTTCGCAGAGCCAGATGGCAGCATTTGTCTGCATACATGTTATGAGCTTGGGGTTTTCCTTACCAATGTCTGTGCACAATCATGCCAAAAATGCTGTTGTTGCGCTGAACTTACATGTTGGTGTGGTGGCAGGACCTGTTGACAATAACGCTGAGGTGGGGCAACAGGGAGGGGCCCTATCCTGACAGGCTGACTGTGCACCGCAAGGGCATGCCCAGTCAGCAAGGAGAAGAGCCCTTGGCCCATGAGCTGCGGTGCTGGCCAAACCTTCCTCAGGTCTATCCTCCTGGGCTCATCCAAAGGTTGCTGATGCTGCTGTGACAAGACAAATATCAAGATTACACAGAATAGTTTGTTGTTTGAGGCAAGAAGTAGCCATCACTCGTCCTGCGCCTTTTGAGCTTGAATTCAGTAGATGTGGGCACAGCTGCAGGAGCTAATATGCTATATGCTCACATACTTTGTGCATATGCAGGCGGACCAGATTCACCTGATAGCTCCGAAGGTGCAGCGCAAGTACTACAGCGAGCCTAGCAGGGACTCCCACCGGTGGGCCAGCCGCCATGACCAGCTGGTGCAGGCAGACAAGGGCCTCCCCAAGCAGGAGCTGCCCGCCACCATGCTTTCCATGGACTACACCAGAGTCTGGTATGCCGACAAGTAAGTGTTGCATGTGCTTGCATTGCTTTCAGCGCCAGCTGGGCTCATGCAATGATAGTGCAAGCAGGCCTTGCCAACATGGCTAGCTGGTTGGTATGCTCAATCTGGTCCTCAGTGTATGCCTGAACTTGTTGCGCAGGCAAAACACTCAGCAGTGCATCTCGTTCTGGCAGCCAGTGGCTCCTCCTGGCTACCTACCCCTGGGGCATGTCCCTTCAATAGGCCTAGACCCCCCTGCAAACCCTGTCTTGGTGTACCGCAATGATAGCGAGAAGGGCAGCCGCCCTTCAGTCAAGCCTGCTCGAGAGTTCCACCTCATCTGGCGCCAGGATGGGCGCATCCCCGTGAACGTGTGGGAGCCGCTCCCGCCACAATGCTACAGAGCGCTGGGGACTGTGGTGATCCCAGATGCAGAGCAGCCAGGCAGCAAAGAGGTGCTGTGTGTCAGAGAGGACCTATGTACCAAGACTGGCATTTTTGACTCTCCCATCTGGAAGTTCGAACCACCCATCATGCAGATAGACCTGCTCAACTTCTGCTGTCTGTCTGCTGTATCAGAAAAAACGTCAGTGTCATATACTTCAAGTGGACTGCCAGGTGTTGTCTGTCAGGCCATGCATACGTTTGGGGACTGCACAGCCCACACAAGCTTACTGTGCCTCCTGGAACATGACAGTGATGTAGCATCTCTCATGCTTCAGCTGGCAGGCAAGCAGGCGCAATGTGTGCACATGTTGCTAGGGTGGCTTGAATGTGCAACGACTGAAGACTTACTATCCAGAGACATGGCGCTGCAGCTGCTGGCAAGTAGACAACCCAGCCGGCACCTTCCTAGCCAATCGCTCCTTGAGCAAGCCATCCAATCAAGCAGCACTGTCTGCATCAGGATTTCCCAGCAAATAGGCAAAACAAAAGGCTCAGTCAAATCAATGTTGTTGCATTTCATTTTCAGAGACCTGTTTTGCTCTGGTAAGTTGTTTTGAACTTTAGTCTGGAATTGCATACAAACTTAAGTGCATTGCAAGTGGGGCCCTGCATGCAGACCTGCTGCTGCTGACCCTTGAGCTGCAGTCCAAGTAGCCTTTGCAGAAGCAGGATTTTGAAGGGATACATCAGAAAAGCAAAAGACTTAATGTTGTACATGAGTGCAGAGCTTGCTGCATGGAAGTTCGGATCACTGAAGTTGCACGTTCAAACACATGTCGGCCTTCGCAAACAAGCCGCTTGCTGCTTTCAATCCGCATGAGACAAGCGCGACCTCGACTTTAATGAAGTTCATGTTCCAGGTCAAATGTCGGTACGGGAGATCAACTGATTCCCATCAACATGCATCGATACATCTCAGCAATGGTTGCATCGGTTCCTGACACACATGCTTTCTCGAAAGGCGCTTGGAAAAACTCCCATATGGGCATGCATGGAATTCTTGCTACATCATTCAGTGCCCACAAACGGCACTCAGCTGAGCTCATGCGGAAGCATGCTGAGTCCTTCTGAATCCCATTTGTCAATCGCTCAGTGCAGAAAATCTCTGCCCTTAGCGTCTTTCGACGGTACCCAAGAGCAGTCACGTGGCTCAAGAAGTTTAGCAATCAGATGCAAAACGATTGGGTCATTAGCCAAGATGCTTCTCGCCGGAATCGGACACTTGAATTTTGGAACAAAATAGCTGCTAGTCCTGTTGGGTCGCTTTTCCACACAATCTTGCTTGACAATCTTGATGATGCTTTTTCTGTTGGAAATGGTGCTAAGAACTTTTCTGGCTCCATAGCTGCTTGTTTGCAATCTGTTGGGCAGCCCATGCCTTTTGACAGGAGCGCTGTTCCTATCCTGGAGGTTGATACAATTGCTGAAGCCCTGCGTCAGCATTTGGACGGCACCCATGGCCATGCCCTGCATTGTCCC
>JAABUP010009188.1_pt1 | contig 12265 bp, 12 predicted proteins | sample 5559201 | NCBI WGS metagenome assembly JAABUP01 (sample SAMN10711887, study PRJNA513373) | rock metagenome | isolation source: Antarctica rocks | place: Antarctica | reverse complement strand
GGAAACATCTCAGCCAAGGCATCGGGCTTGGGCGGCAGGACCCGCGGTGCAGACACGAAGTTGGTTCCTTTCATGGGGTGGAGTGGTTGCGATCGGAGGCGAGGGCGTCGGCTTGAAGGCGGCCCACCTCACTGCGGTCGGGATACGACGCTTGAGCGCCCACCCGTGTACAGCTAAGTGAGGCCGCTGCCACCGCGGACGTTAGCGCGTTGATCGGATCTAGCCCGGCGAGTGTCTCGGCGATGAACCAGCCAGCCAAGCAGTCTCCAGCACCGGTGGTGTCAATCACAGGTCCGACGGCCCGAGGAGGACGCGCCTGAGCCTGAGTCGTGGCGGTGGTCCACACCGCTCCCTGTGATCCGAGGGACAGGATCACGGCCTTAACACGCTGATCAAGTAACCACTTCACAGCGCCGTCTCCAAGGTCTTGAGCCGCGCGAGTGTTAACGAACACGACTGCTGCTCCGTCCAGCGACGCGCGTAAGCGACTCGGGTCATGGTTGAACGTCGCTGGCTCCAGGTCCACCGACCAGGGGAGGTCGGCCTCGCGGCAACGTTCGGCCAACAGCGCCGCGGCACCCGCGTCGTAGGCTGCCGTATGGGCCCAAGCCACGTCGTCCAGCGACACCGAGCGAACTTGTTCCGCGGTCGGATACATCGACACACCCGGGATCAGGATCAGCCGCTTCTCCCCGGCCGGCTCCAGCAGGATGAACGCGCGGCAGGTGGCCCCTCGGGTCATCCGGGAATCCACGTCGAGCCCCGCTGCCCGAAGTTCACTGACGGCGTGGTAGCCAGTTGGGTCATCGCCTACACCACAAAGCAGCCGGACGTTGGCGCCAGAACGATGACACGCCGCCGCCGCGTTAGCGACCACACCGCCGGCGTGGTCCGCGACGGCTGAGGCCACTACCTTCTCGTCCGGCCGAGGGAGGTGACTCACCGCGACGGTCGTGTCCAGCCCGACGTCACCGACAAACAGCGCGTGGCCCACCGGACTCATGGCCGCACCAACTCGACTTGAAATCGGTAACGGTCCGCGCGATACCGAGTCACCACGTACTCGACAGATGTTCCGTCCGCGGTGCGAGACGTCCGCCGCGCGACGAGCAGGGGATGACCGGCAGGAACCTGGAGCCGGGCGGCATGCCCTTGGTCAGCTACCTCGGCCTCGATGAGTTGGCTGCCCGAAGCGATTCGAGCGCCGCATTCGCTTTCGAGCCAAAGGTAAAGGGAACCAGCGTCCAACTCCCCGGCGGTCGGAGCGCGTCGGCCTTCGAGTACCTTTGGTGCGATCCATGACACCGCGAACGCCATCGGCTGTCCGTCTGCGTACTGAAGCCGGCTAATCGTCACGACCCGCGTCCGGCGCTCCACGCCCAAGCCTGCAGCGACTTCCGAGCTCGCTCGCTCGACCGCCACCGCCTCGGTCTGGTAGCTCGCACGCAGTCCCCGAGCGCGCATGTCTTCAGCAAAGCCGGCAAGCAGGTTGAGCGGCTGAACGACTCTGGGCGCCAGCACAATCGAGCCACGGCCCGAGCTGCGGATAATCCTTCCCTCTTGCTCGAGATGATCGAGTGCCGCTCGAGCGGTTGTCCGACTCACACCGAACCGACGGTTTAGCTCAGACTCCGAAGGCAACTTCTCGCCCTCGTTGAATTGGCCCGACTCCACCGCGGCGCGAAGCCGTGTCGCCAGCTGGTGCCACAACGGCACCGGACCTGGATCCAGGTCTTGACTATCCCACTGCATGGCTCCATCGTTACAACGTCATGACGTTTGCGCAAGAGGCGAGAGAGGAGCGAAGGATGCAAACAGTCGCCAGCGTGACTGATGCCGACGCTTGGGTCCGTACGGCCCACGGACCGAAGTCATTCAACGCTGACGGCGGCATTGTTCTGCCTCACGAGCACATCGTCGTTGACGTGCGCGTTTGGTGGGAAGGCCCAGGCGACTGGGACGACTTTGACGAGCTCGATGAGGGGCGGATGGACGCCGATCAAATCGCGCGACTTCCTCAAGCCGTCGTTCGCGAGAACATGATTCTCAGCGACTGGTACCTCGCTGCGAAGGAGCTGCGGCTAGCGACCCTCGCTGGATGCCAACTTCTCGCCGACCTGACAGTGCAGGGCCTGGACCCCCAGCGTGCCCTCGCCGTGCGTGCCGCCGATCTGGCAGGTCTTGACGTCGTCCTCGGCCTGGGGCGGTATCTGGACCCAACAATGAGCCGTGAGGAGCGGGCGAAGAGCGTCGAACAACTGGCGGATGAGTGGACACGTGACTACGAGGAGGGTTTCGAGGGCTTGCTACCAGGAATCATCGGAGAGATCGGAACGAGCGAAACGATGAGTCCGGCGGAGGAAGTGTCGCTGCGCGCCGCCGCCCGACTCCAGCTTGCCTGCGGTCTGCCCATCAACGTACATGTTCACCCATACGCACGCCAGGCGCTAGCTGCCCTCAGTCTGCTAGACAAGGAGGGAGCGGACCTGTCACGGGTCGCGATCAGTCACTGCGACGGGGACCTGGACCAAGGTTGGCTCCGACAGATACTCGCTACGGGTGCGTACATCGAGATGGACATGTTCGGCACCGGACCGCAACGATTGGTCTCAGGACGGGGCTATCCCAGTGACGAGGAGCGAGTTGAAGGACTCGCCGCCCTGTGCGAAGGGGGTTTCTCCGCGCGCTTACTGCTCTCGCATGACATCTGCCACCGAAACTCGCTGCATCGCTACGGAGGGTGGGGGTATGACCACATTGCACGCATCATCGCCCCCAAGCTTCGTGCGCGGCTCGACGAGCGGGTCACCACGCAACTGACCTCACTGAACGCCCTGCGCTTCCTCGAATGGAAGGAACCAAACAATTGATTGTTCGCGTCCTCTGGCCGGAGAGAGTAGATCCTCCTACTCGTTCCATGCGACAGTCCCTACCGGTCGCAACTCACCCTGACACAAGGGGGGTCTCGGGCTATGTTTGACCCATTAGCCATATCCGGGTGGGCGGACGTCGACCCCAGGTCCACGCCCGAACCACGACACCGTGCAACTGCGGCGCGCGTCTCCCTGACAAACTCCGAATTCGCTCGCCCGATCAGGACAAGGGTTGATGGTCAGCCAGGTCTTTCAAGCCGACGGTCACCTGCATCCCACCAGTCCTACGTCACCCCGGCGGCAGAGTCGGGCGTTTCTGCGGGTTGCGAGGTCCGCTACGGGGCTTGGGCTGCATCCGGGTGGCTTCCATCGTTCGACCGAGGCCTCGTTCGCCGGCAAGACAGTTCTCCGTTGCTCCACGTGCTGTCAGTGACGGGTCAACAGCGCGGCTACCAGTTCCCGTCGGCTGCGCACGCCGAACTTGTCGAACACTGCCCTTGAGATGCTCCTGGACGGTGTGTGCCGAGGCTGTGCAGGGCGGTAACGATCTGCCGGGTGTCCTTGCCCGGTAGGACGAGGACCGCGACGCGCTCCTGCGCCGGTGTGACCCCCGGCTGCGAGGAAGATCGACGATAATTTGTCGGGGGCGGCCGGCTCGAGGATGACTGCGACCTGCCGGCCGTTCACGCCGTGCAGGGCGGATGCGTGGATGACGAGCCAGGGGCCCGCCAACGTACGTACGTGCGCATAGTTCGCCGGCGCCGACGGGGGTTGATCGCCGTCCCGCAGCGGCCAGGCAACTGCGTAGACCGCAACTGGCAGCTCCGCCGTCGACGGTCAGTCGGCGTCGGTGATCCCGGCCAGCCATTGCTCGGCGGCCGGATTGATCGAGAGCATCCGCAGCTGGGAGTCGAGGATGATGACCCCGGTGCTGCCGGCGTTGGGAGACGCGTTACCGACCGAGGGGATCAGTTAGAGCCCGGCGCAGGCTGGAGGTGAGGTGACTGCGGCATAACCCGATTCGCGATCTTGCCCATCTCGTGAGGCAGACGCGTCCCCAGGGCTGGGGCGGGGTGAGCCTTCCGCGAGCGGCGCGGCTCCCGAGCGTCGGCTGGTATCAGGGTCGGAACGCGGTAGTTTGCCAAGATGCCAGAGACGCCGACGCCAGAGCCGTTTCGCCCACGCCAACGGCTGCCCAGATGCCATCGGTCCATCACGCGCCACTCAACCACGTGATGAGAGCAGACCACAGTTCCGTGTAGCCCGCCCACTCCAGGAACTCCGGTGGAGCCCAGTGGGGGGCAAGATCTGACGTGAAGACGCCAACGCGGCCTTCGCCAACCGAACGCACCGCGACGAGCGGATCGTCGGCGATCTTCACGAGGACCTGACCCTCGGGGAGAACTTGGGTCTGGTTGTAGCCCATCAGAGGTGGCCAATCGATCTGGCTGGGCAGCGCCGAATGCTCTGCGATCGGAACAGGCTTCACACCCTGGGGGACCTCGACCCGGTCGTCGCCGACCAGCAACTCCACCGGCAGGATGAGGGCAAGTGGGCTGCGGCCGTAGTGTGCCTTGCCCTCGATGCCTGAGAAGGACAGGTAACCGCCCACCATCAATAGGGCGCCGCCGGTTCGTACGTAGTCTGCGATTAGTTCGAGGCGGTTCGGCTCTGGGGTCGAGGTCTTGAACACGCTGGGAGTGAGGAGAAAGGTGTTGGCGCCTACGTCACTGATGACGACGCAATCATAGGCCGCCAGACCCTCGATCGAGACGGGCATATCGTAAGCGATGCGATGCGCCGGGATGTGGTCCACGCTCCAGCCCAGACTCTGGAGGGCAGCTTTGAACTCGCCACCGCCTTCAATATACTCGCTGTTGGTGAAACTGTCGAACCCCTTTTGGTGAATTAGATGAATATGCCAAGATTCGCCCAGCAAGAGAACTCTCACGTCTCATTCCTCAATCGATGGTGCCGGTCGGGTACAACTGGCAAAATTGCCAATCGTGTTCAGGGACGATCAAATCGGCCTCGCGACGGATTCGGTCGTAACCACGCATTAGCTCCGAAAGGTTCCAAAAGGAGCCCATTGGCCAATTCAACTCTAGATTTCGGTAGTTGTACATGACGTCACTGGTGAGACACACCATTCCTGAGTTTGTCTCCACCATGACGACCATGCACCCCGGGGTGTGTCCGCCGATCTTGACTAGCCGGACACCTTGTGCAATGTCCACGTCGCCGTCGATAACAGTCAGACGCTCGCGGACGTCTGTCACCTTGTAGGCGTATTCGGGGTAGTAGAACATGCAGAACGGCGGGGGGACGATTCCTTGTGGCAATTCATCCCGCTGGACAATGTACCGTGCTCGAGGAAAGAGGTGGTTATTGCCTATGTGATCAAAGTGCAAGTGTGTGAGCACAACGATGTCGACGTCTTCCGGCTTCACTCCGTGCGAGGCGAGGCCGGAGACCAAGTCTTGGTTGTCCGAGCGGCTCGCCACGAAGTTCACGCCATAACGGCTCTGCATTGCAGACACCTCGGCGATGTCGCCCAGCCCAGTGTCGATGAGAATTGTCTCGTCCGAACCTTCAATCAGCCAGACAGGGACGGGAACCATCACTCCTTCGGTTACTTCCCCGTTCGGGCGGCGGATGTCGTCGCGAAAGCCAAAAGGAAGAATTTGCTTACGCTCAATGTTAGGGTGTGCTCCGCTGTTGAGTAGACTGACGCTTAGCGAACTCTCCAACTCGCCGGTAACAATGTGGTGAATGCGCATTCTGGGCTCAGAACCCCGACTCATTCTCGCCATACTTCTTTACGTACGCGTCCAATGTTTCCTTGACCTTAAAGTGCACCTTGGCTTCGACGGGCGACGGTATCGAGCCATTGGACGCGAGGTACTCGTTGTCGCCATTCCATGTCTTTTCCCAGTAAGCAACGCCGGTCGGGGCGAGTATCATGTCTTCGACTGCCTTGGCGTTACCTGCATACAACTCGAACTTTTGCCAAAAGTCAACGAACCCTTGGATTGTCAAATTCGCTCCGGTATCCTTGTTTAGCTGCTCGGTGATGATCTTTCCGCAGTCCGCAGTGTTCGCGTCGCAGTAGCGAATGGTCTTGTGCAGCACGTGGACCAGCTTCAGCAGCGCATCGTCGTGCTTTCCTGCGTAGTCGGTGGTGGTGACCAGTCCGTTGATGGGCGGGGGCGCAAGATCCGGCCCCGAGGCTACGACGAGCATGCCCTCGGCGGTCGCCCGCGTGCGTTGAGGGATGCCGCCGAGGTATGCGTCGCCCGTTCCACTGAGGAAGGCGGCAAGCCCTTGATCGGGATTCATGTCAACGATCTTGACGTCCTCCTGGGTTAGGTTGACCGACTTCAACGCCGCTACGACCTGCTTCCCCATGTCGGTCGACATGGTAGTGACGATCGTCTTGCCTTTGAGCTGTTCGAAGGCCTTCACGCGGGCCGCCTCGGGCGAGAGGCCAGCGGCCTTAAGCTGCACGAGGGTTTGGAGGCCGGCACTCTTGCGTCCCATCAGGGCCGATCCCTGCGTAAAGGGATTCCAAGCGTACCAATAGAGGATGTTCGGAGACTTGCTTGCAACTGATACGACGCCAGTGGTGTTGTTGATTGCCGCGTCGACACTCCCTGACGCGACAGCCGGCATAATCGCATCCCACGCTAGCGACTTGAGCTCGACGCTTATCCCCTCAGCTTTGAACCACCCTTTCTGTTCTGCTACGAGTGGCAGCATCGTGTCTTGGAAGGGGGAGATTCCGAGACGAATGGTAGCGGGGCTACTTCCGTTGTCCGCTTGTCCCGAACCTGAGCAGGCCGAAAGGGCTACGGCTGCCACCGCAGGCAGGACGAGCAATGTTAAAGGTCGCATGTGGACTCCTTCTAGTCTAGTGAGTGTTTTCAGACCAATGGGTGACTCTTGCGCTGACTGCCTTGATCAATCGGTCAACAGCAACGGCTTCGAGGGCAATGACGATGGTGCCGATCAAAACGACAGGGGTATTCAGGGTCCTACTGGCCTGCATGATGAGCCGACCGATCCCATGTTCTGAGCCAAGAAACTCGGCGGCCACGACCACTGCGAAGGCCAACGCACTGCCTATGCGCAGTCCTGAGACGAGTTCTGGCACGATGGCGGGAAGGACCACCGTGCGATACACCTGTCCCTCGCGAGCACCAAGAGAACGCGCGGCCCGGCCGTACACTAAGGGAACGTTGCCTGCAGACACGATCGTATTCACGACCATTACCATGAAGCAAGCCAATGCGCCGAGAAAGATCTTTCCGCTGTCACCAATCCCGAACCACAGGATTACGAATGGGATTAGAGCAATCGGGGGGACAGGCCGCAGGGCCTCGATCAGTGGGGTAAGGGCGTAGAAAAGGAGCTTTGAACGCACCATCATGAGCCCTACCGCCACGCCGATGGCTGATCCTGCTATCCATGAGCCAAGCACGCGGACTAGCGTTGCCAATGCGTCCGACCACAACGATGTCCACACACTCCTGAACGCAGCCAGGGCCTCGCTGGGAGCGGGAAAGAAGAGAGGCTTAATCGCATGCGTGGCATCCGTGAGCAGCCACCACGTGATCAGCAGAATCACAATGACGGCCGTACCGATCGCGATTCCGGCCAGCCGTACCCGGTCCTTGCGATTCGCCGTCAGCGGCGCGGAATTAGGCAACGCCATGGGACACCTCCCTTAAGGTATGCGAGATGCGAAGGCGCATTTCTTGAAACGCGGCGCCACCCCTGATGTCAAGATCGCGGTCCTTCCCGAAAGGCACCCGAATCTCCTCGTGGACACGCGCTGGTCGAGGGGTCATCACGACAACTCGATCACCAATGAATAGTGCCTCCTCGATGTCGTGGGTGACAAAGACGATCGTTCTAGGCTCTGCGGCATTAACGGCATGGAGAGCAAGCCACATGGCTTCCTTGGTGAAGATGTCTAGGACTCCGAATGGCTCGTCCAAAAGGAGGACCTCGGGCCCTGAAGCATAGGCGCGTGCTATGTCAACTCGCTTGCGCATACCACCTGAGAGCTCCTTGGGAAAAGCATCCGCGAAACTGCTCAGATCGACGAGGTCGAGGTAGCGGCGCACCCTCTCCTCGCGTGTGTGGGAGTCAACTTGTCTCAGCCGCAAGCCGTACTCCACGTTCCTGCGAACAGAAAGCCAGGGGAAAACGGCATCGGACTGGAAGACCACGGACCTCGAGGCGTCCGGACCCCTCACCGCTTCACCGTCGACGAGAACGGACCCAGAAGTGGGCTCCAGAAAGCCAGCTATCAGGTTGAGCAGAGTCGTCTTCCCGCAGCCGCTTGGGCCAACCACGCAGACGATTTCAAGATCCTCGATCCGCAAGTTCGTTTCCGAGAGCGCCAATATCGAAGAATGGCGTGATTGGAACTGTTTGCTGACATGCGTGATGTCAATGACACCCATTGCGTTAATCCTAACCGGTGCTTCGGGAGGTCGACGTACTATCGCGCACAATGAGATTCACGGGAAGTGCCGTTCGATGGCAGTCGTCATCGGTCCGTTCTGTGATCCGGTCCAACAATGCACTTGCCGCCCGAGCACCCATCCCGACCGCGTCCTGACGAACGGTCGTCAGGCTGGGGTTGGCGTGTCGTGCCGCCATGACATCGTCAAAGCCGACCACCGAGCAATCGCCCGGCACTGACACTTTTGCCTGTCGAAGTCCTTCGAGGACGCCCAGTGCACACAGATCGTTGACCGCGAAGATGGCCGTAATTTCGCCAGCGCGGATCGCTCCCGACAGAGTCGCGACCGCCGCGATTCCTGACGCTTCGTTGAATGCTCCCATGACCACGCGAGCGGGCAACCCCGTGCCCTTCTTCCACGCGGACTGGAATCCCGCCACACGCTGCTTGCTGCTGCCGAGCGTGGGACTAGCGCCGACGACCACAGCTGCGCCGTGACCAAGGCTGAGAAGGTGATCCGCGACCATTCGGCCGCCTGTCCGGTTCTTGGACGTGATAGACGTGATAGACGCCCTCGGCAACTGCTCGTCGACTGCGACCACAGGCAGGTCGGCGAGTAGACCACCTAAGAGAGAGGCCGCCGGTGGCGCTCCGGAGGCGTAGATTACGCCGTCAACCGCACGTGAGCGGAGCGTTTCCAGGTAGAAAATCTCGCGCTCAAGCTTCCAACCGGTATTGCACAGAAGCACGTTGATTCCCCGCTCGATGCAGGTTGCTTCGACGCCTTTGGCGAGATCTGCAAAGAACCCATTGCTGATATCTGGCACGAGCAGGCCGACCGTCTGTGTTGACCCGAGCGCCAGATTGCGTGCGGCGCGGCTGGGCACGTATTGAAGCTCCGTCATGGCCGCTCGAACTCGGTCCGCTACCTCACGGCTGACGGGCCGGTTGCCGCTGAGGACGTGTGACACCGTAGTGCGGCTCACGTAGGCCCTTTGAGCCACATGCGCAATCGAGGCGGACATCGACGCTTCCTTCGCAAACCGGTTTGGCAAAGCGGTTTGCACACTCTAGTTCGTGCACATGCGTCCGTCAATGGCTCCAACGACGGTCTCCGTGTTGGTTCGCCTTGGCCCGCGGCCTCGGAGGCGAACCCTTGGTGCTGGTGCGCCGCTTCCAGGGACGTCTATCCGCAGTTCCCCGGGCCGGGGAGGGCCTCCCCAGTTCCCGCCGCCACCATCTGAACGTTCCGCGGCCCATACGCCGAGGAGTCCCTCACGGCTGCACCTCCAGGGTCTTCACCGCTTCCATTGCCTTCGCCCCGATTTCGCGGGCTCGGCACTCCCTGCACCCACCCCCAAGAGGGTGGACCTGTAACGACGCCGCAGGCTTCGCTTCATGCTACGGACCGCTCAGTCGCTTCCCCTGCAAGGGCTTTCGACACTGGGCTTCGACGCCGGGCGTTTCCCCCCGACGCCGCCAGTCTGCTACCGGGCCTCCTGGCAGCTACCCGGACCGGACTCCCACCGGCAGGCGGCGGCGAGCTGACAACAACAGATCACCTACTCATGGCGACCTCCTGTCTGCTGCGCGCACGAACGATCGAGGCTAACTAGGACGTCCGCCAAAGTCAGCCGACCTACGTTCGAACAAGGCAAGCCTTATACGCTCCGGCTCGAGAACGAATTCATGCTGCTCGGGAACTGGATGTCGAGGCGATTAGGGTCCTGCGGGTCGCCCCCAGCGGGGCGAAGTCATGGGCTGTCTGTTCTCCGTGAGTGTGGTTCTTGCAGGGTCTGGCCGCTCTCGCGCGCACGCGACGGTTGTGCTTGGGGTGTGGACGGCGGGACGCCGCATCGCTGGCGTGTGGACGATCCTCACAGTCGCGGCCCTCGCTCGATCGGGGCGGGACGGCGCAGATCATCGGCCCGAGGAGCGGCGGCCTGAACCCGGTCCGTCCTGCGGTCGCGGTCAGGCGCGGGTCGAGCCACCAGCGCCCGAAGACGGTCATTCACGCCGGACGGCGCACCCGGGCGCGGACCCGGCTCGGGCTGTAGCCGCCGCCACGCTGCCCGGACGAGCGGCTCCGCCTCGCTGCCACCACCCGCGCGCGCATGAACTCCACACGCATCGACGTCGTCGGGGATCCGCAGCTGGTCGCGGTAGGCCGCGACGACGGCGACGTCTCTCTCCCACCGCTCACGCGGTGCTCCGGCCTCGGGCCGAGCGGGTATGCCGGCTGCCCACTGCGGCGGCTGCTCGGCTACCCGCTCGACCAGGGCCGCCACCCGGGCGGTGACGAGCCGGTCCTGCCGGTTCGCCCACGCGCCAATGGGGTCGGTCGCCAGCCCGGGCGGCGGCGGGAGCAGCCACGGCGGCCGGAACCGGTCCACAGCAGTGCGCGTCGCCCCGTCGGCGTTGAGGTTGCTGACCCGCCAGGCGAGGGCCGCCGCCGGGTCGTTGACCTCATCGGGTCCGCCGAGCAGGCGTGAGCGCACCGCCTCCGCCACCCGCTCGCGCGGGTCCTGGCCTGCGCACGAGACGAGGAGTCGCCGCCAGCTCGGGGCGTGCGTGACGCGTTCCTCGAGGGTCCGGCCGCCGGCGTCGCGCAGCCCGGCGCGGACGGCTTCCTCGAGCCTGTCGGTGATCACGCCCCTGGCGCAGGCGTCGACGTACCGGGGGACGAGGGTGGCCAGGGACTCCGCCGACTCCAGGGCGGCGGCGAGGGTTTCCGTGGCGGATCGCTCCGAGCCCTCCCGCGCCAGGACGCCGCGCAGGACCGCGACCGGGGCCAGGGGCGGCCCGGGCGGGATGTGCAGGTCGACGTCGATCGCCTCGTCGGTGACCACGTAGGCCCGGTTGGACGTGCGGCCGCGGGACATCGCGACGTAGAACGCCTCCCGGCTCATCGTCTTGTCGACCAGGACGTGCCCGGTCTCGACGGTCATCCCCTGGGCGCGGTGCACGGTGGTGGCGTAGCCGAGCTCGACGTGCTGGGCGGCATACCCGGCGGGCAGCTGGACGGTTCCGGCGTGGCCGCGGTGGCGAAGGTCAAGTTCACCGTCCGGGTGACGTCCGGTGACCTGCCAGAGGTCGCCGTTCTTGACGAAGTCCCGCCGCCGTGGACGGTCAGGACGCGCTGGTTCTGCCGGGTGACGACGAGGTCCCCCACTCCGGCGAGGTTCCCGTCGTGCAGGGCCACTCCGGCGGCTTCGACGTCGCCGGCGGCAACCCGGTCGCGGCGGGCCCGAGCGGACAGGGCGGCGACCTCGGCGGTGGAGGCCGAGACCATGAGGGTGGCCCGGCCGGCGGTCAGGTCATGGCGCCAGGCGTCGTAGACCTCTTCGATCATCGCCTCCCGACTGCCGTCGCTGACCCGGTCGTTGGCCTCATAGAATCCCAGCGCCGAGGGGTGGCCCCGGCGCAGTCCCAGGGTGGCTGCCGCCTCGGCTGGGTCGGTGAAGCGGTGGACCCGGTCGAGGTGCTCAGCGCGACCTGAGTGCGCCAGCAGCCGCAGGGCGCCGCCGGCTTCGACCGCGGAGAGCTGCATCGGGTCCCCGAGCAGCCGCACGAGCGCGCCGGAAGCTTCTGCGAGGGTCAGCAGCCGGCCCAGGGCGGGGGTTCCGGCCATCCCGGCCTCATCCACCAGGACGACGTCACCGCGGCGCAGCTGCAGGCCGGCAGGGACCGGGATGCCCGTCGCCGCGCAGTCCTCGTGGGTGTGCAGCAGTTTGGCCAAGGTCGTCGCCGGGACGCCGATCTCCCGGCCGAGGACCGCAGCGGACTTCGCCGAGGGAGCGACGGCCACCAGCCGGCGACCATCCAAGGCGAGAGCCGCGGCGGTCAGCTGCATCGCCGTGGTCTTGCCCGTCCCGGCCGGCCCAACGCCGACCACGAGGCGCCGGTCGTCGCAGACGAA
>JAABUP010009187.1_pt1 | contig 12265 bp, 12 predicted proteins | sample 5559201 | NCBI WGS metagenome assembly JAABUP01 (sample SAMN10711887, study PRJNA513373) | rock metagenome | isolation source: Antarctica rocks | place: Antarctica | reverse complement strand
CAGCTGGTGTTTGCGGATCTGGTCGGCGGGCACGCCCGGCGGGTCGGGCACCTTGATCGCGCCGGTGGACAGGAACATCCGGTCGCCAGTGGTGTTGACGAACGGGGCGCTCAGGTCACGGACATCGCCGTTGGGGTAGCTGATCTTCACTTTCGGTGTATAGCCGTGTCCGAGTAGGTACACTCGTTCACCGGAGATCCGCAGCGGGTGGTTGACCTGGAGTGTGGCCGGGTGCCAGCTGTCGGTGCCTGCCTGAGTGCCGGTCTGGTAGTCGATGTCGGTGGAGAACGCCAGCGGCTGCCCGGAATTGGCGTATTCGGCGTGGAAGCTGTTGATGCGCAGGCAGAACGGTGTCAGGTCGGTGCCGTCGACGGTCAGGCCGGGCCGGAAGTTGTCGTAGACCACCGGGGAGGTGGAGCAGAATGCTCCCTGCTCATCGCCCACGGTCTTAATGACGCTGCCCTCGTAGCCGAACAGTTTGCCGACCGCGATCGCCACCAGCAGCCCGACCAGCGAGAAATGGAAGATCAGGTTGCCGACCTCCCTCAGGTAGCCCTTCTCCGCGGAAATGGTTTGCACCCCGCCGGTTTCGGTCCGGCTGGCCACCCGCCAGCGCTTGCCGCGGAGGGTCTTCTCGACCCGGTCGGCGATCACCGCCGCAGATTCGTCATCGACGGTGTAGTCGGTGTGCAGCGGCAGCCGGGCCAGATTGCGTGGTGTGGCCACCGGCCGCGCTCCGAGCTGTTTGACGAAGTCGAAGCTCCTGGGCAGCAGGCAGCCGATCAGCGAGATGAACAGCAGCAGGTAGATCGCCGAGTACCAGGGCGATGCGAAGACTTCGAAGAAGCCGAGCCGGTTCAGCCACGGCGTCCAGCCCGGATGTGCCCTGATATAGCCGGCGGTCTTGGACTGGTTCAGCGACCACTGCGGCAACAGCGCACCGGGCAGGCTGGCCAGCGCCAGCAGGAACAGCAGAATCAGCGCGGTGCGCATGCTGGTCAGCCCGCGCCAGGTGTTGCGCAGGAACGCCACCACCGGTTGGCCGCGCCAGCTGGCCGCTGTGGGCGTCCGCCGGGGTGGCAGCGTCTGCTTGGTGGCCGTCACTACAGCACCAGCCGCACGGTGAAATACCGGTACTGCAACCAAGCCACGAACTGTCCCCAGACACCGGACACCATCAGCAGCCCGATCGCGATCAGCGCCGCCGCACCGATCAGCTGGATGGTCCTGGAGTGCCGGCGCAGCAAGCCGACGGCGGTGGTGGCCCAGCCGAAGCCGAAGGCCAGCAACAGGAACGGCAGACCCAGCCCCAGGCAGTAGGCGACCACCAGGAACAGCCCACGCCAGGCGTTGCCGTTCCAGTCGGTGCTGATAGCCAACGCATTCACCCCGGTCAGCGCCGGACCGATGCAGGCCGTCCAACCCACCGCGAAGAACGCGCCCAGCAACGGCGCCCCCAACACCCGCCCGGTCGGCCGGGCATGAATCCGCAGCTCACCCTGCAAAGGCCGTATCCAGCCCAGCATGACCAGCCCGACGATTACCGTCACCACACCGCCGATCCTGGTGAGCACACCCAAATTGCCGACCAAGAACCGGGACAGCCCCAACACCAACAGCGATTCGGCCAGGAACACCACCGTGAACCCACCCACGAACAGTGCCGTCGCCCGCACCGCCCTGGCCCGGACGGCTCTGCTGCGGACCGCGGTGCCGGTGCCGGTGCCGCCGCCGCCATCGCCATCGCCGCCGCCATCGCCATTGCCATTGCCATTGCCATCGCCATCGCCATCGCCATCGCCGCCGCCGCGGGCGCCGTCGGTCTCCTCCGCCCCCACCAGGCCGATCAGATACGACAGATATCCCGGCACCAGCGGCAATACACACGGCGAGGCGAACGACACCAGACCGGCAGCCAACGACAACGCCGCCGCCACCAGGAACGGACCCGACATCACCGTGCCGGTCACCGAGGAATCGGCCGCCACCGCAAGGACACTGGCGAACTGTCCGACCATCAAGGCGCCTCGGCAGCGACCCGGCCGGCCACGTCAACGAGCGGAGCCGGGCTCTTCAGCTCCTTCAACCAGATATGGGCGACCCGGCGCTGCCGATCCAGCACGATGGTCGACGGGATGGAACTCACCGGATAACCCCTGATCGACAACGGGGTCCGCATCTGCTGATCGAAGATCGACGGGTACGGGATCTTGCGGACCGCTTCGAAGTCGGCCGCATCCGACCTCGAAGCCTCCTTGACGTTGATCCCGACGAACTGCACACCCTTGGCTCTCAGATCCCGCGAGGCGGTCGCCAGATTTGGCGCCTCCGCGCGGCAGGGCGCGCACCACGCGCCCCAGAAGTTCAGCACGATGACGGTGTCCGGATAATCGGCCAGCGAGATCCGCCCGTTGCCGGTGACCGCAGGCCCGGCAATCTCGCCGAGCGGCTTGCGATCGGCCACCGGATAGTCGAACTCCGTCTTCCCACCCGGCGTCACCAACCCGAACCCGCCACCCTGCGGAGCGGACGCGTCCTTGCCGGACGTGCAGCCCGCCAACGCAAGCAGCGCGATCAGCAGGGTAGCCGCCAGCTGCCGGATCCTGGCGCCGCTCATCTACGCATCTCCACCGCGAGCTTCCCCGTATCGTCGTTGCCGCGATTCATCTGACCGGCACGAAGCTGACCTTCGCCGGATCCCCCCTGAAGTGAACTCGGGCCGAGCCGAGCTGATCGTCGTCTGGTGCTCATGGAATCGGAACGGAGCAGCTGACCTCACCGCGAAGTCGGTGGATCAGAGCGAAGCCGAGCAGAGCGAGGGCGGACAAGCCCAGGAAGGGCTGGATCGGCGCCCAAATGTCCAAGGCACCCGAAACGCCCAGCGCCGCAACGACCAGCTTGTTACAGATTGGGCAGCCGATAGCGAATGCTGAGAGGAGCCCCCCACCGGTTATCCCACCCATCCGGTTGGGACTGTTACCGGGCGCCGGCCGGACGTAGGTGGCAATCGCCAGCCCCGCCAGGACCACCGTTGCCGCCAGAACCGGATAGTTCCACCACTGCACCGGCGTCATACGGGTGTAGAGAGAGGTCGGCACGACGCCTGTCGGAATGCCCACAACGAGCGCTGAGGCCAGTCCACCGGTGCCTGCGGCCACCCACCTTCGCATCGGCCACCGTCGCACGGCGCCGATCGCAGCCGTCAGGCGCGGCTTCGCGGAAACGTCAAGATCGGGCACCTCGTTACTATACGACCTAGTACACCTGTCGGCGGACACTGGCCGGGCAGTCAACTAAAGGGCATAGTAGACTGGCGTCCGGCGTCCAGGCAGCGAAGCTGTCGGATGTCGGCAAACCGAGAACCGTACGGGGCGACCGGCTGCACTTCCCCACCCAAGGCAGTCGGTCGGTCCTACGGTCTCGGTCTGTCGGATCCTCCAGTGCCAATGCGGGCGCGGGTAGCATCTCGGAGGATGTGCCGACGACTGTTGGCACTCAGTTGTGGGCTGTGCTTCGGGCGCCAGGAGGTTCGATGCGTGGACTGGGCGAACTTGAGGCCGCCACCATGGACGTCCTGTGGCGCACGCCCGGGCCGATGTCAGTCCGTGACGTCCTGAATATTCTCACTGAGCGGAGATCGCTCGCCTACACCACGGTCATGACGGTGCTGGACAACCTTCACCGGAAGGGCTACGTCCGGCGCGCCAAGCTGGCTCGCGCCTATCTGTACGAAGCGACGTTCACCCGCGGCCAAGCCGCAGCTGACGCCATGCGACAGGTGCTGGACGAGGCCACCGATATCGAATCCGCCCTGCTGCACTTCGTCGATTCCATGACTGACGTCGAATCAGCGGTGATCAGAGACGGCCTGGACCGCAGGCGCAGCAGTCGATGATCGGCGCGATCGTACTGATCACCAGCGGATTGTTGGTCTTGGTGGTCGGACACATCCCCTTGCAGACGGCGTCCCGTCCGGACCGGGATCCACGCGCGGCAATCGTGGCCTGGATTCTCGCGCTGGCCAGCGCATCCGGAAGCATCGCGATAGGTGTCACGATGCTGGTGCTGCCGACTCATGTCGGCGTGCCGGGCCTGCTCGGCAAGGCGGGCAACTGCCTGATCCATCTTGGTCACGAGGGCTTGCCCAGCTCCGAGGAGACAATGGGTATCCTCGGTGTCGTTGTTGTGGGTGGGGCTGCTGTCCGGGTGACGATCGTGGCGGTGCGGCTGGGAAGTGCGCGGCGGCGGAAGAGAAGCCATCACCGCTTCCTGATCGGGCTGATCTCCCATGATCGGGACAACGAGGATGGTCTCGTTTGGCTCGAGAACGACGCGCTACTGGCTTACAGCGTCAGCGGCCGCCCCGGGCTGGTCATCGCCTCATCCGGAGTGCGTGAGCGCCTCGCACCGAATGCGGTAACGGCCACCCTGGAACACGAGCGGGCGCACCTGCGAGGGCACCACCACCTGCTGCTCGCGGTCGCTGACACCTTGGCAATTGCCCTTCCGTTCCCGCTGCTACGACAGGCCCCTGTTTCATTGCGCGCCCTGGTGGAATATGCAGCCGACACTGCGGCCGTCGAACGCTGTGGCACGCTCGCAGTTCGCTCGGCGTTGCGGTCCTTCCTCGGGTCACCTGTCCCACACCACGGACTGGCGATGACCGGAGCGACCATCATCCACCGACTCGATCGGCTGGAAACGGCCGGGGCCAGCAGCACGCCGCGTCGCACGGTGACCTGCGGCATCGCCGGTGCGGCTGCTGCGCTGGTCCCGATGGCGGTTTCGGCAGCCGCCTTCCTGGTGGTGGCTTGTCCCGTCGGCTGAGTGATCGAGCGGCCGCTGTGCCGACGGATTGTCCCAGCCGGGGCTTGTCTCAGCCAGGGCCGGCCTGGATCGAGGCCCCGGCGCAGCCGAATCTCGTCTCTCGGGGTGGAGCCTGCGCCGCATCGCTCAGAAGGAGGTACTATCGGTGGTAGTAGACAGCCGGGCTGGGGGGTGGGGATGTCACCGAAGCGGAAGGTCTCACGGCCGGGTTCTGCCCAGCTTGCCGCTGCTGCCGCGTCCCGGATACCTGCCAAGGACGCGGGCGTGGTGTTCACCCGCCGACGCCGACGGCGCCGGATCGCCGTTTTTCTGTTCGCACTCGGCCCGCTGATCGCCGCCCTCCATCTCGTCGAGCACCTCGGGTTTGTGCGCTTTTTCAACCCCGGCCTGCAGGACCTGCTCATCGGATATCCGACGGCGATCCTGTTGCTGGTTCTGGGTGGGATCTTGTGGGGCTAGTCACCTGCGGAGCGGAACTTGCCACGAAGCGGCAGTTCGGCGCCTCTCGTGATGGCTGTGACCAGTCGGCCACTCACGACGGTTAACGGGCTGCAGGCCGTGAGCAGTCCGGAAAGCAGCTGCCATGCTGCATAGTAGAAGTTCGCGATCGCACAAGGTTTAGAGAGTTCGAGACAGCATGAGGTTCGAGGCAGATGGAGGCGAAGATGGTGCACAATCGGGTGATCCGATCGCGGTTGATGGCCGTGGGCGCAGTGGCTTCCATCGTGCTGTCAGCATGTTCCGCGGGGTCGCCGACGGCATCCGCGCCGACCGTCACCACCAGGGTGACGGTGGGGGCTTCACCTCAGGTGGGCAGCACCAGCGCCCACCCAGCCGTCACGCCGCGGGTAGGTAGCACCGGCGCTTCGGGCAGCGCCTCCCCGTCGGCAAGTGGCAGCAGCTCGGCTGAGACGACGCCCTCGCTTGGCGCCTCGGCGTCCAGCAGCTCGGGCCCATCGAACTCGGTGTCATCCAACCCGGGCTCAAGCGCCAGCTCGGCGACCAAGCCTGCGACGCCAACGATCGCCCCGGCGGGAATCGTCACCGAACCGCGGGACGGCGCAACCAACGTGTCACCGATCGTCCCCGTGGTAGTGCGGGCCGAGAACGGGAAGCTCACCGAGGTCGCGATGACCAATCCGGAAGGTCGCGAGGTGGCCGGAAAACTCTCCCCCGACCAGACCAAGTGGACTTCCACCGAGGTGCTCGGATACGGGCGCGGCTACAAGATCACCGCCACCGCCAACGGATCCGACGAGCAACGCATCGACTCGGCCTTCACCACCCTCAAACCGCGGCAAACGATCTTCCCGTCGTTCTTCCCCAGTCCACAGATGAAGACGATCGGTGTCGGCCAGCCCATGGTCGTCATCTTCGACAAGCCGCCGGTCGACCGGGCCGCCGCCGAAAAGACCTTGACCGTGACCACCGTGCCCGCCGTCAAGGGCGCCTGGTACTGGTGGGACAACCGGACCCTGCACTACCGGCCGCAGAGCTACTGGAAACCCGGCACCAAGATCACCGTTTCGGCCAACGTCTACGGCGTGAACCTCGGCGGCAACGCGTACGGCGAAACCGACCGCACGCTGAAGGTGACAGTCGGCCCGTCGAAGATCGCCAAGATCGACGACGCCACCAAGAAGATGCAGGTGTACATCGACGGCAAGCTGGTCCGTACGGTCCCGGTATCCATGGGCATGGACAAATCCACCGTCGTGAAGGGCAAGAAGATTTCGTTCGTCACTCCATCGGGTACCTACGTCGCACAGGAGAAATACCCCGTCAAGCAGATGAGTTCCGCCACCTATGGGCTGCCCACCAGCTACGACCTGGGCTATGACAAGGCCATCCCGCTTGCCGTCCGGATTTCCGGTGAAGGCATCTTTGTCCATTCCGCCCCCTGGTCGGTGGCCGACCAGGGCGTCCGGAACGTCTCCCACGGCTGCATCAACATCAGCCCCGACGCCGCGAAATGGTTCTACAAGACCTTCAGCTTCGGCGACATCGTCCAGGTCACCGGAACCTCCACCAAACTCGCTCCGACCGACGGCTTTGGCGACTGGAACATCCCATGGGAACAGTGGCAGACAGGCAGCGCCTTGAGTTGATCGCGCCGGTACGCGCGACGAGGTCCGCGACACGAAGACCTGAGTTCAAACGAGCACCAGAGTCCACCCGTCGCGCGAATATCGCTCGACACGATGACGCGAGGCTGAATGCGCACCCGTTACCTGATCGCCGGGCTGGTGGTAGTATTGGCACTCTCGGGGGCGCTGATCTATCGCAGCAACAACCAGCAAAGCGCCGCCGCAGACGGCCGGCTGGTCACCGTTACCCAAACCGTCGCCGCACCTTCCGCGCCGAGACCATCCAGCGGAGCCGGAGCTTCCGCGTCAACCCAGACCCGCTCGTTGACGACGACCCAGCCCAACCGCCGCGGTCAGTCTGCTACGCAGCCGACGACTCTGCCCAGCCCTCAAGGCTCGACTGCCTCGCCACCGGCCGTCCGGCCGGCTTCGAACATACCCATGACCAAATTGAAACCGGGACAAAAACCGCCGCAGTTCATCATCTTCTCTATTGACGGATCAGGAAATCACCGGCGTTGGCAAGACTTCATGGCCGCCGCGGAGCCCACCAACTCGCGGTTCGTCGCATTCTTGACCGGCCTGTATTTGCTGGGCGATCCGGGCAAGATGTCCTACACCGGCCCGGGACATCCGCGGGGCAAGGCCTCGATCGGTTTCGGCGGCCCGCAGAACGAAATCCTCACCGAGGTGAAGGACCTCAATCAGGCATACGCGCGGGGCCACGAGATCGGCACCCATTACAACGGTCACTTCTGTAAAGGAGACAACCCGAGCGGCGATGCCTGGTCGACAGCAGACTGGAACTCCGAACTCGACCAGTTCTTCCATTTCGTGACCAACTGGCAGGAACTGAACGGCTACCAGGCTGTCGGCGATCTAAAGGTCCCCGCCAAGTCCATCAAGGGCGGCCGTACCCCGTGTTTGGAGGGAAAATGGGATCAATTGGTCCCTGCCTGGAAAGCCCACGGACTGACTTACGACTCGTCGATGCCGGCTCCGTATACAGGTATCGCCTGGCCCACACAGCGGGACGGGATCTGGGATTTCCCGATGCCGACCGTGTACTCGCCGGGCTTTAAAGGCACCGTGATGGCGATGGACTTCAACTTCTGGGTGAAATTCAACGGCGGCAAGGACGAACCGGGAACGGCGTCACAGGTGCGGGCCGAGGTCGCCCAGACTTATCAATACATGTACGACCGGGCCTTTGCGGGAAACCGCGCGCCGGTGTTGATTGCCAATCACTTCAACACCTGGAACGGCGACTCGTTCAACCCGCCGGCGCTGGACTTCATGCGGTCGACCTGCGGGCGACCGGACACCTACTGCACCACCTACAGCGACGTCATCGCGTGGATGCAGCTGCAGGACCCGTCGGTATTGGCGCGCCTGCAGGCAATGTCGCCCGTGGCCGACTCGGACACCCACTGAATTCAGGTGTCATCTGTCCCAGGCGCGATCCCGTGACATGGTGCAGAACACCAATCGCCGCTCAGTGTGGACGGTCCACCCGTGCCATTGGTTGGATGTCGGCCGGGCGGTGGCGCGGCCCGTGCGGCTCTTCGCAGTTCTCGCCGATCTGATTCACCGCATCCGAGGTCGCGGTGCTGGCCTGAGTGTGGTCGACCTGCAGGGTTGTGTGGTCGATATGGTAGATGTTCTTGATCAGGACCTCCAGATCGCGCCGGACCGCGTGGCAGTCACCGGCGGGGTCCACCAGGACGTGTGCGGACAGGGCGGGCATACCCGAGGTGACGTCCCAGATGTGCAGGTCGTGGATCTCCGTCACCCCTGGGCGGTCGGCCATGGCCGGGCCGATGACGTCGGGGTTCTGACCGGCCGAGGCGGCTTCCAGGAAGATGCGCCCGGACTCGCGGACCAGGCCGTAGCCGGCTCTGATCATCAGCGCGGCGACCACGAGGGCGGCGATCGCGTCGGCTCGCCCGAACCCGGTGAGCATCACGACCAGGCCGGCGATCGCGGTGGCGATGAACGCGTACAGGTCGTTGAGGATGTGCTGGAAGGCGCCCTCGACGTTCAGGCTGGTGCGGTTCGCCTTGGAGATCAGCCATGCGGCCACGATGTTCACCGCGATGCCGACGATGGCGGTGATGAACACGAGCAGGCCTTCGACTGCGGGGGGGTTGATGAGCCGGCGGATCGCTTCGTAGATGAACCAGGCGGCCAGCAGCAGCAGGGTGATTCCGTTGGCTTGCGCCGAGAGAATCTCGGCTCGTGTGAAGCCATAGGTCCACCGCCCACGAGCGGGTTTTGCCGAGAGCCGGATCGCGACCAGCGCCAGCACGATGGACGCGGCGTCGGTGAGCATGTGCCCGGCATCGGAGATCAACGCCAGCGATCCGGCAATCAGCCCGACGATGACTTCGGCGAGCATGAACGCCACGATCACCGCGAGCGCACCGGACAGGTAGCGACGGTCGGCGTCGGCGGACACGCCGTCGCTGTGACCGGCCCCACCGTGACCGGCGCCTGAGTTGTGCGTATCAGCCATGGTGAGGTCTGCCCGGTGCCATCGGCGTCATCTTTGCCTGCTCCGGCGGCCCGCAACAATCACAGCCGTCAGAACTGCCCGCCCTTCCCGTAACGACATTTCTCACAAGTGTTGAGGCGCAACAGGAATCAATCTCAGCTTCCTTGTTGACGCTGCCTTCCGGGCGTAGGACCGGAGCGCAGCACGCGTCGCCCTTCCAAGCCTCGCGTCCTTCCTTGACGGCCACGGCGGCGATCACCAGGGCGGCGATCGGGTCGGCCCACCACCAACCGAATAGCGAGTTCACGCCCAGACCCACCAACAGGACACCGGAGAGATAGGTGCAGAGCAGAGTCTGTTTGGAATCGGCGACTGCGGTGCGCGATCCGAGTTCCCGTCCGGCGCGGCGCTGGGCGTAGGACAGGCCCGGCATGATGACCAGGCTCACAGCGGCCAGGATCAGCCCGACGTTCGAGTGCAGGGCCTCGGTGCCTCCGACCAGGGCACGTATCGATTCGACTGTGACGTAGGCTGCCAATGCGAAGAACGACCAGGCGATGATCCGCAGGGTTGTCTTCTCCCTGGCCTCGGGATCCCGGCCGGCGAACTGCCAGGCCACCGCGATCGCAGAGGTCACCTCGACGATCGAGTCCAGACCGAATCCGACCAGCGCCGACGAAGAGGCAATGGTCCCCGCGGTGATCGCGACGACTGCCTCGATGACGTTGTAGGTGATGGTTGCCGCCACGAACAGGCGGATACGCCTGGCGAGAACCTGTCTATGCTCCGCTGTTGCCGATCCAGTGGTGCTCATCGCCACGATGCGCCCATAGCCGCAGACGCACAATGCGCCGGATCTCCCGCCAGCACCACGCCCATCAGATCGTCCAGTGCGTGCCCGAGCCGCTGATCGGCCAGTTCGTAACGGGAACGTCGCCCGGCGGGCACAGCGACCACCAGTCCGCAGCCACGCAGACAAGCAAGGTGGTTCGACACACTCTGCCGCGACACCCCCAACGCATCCGCCAATTCCGACGGGTACCCGGGTCCGATCCGCAAGGACAACAGGATTCGGGCTCTGGTCGGATCCGATAGCGCGTGCCCGAAGCGGGCAAGCACCGGTGCGTGGGTCAGCGACTGCACTTCCGAACCGTACACCTGACGGTGAATTCATCGGGCGATGAATCGACGGCGGGCGGGTGGCGCCGGGGCTGATCGGGTGGGCCGGCCGCGGTCCACCCGGCAGCCGGCCGTTGGAGAGCCGGCCAGCGTGTCGCAACCGGGACCGCACTCGGCCGGCCGATAGCGTGAATCACCAAGGCTGGTAGGTCCGGGCGGGAGAGTCAGGCGAAGGGACAGACATGGGCACGCTGCGCAAGATGGGGGCCTTCCTGGGTCTGGTTCCGGACGAGGCCAACCGGTACGACGACGAGCCGGACTATCAGGACTACGACAGATACGACGATCACGGCGCGGAGGACGACGGCTACGGCGTCGACCGCCAGTACGGGGCGGCGCGGAGCGACAGCCGCCACAGCGGCCGCCGTCCGGGTCGGTTCGAAGGCGATGCGGATGCGCACGGCATTGCCGGCGCCCGGTACAGCGGATCCCACCCCGTCGGCGCCGTGGGACCCGACGATCACGCCGGTGACGGGTTCGCGCAGTACGCGGGCCAGCAGGTGTCGGAGTACGCCGGTGCCCCCGCCGCGACGATCCAGCAGGGCATGGGCCGGCCCTCCCGGATTGGCGGATCCGGTCCGCGGCAGGCGCCGGAGTCCAGCGAATACCAGACCGACGGCGCGCTGGCCTTCCAACCGCAGCAGCGCGCGGTTCGCCCGGACGGTGCCGCCGACGGCGCTGCCAGCGGTCAGAAGCCGGCCACCGTCAAGCTCGCCGGCTTTGCCGACGCCCGCGAGGTCGGGGAGACCTACCGGGTGGGTCAGGCGGTGATCCTGGACATGACCGACCTGTCCGACGTGGAGGCTCGCCGGATGGTCGACTTCGCGGCCGGCTTGGCCTTCGCGGTCCGGGGTTCCATCGACAAGGTGACGACGAAGGTGTTCATGCTGCATCCGCCGGAGGCCGAATCCTCGGATGCCACCGTTGCGGCATACGCGGGCCGGTGAGGCCCTGAGCAAGGCCTCCGAACTGCGCCGACCCGTGGTGATCGGGTACTAGTGGAGTGGTGAACATCCTCTGGCAGGTGGTCTTTCTGCTGCTCTGGCTCTTCCGGTGGGTGCTGCTCGGCCGGCTGGTATTCGACGTGGTGCGGATATTCGCCAAGAGCTGGCGCCCCGCGGGAGCAGGAGCGGTGGCGCTGGAGGCGCTCTACGTCACCACCGATCCGCCGATCCGGCTGCTGCGCAAGATCATTCCGCCGATTCGGCTGGGCGGGGTAGGGTTCGACCTCAGCGTTATGGTCCTGCTGGTCGTCGTCGTCATACTGATGGCGCTGGTCCAGAACGCGGCTGTGAAAACCCTGTTCTAAGCTGCCGCGAGCGCGGTCGAGGTGGCAGTAACGAGATCTGTGAGGAGCAATCATGCGGCTGACGCCGGCCGACGTGCACAACGTAGCCTTCAAGAAACCCTCGATCGGTAAGCGAGGGTACGACGAGGACGAGGTCGATGCGTTCCTCGACCTGGTGGAGACCGAGCTGAGCCGCCTGATCGAGGAGAACAACGAGCTCACCCAGAAGGTCGCCGCGATGGAGTCCTCCCGGCCGGACGCTGCCCAGGGCGTCGTCACCCTGGACAAGGCCGCCGGCAGTGGCAATGGCGGTAGTGGCACCGGCGCCCCAGGCGGCACTACCCCCGATCAGGCCGCCGAAGACGCGGCGAGCGCCGCCAAGGCTCCAGT
>JAABUP010009186.1_pt1 | contig 12267 bp, 16 predicted proteins | sample 5559201 | NCBI WGS metagenome assembly JAABUP01 (sample SAMN10711887, study PRJNA513373) | rock metagenome | isolation source: Antarctica rocks | place: Antarctica | reverse complement strand
TCGGCAGTTGCTGTCAACAACTGATAATGAGCGAGTGTGATACTCTGGAAAGAGGCTCTTCTTCAACTAGATAATGTAAGCGAACGAGGCCTCCACTCAAGGACTTTTTGCGGAGACATCTTGTGGATTTCGTCCACTCTCCAAGTCCGGAATGCCACGACAGCGCAGACACGACAGAGCATACCCAGAAAGGATCAGTGACTCGATGTTCAAAAATCGGGGTGACTGTGCTGAGTAAGGTACCTTAAGTTTTCTTACATATACCCCTGAGCTAACCTCTTCGGGATTATCATTTTCCCGGCGTCGAGCGCCGCGAGGAGGTGCAAAACCTTTGTGTATTGATCTGAAATCTGGGGGACAGCTTCATTCAATTCCGTTGTTGCAAGATTCGTAGAGGTTTCCGTCCCACTGCCTCAAATGGCTTCCTGAGTGGTCAATTTCTAAAATCTAATATCACACATGTCTAATGTACATCATTATATGAACGTCCTAGGATATTTTTGATTATGTGCCCATTCCCTAGTCCCACTAAGTGATGTTCCCGTCCCAATTGAAGCCCATTTTTCCAGTGAAGAAAATGCGGCCACGGCGGTCCACCGGCTTTCCTGAGCAGAAGTCCTCCCAAAATCCCTCAACTTGAATACTGGTGCAGCTGTACCGTCTTGACAATTCCGTCCTTATCGCCCTCAAAGCGAGTCTTTCTTTGTTGGCCCCAGAATTCCTCTTCATGTCCGCCAGCCACGTCAGTTGAATAAGGCCCCTTTTCAACCTCGCTCAGCTCCGTGCCATCTGACTGTGAGTTCCTAGACCCGAGGCCAGCCATAGCACCTTTACTTGCTATCCTTTCTTCACTTTCGCTCCTCAGATAACCATCCATGGCCATGTGGCTCGGCTTCCGCCGACTGTTAGTCGTGCTTGAAAGGACGAATTTATTGCCCGATTGAGGACCTCTAGTGCTCTTGAAACTTCCGAGACGGAAGACGCGGCTGAGTAGTGGCCAGCAATGGGGGATGTTGGCGACGATAACAGCGGTGGAGGTTTCGCCGGCATACCAATTCAGGTAGACGAGGGAGCCATAGCCTGCGGTAAAGTTGTAGTAGCGATTAAGGACGGCGGAGAGGATTACGAAGACACCAAGGGAGAAGACACCGCAAAGGACGAGTTTCCTAAGAGTACGAGAGTCAGTGAATCCCCGAGATAGGAGCTCCTGAAAGGGGAGATGATACCTTGTCAGAGGCAGTTGAGCTTTGATCAACAACGGTAATGGCAGGGCCAACATCATTAAATCAGAGGAAATGTTGAACACAGCATCGGTGACGAGATGGTGATAATACGAGGCACATTGCGCTGTACAACAGGAAGCCCGGTGGTCAACAAACGTTCGAAGCCGCCATGTAGTTCCCAGGAATAGGGGAACGAAAACAAGACAAGGATAGGCCAGACTTACAATTAGTAACAGGGACCCGCCAGTACTGCTCTATTGGCTTACACCAAACGCCCAAAAATAAAATCTGGACAACGATATATCCGAGCACGCAGTACACCCCGACGTATTTGACCAAACGATGCTGCTTTGGCAATCCGAGACTAAGGGTTCAATTGTCAGTCTGCTGATCCTTTGGAAAGCCTACCCCATGGCTGTTTCTCTTGGAGCGACCGGCTCCACGAGCATCTGCAACCATCACAGGTTGAAGGGTTGGGAAGACTCACGTCATGTGGTTATATAAGAGGAGCAAGCAAGCCTTTATAAGCCAGACTGTCGCTAATTTGAATTGCTCGCAGATGAAAACAAATTTGCTGCCGTAGACCGCATTTTGAACCTCGTCCGGTGTGAGGGTTTCGAAGACTCCAGGAGCAAGGTAGTTGCTGAGATTCGCAGACACTTGGTTGATAGATACAATGACCCCCGTGTAGGTGATCTGGAAATGTCGCACCTTTTGTCAGTCAATGCATCGGGCAAATTAAGAGCGCATGTCGGGCCACAATGCGTGAATACAGAGTCGTGGTTTCGAAGAGTACGAAGTGTGGCTTGCTTAAGAAACAGGGTAGCATCTTACGACAACGAAAAGCATGATGTAGTCGTCAAGCCGCAGCTTCTTCAAAGAACCAAATAAGATCCTTCGAGAGGCTCTAGAGGCAATTGTCAGTACCCTTCGTGTCGTCTTCGAATACGCATGAAACAAGGCATACAATCTGGCTGCAACGAATAATATTGCGACGGCATAAAGAGTCCATGACTCAATCGCCAGAGCCTGAACTTGATCGGCCATAGAATAGTGGTGAGCGGAGTTGTGTGTATGCTCCTGGAGTCCACGTAGACCTGGGCACACCAGCCGGTTCGAGGGAGTGCAGTTTTCGTCAATACATATCGCAGAATTTTTGATTAGGGAATCTCACGTCTACCCGAAGCCCCGCCTTATCGCAGATGTTGGATCTCGACAGAGCAGAGTGTACCTTGCAGTAGTAGCTGCTACCGACAGCGACACCGGCTACCTCTGCATGTGGCCATAACGCTAGATCTAGAAGCATTGGCCAGTATCAGGGGCAAAGCCACACGTGAGGAAAGGGATGGGTCCATCCGTGACCCCCAATCCACGGCCGGAGATGCGCAAGAGACGGCGTCAAACCTTACATTAGCTAGGCGCAACTTTCTTTCGCTGGCAGGAGAAATAGGAGAGAAGAAAGAAGAAAGAAGAAAACGGGAGCAAGATCGTCATTGCTGGTTGATAGGAGAAAGCCCAGCACAAGAACGCCGGTACCTACACGTCGAGAGCGGCGACATTCCGGGCTGACAATCGGTTGAGGATTTTGCAGCGCACAGATGTCCGGGCGAGGGAGCAAATGAAGCAGTCTCGGAACCTTGGTTGAGACGATCTAACGGTGGTTTGTGCGAGCAGAGTTTTACGACGGGGGTGGGGGTTCCCGTGGACAAGGACCACAGATAGGAGACCCGTAGAGTTCTCCCGTCGGAGTTTGCCCTTTCGCTTACTCTGTGCTCTGACCATGAAATTCGCCAAGGAGGCCAGATGACTAACAGCCTTTATGTCCAAGGCTCCACTCGCCACTCGCACCCGGCGCGGCAGGCCGATAGATGGGCAGACTGAAAAGGTCGATGCGTGGTGGGTGGAGATGGCAGCGTGCCGCACATCGGCCTTTAGCGCGGGAGGGAAGCGTTTGACCGGGGGGGGCCGACACAGGGGCGCGGTCCAGAAGGGCAAATCATAAAGTAAACATCTGACGTTTACACTTTACACTTTGGACCCGTGCGGATTGTCATGGACCTTGGACGGCCTAGTGCTGAGATGATCAGGAGCACCGGAGTTCGAGGCCCTATGAGAGTGAAGCTCACCGCCTCCACATGTGGAGGATGCGTAGGATGCATGCGGACAATCAATGATGATGGGCACGGTAGGTACTGGTAATAAAGAACAAGGAGGATGGCGACTGTGGGATCCCGCGGGTGATGCACGACTTACATATCTATCGCGAGCCGCAGGATGCGCCGTCCATGCCACGCGATGCTATGCAGCCGAGCTACCACAACAGGAGAGAACAATAATAAATTAATAATATCAAAATTACAGCAGCAGTGATACCGACTGTAATCAAAGACACTCTCCGCTCTCATGGTCTCACTGCGAACCCTAGACTCAATTCGGATCTGGCTCGAGTCGCTAACGATTGGGCGGGTTTGATGGGCGTAGCATCTAGACCGTGGGTGTTCCTCTCGGCAGCAGAACCTTGCGACCACGGCTGCGTTGTCGGGCCCTCTAGGAGACACTAGATGGCGTGCTAATGTGCAAGATCAAGCCCCCATCCACCACCTGCACCGGGTAGACTTGATGCTGCTACTGCAGCTCAAACTTCCATCGAACCTCCGCTCGACCCGTGCTTTCATACATGCAACCGCCATTCCCCATCAATTCAATCGACCTTGCGCCCGCAGCGACTCTCCGTCCTTGACGTTCGCTGCAGCATTGAAACACTCTCGCCGACCCTCAACATCATGCTCGCCAACGAGATTCCTCCCGCCGACCTGGAGAAATCGGGCGCCGCGCTCGGCATCTCCACCACCAGCTGCAACTCGGTCGAGAAAAGCACCTTCGAGTCCTCGTCGACCGCGCCGCATCTCATCCCCGTCCCATCCAAGTTCCAGAGCTGGAATGCCCGGATCGAAGCGCTCGCCGGCCTCGAGGCCCGCGGCATTGTGCGAGTGCTGCCCGAGGAGCGACAGGCCCCGTCCAATCTGGGGTATGCGCAGATGGCCATGATCTGGTTCGGCGCGAACGTGGTCGCTAACAATCTGGCGGTCGGTCTCCTGGGGCCTCTGTTGTTCGACTTGGGGTTTGTGGACAGCGCCATGATGGCCACCTTTGGGAGCTTTCTGGGGTCGATACCGACGGCGTATATGAGTATTTGGGGTGCGCAGAGTGGCAATCGAACCATGGTAGGATCTCTATTCACTTGGCCATGACTGTTGGAGTCGCAGGAGCTGACGCAGCTAGATCGTGGCTCGATATTTTATGGGATACTGGCCCGCAAAGCTCGCTTGCCTGCTCAATATGATCCTGATGGTCGGTTACGCGATGATCGCCTGTATCATCAGCGGTCAACTTCTCTCCGCCGTGAGTGGGGGAACCATGACCATCGCAGTTGGCATCGTCATCGTTGCATTCATTAGCTGGGTGGTTGCCGTCTTCGGCATGGCCATCTTCCAAACTTATGAGCGGTACGCCTGGATCCCCCAAGTAATCGTTCTTTTCATCCTCATCGGCTCGGCCGCCCCGCATTTCGATGCTTCTCTTCAATCTACTGGAGGCACATCCGCAATAACCGCCCATCGTTTATCCTTCTTTTCGCTCTGCCTGTCAGTTCCCCTTTCCTGGGCCGCTGCCGGTTCCGACTTCTACGTTTACTATCCTGAATCAACCAACAAGCGCCTCACCTTTCTCATGACCCTTATTGGCCTCACACTCTCATTTGTCTTTGTCACCCTCATTGGAGTAGGCCTCGGCTCTGGCGTCAGCACAACGCCTGCTTGGTCGGACGCGTATGGGATTTCGTCCGGTGCCGTGATTCTGGCTGGTTTCGGCGGCCTCGGTGGCTTCGGCAAATTCTGCGGCGTGGTCATCGCTTTGGGTGTCATTTCGAACAGCGTTCCAGGAACGTATGCAGCTGCCCTCGGTTGCCAGATTCTTGGTCGATACGGCAAAGCTATTCCCCGCTATCTCTGGGTCTGTGTGATTGTCGTCATCTACTTTGTTTGTGCCATCGCAGGTCGCAATCACCTCTTCGTCATCTTCCAAAACTTTCTCGCTCTTATGGGGTACTGGCTTATCAGCCTCACGTCCATTGTTCTCGAAGAGCATGTTCTCTTCAAGAAAAACGTGGGCTTCGATTGGACCAGATGGGAGGATCAGAAGTACTTACCTGTTGGAATTGCCGCGTTGGTTGCGTTTTTGATTGGGTGGGTCGGTGCCATTATCGGTATGGATCAGGTGTACTTCGTTGGACCAGTGGCAGCATTGGTTGGCGACAACACGGGCGCTGATATCGGCATCTGGCTGGCGGCTGCTTTCACGCTTATTGTTTTCCCCCCGCTGAGATATCTTGAGCTCAAAAAAATTGGGCGGTAGAGGAATTACTTGCATAGAGCATAATATACTGAGATGACATGTACATAGCATAGGCCCGCCATCCAAATCAGGTACGTTCGACAAAAACAATCGCACGGTGCAATTTCTTTCTAGTGCTCCACAATTTGGGCTTATTATTTGATCGCTCGCGAACATACTTAGCACAAATGACTAGTCTTCTAACACCCCGCGAAGCATTCAAGATATTAAGCTTGACCAGAACTGTTGATAAGGGACCGTGCCAGACCGCCGAGCAAAAAAAAAAGAGCAAAATAATCGCGTTCATTAAGAAAAGGCCCTGATACAGATGAAGTCGTCCGGGGAAAAGTAAGGGGCAAACCCAAGAAAATCCCGGGAACATCAGGCCAAACCATGATGCGGAAATTGGAATGGTCAGACCATGACCCAAAGGGGGCGAGCCCGGAGAAGAGGCGATGGAGGTCTACCACTATCTTGGTGTGGTGGGAGACCAACATACGCCTCACGGCGCGCTGGATCGCCCACAGTAATGGACCAGGTTCGTAGGCCATAATAAGATGCGATCGAATGAACCAGCCAACGTCTAAGGCAATTAGCATTGGCTCACATGAATCTTTACCGTAGCCAAAGATACGTACCCAAAGCTGGCCCCCTGGTCATTAGCCAGGCTGTCAAAGACAAGCCGGTCTCTTTCAATATCGGTCTCGTCTAGGTTTCTGGACTTGGGAGATGGGGGCATATCATTCATTTGTCCATTCCTGCCAACGAAGACAATCTCTTCGTCTTCAGAATCCAATTCGGGCTCCTCCTTGTCTTTCTTGGCAGCTTTGTCCTCCCAAGCCCTAACAAAGACTCGTACTTGCTCTTCCAGGTCTTTCAACAAGCCCTTGGCTGCTTTGGCTTTCTTGAGCTTTTCGCGAAGCTCGCGGGGGATCTCTCCAGCACTTTCGTCCGAGGCTTGGGCTTGCTTACGAGCGGCTTCCCGCTTCTTTTCCTCGATATCGGCGCGGGTAGCAAGATCTTGGTCCCAGAGTGGCGCAAGGTAGTAGGGAACGGTATGTTTGGGATGTGTGGGATGGATTTCCCAGTCACTTGCCAACGGAGGCTGAGCCCAGGGATTATTGAGAAGCCGATCTGTAGAAGGCCACGAGGGTCAACAAGACAATCCGTATCACACTACTTGTGTCTGATACGAACCGTTCTCCCATCGAGTACGCCGACGACTTCCATCTTTGCCTTTAAGAAGAGCCTCACGACGCTTCATGCTATCGCGTCGGAGCGGCTCACGGCGCGGACGGTAGGCAGAACGAACATCCTCAGCATTGCGTTCATGCTTTGACGCAGCGTTTTCATCGAGGTCAATTCCGAGTGAGACTGATGTGCCACGGACGCCGACTGGAGAATTTAATGAGACGGCACTGAGAGACTCTGTAGCTTGCTCAGTCCATGCCTCGATGTTGATTGAATGGCTGGTATCCGCATTGGGAGCGCTCTGCTGCGTCAAGGCGCTGGAAACAGGATAGATAGCCATTGTCGTGCACTATTGCAGAGGGCAGATAAGGATGGAACAGTAGAACAGCAGGCAACAGTTGCAACTCTGCCCTTTACGGGAATGATAAATATTCCGACGAAATGAGTGAGTATATGTGTAAACCACGTCACCACCCAAGCGAACAGCTAGAAGTCAATGGTTGATGGACTCAACATGCATACGAGTCACGTATCATGGAGTCATCGGGACTCGGTGGCCAATGATAGCAGCGAAGTCACCCGTGCTACCCTGCATTCCCCTCAAGAACGCGTCCAAAGATCGCGCGATCACTACACTCTAGTGATTTGCCATTGGCACAGTATTGAACCACTCGAAGCTTTTGAAACCTATGAAAAATGGCAGAATCAGACGCGAACGTCCTTGCTAATAACGGGGCTGCTTTTCCATTGCATGAAGAGTACCAATACTTACAATTGATCCGCAAAGTCCTCCAAGATGGGGAGCATCGTCCAGACAGGTAACCAGGAGTAATGGAAGGTATGATGATGTGTGTCCATCAAGCTCATATTGGTCCAGAACAGGAACAGGGACCCTCTCGCTATTCGCTCCTACGCCCTTACGCTTCTCTCTCTCTCGCCCCTCCACAACTTCCTCATCCCCACTAACGCCTATACTTCCCCTCCTTACCACGAAACGCGTCTTCTTGCGGGCCGTCATAGCTGAGCTCCTTTGGTTCATTGCTGGCTCTACTTCAAGCGTAAGTCTCTCAGAAGCCGGCATAAAGATATGGGATGGCAACGGGAGCCGCGACTTTCTTGATAGCGTTGGACTGTCGCATCGCGAGGTGGGAGACTTGGGACCGGTATATGGCTTTCAATGGAGACATTTCGGAGCTGAATACGTCGATTCAAAAACAAACTATGACGGCCAAGGGGTGGATCAGTTGGTGGAGGTGATACACAAGCTGAAACACAATCCGTACGACCGTAGGATCATACTTTCTGCCTGGAATCCGGCAGATCTTGGGAAAATGGCGCTGCCACCATGTCACATGTTTTGTCAATTTTACGTCTCTTATCCAAGGGAGGAAAGGCCTGAGAGGCAATCCAGCGGAGAATTTACCAAAAAGACGAATGGCGATACGCTGCAACCACCCAAAGGAGTACTCTCCTGCCAACTGTATCAACGATCCTGTGACATGGGCTTGGGCGTGCCTTTCAATATTGCGTCCTATGCTCTTTTGACGCATATGCTTGCTGATGTGTGTGATCTGATACCCGGGACACTCATACAGGCCATGGGGGACTGTCATGTTTATTTGGACCATGTGGACTCGTTGAAACTACAGCTAGAGAGAGAGCCACGAGCCTTTCCGGAATTGATCATCCTTGATCATCATGACGGCAGCATTGATGGCTGGAAGCTCGAGGATTTTGAGATTACAGGCTATAAACCGCATGCGAGTATTCCTATGAAGATGAGCGTGTGACGACTGCTCGTGTGGTCGTCGTCTCTTGCGCTGCATTGTTGAGTAAAGAATGTTCTGATTTTACCAAAATTCCCGGGCTCTAACAGGTCTCCCAGAGCGAGTGATGAAGGTGGCGGCCATAGCGCAAGCTTACGAACAGTGGTTTTCGGGCTTTGGTTACCCCATGATATTGAATTAGTAGGAAGAGATATCACGAATGGACACGCCGTAAGACTTGGTCGGAAAGCGCCATCACGATTGTATAGTTTGTATGGGAGACAATGGTCAAACAGCGCCTGCCGTATGGAAAGTAAATAAGTGAAAGTATAGGGTAATGATAGAGGTGAGTATACAGACAGCCATCTGGTTTCGCAGCCTGATAGCGGTTTCTGGCTTTATGAGTTGACCGGTGAGTAAGTCACCAACAGCTTGCAGATATCATGAGTCAAAAGGAAATGTTAGACTTCATATCGTTAGATCAACTATCCTGCAAAGGTCTCAAACATGGACAAAAGTTCCACTGGTTTCAAGGGTATCTCCGAGCGCCATCGCCGTGCTCTTTCATCAAACATCGAAGCGCCGTTGTTATACTCCGTTAAGTATTTGGGCCAACCCCCCTCAATAGGACGATGGTATTCCCATTTGCACATACGTCGGCAGCCTTCTCTGCGAAACCAAGTAGCCGTCCAGCCTCAACATGAAAGACCCTCAGCATCTCCTCTTCTCCACCTCCATGGTTGTTCAAGTTCTCCACCTGTAAATTTCTTGCAGCTGCATCTAACATCCTTCCCACGCTCCACTCCTTGTTGTACCAGAATTCCCCCTTAGGGAGCTTGCTGCTGGTTGTATTCGCTTCCGCTTCCACATACAAGTATAACCGCTTTTCGATGGGTACTTTCGCGTCTCCTTTGGCCGTTCTCTTGAGCGTGTTCACTGCAATCAGCCGGCTAGCTGCCGTCGAGGGTTTTGGTTTTGGTAGCACGGCAGCCTGCTTTACTTTGCCCCATACTTTCAGACGACCAAGCGCCGCTTTCGCCTTCTCCGCTTGCGTAGGTCCTGAAGATTGTTGCGCTCCAAGTGGCGTAAGTGTAGAGCAGCTGTGATCCTCCTTCAATCTGTGTTTAAGACAATATTGCCTATTACATGTAGGACACCCAACCCCAACGGAACTGAAAGTATTGATATAAGTCTTGCAAGATGGATGCGAACATTGCGTCGCATTCGGTATTGTGGGCTTTCCTGAACTTGGGGCGTTGGTCGACGGGTCCAACGCAGCAGCTTTCCGCCTAGATGCAGCCCATTCTCCAGCCCGGGGACATTTGTGGGAGTTTTCCGTTCGATGGTCGAGACAGTATGTACCTTTACATGATCCACAGCGAAATGGTAGGAAGTCGAGTTGGTTGCAGTAGGTATATTGACAATGAGACCCGATCGAGTCCAGGTCCTTATCCATAGTTGTGAAGGTTTGGGGTTCTGGTACGGGCGGGGATATAGATGAGGAAGCCATGATGGGCGACTGTCACAGAATTTATAATGAGATGTAATGGCCGCCGTTCAGGCAGCGTAATCTCGTCAGCTCGACGCCATGAGCTGGAGAAGTCTTGGTAATAGTCGAGAAAGTACCAGAACCGGTGGATCCACATAAGGCTGAACGCTAGAAGGGGTCACCCCCCCTGAAGGACCAAAACATTTCTCGACTCTAAAGTACTTGAATTTTCCGCCTCATTGTCGACCAAAAAACACACTCCATCCGTTTAAAGGAAGTTGCCGTAACTATGTAAATGGAAGTTCTACATCTTATTGGAATAATGCTAGATTCTGCGGCTACGCTTCGATCAAGAAGCAGCGTGTTTCTGTCATGATTGTCTCGACCGTCACTCAACTAAATCACATCTATGTTTACCTCTCCTAGATAATATGGGGCCAAAGCCGTTTCCTTTTCCTATTGGCATTGGAGTGGATATTTGCCGCGTAAATCGTGTTGCAAATCTACTACAGAAGGAAAATATCCGCAACCTTTGGGCTCGGAAAGTATTCACTCGATTAGAGTGGCCGGGGTTGTGCAGGCGACTTCAACGCGCCAATCGTTCAGAAGACGAATCGGCTCGCCAATCGGAGCGAGAGCGAGATAACACAATGGTGCCAGAAAACGTTGGAGATAATGTTTGGATGCTACCAAAGCTGTCAAAGCATTTGGAGGTGCTTAGCGATCCAGAAGCATATTGGTTGACAGTTGCGGACCAGAGGTCGAGATTGGCAATTTTGACGCGTCATCTTGCTGGAAGGTCAGGCTTAATCTCAAAGATCGATCTTATTCGAGTCCGGGCCTGATGATTGATCCTAGGTGGGCCGCAAAAGAAGCAGTCATAAAAGCACATCGCCACCGCCAAATTTACATGCAAGATGTCTCAATAGTACACTTACCACGCCAAATTTCCAAGGACAACAAACTAGTAGCCTTGATCGATCCAGTCTGTAATACAGTCGAACTGGACGAGCGAGTTGCAGAATTAAGAGGATTGAGAGGCTTCCGCCCTCAGAGTCAACAGTTTCACAAGGGAGCATTATTGAATGAAGGCGAGCATGACGAGTCCGCGCAGGTACCTCAAAAACAGAGTAGCCACTTTAATAGGCGCCGCAAAATCAAAGAATCAGATAGGCAGATCGCTGAAATTAACATTAGCCATGACGGAGACTACGCTGTTGCAGTTTGTATAGCGTTCGATTCGTCGAATATTCATCCAGAAGGACGGCGCATTGTTGATGATGGCAGTGGGCCTCCAATGCATGAGCCGCAATGGGGTGACGAGGGCTGGTTCGAACAAGATGGTACTATACCAAATGCGGAAGACTGGAAGAACATGTCATTAGATGACTTGTTGGACGAGCCTAAGCCGTCTATGGATACAGAAGCATATGGCAAAGCTTTCAAGAAGGCACTAGAGGATGCTGAAAGTCATGAAGATTGGAAAATCCCCCCCCTACCATGAGAGTCACCACCTTTGGATGAGGCTCATCAAAAGGTGTGAGGCGCAAAGGCGGCTGCGTTCAAAATGGACTTGAGAATTATGCCATACGCAAGGAGGGCGCAAAATGCCACTTTGGGAGCGTCGAGCTAGACCGCCTACGAAGCTTCTTTGAGCTGCCAGCTTCATGCTTCACGATAGCTTGAAGTGTAAGATAAAAGTAGCCAGATTCTGGCAAATGGCTATTCAGCATCAGATTTTATTTCTAGGCATTTAGAATGCCAGAGTTCGTGGGTGACACGATCTCATGAGGGAGTGCTGAGAACTCATATGGGAACGATTGTTTATAGTGCGTGGTCCTACAGTGAATATGGTGAGAGCCTTAGGCACGCTTCAATTCCAGCATCAGGTCTGTCATTTAGACTTTCTGGTAGTCTATTAGTACTGGAGTCGGGATACTGTGGCTCGACCATGTAATGACGGACTATATTATATATTACAATAAGAACCGTTCAATTGAGCCTGAAGGGGTATTGGCGCAATGGTAGCGCGTGTCTCTCCTATTGGTTGACGACTTAAAGACAAGGTTGAGGTTGGTCTACACCCAACTTTTTCTCCCAAACATAAACTTATATTCGCAGGGTTCGAGTCCCTTGTACCTCGATTTTTTTCTGGTTTTTACTTCTGATTTGTACCAGGCATTATCTATGGACTATCTGAAGGATT
>JAABUP010009185.1_pt1 | contig 12268 bp, 7 predicted proteins | sample 5559201 | NCBI WGS metagenome assembly JAABUP01 (sample SAMN10711887, study PRJNA513373) | rock metagenome | isolation source: Antarctica rocks | place: Antarctica | reverse complement strand
ATATTAATAGGAGGCTACCTATATAGGTAGAGGAAGTAAGACGTAAAGTATATTATTATATTTTACCCGGACTATATATAAGGTAGATAGGCTATACTCCGGGAGGTAGGTACTAGCGACTCTATAATAATACTATTAACGTCGCGGGGCCTAAAGGCCGTAACCTAATAGGTAATATAGCGTAGAATACTAGGCTAATTCTCTCTAGCGAAAGAGTAACTATTTAGGGTAATAGAAGTAAATCGGGAAGAAGATATAGCGATAGGAAGTATATAATAGAAGCGTAACGTAGTACTACTAATAACGTATAAGAGTAAAAATAGCGGGGTAGTAAAGGTTTTCACCTAATAAGGTTTCCTTTATATATCTAAAGTATAGAACGCCTTTATTAGCTACTAGATAGCTAGATAGTAGAGTATAAAATAATTAATTAATTAAGTTAGAAGAATTAATTATATCTTAATATAACTTAGAATCCCTACTAAAGTAGTCCTTAAAGTAATATAGTCCGATTTCGTTATTAGTCTATCTATTCTCTATATAGGTAAAATACGCTATAGGATAGGCCTAATTCTATATAGTGTTATTTTTTATATCTTTAAAGATATACTAGGGACGGAGCTTCCTACTATCGAGAGAAATGCACTTAATAAGGGTCGTCCGTCTACTCCCTACTACCGTATTAAGTTATATACTTATTAGTATAGTATTTCGGAATTATAACTTTTAGCTTCCTAATAATATCGAGATAGAAGCCCTTTTCGTCTATATTATAGGTATCCTTATCTTATACGTTATATTAATTCTTAAGGCGATAATAGAGTTTAAACTAATTAGTTAGAACTCGTATATCTTAAGCTAAATATCGTTCCCTATCTAATAGTAGGGTATATATAGCCCTAAGGTCTAGATAACAACTAAGATATTTCTATACCTAGTTAATACTAAGTAGTTCGTTATCGCCTTTCGCCCGGAGTAGGTCTTATACTATAAAGCGTATCTACTCTACTCGTACTAGCTATCCCTAGGCCTATAAACGTAAGACCTATTAGGCTATTACTATTTCTTCCTTAGGGAAGAGGCGTTATTACTACTACTATCTCTAATACGGTAGATATCTTCCTATAGATACGACCCTATAGAGTTATATTATAGATACTATATAACCTCGCTACTACTCTCTATATAAAGGCCCTATTAGCCTCTTTCTAGGCGGTAAATACTCGTTCGATAGGCTCTCTATAGGGTAGTTTAAGATTCTACTCGGCTAAGACTTATACCGTTAATAGAGAAGGTAGAGGCTTCGTTACTAGCGACGACGACCTAGGGGGAGTATACTTTATAGTATAGAAGGGCTAGGTAAGAGTAAGGGCTATAAGCGACGTTATTAAGGTGAGATAATAGATGTTGTTAGTGTTATAAGTAGCAGATGGTCTAGTTGATAAATAATTCCGCCCTACAGCCCTATAGGGCTGTTCACTTGGGGAGTTTGTTCAGTTGGTAGGTTAACCTTTCTAGCGCCTTCGCCAGTGTTTTTGCAAAAAGCTGTAGTCTGTAGACTTATTGCAGGCACGATAGCACGATAGCCAAAACCTATTGTGTAGTGTACTGATGTGCAAATCCCCAAAGTTTGGAAAAGTTGCGACAATTTTTAATCTAGGGGTATGCCAGATGCCCATCAATGCTGTCCCGTCTTAACATTCACGAGGTTCATGAGGCGGTAATTCTGCTCGATTCATGACCATCACCAAGGTCAGTCTTGTCGGCGCCAATGGCAAGCTTGGCCCCGCCATCCTTCAAGCCCTCCTCTTCACCAATACCTTCACCGTAACCGTTCTCTCCCGTTCATCCTCCAAATCAACATACTCAGCCCCCGTACACGTTGCTAGCATACCAGACAATGCCTCCACCGAAGAATTGGCCAAGGTCTTACAAGGACAAGACGCCGTCATAATCGCCTTCGCTGGCTCCAATGACGATCTCCAGATCCGATATGCCAACGCCGCCGCCCAAGCTGGTGTCCGACGCTTCATTCCCGCCGATTTTGGGAGCTGTGACTCCAGCAGTCCGCGTGCGCTAGAAATTATTCCCTTATACCGTGCGAAACAGAGAGTCCGGCAGCATTTGCAGCAGCTCGCCTCTGCTGGCAGCTTGTCATGGACAAGCCTGGTCTGTGGCCACTTTTTTGACTATGGGCTTACAAGTGGATTGCTGCAATACAATCTCGAGACCCGAGAGGCACTGATCTTCGACGGTGGGGATATCAAATGGTCTGCGACCACGACCGCGACTATAGCCCTCGCGGTTGTGCGTGTCCTGCAGAAGGTGGAGGAAACAAATAATCGAATGCTGTATATACAGAGTGTCTGCGTCTCACAGAACGAGGTTTTGAAGTCGCTGGAGCGGCTCTTGGGGCAAAGCTGGCAAGTGAAGCACATGTCATCAGACGAGTACATTGAAGATACCCAGGCCAAGTTGTCTCGGAATCCCAACGATGCCGAAGACTGGGAGAAGATGGTCTCTGTCGTAGGTATTGTGGACGCTAACTGGGAAAGTAAAGATGACTTTGCGAACTTACTCCTAGGGCTAAGAAGCGAGCACCTGGATCACCTGGTCAAGGAGGTTACGGGCCGTTGAACCGAATTTTGTGTTCTAAAATCTATTGCAAATTTGGTGGGCCAGGTGGGCCAGCATGGTTTTTCATGATAAATTCTCCATTGCACTGGCGCCTATGTGCACTTCTCATGAAAATCTTCTCATTTTCGAGCAGTCATTTTTCGAATGTGCTCCTCTGTAAGTCTGAGTTCGTGAATTCATTAAAGCAAGACTCGGCCCTAAGGGAGGCCAGCGAATAACTTTCTCTGCATTGTGATGGCAATATTGACGACTTAAGCATGCAAATCTCGGTTTCCAGTCCAGGCGAGGCTTTCATCGCTTCTTCCAAGTTAAGTATGGACCTCGTTCGTTTCGAAGGCACATTACTAGCTTGATCCTACATACGTAAGGTCCTGGGGTATCTCAATGGAGTATTTGCCTAAAGCAGAAGCTCGTCAAGCATTTGATTCAGCTTTGGAGAAATAAAAGCCGAGTATAAGTAGAGCGCATTTACTAGACCTTTGAGCTTCACGCGACGTCTTACGTAAGCGATGATTCCTCATCATCTCTTCCCGTGCAAGATTTTATTTTGTTTCGCCGCAATTCGTAGCAATACGACCTGCTCTACTTCTGGTGTTAAGTACACAATCACCTGCATATGAGCCATGTTACCTCAGCCCCCACGTTTGGTAGCGTTGTCGAACGGTGGTTTCCGTTTCGTTGGTCCTCGATTCCGGAATCACGGACGCTGTCATAGGAGATGGCTAGACGGAGAGATCCACCTGGTGGGTATTCAGAGATCCTTCGGACTGGGAGTAAACGTGTATTTATGGGACCAAGTGCACCCACTCTGCGATTGAATCATATCTATCCAAAGTCTATCGGGATAACTTTGTGTCAATTACCATTTCAATCAGCTACTATGCATCTCCTCCTAACCAGTATTTTGATCTCCCTGGCCTCTGCACATGCGTGGCGCGGGCACAATGACACCAGCACAAGAGCAATATACACGCTGTCGAACGATCCGTCAGGAAATAAGATACTTTCACTCGCGGTCTCTGTAGCTGACGGGACGATTTCATCCCCGGTACTGACTTCTACAGGCGGCAAGGGTTTGCTAGGCTTGAATGTCGGTCCGCCATTCGGCGCCCCAGGCTCACCTGCTGGACCAGATGGACTCTTCGGGTCTGGATCTGTTGTTGTATCACAGAACGTTAGTGACTCTTCAGAGCCAAAGTCAATCCACCACTGCGCTGATGTCGATTTTATGTGCAGTATCTCTTCGCAGTAAACCCTGGTAGCAATACTTTGCCGCTCTTTAGGATCTATCCTTGGGATACAACGCACCCAAAATTGATCGGCAAGCCTGTGGATACCATGGGGGAATTTCCTACGTCTGTGACTTACTCCAAGCGTTTAAATACAGGTACCGCCCATCAATTCCAGTATCGCTAGCATGGATTTTGACCCAAAGCACTCTAGCTTGTGTTGTCAATGGCGGCGCCAGAAACGGGGTTGCTTGCTTCTCTGTTTCAGGCGATTCCGGTCTCAATCCGCTTGGTGGATTACGTCGTCTCAAAGATTTTCAAGCCCAGACGCCTCCCAGTGGCCCACCGGATACCGTCTCTCAGATCACATTCAATCCTTCTTCTACAGCCGTTTTTGTAGTGGTCAAAGGCAACCCCGGCCCACCTGCGGTCGCAGGATCCATTTACGCCTTCGCTGTTGACTCATACGGGCACGTCTCCGACAGCCCGGTCATCTCTTCTCCACCAAAGATCGTGCTGGAACTCAGCATCAATTTCTTGGGAACCGACGCATCCGCATTGATTACAGATGCGACCTTTGGTGCATCCATCGTCACTATCACTCCAGAGCTCAAAATCTCCGAGTCGCACCACATTGTGATCCCTTTCCAAGGAGCCGATTGCTGGGCTGCATACGCACCAAGATATGATGCGGTATACGTGATAGACACTGTGAATCCAAATATCACTGTTTTAGAACCGGCCACTGGCAACCTCAAAGGTACCATTCAGTATGAGATTGATGCGAAAGGCGGCCTCGACACGACTTTTGACAGACAGTGGCTGTACGTTTTGACTGGGGACAGCAGCGTTGTTGTCATCAACCTCGAGGGCACTGGGGGAACCGAGGTACAGCACTTTAGTCTAACAAGCGAGGGACAGCCAGGCCATTGGCAAGGTATGGCGGTATATCCTGCATAGGGATGTGAGGAACTCCCTTAGATTCCTACACCAAATTGAGATGAATCCTGCCACATGAGAGTAGCATGGACGGACATGAAATGAGGCTTGATCATTGAAACTGTAACTTTTCGAATGTATAGCTGAGGGGCTGATGTGGATATGAATTCAAGACCCTTGTTAACTTATCCAAGGATGCTACCATCTTCTGCCACGTGAAGTACTCGTCTGAAAAAAACGTAAAGATTACAGCACGGGATGAAGGAAGTATTGCTACGGACGATTATCAACTTTTCTTTGTGTTGAATTGTCTGATAATCACTGTCGGAAATTGTTCCTATGTTGTGGTGGTTTAGCTCATGGCTTATTGCGGCTGCTTCCTGACCAGAGGTATGGACAAGGGCCTACGTGGCGAGTCTTTTGTCACCTAACAAATAGAAAGAGGCGATATCAGACACCCCTCCAGGCGAAGTTTCGTTATCGAAGAGCCTTGGAAGTCAAGCATTTGCCATGTTAACAATTAGGTCATCCGACAGTGGCACCGTCCTCTGCAGGCTCTAAGATCTGCCACTTGCATCTCGTGCCTTGAGCCTTTGAGATTATTGCGATTATATCATGGGCTATTCTGTCAAAGTTGTTTATTGCAAGAGCCAAGATCGTGGGACCAGCACCACTGAGGCAAACCCCCGCCAGTCCAGGATACGATGAAGGTGTGAGATTTTCCAGGACCTCAACTAGCCCGGGAATGAGGCTCTGACGGTAAGGTTGATGGATCCTGTCGCGCATAGCTTCCCAGATCTTCGAAGCATTCGGAGGGGATTCTGACAGCAGGACCGGGAGTAGCGAGCAGCGCTGCATATTGAAAGTCTGAGTTCCGATCAACGATCATTAGATTTCTGAGTTTATAGTTATATACATACCACATCCTCTCTTGAGAATTGATTGGGAAGTACACTCCTAGCCTCCGCTGTCTCCACCTCGAAATCAGGAATGATTACAACGGCCTTTATTTCTGAGGCCCATCCGAATTTTTGAATACTTCCAATGTTATCGGGCGGTTCTTGCGGACGCAATCCAGTGTCCAGACCGCCCGCTGGCTGGGGTAAAACTTCACTCAGTGGTATCTCCTTTCGGACCATGTCTTCAGGGTTCAACCTCCTTAAGAAAGAGCCAACGAATCCACCAAAAAGAGCTGCACTAAATTGATTACAAAAGTCAATTATCACCTCAGATCTAGCGACTCGCATAATGCAGCAAAATACTCTCGCATTCATGCTCTTCTCCGCCAAGGGAAATAAAACAGAGGAGGGTTTGAACATACGCGACATTATCAGGATGGCGCTGGGAGGCTAATTAGTAGCCATTACGGTGTGCATTCGGAGGCAGCTTACCTCGACCATTAGACAGTAATCTAGCATTCTATCTTTAGAGAGTCCGAAACCACCTACCTCGTTCCCTAACATGACTCCTGCAACGACAGCAGCACCCGAAGAGCCTAGACCTCGGGAGAGAGGTATGCCATTTACGATGTGGACCTTGGTAAACGACGGAAAGCCATGGTGACCTTTACAGCGGAGCACGTATAATGCGACTTGGGTGATGAGATTCTCATTGGGGGCGAGCTTGATACCGTTCGCGCCTTGACCTTCACAAGTGATCATGCAATTGAACGGATATTCCGAGGGTTTCGGCGACAGAGTAACTTGGAGCTCAAGTAGAGCACTTGAATGGCTCAGATCAACAGACCCAGTACTTTTTGGGGCCGATTTCAAGGCAAGGCCAAAAACGTCAAAGCCAGGACCCAGATTTGCTGCCGAGCAGGGCACCTTAATGGTGATCATGTTCAAGAGTCAAGGTATTTCTAAAGGGCGAAGGGTCCCTGGGTTCTTCTGCAAATCGGGGGGAGAATAATCGCTCCGGGCAGAGAAGAGCAGGGCGAAGGTAACGGAATGTCAGACCGTGTCTTTGCACGTCTTCATCCGATAACATTCAATCCAACAGGAAAGGGTTCTCTTTCTGAAGAAATGAATCACGTGGGCGTCTGCGCTGTTTATATGTATAGGTAAGTAGTTGAGGGAGACCCACGAATAAAAATGAAATAGAGATTCGTGAGGGACACCCCCAACTGAACAAACCCCCCAACCGAACACCCCCTCTATATCTTTATAACCACGCAAGCTACTGAGAATTGCTTCGCACAAAATCTTCACAAAATCAAAATTTACATCAGTTTCCTATACAAAGTTTTCTCATAAAATGACTTCTCAAAAATAATATTCTCAGCTATAATTCAGCCCTATGAGCTGTTCATTTGGGGAGTGTTTTCAGTTGGCCAGTTAACCCTTCTAGAAGAGGTCACGGCTCAACCGAACAAACCAGTCAACCGAACAGCCTAGTATCTCGATTAAAACCGACATTGATATAATATATTGGCGTATAAAATTATAGCGCTTATTAATATGAGCAACTCCCCTAGCAAAAGTTTCTGATATGCGCGCTTTATCTCGAAGTTATAAAAGCCGGTGTAATAGCAACGTTGGTCCCCTAAAGCTGCCTCAGAGGCCTACCCCGGAGATAGAATACTCTAAAGTCCGGGTAGTCAGCCCTATAGGGGTGTTCGGTTGACTGGTTTGTTCGGTTGAGCCGTGACCCCTTCTACAAGTGAATGCTTGGCATAGTACAGCTTTTTGCAAAAACACTGGCTACGGCGCTAGTGGGGAAAAAAAAATTGCGCGACTACGAGAAATAGGCTAATAAGTGTAATCGAGTATATAGCTACTATAGACTCTTCAAATAGCTATTAAATAGATAGAACCAATAGATAATTATTAGACCTCGCTATTTGCTAAATAATTAGCTATGTAATTAGCGATGTAGCTATGTAGCCACTACTCGTTTCGGGATAGTCCCCAACCTATAGTCCCATTTAAGTTATTATTAATTATCCCCAGCCACACCACCACCACCTATTAACGTCATCCACCTCCACCTCCACCATACGTCGCCGTCGCCTTAGTAGCTACAGAGGTGGAGCGGAAGGTAGAGCGGAGTCGCATACACATATAGTGGTGGGTGGAGCGGAGTCGCATGCGTTATGGTAAGTAAGCTCTATTAGTTCTTTCTATTAACTAGTCTATAGCTATAGCGACGAACTAAGTAAATAATTAGCTAATTAACTAACTAGTTCTTCTCTAGGCTTTATCGACTTCGCCTATTTATTATCCTTTACGACCTCCTAATTAGCTATACGTTATTACTTCTTCTCCTCCCGTACGCGGGTTTGTCGCTCCTGCGATTCTAACTTCTTACTCTTCTTCGGTGCGATACCTCTAGATGCTCTAGTTAACCGAGCAGTTAGTATAGGGTCTACCTAGGATATAGAGAGGCCTTGCTATTAGCTACGTCGATCGGGCTAGGTAATAAGAGGTGGAGTACTCGCTAAAGTAGTTACCCTTAGCGATGATAGTAAAGAGGGAAACTTATCGATATCTTTAAAATCGGCCTAGTTCTATATAGCTACCGGTGATTAGCTACGCTCCTTACGAGGCTGTGACCTAACGAACTAGACGTCGGTATTATTATCGCGATCGAATAATAGCTCCTCGTTATCCCCTACGGCCTTAGTGTTATCGCTAAAGACCCGCTAGGAGAAAGTCGATAATAGACCCTATATAATCGCCTCCTCCTCCTCCTTCTTAAGACGTTTAGTATACGCCTTTTACCTCCCCGACTTAATACGCTCCTTAGTCTAGCGACGGCGAGTATCCTAATTATCCTTATTAGCTACTTCTCTCCTAGTTAATACTCGCCGACGACCCTTTTAGTATTTAAGGTCTTAGTTATCCTTCTTAACCGTAGTGAACGATCTATTAAGACCGAGACCTCCCTTTCGTTTCTTATTATACTTACGATAAAAGCCCTATATAACCTTCTCGTAATTACGCGAGAACTCCTCTTTCTTATAGCTATTACGAATCTTCCTATAAGTCTTATAGGCCTAATAATTTGAGGCCTTAATTATATCTAATCCATGGCGAGCGTATCGAGGCCGAGGTGGTTTAGTAAATACCTCCTACTCCGTATCCGACTATATATACTACTCCTTATTATTATTATTATTATTATCGTTCTTATTATTATTATTAGAGCTATATATAGTATAGTAGTTAGCTAATAAGATGTTAGTATTAAAGCTTATCTCCTAACCCACAATAATCTTAGGTGAATTATATAGCTACCTCGGATAGATAAGCGATAAAGGGATGCATTCTCCCGTAGATATATAGCGATATAGCCAACATTTACAGAGGAGGCTATACTAATTAGGAAAGTTATAATTCCTCTCACATCGACTATTACCTCGCTATAGTAGATCTAATTCGTTAGTTTCTACGTCTCGTAGCTATTCTTTTGCCTCTATAAGCTAGCTATAGACTATCTTAATAGCCTTATAAGTAATGCGACCGAGAAGACTAATAAAGAATTAACGACTTACGTTAATAACTCGAGGAGTACTACGTTTCTAACGTTAAATCTCCTTCTCGTAGGTATTAATTAACTTATTAACCTCCTTACTAATCTTCTCGATACTCGTGCCTAGAGGAGTATGTCGGTTAGTAGCCTCTTTTACTATTAGATATATACTCTTACCCCTCTAGGATAATAAGGGACTAAGGTTCGCCTTAGTCCTTATATATACTCTTATAAATTAAGTCTTTAACGCTAGTAGTGCTCGCGTAGATAGGTGTCATCCCTATTATATAAATAGGTATAGAGAATCTCACGATTTCGCTCCGCATTATTAATAGTAGGAGACTAAATCTAGTTCTATACTAGACTTCTTAGCATTTCTTTAGTTTCTTAAGGATACCCCGAACGAGTTAGTCGCTTCCTAATTACTTTAGCCGCATACTAATTGTATAGCTAAAGGTCGTAATCGCTTCCTAATTTATCGAGTTAATAGCCTAGATAGTACGCAATCTCCATCTCTACCTCCTTAACCGATAACGGTAATAGCGGGGTCTTAACTATTACTGCTCTTAATCTAGTAGTAAAGTTACCTAGTATAACTTTCGGCCCCCTATAGTTATCGTAGAAGAATAAATCCTTCTAGTAATTATTAATAAAGAGAAACGTATCGGTTAATTCCGACTTAATAAAGTAATAAGTAATCGGGATACTCTTTAGAGTATTCGTTATATAGACGAGAACCGATAAAGGTAAGCGATTTACGTTCGTATTAAACGTCGCATTAGTAATAACTAGAAAATAACTAGCGAACTTCCTAGCTATCGCGATTTATCGTAGGCTAGTAAAGAAGAAGAACTAGATCTCTCGAGACTAACGAATATTCTCTCTAACGACGTACTTCTCTCTAAGACGTACGCTAAAGCCCTAGTACTCTAGGGTACGTAGAGTAAATTATATCTCCTTATACGGGGTCCTTACGGGCCCTTTAACCGAGAGGTTATAGTACTCTATCTTCGAGAGCGATAAGCCTTAAGTTCTTATAACCCTCCTAGCCTTACTATATAGTAGAGCGCTAGCGAGGAGGGTTCTCCCCTAAGCCTTAGCCTTCTTACGATTAGGGTCGCGATAATAATACTTAGAGAGTTCGAATAGATCGTCGAGTATATTATAATTATACTAGTTATTAACGATATAAACTCTCTAATCGTCGGTTCTTTTATAATAGCTAACCTATATCTTCTATTTATAGTCTAGCTAATTAACGTTATAAGTAGGTCGCTATCGCTTCTCGCTATATTTCCGAGTATCGCGAGTCTTCTTACCGTAGCGACTACACTTAATTATAACCCTCTCACGGGCTTTCTTATCCTTATAGGTAATAACTATAGGAAAACCTTTAAAGCACGACTAATCCTAAAGCCGTAAGATACCCGCCTATTTACTAGCGACGATTTCGCCTTCTTACGGAGCTCGTTTATAGGTAGTAGGGAAGGTAGCGAAAGTACGCCTCTTCTTCTCCTTAATAACGTCGCTATATAACGTAATAGGTGGTATAGTAGAGTAATTAGGGACCTAGTTATAAATAGTTTAAGGAGGTAGAGGAGGTGGAGAAATCTTACGGTTTATAGGATTATAGGCCACTAACCTAACTAACCGAACGGGGAAATAAGCGCTAACCCCGAATAGGAAGGAGATATAGATTCGAAAAGTCTCGTAATCGACTTTTTAAGAGGTCTTAGAGTTTATCCGGTTAGTTTTTCCGGTTCTAAATTAACTATATAGCCTATATACCTAAGTACGAAATTTTGGCCCTTAGTGCTCTATACACAGCGCTCGGATGGCTATATACCTTAGCTCGGAGCTTCTCCTAGGCTAGGCGACCCCCCGGAGCTATTAAGTATATATATATCTATAATATTGCTATCGTACGACCTCGCTGTCGCCGAGTAGAAGAATTAATACTATGCCTACACTATAATTGCTCCGCATAGATGTGCTAAGACTCGCTAAGATATAGGGCTAAGCACGCACCCCACTACACTCTACGTACTACACCTATACTACATCCATATATTATGATACTATATATAGATACGCGGTTTGTGGAGCTATCTATTCGGACCTATTCCCCGTAGTCGTGATATAAATCGCGTGTACGTAGCATACGTGGTAGAGAAGAGAAGTTTATGCGCTATATAAATCTACGGGTGGTGTGGCTGGGGATGATTAATAATCCAAATGGGACTGTAGGTTAGGGACTGTCCCGAAACGAGTGGATGTAGCCAAACGTCAGCCATGTAGCCAAACAATAGCTATGTAGCCAAGCAACAGCTATATAGCGATGTGGCTAAACATCAGCTATATAGCCAAACGTCAGCCATATGGCCAAATATCAGCTATATAGCGATGTGGCCAAACGTCAGCCATATAGCCAAACAACAGCTATATAGCGATATAGCTAAACATCAGCCATATGGCTAAATAGTAGCGATATAGCTATGTGGCCAAACATCAGCGATATAGCGATGTGGCTAGATGGTAGCGATGTAGCTATATAGCTAATAGGCTCTATGGTAAATAGGCTATGTGGCTACTAGGCAAATAGGTTACATAGCTGCCATGTGGCCATATCGCTAGATCGCTAATATTTACATGGCTGATGTTTGGCCACATAGCTATATCGCTACTATTTGGCCATATGGCCGACGTTTAGCTACATGGCAGACGTTTGGCTACATCGCTATATAGCTGTTGTTTGGCCATATGGCTAATATTTGGCCACATCGCTACATAGCTATTATTTGGCCATATGGCTGATGTTTAGCTACATGGCTGACGTTTGGCTACATGGCTGATGTTTGGCTACATGGCTACATCGCTGATATTTGGCTATATGGCTGACGTTTGGCTACATGGCTGACGTTTGGCCACATCGCTACATAGCTGATATTTGGCCATATGGCTGACGTTTGGCTACATAGCTGATGTTTAGC
>JAABUP010009183.1_pt1 | contig 12271 bp, 14 predicted proteins | sample 5559201 | NCBI WGS metagenome assembly JAABUP01 (sample SAMN10711887, study PRJNA513373) | rock metagenome | isolation source: Antarctica rocks | place: Antarctica | reverse complement strand
CATGTGACTTGTTTGAGGCGGGTTAGCAGGAACACAGTCTTAGTGTATGGACTTGCAAGCTTTGACACATTACTCCTTAGTAGATATGGTACAGCGTTCACACCGGTAGGTTCAGCTTGGTCTATCTGAACACATTTACTCTTTTCAATTGCGCTCAAAACGCTTTGCTGTCAGTAGTCTGAATTAGATAGAGCAGCAGTTCAGTAGAGGTAGTCTTTGGAGCCAAGCTGAGAGCGTCACCGTTTAGTATAACGGCACTTGTGAACTCAGAGGCTTCCCCTCCTCTTGTAAATTAGTGAGCAAGCCACCACATACGGTACTATGCGCTGTGCTGCAACACGTTCTGCGTTTGAGCTACTGCAAGCACCCATATGAAAACCGATTTGGCACTGACATGTCTGGTAAAGCTGAAACCATGACTGCTTGTTTAGGCTGCTGTAGTTTTGGCATATGCCGTTGCATTGATCAATGCTCAGTGTATGTCCATGAGCGCCATTTTGCATGCTGCTACTCTGCAATCAGCTTTACGTAAAGTTAGGTTGTACTACATATAGAATTACGTGCCTTATCTACAATGACAACATAGTTTGTCACTATGAAACTCCCAATAAATAAACAATGTCAGCAGCAGATACAGCTTTTAATTGGTTTGTGAAACATTGTCAGAAGCCTAGACGATACAAATGCACTCATTTGTCAGCTTTCTGCCCCCGCTGCCTTCTGGCCGCCCCTTCTTTGCCTACCCTGGTTGCTTTCTTGCTGACAGACTTGTGCTTGGAGTTCCTGTACTTGGCTGCATCCCGTCTGTCCATTGTCCTCTTGTCCCTACAACCCTCCCCACCCTGCGTAACCCAGTTTTAGAAGACTGCTTGCTATATCAATGGCTGAGTTGCCGTCTGATGCTCAGCTCAAGTTGTGCAACTGCCAGACAGCTGAATCCCTACCCCTCAGAGTACAAGTGGTCCATAGCAAATGGTCCATAACATTGTGTCTAGAGTAGGTGAATGCGGGAAGCACACCTGCCAGTGGGTAGTGACTGCACCAAGGGCCCCTCTGGCACTGCGCGCAATGCGCTTGCCACAGTGCTTGCATTGCTCTCCTAGAGCCTGCTCGGTGGAGCAGTAGCCACATACCATGCGCTGCGCCCACTTCATCTCGTGCACATCTGTCTGTTCCTCATGACACAGATCACATGCAAAGCGGCGCCCACAGCATGGGAAGCGCAGCCACCTGTCAATACCACAGGCTTCACTCATGTTGCTCGATGCGTGAGTTTTGTATATACGACATGGTGAGCGCAATACGAGTTCATGTTTGCAAGAGTGCCTGGTCTAGCAGCGACATACCAGTAAAGAGGCAAGGTGCAAATGGCAGATGTGCACCACGTCCTTAGGCAAATTGCTGTAAACTTCCTTAGATAATCAGTGCTCAATGGTCAACTGGTCAGCCCAATGCAATGGCATCACTTGATGCATCATCAATGGAAATGCAGCTCAATCAAAGAGGTGGCAACCTGCCACAGAGTTGCACTCAAAAACCGAGCCTCTGTGAGCATGCACTTGTTGCGCTGATTTCCCCAGATCACAACTGCATTCCGGGTAGACAGGAAGAGTGACCATTTTCTTGTACCCTTGCACTGCTAAGACTAGCGTGCACAGCATCTGAGCTCTGAAGAGCAGGTGACCAGAAGGGTGACTGACCTATGGGAATGGTGATAGTGCTTGCAAGTACCCATATAAGGCAGCGGCTGGCCCACAACAAGGGCAGGGTCAGGCCCTGCCTTTGCCCCAGCACCAGTGTTCTGTCTGTGCCTGTGTGCCCTGGCTTTGCCCAGGCTGGCAGATGATGGAGCAGATGCCACAAAGGCAGCTGTCTGGAAGCAGATGGTCATGGTGGTATGGCATGCGCTGCAGGCGCGGCTGCAAGGAACTCCCACTTGCGCATTCCTGCAGCATGCGCCAAACATATGCCATGTCATGTGTGTGTTCACCCTGAATTTTTACACAACATGCAAACATGCAAAACCAATCAGGACTTTCTTCCAGCAGGATAGGACTACATGTATCTGACCCTAGGCGAACACATGCTTTGGTTGTATGAATGAGAGAGTGAGCGAGCGAGTGAGTGAGTGAATGAGAGAGTGAGTGAGTGAGTGAGTGAGTGAGTGAGTGAGTGAGTGAGTGAGTGAGTGAGTGAGTGAGTGAGTGAGTGAGTGAGTGAGTGAGTGAGTGAGTGAGTGAGTGAGTGAGTGAGTGAGTGAACGAATGAACAAAATGAATGAGCCAGCAAGTCTTGAAGGAACTGTATGGTCTGATACTGAGCGTGACGCTGATGTAGGTGTGAGCCAACCTAACAATGGCAATCAATCCAACATCATAAGGTCTGTGTGGCATGAGCTAAGATACTTACTTATGTCAAGCCTGAGATGAGCTGCAATGCTGTCGTAAGCCAGCAGCTGAGTTGCGACATTGCAATTGCGCAGGCATGGGCTGATTGACACCTTGCCCCACACAAATAAATACAGAACAGGCAGATAAAGCGCTTCAGCCTTTTGCAAATATGACAAATTTATGTCACAGGCCTCACCTGAGACTGGCAGCAGCACTGCAGTTGCTGCACTGAGCAGCCATCAAGCTAGGAAGCAGATCCAATGGACTGCAGCCCAGCGACCTGAGGCTGGCCAGCACATTACTGTGGGCATGCACCAGGCGGGGAGTGAGGCAGGCCGACCAGTCTTGGTGGCAGTTGGAGCACTGGGCTGACACCTGTATGCCGCCGCCACGGCCCTGCTGGTTGCCAGATGACACTGCGTCTGAAGCAAAGGTCATGTCTGCAGTGGTGGGACATCTGCTGCACACCATCTGCAGCAGCCATGAAGAGCGACTTAGGCCTGCACGCTTGGCTGTTATGCAGGGCTGCAAGTCAGCAGCCATGTGAGCAGAGCTAGCTCGCTGTACTGCAACAAAGCACACAGTATTGTTTCCTGCTGACCATGTTGGCAGGCAGAAGCTCACACTTCATCTGCAGCTAACTAAGCGAAGTCAGGTGACAGGACGGTGACACCCTTGTACAGGACGGTGGCGTGGTTTCATCAATGCATGCTCTTGCTTTAGCCTGCTTGTTGCAGATGTCCTGAAATCAGGTGCTTAGCCACATGTTCATCACTTTCGGGCTTAATGCACACACACAGGGCAAGAGATGTGTGGAACAAGGCAGAGCTGACCTGGATGTTCAGCTTGAGGGCCTCCAGAGCATCTACATTGTCAAGGCTCAGCTCCTGCAGCTGGAGCTGCAGTGCATTCCTGTCAGGAGCATCAGCAGTTGTGGCAGCTGCGCCTCCTGCACAGGCAGTGACATCAAACCTTCCACTCCCATTGGAAGAGGCGCAACAGTACCATTGAGTTGCATAGTCGAGGCTGTACAAGTGTGCGTCAGCTTGTACACTTTGTACTGCAGAGCCCTGTGTAGAGCCTAAGTTCCCAAAGTTTGACAGCACCAGTGACAATCTATTGTTGGAAGCAGCAGATTTGACTGCATGCTTCATTGGTCGAATGCCAAGCACAGTTAATGAAGTGTGTTGCAGCAAGACTGACACTTCTTTATCATGCACTCCAGCAGGCCAATGAGGCACACAGACATCTGATTGTTATACAGTTGCATGTCTGGCGCTGTGCCCACTTCTATTAAAAAGGATTGAAGCAGCCACAGCAGACTGTAGATGACGATTTAGTATACAAGTCAACATGAGAGTCACCTGAATGAGGCACATCATCTGCATCAGATGAGTCATGCTGGTAATCACTCTCTGAGGTCTGCTGCTCGTGGGCAGTGTAGCTTGCTGAGCTGTCCCACTGTGAGTCAGACCAAGTCTCCTCTGTGTCATGCCCTGACAGCTCTGCACTGTTGCCTGCTGTGTTTGGAGCTGGGTTGAGACTAGCATTGCCAAAGTCAGCAGCAAGGTCATCGGCCAGGTTAGCTGTCATACCATGCTCCTCATCATGGGGAGCATTGGAATTGCTTGCCACTGCTTTTGGCTGCTGCCGTGCTGCTGCAGTTTGGGCATGGGACGCTTCAGGTGAAGGTGCGTCACTTGACGCCTGACTGTCTGCAGCAGAGGCTTCTTGAGAATTCCCTGACTTGGGTGCAGCAGGGGGCGGGGGTGCATGACTCCTGGTGGCTGTCTGAGGCTGTGTGTGTTGCTGCCTGCGCCTGCGGCTGGCTTCAAGCACAATGTCTTCAGCCTCATGGAATAGCATGCCTGCCCTGTTGTCCACAAAACGAACCAGCTGTTGCATAGCGCCTGGCCTGCCAGCATGCTGTCTGCCTTCTCCTGCTATGAGCTGATCCATGATGCTGCATGCGCTCTCTGTGATGAACTGCTGCTCAGCATGCAGTTGCAACCTGAAAGAGCCAACCTTTGGATACTCAGCGTCCATGCATCCCTGTAGCTTCAGGCTCTGTAGTTCTTTTGCATCCCAGGCGGGATCTGTGGGCTGCATGGTTAATTCAAAGGCGCACACAGCCTGTGCTGCTGTTTCAGGCAACTCAGAAGTAACGCGAGCATCAGCAGAGCTGGAGCTTGTTGGTGAGGTGATCATAGTAAGACCATTGCTGTAGCGCCGCTGCATGTACGTCACAGCAGACTTGATGACAGCAGGGAAGTCATCAGTTGATACCCTGCTTGCACTGGCAGCAGTCTTGAAACCGGCAGGTGTGTGTGCAGGCTGTATGCCTGCTGATGCATTGCTGGTGGGCTTCCTGCTGGCTGCTGTAGCTATGCTGTCCTGTGATGCACCAGCTTGGGTGATGCCAGATGCTGGGTGACATTCTGAACCTTGAGCAGCAGTCTGGAGCTGCTGCTGCTGCTGTTTGACCTTTGCAGAAGCCCTTGGTGGTGCTTGCATTGCCTGGGAGTCAATTTGGACCTGATTGTCAGGGTTGACAAGGGCATACCGCCGCACTGTTGCTCCATCAGTATTGACACTTTGATAGGGCTCCAGAAACTCTGGCATGGAGGTGATGAGAGCCACAAAGTTCTGCTGCACATGCTTGAAGATGAAGTCGAGCTGTAGAGAAGATGCATTGCCTGCATCAAGGCATGCATCTCAGGCCAACATGCATACCGAAGGCATACACAAAACGCTGCATCTCTGAGGTGACTGACATTTGTCAGACCTACTTCCAGACATGCCCAGGTCAGTTCACTGCTTGAAGCCACACCCAATGCATGTCAGCAGCACAGAAAGCGTGCACAGATGCCACAGAAAAATTTGACTAAGATAGTGGCTCAGTCTGACCTTCATTGAGGCTGTGTTGCTTCCAAGCAGCATGCAGCTGATGTGCAATACTGCTCTGCAGCGACGTTGGCAGCTCTGAGCTTACCACGTCTACAGCAACTGCACCAGCACAGCATGTCTCAGATCCAGAGTGCCGGGAAAAGCCGACATTCTTGAGTTCACACAGCAGTTGCAGCCTGCCTCAAACAATGGTTTGCTGATGCTGGGCCTGTATATAGTACGCAAGTGCAAGTCTGGGCGTCTCATAGAAACAAGTCAGTGGCGAGAAAAGCACAGAGGATGAGCTGCACTTGAATGGTAAATCACCTTGCTCTTTGCTGACGTCCATGTCATTTGCATCTGCACTGATTGTCACAATGACCTGCACATATGCAATAAAATCATATGCAGCGTAGAATGTTCTTTTTGACACCACGTCATGCATGCATGCGCATTGCCTTGCATGTCACCTTCAGAGAGCTTATGTCATAAACCTCAGCAGATGCTGGTGCATCTAAACTCAAAGACACCAGGATTGGAAAAGGTGTGGTGCTGACGTCAGCTGGAGCCTTCTTCAAGTGCAGATTGGAACCATACTGCTGCTTCAAGGCAAGGAGATCAGCCTGCAACGAAACTTGTTATAGTGTGCATGCCATCTTGATGTAAACCCAACGCACTCTGTTCGCAACAGAACGGTAGGTGGTCTTTCCAAGATCACAACAGATTGCCTAACACTGGTCCCCACCTGCAAGCGTTCGCGCTTGATCTTGACCTGCATGCGTTTGTGGACTGGACGACCAGAGGGCAGGAAGGCTTGGCGACAGTCAACCCTGCAAAAGATGATCACCAAGCAATAATTCCAGGCATCGGCAGTGCAACTCAGTGATGATGCTATAGCAAAGCAACATAGAAAGAGATTTAGCAGGTCCTGGTTTGCACATGAGGAGACGAACCGGTGAAGTTCATCTTGATCACAGTCGAGTTTGCCAAAGCGTTGTAAGCTCTCTTCCCCCAACTTGGAGAACATTGACGTACCATGTCGACTGGATGTGTGAGCCAGCGGCATTCAGTGTCGGGGATTGCTTGTCAGCGGCCGCGACCAGCCTGCTGCGTGCGCCTTGCAAGCCATATAAACTCTCGTCGCCGCATAGTTGCTCCTACGCATGCGGTTAATCTGTATCGGCAATGCACATGTTATTGCAGTCAATCTGATGCTGCAGCTCCCAGCTCGTCTGGTTCGCTGGGTGCGTTGCAGTAGTACTATCACCTGCCAGTTGCACGGGTCACTTAGCACGCCGTAGTGCATCGCACGCTTGATTTTACGGTTCAGGAACGACAGCAGAGGCAGAAGCACGTGTGGCTGTAGAAGGAGACACTGTCACTGTTCACTACAAATGCATGAATCCCAAAGGAGAGGTAAGAGGAAAATGAGCACTTGCATGCAGCATGTCCACCTTGCAAGATGACAATCCGGCCTGCTATGCCCTTACAGATTGTAGAAACCTCTGACAGCAATGACCCTCTCACCTTTGAGGTTGGTGCTGGTGAGGTATTCGGTAACAAGATGTTCCAGGTAGAGAGTGCTCTGCAGCCTCGCTTCATCCAAGCAGCTCATGGTCTGCCTGGATCAGTGGATTTGATGTATCAACAGGCGTTTGATGCAGGTGTGAGGGGTTTGCATATAGGAGAAAAGACTTACCTGGAGGTACTGATGCTGTGTGCTGCATTTAGTACTGCTTATGTTGGCCTTTCCTGAGCTTGCAGATGTCTGTCTTTTGACAGACTCATACACAGCAAGCTTGTTGCCAGCGCTAGTGCTTTAGACGGCCTTAACGTCATCAAATGCTAACGGACCTGACATTTGGCAGGCAAGTGGAGGTGAATGGAACAAAGATCTGCTCTTCAATGTCCCACGCCAGCATGAGGAGGTGCAGCGATTAGAAGGCAGATACAAGAAGTAGGCTGCTTTGCCCTCTGTATTGCCCATGCAGCTTTGTTTGGTTGCAAGCAATCAGTGCTGTTCATCCAAGTCATAGTTAAAATAGCCAACTCCTAGTTTTGGCTGCTGCTGCTTTCCATGGTCGTTGTTTCACTTAGCTTTTGGGGCAAGCTCGCCATAGGCATCTCTCGCTCAATTTGATCTTGACCTCAATCTCTCTTGATGTACGTTCATAATCAAAGGCTGACTGTGCATGCTGTGTAGCGTTGGTGGACTAAAAGAGGGGTTGGTTGTGGAATTGACCAACGGCAGCAATGCAATGATCCTAGATGTGAAAGGTATTGCTTGCCTGTGATTGACCTGCACTACTGCTACATACCTTGCATGACACCTATGATTTTGCTTTGTTTGGTGTCCATGGCGTCATGTTCACCTGTGACACCTGACCCCCTCTCTGTCTTTCATTTATGCTTTTGAGCCATGCATGGTGTGGATTGCTCAAAACCAGTGCTGACATTACTCACTGCCTGCTGCATGTGCAGATGATGTTGTGCAGCTTGATGCCAACAACATGATGGCAGGTCAGATACTCATGTTCGAGCTGGAGCTGGTCAGTATAGACCCTCGCACGTCAGGAAGCACACCCTGATCAGGGCATCTGAGCCCAAGCTGTTACGCAGCTCACCAACAATGCCTGATCTAAGCAATAGACTCTCTGAGAAGCAGATGCCTCCCAAAAATTGCTGGGGCACAGAAAGAGGGTGATGTGACTCATTCTGGCCACAAGCGCAAGCTGAGAAATTAGTCCAAACTGAGGGCATAGCAGCATTTTGCTGAGGCTGGGTGGAATTGAAAGCATCATCCCCTGTGACAGCTTGATAGTAGTGTAGCCAGCAAATGTGTTGCAAGCAGGTGACTGGATTTTGCGTTGTGAGGCTACAGACACGCTAATGACCTGGTTTGTGACATCGGCATTTTATTCTCAATGTCCTTAGTTTGGTACCAGTAGGACGCTTACAAAACTCTAAGCAGGCAGTTTGTTAGAAGGTGTGTTTATCATCAGGAGCACACCAGTGTCGCTGAAACTTTCAGCTTGACAGTATACTGAGCCACCCGAATCCCTTTGACAGCTCTTTCCTTACCTGTGCTTGAATGTCACCTGATGCGTGCATTTGTACCTCTGGACAGCAGTCTTGATCGACGAGAAATATGTTTTGCACAACTTGCATGTTGAGCATGAGCTGGTACGTACCGGTGCACATTTCGAATTATTGTGTGTTACTGCCATTCTGTGTTCCCTTGATGGATTTCAGATACATTCTCCCGAGGATACACCAAATATGCAGAGCTTGGTAAAATGCCTGGATCATGCCGCTCTGTGTTGTTGTAGCTGAGCTATGTGTAGCTTCAGTTGTGCACAATGCCCTGCATCTTCAAGGGTAACAGGTCTCAAACAAAATAGCTTGCTGCGGCTGCAGAGCATCAGCACCTTCTTCTGTGCTCGTCTCTGAAGTCAGCGCTGAAGCTGGGCGTTGACTTTTCCATCGCTCCGAAGCCAACACCGTTGGGGGCTAAAATTTGAAAATCTGGATCGAAATTAGATCTACAGCGCACCGATGTTAGTGTTGTGAACAGTACGGTTGTGCATGAGCTTGCGGACGTTAATGTTTGAAGCTTTGCACCCTCGTGTCATAGACAGCGTCCAGACAAAACTGCGCTTCTTGGTCAGTACTTTGGACAAGCAGTCTGAGGCAACAGCTTGACTGAGCAGAGAGTACTGAGCAAGGCTCAGGTTGCCAAACATTCCCACCTTAACCGGCAAAAAACACGGCTGGCTTTTGATGTCCAGCCGCTAGTCCTTCCTGGCTCAACAACCAATTCCGCGCAGAGACAGAGTGCGGAAACAATGGTGGAAGTGGCCTTTGCCCCAGGCGCTGTCTGCGGTCATTCTCTGACGCAGGCGCAGGTCCAAGACCGTCAGCATGCTTGCACTCGGTGTGCTGAAGACGAGTAAGCACACACTGCCTTACACTGACCTGGACGCTGGCTGTCACTGAGCAATCACCACCCTATGGAGTCAAACTGCAGTGCTGCTGGCAATATATGCCACGTAGGGGCTTGCAGACAGACAGTAAAGCAGGGTTGCTGCATGCAGGATGCCAGATCCCAAGAGATACAGGCTCTGGAAAACAAAGATGGTCCAGCAAGCCCAAAGCAGCTCTATGGCATCAAACAGAGCTTGGAAGGGTTTTCTCTGGACTTTGCTTATAGTCTTGACTCTAGCAGCACTCTTATTTGGTGCTGGGACCAGCCAATTCAGCACAGGCAGTTCCTCCCAGACATCAGTCAGCAACGCCTGGCGCACACGCTTCCCTCACACACAGCTTTCAGCGCTGTCAAATCGCCTGCCTTCTTTCTACTCAGTCACACATGACAGCTCGGCAAAAGCGGCTACTTCTGTCAGCTCAAGTCTTTTCCCAGAGATCAAACACAGTGTAGAGGCACAGTCAAGTGCAGACCAGGGTGTCAGCGCATCTCTGCTGAAAGAGGCAGAACAGCTTATACCAGCCAGCAGCAAGTTGTTCCCTGAGATCAAGCAGAACATCCAGGCGCTGTCGCAAGCTGATGTTTCAGCAAATGTACAGCAACCTGCTGACAGTGGTCTTACCCTGTCCCTCCTAAATAGTGCTAAGAAGCTTATGCCTGCTAGCAATGCCCTGTTCCCAGAGATCAAGCACAATGTTCAGGAGCAGTCAGGCAGTCTCACCGCACAGGAACAGCAGGCACTGCCACAACAGGGTAGCAGCTGGTCCCTCTTCAGGAATGCTGAGCAGCCCCCGAAGGCAACTGCCAGGCCTGTTGACTGGGCCCTTGAGAACAGTCTACTCAGAGCAGCTGAGCTTGAGTCTGATTTAGCTGTTGTGCATGATGAGAATCAGCAGCTTTCAGCACATCTGCTGTCAGCAGCCCGTCAGCTAGCTGCTATTGGACAGACTGTACAGCTTCCACAAGATGAACAGGCACCTGCACCCACAGTCCAGCTAAATCAGAACAAGGCTGCTGCTGCTGCTGTATTACTTCTGTCTCTGGCATGTATATCTGGTGCAACCTGGGCCATGACAAAGGGTTGTTCCAGATGCTCAATTCCGGCGGCCAGCCAGCACAACTTTGCTGAGCAGGTAGGTGAAGACACTCAGTGTGTAGAATGTACCCTTGAAAACAAGTTGTTGACTGAACACTTCTGTTGTGTTGACATAAAGCATGAACTGCAGTGCATCTTTGTACTGCCACAGCAATGTAGTTGCTTGATAACAGCTGAAAAGTGAAAGACTATGAGCAGCTGTGAGCAGCCTTACTGATTTGGGAGTCAAAATGAATGTGAAGTAGATATGGTCTGGTGTCCCATCATGCGTCAGGTGTCCCACTCAGTGTCTTCCAGAAGTCCTGTACTTCTAAAGCTGTGATGCGTCGCTTGTACCTACCCCAGGATTTCCTCTGCATCATGATGATGCATAATTGGGAGCATGAGTGCTGTCATGCTGCTCATGCTGCTAAACGTGATGTGTGGATTGCTGGCAGGTGAAAGACATGCAACAGCAGCAAGACAAGCTGGAGCGGCAGACTGAGAGGCAGCAACAGGAGCTGACACAGGCTGAGCAAACCATCATGACTCTCTCCTCCAGCAAGGTGCTCATCCAATGCATGTACACATATAAACTGAGTCCTTCTTATGCCTGGCACACTTTGAATGCAGGTGTTGAAGTTCCACGTTTCAGCATCCGCAGACTCTGTTGACAAGTCATGGCCTTGCGATGCTTACATTGTGCTGTCGCTATGGCAATCTGTCTTGCAAGCTGTTGTACTGGACATAGGACCATGAACAGCTGACCATGAGCCATTGTCAAAAATGCTTTTGCATAACACCACATCTGGTCAATCTCATCTATGTTGCATCAACTCGCTAGCTTGGAGCCTTGCACCTGAGCATTCTGTATACATTTTCTCAGCTGTATGCTGCGTTGTGTTTGATGTAGGCTGCAGTTGAGACTCGGCTGAGGGGCAGTCAGCAGAAGGTAGCTGGCCTGCAGGCAGACCTTGCCCGGGCAGAGTGCCTGCTGGACAGCCATGCAGTGGCCAAGATGAAGCTGCCCCTGTTCCCCATGTCCCCCCTGGCCGCCCCACCTGTCAAGCACAACAAGGACAAGGAGAACTCTGGCAGACCTGCAAAGACTGCCCGTTCTCAGGTTGGAAATGCCCTCTTTGTTGTGTGAGTGCGCGGATGCACATTATGCAAAGGGTTGTAGCAGACACAGGCACGGAAGCAGGCACGACTGTAGCAGCGTGCAGCAGCCCTGATAGCATTGCTTTCTTCACCCAACAGAGTGTTGATGGCCCTTGACAGTGAGGGCTGACTGCGCAAGAGATGCGGCTGAATACCCATCAGCATAGCTGCAGTCAATTCATGAGCGTTAATGATGATGCTCGTCTTGAAGAAGGCCCTGGATGAACCACATGTGGCCAAAGTCGCAACCTGCTTTGTGGCCGTGTTTACGCAAAGGCATCTGTAAGTCAGATGCTTTCACTGTGGCTGATGCCGCTTCATAGATCATAGTCACACAGATTAACCCATATGTATGCGTACACAAGATGCTGTGTTGTGTGATCAGGCTGCAGCACAGCAGGAAGCCAAGGCAACATCGCCAGAGCAGCCTGAGAAGGAAGCCTTGCTAGACCGGCTCAAGCACATGGAGGTGAGTCATCCATGCTGCTATCACCGTCCATGACTATGTCCAGCCTTTCTGTGGCATTGACCTTACCTCAGTCATTCTGCACTATCAATTTGGCCATGTCTGTCTCAAGCCACAGAAATGCTCCCATCTTGCTCATGCTGTATATGCTGAGCATCTGATGGGTCTGCTCTCACTCGCACCAAGAGAGTGCCCTTGGACAGTGTCTGTGACGTCCAAAGATGCCAACTGGACACTAGCACACCTTGTGTTGCGCAGGCAGAGAAGGCAACTCTGGAGGACCAAGTGGCAACCCTGCAGGTGTGCTC
>JAABUP010009180.1_pt1 | contig 12274 bp, 17 predicted proteins | sample 5559201 | NCBI WGS metagenome assembly JAABUP01 (sample SAMN10711887, study PRJNA513373) | rock metagenome | isolation source: Antarctica rocks | place: Antarctica | reverse complement strand
CACCGTCTCGGACCTGTGGGCGGCCATCCGAGAAGCCTTCACCCACTTCAGACCCGACGAGTGCCGCAACTACCTCACCGCAGCAGGCTACGATGCCTATGATCCAGCCTGACCGGCAACAGCTCTAAGAGGAAGAGATCCGGGTCAGCCGTTGTCCCCGACACCGATTTTGCCTGCCTGCAACGTCGCGAACCAGGCGCCGTGCGGCACCATGCAATCCAAAGCAAATTCCATGTAGGTCACGAACCAATCGCCACAGGCCTGCTGCAACCCGCTTTGCACGGTGATCTTCGTTCCGAACTTGAGCGTGCCTTGGAATTCGGTGGTGACGATGATGCCAGACGCCGTGAACGCTGGATAACCGACCATGCCTGTGGCGGGGGAAATAATGGTCGGCGCGCCCTGACGGGCTTGGCCGGGCGGCCAGATGGCGAGAACCTTGTCCTCCAGCGTCCACTCGACGCCGGCATGACGAGCTAAGGCTGCGACTTGTTGCAGGGCTGCGCCCGGCAGATTGACATTCTGCAATTTGACATTGACACCGTGTTTTCGAGGGTGCGCCCCATCGTCTTGGCGAGTTGCCCCATGACGTCGGCGACATCGGACGTGCCCGGCGACCTCGGACCACGTGTAGCGCTGCGTGAACCGCCCGCACATGCCTCAGTCCTCGCGGGGCGGCAGGATCATGTTCCGGCTTCCCTCCGGCGCGATGGAGCCGCAGATCGAGAAATGGTCCCGATGTCCCGTCATGAAGGTCGCAAGGGCGTCGATCGCCGTCGTGACCATGGACAGGGCATGATAGGCGGCACCGAACGGCCGCACTTCCGTATGGGCGTCGATCACCCGTTTACGACAGTCCCCGAGCACCTTCAACAGCTCCGCCGAATGCGGGATCACGTCGCCTCGACCGCGTGAACGCTGAACCGTGCCGGACCTCCCTTGACTCTTCCCGTTCCTGTTTTGTTCGCAGAAGCGGGTTCGTCAAGGGGGCGGGTCACGACTGCGGCGAGCACAGCAGCCCGCCCGCCATGCAGGGCAGCACCTTGGGCTTGCCATCGGGCACGTAGAAGGCACCGGGCGGATAGTCCAACGGCCGGGACGGCGTCGCGGCCCACGAGAGCGAGCGCCAGGACGGCTGTGAGGGCGATGCGGACGCGAGCCTTGGCCCGAGTGTGCCGAGTGCCTGGATGGCCGTCCAGGGCCGTCCCTACGCCACCGTCATCCGCGCCAGGCCAGCCGTCGTTTCCTGCTACCACCCTCAGAAGGTCACCATCGACCCGGTGCGCTCGACTTCACTCCTCACCCAGCGAAAACCCCGGATCGGCCTTCGTCTGCGCCTCGTTTGTATAGCCGCCATGTATTGCAATGCACGTTGCCGTGTCGGTCCACTCGATCCCGCGCGTGTCACCATCGCGTTGCAGGAACACCACGCGATATAGGCCGTCCTCAGCGATCTTCCCTGTATAGCTTAGATTAGTATTCTTCTCGTTCACATCGCGACCTTGAGCCGTGAGGCCGTTGTCGCGCTCGGCCTGATTGATGGCGTCCTGAGCGATCTGGACGTGGGTGTTCACTTTCAGGACGGGGTTGAGCAGGCTTTGGACGATGATCCCGTCCTCGGTCTGAGTTGGTATCGAGATCATGCCGGTCCGCGAGTTGAGCACCAAGGCCGAGCCGGGAACGGGCTTTTTGTGATCGATGATCTGGACCTGCCCGTTCTGTATGCTCCACACCGCGCCGGCCGACAGTGTCACCTGCCGAAGGAGATCGCGCGCCATGCCGATGAAGGGCCGGCCGCGCGGGTATTTCGGCTGCGACAGGTCCACATTGACCGTACCGAGCGTGATCCCGAAAGGCGCCAGCGCGTCAAGCGCCACCTGAGCCTTGTCCTTCGGCGTCCAGCCAGCCGCCAGCGTCTTACTGACGCGTGCAGCCTGATAACCGAGCTGCCCATCCGCGCAGTAGATGGTCAGCACGGTGTCGGTCGCGTTCTCCTTGCCGTAGACCGATTGCTTGATGTCGCCTTTGTAGATCAGGCCCACGTTGTCCTGATAGCCGGCCGAGAACTGCAGGCTCTTGAACTCCGTGTTCTGAAACTGCGCAACCGTGTCCGCGTTTGGGTTGTAAATGGAAAACCGGCCCTGGTTCGGGCTTTGGATCGTCGATGCAGCGATCGTGAACGTGATGCGGAGATCGGCCGGCCCGCCGCCCATGATGGTGCGGGATTTCCGGGTGCCCGTGAGCGACAGGGAGCAGGACCGGAGCCAGTTCCGGGACATGAGACTCACACTTCCGCGTAGTGCGTCGCGAGGATGCCGGTCCGGAGGTGTGCCCAGCCCTCGCATGTCGCCCGCACTTCGGCCGCGTCGATGCCGGCCGCCTGCATGTCGGCCGCCTCGGCGCGAAGCACGCCGAGCAGGGCTTCGGCCTCGACCTCGGCGCGGTCGACCGGGACGTTGGCCTTCGCGATCGCCTCGCGGGCGAGGACGGCGAGCGTGGCGTCGAGGTGGCGGGGATCATTCGGCATGGGATGCGGTCCTGTTGAAGCTTGCCACCAGCGCCTCGATGGCGCGGCGGCTCACGATGCGGATCGGGATGCGGCTGGCGTTGCGCTCGGGCGGGAGGGGCTCCCGCCGCTGTTTCCGGCGGCGGAGCCGATGCGAACTCACCGCGAAAGGTCGGCGTCCGCGGCCGGTGTTCTGTGACCGCCGGCTGCACTTCCGCGCCCGCTCCCAGGGCGCGAAACCTAGTCACTGCACCACCCGTTGAGGGTTGGGCACGAAAGACACAGTGGCGAAGCGCGGCCCTGCCACGCCTGATAGAGCGTTGGATCGAAGGGTTGAAAACTCACTGGACCACCGACAGCACGATGTTGCCCGCGGTGCGGGCCGTGAGAACGAGGCTCACGCTGTCCATGCCGCTCAGGCTCGCCAGAGGCCCGTTGAACGCGAACTTGAGCATCACGTCATCGCCCAGGGCGACGGTCTGCGGCGCGTCGGTCGGGCCGGCGCGGAACCCGGTCATGTGCCGTTGAAGCACGAAGCCGCCGACGAAGTCAGGCGAGGGCGTCAGATAGGCACCGAGCTGCGCTGCGTTCGGCGGGCCGGCGTAAACCGAAAGGCCGCTCGTGCCGGCGGCGACGCCGGGAGACGTGATCGGGATCGAACCGGTAGCGCCGGCCGAGGCCAAGGGTGCGGTCGAGGTGGTGGTCATGCTGCGGATTTCCTTTCGGATTGATGGTCGATGCCCGCCACGACGCGGAGGGCACGGGCGGCCGGCCCAGTCTCGCCGTCGCCAGGGTCGCCACCGGGCTCGGGATCGGCGCCCATGGCCGCGCCGAAGCTGTTGCCACTACCCGCAAGAAGGCCGTCGTTCGAGCTAGACAGGGCGGTGAGCCATTGCCCGCCGTTCGCGGCGATCGTCATATGGAAGTCGCCGCCCGCGCCGCGGACTAGGCCAATCAGGACCGCTTCGGCCGGAGACAGGTCCATCACGGCACCGCCGGGAGCGCCGCGTCGGGATCGGTGAGCAGCGCGGCGCGGGCGGCCTCCCAGGGGCCGAAAACGCGCGCCTTCGCCTGCGTGATGGCGTCGTGTGCTTCATTCATCGGGCCAGGCCAGGTCAGGCCATGTCCGAGATAATGGTTGCGAAAATTGCGCTCGGTCAGTGAAGCCGTGAAGGGCGACACAGCCGCCGCGAGCCGAGACGCCACGATAAGGGAGCGCGTCCAGGCCCGATGGGCCTCGTCCACCGCAGCCTGGACGCGCTCGATATCGCCAGCCAGCACGGCGTCCGCGGCTTCGTCGAGGTGTTCACGCGCGTAACGCTCGGCCCGCTCCGGCTCGACAAGGGCTGCCTCGGCGCGGGTCAAGGCCTCACGGCAGAGTGCGACGTCGTCGCGGGCGTCAGCCTCGGCGCGGCGGAGTTCCCTAAGGTCGAGGGTCCGGCCGGAACCATCCGGAACCGTCATGTCCCCGATCGCACGCTCGCGGGCGGCAGTGAGGGCGGTTTCTGCGGTGCCATGCTTCAGTTGCGCCGCGACCAAGCTACCCCGGCCGTGCTCGGCTGCAGCGCGGGCTGTATCGGCCGCGATACGGGCCTCGGTGTGCGCAGCGATTGCGTCGGCAAGGGCTGCGCGTTCGGCCGATCGGACGGGGGTGACGATGCGCGGTTTGTCGGGCTTGCTCATTTCAACCGGCCGCTGTCGGGAAAGCTGGCCTTGTCGTATTTCACGCTCGGCACGGCGGCCCGCGGCCGGGTCCGCGCGGCGTCGGCCGCACCCGAGGTCGGTTCGTCAGGCGGGTCGCCGCCAGATCGGCAAATATTCTCGACGCTTTCCATGTCTTCGGCGGAGAGTAAAGGCTTCAGGAAAGTAACCAACTTCTCCCATTGGCCGTCTTCAAGTGCGGTATCTTTGTCCAGAGCTAATTTTCGGGGTCGGGACATATTATTTCCTTTCAGTATCCACGGTATGGATTGTTGGGGGACATGTTTTCGAAGGGTCGATAGATGCCAGCGGCTTGTCGTTGTAGCCGTTGCTGATCTTTATTCGCCCAGTATGCAACTTGCTCACGTGTGACGACGAAGGGGGTCTTGCCGACCGTGACCAAGGCCATGGCAACGGCGTTCGCGACGTCGTCGGACCCGCTCACGCCGTGGTCGATCCTGTCCTTGCCGCCGGCCGACGTCCGCCTCTCCAACGAGGCGAGCTGATTGACGAGACGACGGTTGTCGAGCAACCGAACCCGCCCGCTGGTGAACAGCGGCATGCTCTCAGCGTACACGGCCGAGCGGTCGCGCTCGCTGTGGCGATACTTGATTCCGCACTTGGCAAAGGCGTCGACAACCCAGGCCGCGGCGTAGCGGTCGCCCGTCGTCTCGGCGAGCGCGTAGGACTTCAGCACCGAGGCCATTTGTTCGGTGGCCGAGGTCGGGTTGAACGGCGCCCGGATCTCGGCGATGTAGTCGACGACGGCCACATCGCCCTCGCTGTGGCAGACGCTCAACGTGAAGCTGTCCCGCGACCCGCCGGACGGATCGCATCCGCTGCGATAGTGGACGCCGGGGATAGGCGGACGGACCGTGACGCCATGGTCCACCAGGCCCTCGACGAGATCGCGGTCGAGGTAACTGGCGATGTCGGCGCGGTACTGCCCGCACCATTCCGAACGGCCGGCGGCCGGGTCCGCCGCGACGAGCTTGTCGATGTCTTTCTGCTTCAGGGTCGGGTTGAAAGCGATGGACGGACCGCCGACCACTAGGACGTCGTCGCTGTCCCTACCGTAATGATCGCGATCCTTCGTGTAGAGAAGCCCCGATTTGCGGTAGGGCGAGCTGATGCCGACAAGCATCGCATCCGGGATCGTGATCATGCCTGGAATGATGGCGTTGTAGGTCTCAACGTCGGGATTGGCCGAACCTTCGTCCCGGTAGAAGGCGCACTCGTCGAGCACGGCGCAGACGATGGAACGACCACGCACGGCACGAAAGTTGTTCGTGTTGATGGCGATCTCGACGCCGTTGTTCAGCATCAGGCCGTCCGTTGTCTCGCTGTCCACCAAGCGTTTGAGCATCGGGATGTCGCGAAAGAACGCGCGGACATAGCGAAGCAAGATCTTCGCCTGGGATCGGTCGACAGCGAGGCACGCGACCGTGGCGCTCTCCCCCGGCCGCAGGTTGGCACGGTAATCGCCGAATGCAGCCGCGTGGGCCGCAATGGCGCTTGCGATGCTGTCTTTGCCCGCCCGGCGGCCGGCCCGCACCCATAGCTCTCTGACGCGCTTCCGTGGCGGGTCCCGCTCGGCCACGGTGCGGAACAGGGCCACCTCGGCCGGCGTCATGGGCAAGGCATGCGCGGCCCGGAGAACGGTCTTCCACATGTCCCAGGACTGGCTGCGGAACCATGGCTGAAACAGCCGCTTGTCGTTCAGCGCATCGAGAAGGTTCATCCGCCGGCCTCGCGGGCGGCGTGGTCGGCGATGTAGTCGCGAAGGTCTGGCGTCACGTCGCGGCTGCGACGTTGCAGCCCGACGGCTTCAAGCAAACGACGAAGGCTGCCGGCCGTCCGCTGGTACAGGTCGAGAGCATCGGGGGCCGCCTCCCCGACCGTGGCGAACTGAGACTCCAGGCGCTCCAATTCGACAGTAAGAGCGGCGGCGCGACGGACGATGGATCGCTCGGCCTCACTCACCACTTGCCCGCCGCCCAAGTCCGCGACGTGGCTCTCGATGACGTCCCGAAAACGGCGAACCCAAACCGAGCGGCCGTCGACGTCCGACAAGATCGCGCTGCCGTTCGAGACGCGGCTCTTGTTCGTCGGCTTCGTGCCGGCTTGCTTCGGGCTTGTGAGGTGCGAGATGGTGGCGGCCTGCATGCGATATCGTCCAGTTATTGGACAGGATACCGGAAGCCATGCGCTAAGTCACTGAGCGTGCTTGTCTATAAAAGTCCACAACACTACTGTTTTCGCCTTGATGAGGTGAAGTCGGCGGGAAATTGGCGTGCCGGGAAAATTGTTCTGACCCACGGGCTCGGTGTCACACATAGTCACGCTATTTTGCATTACCTCTCACATACGTGTGCGCGCCTGCACGTGGGGGATTAATGCAGGGAAGCGTGACAAAGCGTGACATTCACTCTGCAGCCTGGCGCTGGTGCAGTGGGTCGGGGCGAACCTCAATGCCAGTGAACCCGCGAACTCTTTTGTCACCGAATGTCGGCACCTTGTTCTTTCGCGTGAACCCGTGTTTTTCGAGCCTTTGTGAGAACGATCGCTCCGTCCCGGCTATCTCATTCGCTGCTTTGGCGAAGGTCGACCAGGAGGCGAACAATTCCTGTGTGGTCGCTTGCCGATGATCGTTGTTGCGGTCGACGATGCATTTCTCTTCCAGCCACTCGCCGAGCACGTCTTGCTCTTGAAAGTAGGTGTCCGTTGCCTCCCTGATCGCCTCGGGCCGCTGCAGTCCGTTGGTCCTCCAGTCGAGACAGCCGTCGATCATCCATCGCAGAATGCCCGACCACTCCGCCTTCAGCTTCTCTTCAAGCTCCCGATCGGGGTTTGCCGGCTTGCGGGTAAATGGCACCAAGTTGAAGCGTCGCCGGGCGGCTTCATCGACATTGCGCAAGCCCGGCTTATGGTTTCCGACGAACAGGAGCTTGAAGCTCGGCAGGAACGTGAAGAAGTCTTGTCTCATGAACCGCGCCGAGATCCGGTCTCCGCCGGTGAGCTGCTTGATCCGGCTTTCTGCCCATTGTCGGCCTTCCTCGGTCTCGCTGGCCGTAACGAGGCGGGCGCCGCGGAGCATCGCAAGGTCGGTCGGGTGTCGATCGCCGCTTGACGCGATGAACACGTCCATCGGTGCCGTCGTGGCGTAGTCGGCTAGGATCCCGACCTTCACGTTGACAAAGACAGATTTCCCATTGCCGCCCGCGCCGTAGCCGAACACAAGGGCGTGCTCGCGGGTGTTGCCCGTGAGGCTGTAGCCGGCGTACCGTTGCAGGAACAGGATGACGTCGATATCGCCGCCGAACGTCTGATCAAGGAAGGCGAGCCACAGCGGGCATTCCGCCGTGTCGGCGGGCGTCACCGCCGTGGTCTTCGTGATGCCGTCCTCAGACTTGGCAGGCCGCAATATGCCGGTCCTGAGATCGACCGTGCCGCTGGGGGTGCCGAGCAACATGGGGTCCCTATCCCAGATCTCGGATGTGACCGCGAACACGGGGTCCGCCCGAGCGAACCGCTCGACCGCTCCCGCGAAGGCTGCCTTGCTGCCCTGGACCCGAACCTTGGCCTGTTCGCCGTCGACGAGCTGCCGAGCCAACTCGCGCGCGAAGTGGAACGCCAAGCCCGTGCCGTTCCTCTTCCATATCGATCCCGACCATTCGAACCAGGCGCCGTGATCATGGCAGTACCGCAGTTTCCCTCGATAGCGCTCGGCGAACCGGATCGCGGCTTCATCTTCGGTCACGAGCGGGATGTTGTCGCCCAAGCCCGGATCGGCGGCGTCCGATCGGGAGCGCGTCGACGGCCGCGACCGCTCGAACACTTTTGACATGTCGCGCGGCTTCGCGGCGCCGGACGTGAGCCCGCTCTCGATCGTCCCCATGACGGCGCGCTGCCCGTCTGCCTTGACAAGGCCTGCGGTATCGGCGGCGGCGTAGAGCCGTCGCGTCGCGTCGCTAGAACCGAGGACGTTGGCGCCTACCAGGGTGCCGAGGCTGAAGGCCGAGGTGTTTAGTTGATTGTTCCTGCCGCCGCGGCCGCAGCTCACGAGCGCTGCGCATTCCCGATCGACGGCCGCCGCCACGTACCGGTCGATCGCGGCGCCCGCAGGCCTGCCTTGATTTTCAGTGCTTGGCTTCGACCGGGGTTCCTCCGCCCTCTCCGGCTCCGCCGTGATGAGGTCGATGAGCCATGCCGGCGCCTCGGCGAACTGCCAAAAGTCGAATTCGTCGGCGAGCCTGTACTCGCGCCCGTCCGTCATCCGGCTCGGCGCCATGATGACGTAGCCGCCCTCACCTCGCACGTTGATGCCAGTCCCTTTGAGGGCGCCTTCCTTATTCGTGATTCGGCGCCCTTCGGGATAGGCAAACAGGACATGCTTCCCGCCGCTTGGCGTCTCGTGCGCGTGTGTCGGCGGAACCCCGCCATGCTGTTCTGCGAGGGCGTTCCATGCTGCTAGTCCGTCAGGGTCACCTGGCTCTTTCGGTACGTCGGGATCGACCGCGAACAGACCGGAAGCTGAACCCATGGCGCCGCCGATCAGCGCCGAGGGCCATTGCTGCCACCATGCCCGGATCTGCTCCGGGTTTGTGGTGGCATCTTTGAACCCGCGGGGCGTCAGGGGCGTCTTGGCCTTGGGCTTCGTCGGCGTCGGATTGCACGGGAACACCGGCAGGCCGCGAGCCGCATAGTCGAGAGCGTGGTCGATAGGGTTCACCGCGGTGCCCCCATCCTCGCCAGCGCGACCACCATTTGCCGCTCGCGATCCCATAGGTGCGATCCGGGCACCACCATCTGGTCGTAAGCCCAGCGCGCCATTTCTTCGCTCAGGTCGAAGTCATTGCCGTCGCGACCGATCGAGCGCTCGACAACCCGCATCCGCACGCCGGGGGCGAGCTGCTTGACGATGGCGATCCACCGAGACCCTGGCACCGTCGAGACATCGGGCTCACCCTTGATGATCGCATCCGTCTCGACCTCGGCAGTGGATGCGAGCCGGACCCGATGCTGACGTTCGGGAAAGCGCTCGAAAAACCGCGCGTCGCCGTCGGTCACTCGCCCTATGGCGGCCGAGAGGGTCTTGATGCGTCGCCGATCGGTGCGGGTCAAAAACTCGTTCGGAGGTACGGAGGCGCTCATGCGCGCCTCCAGCACAGCTCGGCCGTCAGTTTGGCGCGGGTCGTATCGAGGCCGAACCGCGCCGCCACGAAAGACGCTTGGAACTCGTCGAGGGGTTTGCTATTATTCCAGTCGGAAGCCGCCAAGCTATTCCAACCGGAGCCGGTCGTCGCTTTCAGGAGCGGCGCCGGCCTCGGGGTTTTACGGGCCATGGATCACGCGGCCTCCGCTTCGGAGGTCTTGGCCACTTCCGCCTCACGGGCGCGGCGATAGTCCGCGGCAGACTCCTTCGAGATCCGCACCCCGCGGCTGCCGATTCGCATGGTGCGCGGGCCACGGCCTTCGCGGGCGTCCGCGAAATATTGAGCGGGCGAAATTCCGTGCCGTTGGCAGAACTCCGCGATCGTATAGGCGTCCTTGAAATCGTCCATGGGGATCTCTCCGCAACGCTCATTGGTCGAGCGATGCGGACAAGCTAGGACGGTCGTTCGCGAAGGTCATGGTACTGGAATTGACCCGATTTTGGCCCCTATCGGGTCCGTGATCACCGGAGTCGATTGTGGTTGGGGAACATTTCCTCGTAGCTCAGGACGCGCTGTTTCTTGCGATTGCGTCCTTTAAGGGCGGCGACGAACCCAGCGGCTTGAATATCTAGGCCAAAGGCCCAGTTGATGGCCTTCGCCCCAACATAAGCAGTGATTCCCCCTTCATCGGTCGGCCTAATCTTGCCGCGACCTTTGCCCTTGCCATAGCCCGTCTCGATCAAGGTGTTGCGAATCTCAGGCGCGACCTTACGAGCCGTGGCGTGCCACCTTTCCTCGGGGCGGCCTCGCGAATTCGGCTCCCTCACTGATTTTTTTGGGGCAACACCAATCGATCTAAGCATACCCTGAATGTCGGAAAGGAAAATGTCGCCGTTTGTATTCTGCCATTTGTAGTCGCCGAAGTAGGATTCTAACTCTTCCGCTTCAAACAACAGGTTCCTAGCGGCGTCGTTGAATTTACCGAGCTTCCACACTTCGACATCTCTCGGCTGAGCATCGCGCATCTTGGATAGTTCAAGATCGCCACCGTTCAACTCTGCTTGGCGTTTGATCTCTTCGTTGTCGGCTTGGTTGAAAATAAATCTTAGTTTGTCAGAAAGCTTAACGCATATGTCTAGCGAGGGCTTTGGATCGGAACGTCCCAGCGGACCATCTTCATCAATGAACCATTGCCGGACCTGATCGGGCAGACCACCCCAGTCCTCGGCACTCTTGGAGCTGTATATAAGACTTCGGGTGCCCATCGTCTCACCCCCGCGCCCTTTCGATCGGCACCACCTTCGATTGCTCGACCGTCCCGAATGTCGGGGCGTACTTGCGGATGGATTCGGCCACGTAGCTTGGCGCCATGTGGGCGTAATGGCGCTCCGTCATGCGGGTGTCGGCATGCCCAAGGTTGTGGGCCACAACGGGCAGCGGCACGCCCCCCATCACGTTGTGCGAGGCGGCCGTGTGGCGGAGGGTATGAAAGCCGGCCTGAGCGATCTTTGCCCGTCTGCAGGCCTCGATCATCGGCCGGATTTGGTGCGACGGTCCCCAAGCCGAGCCGTCGGCTTTCGCGAGCATGAGGGCGTCTGTCGAGCGTCCCGTCGCGAGTTGCACGAAGAAGGTCTGCCCCTCCTCGGTCAGCACCACGTGCCGGGCCTTGCCGCTCTTGCTCTGCCCGACGAACACGGTCCCGGCGTCCGAGTTGAAATCGCCGACCCTCAAGCGGCAGAGTTCGCCATACCGGCAACCGGTCAGCAACGCCGCGTTGACGAGGGCGCGAAAGGGGCCTTGCGCGGCGTTGACGAGGCGCCGGACTTCATCGGCCGTAAAGTAGCGAACCCGTGGCTGGTCGACCTCGCGGAACGGGTTTACGGCCCGCCATGCCGCATCGGACGCAACTTTTTCGTCGTCGCGGAAGGCCTGGTTCAGCGCTGCCCGGAGCACCGTGAGTGTCCGGTTGGCACTCGCCCTCCGGCGGCGCCGCTCGTCATCGGTGGCGGGCTTTGCGAGCGCGCGGGACGCGTCGCCTTTCTTGCCGCGCACGTGCCGCGAGCGCTCGGCCAAAGCCTTCAGCCACCCGCTCACCGTCTCTCGCGTCAATTCCTCGACCGGGGTCCCCCCGAGCGCGGGGCGGATGTCGTTCCTGATGCGGCTGAGCGTGTCGGGCAAGCTTTTCTTGCCTTCGGTCTGAAGCCGCTCGACGTACAGGTCCAAGGCCTTGCCAACGGTCAGAGGACCTGCGGGCGCGGCGGGCTTTCGGCGTTCGGCCGCAAGATCGCGCGCCTTCGCCTGCGCTTGCGACCAGTTCAGAACGGTGTTCCCGTCCGCGGCCTGGACATCGTCGGCGCTGGCAATTGTCTCGACCGCGTATTTCTCGCCGCCGAGGTAGAGCCGCGCCACCCATCGGCCGCCGCTCTTGCCCTTGCGGTAGCCGAGATGCAGGCCCGTATCGATCGACTTGAAATATGGTTTGCCGGACGGTTTCAGGCGCGCCCGCGCTGTCGGACTGTCCAATGATGAATCGCGGACCGTCTTCGCCATGACACAGCACTCCGGGACCCCATGTCCAACGCTTGTCCAATATAGCGGTGCGGATCGGCTTGGACAAGTGTGGAGCACCTTGGATCGGCGCGAAGCTATTTCAGTTACTTACGCTGTCGGTATGGACCTTTGTGGAGCTAACCTTAGCCCTCTCACGGCGAAAACAGGGGTTCGATTCCCCTAGGGAGCGCCAACGATTTCAAGTTCTTAGGCCGGAACAGCGCGGTAATTTCTGCGCCGTACGGGAACATGGCGCAAACCCTCCGGTTCGCCGTGATGTTCATGACATGTTCCTACCGTTCACTATCGCTTGAAAATGACCGTCAACCGGTTTCCACAAACCGGAGCGACAACCTGGGAG
>JAABUP010009179.1_pt1 | contig 12275 bp, 4 predicted proteins | sample 5559201 | NCBI WGS metagenome assembly JAABUP01 (sample SAMN10711887, study PRJNA513373) | rock metagenome | isolation source: Antarctica rocks | place: Antarctica | reverse complement strand
TGACTGTTATTGATCTATGGAGGTACGAGAGGTCAACTATGTACAGAGCGATCCCGCACCTCAGCCCTATAGGGCTGAGTGTCATCCATCAGGCTGATGAGAAGCATGTTGATATTACATTCCAACGGATCAAGACCCGTAGTTTTGTTGAATATCGCATGTATTGCCTGCCATGTGCTCAAACCACGCGATCATCGTCGAGAGTCAAATCCTACGACCACAATCAATAATGCAACTACTTTTACTAGAATGTCAAGACCCTCCGCGGGGCCATCATGGGCACTGGACGAGGGGAGTAATATTGCCACTCCTGTTTCATCGGATCTACCCCCGTACCCGCAATTCGGGCCCTAGAGAAGTCCTGCTGGCGTGATTGGAAGCGTTGCGCCGCCAAAAACTAGGACGACAGGGGGCCGAATCCTCCCCTACAAAGGCTAGAGATTAGATGGAGGGCTGAAGGGCTGTGCCGTCCATGGCAGAAGCGCCAGGGAGAGAGGCGTGGGAGGCTGAAGCAGCCTCCACTCTGAGCGCTGTCGCAATGACCGTTGACTCTTTCTCCATCAGTCGACTCTCTGCCTGCGCAGCTTGCCCCCTCTCAAGCAGCTGCTCATGGCCGACCCGCTGTCTGTTCTGGGGGGAGTAGCTGCCATTGTCTCCATCATCACCAATGTGACAAAGCTGGCCAAGAACTTGAATGAAGTGCGAGAAAGCTACAACAACCTCTCGCTCAACATCACCCTTGTGGCGAGCAAGCTCTCTACCATTCGAGCCGCCCTAGAAGCCCTGCACACATGGCGCGCCGGCGACAAGACCGGAACGGAAGCCTCCGTGCAGCTCGACCAAGACCTAGGTCTTTCCTTGAGCTGCTGCGCGATCCTGATCACGGTCATCGATGGAAAGCTGGCCGAGTCGGGCTTTAGAGAAGGAATGGGCAAGGCACACAAAGTCAGATACCTGTGGTTGGAAGATACACTGAAGGAATATGTCTCCAATCTTGAGGGTCAGGTGGCCGCGCTACAATTGCTCTTGACCATCTTCCAATGCAGAACGGCAACGGAGCAGAAGCAGCAGCTGGCCAAAGCTGAAAGTCGCACCATCATTGAGCAAGTCCGCGCCGAAACTATGACCTTGGGCGCTGGGGAGACGGAGATGGACGATGCCATGTCCATTCTCTCGCACGACCCCTCAGTCCATTTGGATGTCGAGTCTATCCTCATGAAATCGCCTGCCTACGTAAGAGTCTACGGAGAGGTGAGAGCCCCGAATGGCATTCAGTCGATGTTCCCTGCTAATCCGCCGCTTCTCCAGCGTGATCCACCTCGTCGAAAAAAGGCCTCAGGACCTCCACCTCCTCCTTCACCTCGTCGGAAAGTAGCACCCAAAGTGTCACTTCCTTCACTGGAAGCAAAAGCTCGGTCAATTTCTACATTACAAAATGTAAAGCCTCTCCCAAGGCCTCCTTCGGAGATACTCTTCCAATCCTCTCCACCTCCCGCCGAAATTGCACCTCAGCCGCCCCCTGTGCCTGCTCGACCAAAACCTCGAAACCAGCCACGTCAATCGCAACCTCAGTCGCCTAGTCAGAAACAATCTCCGAGTCAAGCAAGGATCAACGTCTGGGATTTTTTGGGTCCAGGCCAGGAAGAAAAGCTCCCAGACGCTGCGGCGACGGTGATGGTGGACTCTGCTCAAGTCTTCGAATTGCCTGCGCTTGGTCCTCAAGTCCAGGCGGATGCGGTTCCACTCCCCAGTACGTCAGCTCAGGCGGAGCCCAACCTGCCAGGTGCCGAAGGCCCTCATATTCCTGATCCTCGGGCGGAGTCCCCTTCAAGGACTGATCCTACCTCTTCGTTGCGTGAGTTTGACATGCCCGGGAGAGAAGACGCGCCGTCTGAGCGGCTTTCGTCTCTCGAACGATTCAGGATTGAATTGAAACGTGCATTTGAGGAAAGTAGACCTCCAACTACTGGAGGGAAGGAACTTCGGCTTCCAATCGGTCCAATCAGCCCTTTTGAAAAGTCAACTCCAATCCGTGACGAAGAGGTGGCCACAATTCAAGAGCAACAGGAGACACGAGGTGAAGCGGAAGCTGAAGCGGAAGCTGGTAGCCAAGAAGAAGTCAAATCCACTAAAAATGGAATCTCTGATGGGGCCAATGGATTGATTGAGGCCAATCCTAAAACCCTCTCAATACACTCGGGTGTCGATCTATACGATGCGAGCGTCAGGAATATGCCGATAGAGCAAACTTCTCGGCCGCCTTCAACGTCCCACTTGAGGAATGATGCAGCCGAGACTGTGAGCATTGCCCTAACAAATGATCGATTGGAGGCCGAGACAGAAGGTCTTTCCGTATTCAATCAGCAATTGGCGGCCAAATACCACGAAAATCAGATCGTCAAATACAGCGAATCCCAAAATGTCGCTGAGAGTTCTTCAGCAATACCAAAAGAGACGGAGGAGACACTGGTCGCATCAGATATCGCTGCAACGCCTGTCAAAACCCAAGATGATCAGCCTAGATCGGTCGCTACGTCTCATTTAGCCCCTTCGAAATTGGACTCAAGCCCGGAAGTTGTCATGAGACCTTCAATTGATGGTCCAGTCATTGATCCATTCTGTTCAAATACAATACACAATGATATGCCAGCCTCTCCAGCTCGGCCTCTGCCCTTGCCCCCTAATCGCGCACCACCTATGATACCAATACAAATCTCTAGTCCGCCGGTCCTCGACCAGACGTCCCGGAATTCAACGGGCGCTGACACCTTGGCTACATCATCAGGGAGAGATTCCTCCGTCTTTGACGCGTCCTCGACAATATCGTCTTCCGAACGCTCATTTGAGAACGCAATCTCAACTCTGCCGCAATCTGTATCCAATACCACAGCAACTTCCATAAGTATCGATAGTCAAGGTGTGGCGCGGCAGCAAGCCCAGGCAGACTTGCGTAGACTCCAAAGCGAACTGACTGCAGCCAAAAGGCGTGGTGACTCACATGCTGCCCAAGCGTCATTGCAAAAGTCCATTGAAGTCATCCAGCGTACTTACCTAGCAGCATCGACACCCATTGAGACTAAGAAATCCCCAAGTCTGAGAGATCGTGCGAGTTTTATGCGCTTCCCATCATTGTCAGGCTCATCTCAAAGCTCTGCTTTGGGCGATGCGGCAGCTGGAGGCGATCTTACCAAGGTAAGAGCACTCATTGATGCGAAGGTCAACGTCGACGCTAGAGGCAAGGCATTCAAGACTCCGCTGATGCTAGCCGCAATGAACGGTCATATTCATTGCTTGGATTTTTTTAAGCAGTATGGAGCGGACGAGTTCGCAGTTGATGCAAAAGGAAGAAGCGTGATACATCTGGCTGTTGCCTGTAATCGGCTTCCAGTGTTGAGATGGCTGCTCAGTGCCTACCCTCCGCCTCGGCCGCAACAACTCAGGCACCGAGTCTCCATCTTGTCTAAGGCAACAGACAGCCTCATAACTAGATATCCTAAAAATCTTCGCGAAGCATCTGATGCAGAAGGCTCAAAACCACTGCACGTCGCAGTTGAAGTAGACAAAGGTGATACCATGAAGACACTACTTGCAGCTGGCGTCGATATCGAAGCGAAAAATAATTGGGCCAGGACCCCTCTTCATGAAGCGATTATCTCGAATCATCGTAATTCGTTTAATATCTTGCTGGAAATAGGCGCAAGTGTCAATGCCACGGATGCTAGATCGATGTCGCCACTGCACTGGGCCGCAAAGACAGGTCATATCGATATGATCGAGCCTCTGCTTGCAAGAGGTGCTGACCGGCACGGATACAACAGCGATGGTCTACAGCCCATACATCAGGCCGCTTGGGTGGGACAAGTCCTTGGCATCGAGTCACTAGCTGCTGAGCGTAAAAGCTTGGAAGCCCGGACTAAGGCTGGCGAGTCGATGCTACATATTGCATGCCTCAACAAGAATTCGGAATTGGCAACTCACTTGCTAAAAAATACTGTGGAGGTCAATCCTTGGGCTGCACCTCAGCCTACACTTCTGGAAACATTGTCCAAATTCAAGGTCCCACTTACGTCGCTCACCCCGTTACATTACGCATGCTGTAAAGCCGATTACGAGATGGCCCTTCTGCTCCTTGACCATGAAGCTTGGGTCAATGCCGCGACTCCTGAGGGCGTGACAGCTCTGATGATGGCCGCGGAGAGCGAAGATACCAATCTCATTAATCTTTTGCTTAACCGTGGAGCAAAGGCGAACGCCAATATGCCAGGTACGCTGGGGACAGCCTTGCACATTGCAAGCCGACGTGGGGATCTTGAGACTGTACAACAGCTCTGTCGTGCAGGGGGAAACTTCCGAGCTCGTAGTCATGGTGGTGGCGGGAGTTATGGCAGGACTCCTGCGGAAGAGGCAACAGCAAAGTGCACCGACAAAGTTAAGAAAAATGCCGTTGAGGAATACTTTCAGACCATACGTCAGAACACCCTCCGAAACGCCCAAGTTCGTGCAGTGGGTGAGCGAGCCCGAGCCAGTTCGATCGCTCCTTCCATGGGGTTTCGACCTTCGTTGGATATTCGACCTTCGTTGAATATTCGACCTTCGTATCCTGTAAGCTACGCGCCATGGGGTCAGCAAAATGTTGTACCCATACAGGAGGCCCAAGGCGGATACCAACAGCCGTGGCCTGCAACTTATCCCTCTTTCATTCCTCAACCTCAGGTCCAGATGCCACAGCAGTGGTACGACCCAAATCCTCTAACGCATGTTGAAAGCCCACCTCCTTATCAGGCTGGCTCATCTGTACCTACGCGTTTGGCAACCCAGGCTCCTGTCTACCGACCGGGCGATACGACGGGGCCGAACAACTCTTGACACTAGGCCTACGGCTTTTTACCTTTTCCCGCTACGGTGACATTTCGTGTATCTCGGAATGTTCGAAGTGGACTCGAAACTTGGCCAATGTCCTGAAAGACGCACCGACATTTAGGTAGACCTACTGAGGTATAGAATTGCGACCACTTAATACCTCCAAGAGCGGGCATTGGGGCAAAGTAGAACAAAAGCGTTGCCAAGTAAACACAATACCTGGCAAGAAGTGGAACACTTGAGGCTTCCCTCCTGCTATTGCACCGTCTTCGGGGGACCATATCTATTCACTCAGTTTTAACTGTAACGTGATACATGAGGGCCTTCATGATGTGCATGATCAGAATACCTGTCCGGTGACTCCGTTATAGCGATATACCTTGATTGTATAATTCACGCAATGATCTAGACAGTTCTCCAATGTCGTTGTCTCTTTGGCGGTCTCACTCTTATTGAAGATCTTTTGGATTGTTCGAAAACGAAAGAGAAAACTCCCAACAAAGGCCTCACCGAAATGTTATGACCAAAGTGCGACGGCGATCTCAGCTCTCAGGCACAGCCTTTGGCGCTAGCCTCTTTTCGCTAGATTCACGATAACTCTTGTCTTTTCGCTTTCTTCGCGAGCTGAGAGAACAATGTAGTTTCAAGTGTTCTTGATCAGCCCGGTGACGATGGATACTTCTATCGCAACTTGACACGGATCTGGGCTGCGTCAAAATTAAAATTGCTCTTCGTCAGCTCATCCATCATTGAGCAGTCCAAGGTCATCCATTGGAATTCAGATAATGGGCCTTCAGCGCAAGCAATACGACATGGAGGTTCGTATGCCTTGATTTATTGACCTGGTATCTGCAAATATAGCAAAGTTTTCAAATACTTTACATTAGCCCTGTTCATTGGGCTTTGTGTACATACAAAGGGGACCCTCCTACATACAAGTACGTACTTCAGGCGGTCAAATCGCCAAGAGATTAGATACATCCATCACGCCGGAATTCCCGAACGCAAAAGGAGCAGCCCATGCGAGCCATTTGGCTAGTGCCTGGCCCACGAGCAGGAAGCTCTCTCTCATGATTGTTCTGCTCAACTCGAGCCTGTTCCGGTAATCATAAGCAATTGGCCAATGACTGGAAGATATTGCTTGAAACCAAGCATTGCCCCCTGAGCCATTTTCCTCTAGGCATGGAGATCGCAGGGCTGCAGGGCTGAGGCTGGAGTGTCGATCACCAAAATATCTCTTCTGGCCCTCCAGGAAACATCAGCAGATTGCAACCATCAATCATTGACTATCTAATATAAATGACAGTTTGCGACGACATGTATCTCACGGATTCCCCCAAGCATCGACAAAGGTACTACAATAGGCCACGTTCGCGACGCAAAGTAGTGGCGACGGCAATTGGTCTTAGAAAATACAATGGTGAAGGCACCGAGGAGCAAAGGTCTGTCAATAACTCTGGACTCGAATACTGCCTGAACTGATCTTTTATGTGAAGGCTGTCGAGTCTGTGTAGATCGTCGAGTAAAGGTAAGACACGCCTCTGGTGGAACTTGGAGACTGAAGGACCTGGCTTACTCTGTAAATAGTGTGATCAAAGACGTCCGTTCTGTCTACGATGCCAAAAAGCGAATCGCCAATGTCCCGGGTATGAGACCATAAACATTGTCGATGAAGGTCCCTCAGTCCGTCAGCTGTACCACAATGTTGGGCGTGCTGCTAAGGCAGGAGTTCCAAACATTGGCCCGGGCGTTGCACAAGCTGCTTCCAGAGAGTCATCTGCATCGTCGACAAGCTCTACTTCCTCTACAATTAGACCTGAGAACTGGGCGCCGTTTGAATATTTCGATGTTCCAGAAAGCTCGAGAGCTGGGAGTAGTCCTTCGCGCAGCCCAGACAAAAGAGCTCCAGATTTAGAAAGGTCTACTCTCGTGGCTATCATCTCGCCCAGCACGTATCAATCGCAACTTCTCTCGTCATTTATCAATACCATCTCATCATCCAATTCCGGTAGACCTGCTCCCGCTCTCCATTGCCATAGCGCCTGGATGTCCGAGATTGCGTACCGTCCAGAGGTCTCATCTACCCTGATCTGGGCAATCCGGGCTGTTTCCTTATCCTACCTTGGCCTCCAAATGCAAGACAAAAATCTCATACAAAACTCGCGAGACATATACGGGAAGGCCTTACTAAAGCTCAACAAGTCACTCCAGGATCCGGTCGAAGGACTTTCATCCGATACACTAAGCGCTACCGTCCTTCTGTCCTTCTACGAATTTATGACCTGCACAGAGAAGAACTCGTGGGTACGTCATGCCGGAGGTGCAGGAAAGCTTATACGTCTCCGTGGACCGGATCGACACCGAACGGGATTTGGTAGCAGTGTTTTCCTCTCTTGTCGATATACATTGATGATTGAAGCCTTCAATTCCAAGAAGCCTTGCTTCTTAGCTTTGCCAGAATGGAAACAGCTCTCTCGTGAATTGCAAGAGAATTCAGAATTTCAAAGTCCGTTTCAAACGGTGAGAGAAGATATCTTCCAAGAAGTAGTTGACATTCCTGGCTACGTTACCGAAGCGGTGGAGTCCCTCACCAACGACTCCTACGATAGCATCGCACTCCGTGGCCTGATCCGACGAGGCCACAAGCACCGGTCTAATTACAAAGACCTCCACGCTCGCCTTGTCAACACGCTCAGAGATGCGGGTCAGGAGCCTACCATGACAACCTCAGCGACTAATAACAAAATGTTTTCCTATGTGTACCAATACCCTAGTAATATCGTGGGGTCTTACTACTGCTCCCATTGGTCTCTCACCATTATGATCAACATCGTCCTTATTGGACTAGAAAGGAAATTGTCCGAGCTCTCCAGCCCCGATCCACCTATCTCCCAACATCAACCCGAAGTCGATGCCAACCCCCTTCCGCCAAATCAATCCGGTCGCGGCCTCCCTTTATTATGGATGCTCACGGAAAAAGCCCGCCGTGCCACCCCTCCAATCACCACCACGGTCGGCAGTCCGTCTGATTATCCCACTATGAGCGAAGACGACACCGCGCACCGTCGTCAGCTTTACATGGCAGAGAATATTGCTTGTGCGCGGGAGACGTGCAAATCCGTGGAGTCGATGTCCATGTCAGTCTTTCTGGGTCCAATGTTCCTCGTGTACGCTCTACGGAATGCCTTAAGAGTGTTCAGCGATGAGAATGAGAAGCAGTGGATCATTGGGAAGCTGGCCGCGATCAGTAAGAATTTTGGCATTGCGAAACATGAGATCGATGTTTTCAAGCAGCAGGAGGCTGGACGGGAAGCAACTTTTGCATGATTAACATTGAAAGGAGTCTGAGTTATATGTTCTTGGAAAGCCTTTTATACTGCATGCATCGCTAGGATTAAGTCGTGGACGATGATTTTTGATGAAAGGGTATGTCTTTGTTTAACGTTATAAATGTATTCAACTTTTTGCGCAAGATATACCAATGTACCAAATGTATTCTTTCACCTCACGCAGCCAGGTCTGAGTTTAGTAAGATATAGAACTCAACCTAAATGCCAAAAACTCGCCATGCGGGCGTCAACGACACTCTCCTTGATTCCCCTGGATTCCAAAAGCCATTATTGGCATGCTAGGAATGTGGTGAATGTGGCGATGGGCTTTAATGTGCCTGGTTTCGTCTCTCGGAAGGCTAACCATGCTTTGAGACAGTCAAAGAGAGGGTGTCATCAAGATCATCATATCTGAATTCCGGCGAGTTGTGGCGAAAATTGTTCTTCGTTATTCGGATGGGAAGGCTAGCCAGAATGGGACAAGCTTCGCGCGCGTGGCATTCCCTTCCGCCGCTCGCAAGCGCAAGAAACCTTTGAATTTCAACATGCTGGCTTACTCTGCACCTGCGATATGGTCCACTCGTCCACTCGCTCTTCACCGTTACTCTAAGGCACAGCCACATTTCTAGCTGAGAATAGGATGGAAGTGACGAGTGATGAGGGGACGAGGGTTGCGTGCTGATTGCGGACTCACCTAGTCTTCTTTGGGCGAATACGGGACTGTCATTCGCAGTAATCATGTGCAAAAGATTCGATTTTGGCTGGGGAGAGCATTCGGCTCAGCTATTCTAGGTCATCTTTTACAATCTGTGAGCTTCGGGGCGTCCGAAGACCGAAGGAGGTCACCTAGACTTAGTATTTTGCGACTTTCTCCTGTTTCCTTGAAATCGATAAATTACGGGTTAGAGATTCAATTCCTTGTTTGAGCATGTGGCAGATTCCCTTCTAGCATTATTGGAATTAAGTTGGGCTTTGATTTGGCATTATCGCAAGAATGATCTAGATTACTGATACTGATTTCTTTGGCGACCTGTCTCCCAAATCTCATCCTTCTTTCCTTGTTCCTAGCTTCGCATGCAAAAGTAAACAAAGCAGAACAAACAGAGACAGTCCTAGGAAAGAAAACTATCCGAGGTGTAATGCGGGCTAGCTAAGAACCCCAGTCGACAATCAATCCGTCCACGGAGACAGATCCTGGTGAGCACCATCTCGTGGACGCCAGACCAATCTCAACCAAACTAACTCATCTTCATCCGCTTCCGCTCTCAAATTTGATTGATACGAGAACCCACAGTCCCTCATCAGATGCCACATCTGTTGCCGGGTCGGCAGAGTAGCCGAGTCCTCGTTTCGATCACCGCCCACGTGACTGCCCCAGAGCTTGTTGAACGCTCCTTGCCTCTCGAGGTCATCGAATAAGACGCCAACTTGCTGGGGGCTTAGCTCGCCGTTACCCTCTACTTGGGATAGAGTCCGATCACGAGACAAAAGTGAGTAATAATGGGAACGCTCCCCCTCAACTCTGCAGCCGTGATTGATGAGGGAATCCGAACCACTCGCAGGAGTGCCAATTCGTGGCGTGGAGACCCGGAGGCGGAGGTACTGCTCTCGATCATTGATTTCAAACTCTGCAGGGTCCAGGTGCTCAAGACGGAATCGACCTCGTCGTTCTCTGACGGGTGCAAACATGTGGTCAAAGTTGGTATTTAAAAATTCCTCGGTAGTTAGAAGAGGCGCAAGCGGGAACACTATCGTCCGGCAAGCTGGACAGGAGTTGTGGCGGTTTTCTCCATCGTTTCCCGGTGAAAGCCAGAGTCTGATACATTCTGAGCCCATGATATGAGCGCAGCCTGGAAGACGTACGGGGTGCTCGAGGATACCACGATCCGAAGGCTGGGTGCCATAGCCTTGTAGGCAAATGCAGCAGGCTCGGTCCTCTGAGTGAATCGACTCTATTGTGACGTTGGAAAGTCGGTTGACGAATTCTTCGACTACGCTCGATTGGCTCATGTTGTGTTGGAGAGGTTTCTCTTGACGATTCTTGTAGCTGGGGGGAGTTTTGTTTTGGTGTTTAGGAATGGTGACTTGTCAGTAAAGAGCGAGTCTCGAATGGATACTGATTGGAAACTTGATGAAATACTGAATAGTGATATGACAGGAAGTGTCGTGTGCACAATAGTCATTGTGCTGAATAATTCTTTGTGTAACACAAAGAGGTAAGAAAATCGATCCGCGCGCACAATTGCAGCCCACGCGGATGTTAGACGCTCTTTAACCATAGATTAGATTAGGTCTGCTTAGGTTGAGTGGATGAGGCAGTCGCTATGCACTCAAGAGTGAAGAGATAAACTGGGATCTTCGTATCGACGTTGATGGGTCTCTACACCTAAGATATGCCATTTCTGCCCGCTCGGCTTGAGTCTTGGGAGGGAACCATTCTGGGCCCTGATTGATTGACGACAGCGGAGGCGCCACAACCCAAATCGTCTCAAGCAGACTGCTGGGTCTCCTAAGAAATCGGCTTCGCAAATGGGTGTCGATTGTCGGTAGGCCAGCTACAGCGATACCTCTGCACCGCGACGAAAAGAACGATTCGCTACCCCTAAGCCTAGACTTTGGAAACTCGATATCAGTGGTAGAGGCAACTCACATATGTTCCCCAGTCAACACGAAGAGACCAATCAATATCAGGAAGACACTTGAAACAAAGCCGGAAATTCCCCGAATACCTCGCTCATGGATCCATGTGTGACTTCAACCCTCAATGTGACGAAGCAGCACCATGGGCATCCCCCTTATTGAACCTTCGGTTCTAAAACCACAACGATGCCAGCCAGGGTTCGGTAAATCGTCGTTATCCCAATCCACAATGTAAACATAGCCCGAGTCCCGAAGTAATGTCCACATTTCTCTTTGCGATGGACCAGGGCCAGGCCAGTCACCCTCGTATTCGGAGTCGTCGAGGCCTGGTAGATATTTGAATGCGTTGACTGCCTCAAGCACTTCGTACAGAATGTCCCATTGTTCGGTATTAAGTTCTTGATCGCGTGGGACATTTACCCATCTCTCATGGAGGCAGATTTCCCACATTCTCTTAAACATCGTCCGTTCACTATCCAATCGCCATCGCCGCCTTACTAATTCCCGCACTGTTTGTGGCTCCGAGTCTGACGTTGGGATCATCGCCCGTCGGCGTTGGTACTCATCCATATCGGCGATTTGCCAATCCGCGACGTCAATAGGCTCGAGACACATCTCGCCGTCATTATAGATGTCCGGCTCTCCATCAAATCCGTAATACAAAAGCGCACCTGGCTCGGTTTCTTCTACCTCGTCATGAAGTGAGTCGTCTTTTACGAAGAGGGCCCGCCGACAGAAAGGGCATGTGTTGTTGCCATTGGCAGGGTCAAGCCAGGTGGCGATACATTCCGAGCCGACGATGTGCTATATGAGTCAAAGTCAGCATTATTTTTTGTATCGAGTCAGTGTACCTCAGAAGGTCTACGAAACTCAAAGACTTCAAGACAAGTCACAAGCCACACGATGAAGGTCAAAGTAAAAAATGTCAAACAAATCTCAAGACTTACATCGCAAGGAAGAAGCACCGGTCGCTCGATAACACCATTCGCGGAAGGCTGAGTCCCAAAATCTTGCAAGCATATGCAACAGCTCTGGTCTTCTCTGGGTCGCTTGGGTAGAATACCCCGTTTCAAGAAGGGAAGGTGTTCTAGGAAGACTTTTGCCATCGTGGTTAGTCTTTGGAGTTGGTTGCTGGGAAGAGAGTTAATACTGACTTACAGAAGTGAGTATATTTATGCAGCCTAGTGCCGAAGTGTTGGCTTGGAGAGTCACGCTAAATTGGACATCACTCATTGTGAGTAGACGGTGTTATAGAAACCATCTGTTATTCGTTTATGTTTGGGGAGCGTTCTCTAAACGGAGCGTGATAGATACTAAATCTTGAGAGGTAGTCGCAGAAATGCAGTTCTTTTAGATGTGTTCATAGGACGATTCGTGTCTTACATAGGAATCCGGTTTCCTTACATACAAAGAAAAGCACGCAAACGCAAACAAAGACAAAGAAAA
>JAABUP010009178.1_pt1 | contig 12277 bp, 10 predicted proteins | sample 5559201 | NCBI WGS metagenome assembly JAABUP01 (sample SAMN10711887, study PRJNA513373) | rock metagenome | isolation source: Antarctica rocks | place: Antarctica | reverse complement strand
ACCTGGTAGACAGACATGCGCTCCTCGAGGGCTGGAGGCGATGCGCCCGCTTCACAATCAGGCGTGTATATGATGCAGAAACGTGCAAATCCTTTTAGCATCCGCAGTATCCTAAACAGGCTTCGATTGCGAATGTTGCGCCGTTCGCTGACGTCAGTCCGAACAATGACGCGGCATGTGTCGCGATGGAGCGACAAGCCTGTGAAGTGACGAAATGTAGTGTCGGCGATCGATCGCCCTTCGGTAGTCGACAGCTCTGAGACTTTGGTGGGTATCGGCCGGAAAATGCTTATCTCGATATTCTGGATCGAGGCCCCCGCCCTATCATTCATTGGGAGTTCCCAGATCAGATGCTGTGATTTGTATTCCTCAACTCCAATTCTGTAGAAGCCATTGGAACTGAGAAATTTCGACGCTCGTGAATGCACTGCGCGTGATGTGCAGAGAATACCCGCGTCACCAGCTAGAAGCATCTGTTTGTAGACCGTATCGACGAGTTCCAGAGGAAGATCAAGTAATCGGAAGACCGGTAGTGGTGTCGGGTCTGATTCTGGGGTTGCCTTGGCCTTGGTAGCCTTCTTAGACTTTTTCTTGATTCGCTTTGGGATAGCTGGTTTGGCGATGGCAGTCATTGAACGTGTTTGCCTTGGCTTCGGCGTCGCAGTCTTCGCGCTGCTGCGCGTTTGTGGAGCCATGGTTTGTGGTTGGAGAATTGGGTGCTTGGTGAGGATCGCCGAATTTGTTTGACAATGGGCGGGGCTAATTGGTTGAGAGATCTAATGAGTAATTGCTGACACTTGAAAATGACACAGCAGCAGGCAGGAATTGTGTTGAGATACGCTAGCGTAGGTGTTTCCTCGTGCTCACAAAATATGTTAGCGGTATGACACGCCAAGAACGAATCCAGTAATATAATTTATGGCAGTCGTGATCCAGTGACTAGATTCCGACAACATTGCCGATCTCGCATCAATTTTAATCTTGGCTTCTAGACTTCTAGACCATTGCTGCTGTTGTCAAATCGACAAAGATCCAAGTGAAAACGGCTTCGTCCATATTTAGGGAAAGTAATTGCTCTGCAAAGCGCCCTCAGAACCCTTCCAAAATCTGCATCATGACCTCGACCTTTGTTCAGTTATTAGTGATTTGATACAGAGTGCTATGGACTGCTTCATATCTTGCCATCTAGATTGTAGTCTTTCTCTATCAGATATCTAAGTCTCACATGCATAAGTCAAGATCTTTTGAAGATGAGATGCTTTCAACCCATCCCTGTACATATTTTTAATATGTGCATATACGGATCTTATCCTAGTCTAATCTAGCATCTTTCTCCCCACCGCTTCTTTCATCGTCCATTCGAATTCCAGCCAACACATCGCGTTAGGCCCCTAATCTTCTGTATTTACCATAATCATCTTTTTGTATCACCACGATGGACTGATTACATTTATTCACTTACCTAGATTCCATTTTGCAGAATTGCTTCAGTCGGCTCCCGTATGTTTGCGTAAGATTGTAACCAGCTGCTTTCATGAAATGAGATGAAGAAGTATTTAATTTTGGCCCCTGAAGATCACAAGAGCATTAAGATGAGTACCCAAATCTAATTCTCTCCAATGCGCAATCAATTAGTGGTTAATCCTGTTTCCCATAGCATGACTCTTGATAAAGTAAATACCCTCTTGACGGACTATTGACGATGTGATTCCTCTCTACATGCCGCATGCTTCGCTTGAGAGTAACATTGACACCAGATACCAGTTCCTCGAATCAACTTGCCCCATCAAGACCCTTTCTTTGCAACAGCCGCCCGATATCTCAAAGGATAAAACTCCAAACCCTTTCTAAACTGATTCCCGTCATCTATTGCAAGACCCGGACCAAGTGAAGGTTCTAGTTCTCGCTTCATCACCTCATACACCGACTTTTGCTTGTCATCACTGGAAGTGGCCTGCTGATTTGATTTAGCGGCGAAATATTCGGACAAGGAAATTTTAGGTCTTGAAACACAGACGAAAGAGAGATAGTTGAATCCAGTAAGCCTTCGTAACGTTTTGAACAAGCGCTCACAGTGGAACATATGATCGAAGTCGTCCTTATCAACCATGTTGACCTCAACAGTGATACGACAGGTGGCTCGATGAATCGATGAGCCTGTGAAATGGCTCAGTGGACTATGTCGTACCAGCAAGCCCTTTCCCAACGGTGAATTGCCGAAAGTGCAGGTCATGCTCTTGTAGATTTGTATCACCGCCTTGCTGGGCATTCTAGAAATGCGAATATCGATGTTGTTGATCGAGCTTGCCATCTGTTCAGTCAATGTTGACGCGCTGATCTGGTGGTTTGAAGACTCTCGACAGTATTGAGCTGAGATTTTGAAGATCCCATTTCCCTTGAGGAGCTGCAAAGCTCGTGCATACACGGCTTGTGATGTGCGGAGAATGTTGGTGTGACCAGCTCGAATCATCTGGACGTAGATCATATCAACGACTTCTTGGGGAAGATCGAGGAGTCGGAAAGACATAAACAACGGAAGCGGCTTTTGCTTTGTTGCGAGATTCGTGCTCTTCCTGACTGCCTTCGATGTCTTGGATTCAGCTGCAGGAGCCGCATTATTGATAGAGCTAGTCTGGTGGGACTCCGAGACATGCATATCAAATACAGCCTTTGCCATGCTGCTAGTTGAAGGAGCCATGATATTTGAAGAGCTGTCTTGGAGTTGAGAGGCGGATCCATTCGAATTTATTGATGTGCTCGGTGCGAGATGTTGGAGAATATATTGATGTCAGTGGAATTGTCACAAATCTTCGAACACCTTTATCTTTGTATTTGATTTCTAAATTGTTCAACAGTAGCCGAGGGTGTTTTTCTTCGTTGGCCTCTATGCTTCGAACATTCTTTGCGATCACACATATAGTGACTGTCTCAATAACAAGCTTTCTTTGTGTATCTTCCACATTTGATGTTTCATCTGGTATAGAAACTAAAGCAGCGTATAGCAAGTTCACACGCCCTTAGTCACATGATTTGGGTACTCAGGCATTGTAAAAACGATTGGGCGAGACTTATGGTAATGGTTGCTAGTCAATGTATTGTCATCTCGGTACTGTGGTGGTGCGGTTAGGAGGTCACATAAACCGGAGACTTTTTGGAGAGATTCGCTCGCAAATTTCGTAAAGAGGAATAGAAGCTCGTGTACCCGTTCCAGATCTTAGGCACACTCTTGCCGTGATCGTATCAGACTTTCGCCACCTACTTGTCATATCAAGTTCCTAACAGACTGGCGAAGAAGAGTCATAGCTCTAGTATTCCAAATGATGTCGATGGCTGACATCCGCGAGCTCGATATAACTCTGGCGTGTACCATGTATTCCACCTTGCTTGGAAGGTTTCACAAAAAAAAATGAGGTTGCTAATGACATTCGTGCTTTGTATGGCTCGTTGCATGAAATCTTCAAAACGAACAAGGATAGCTTTCAATGCCTTCGCTGCTTCTTGTACCGCATTGGCCACCCGCTTTCGTCATACTCCAAGTCGTTTCACCTATCCCAAAGCCAAATACCTTGACAAGTGATTCAGCAACAAGGCGAAAGAAAAGGACTTTGTCATCCCCCTGGCAGAGTAGGAGACTAGAATCAACAGAAAACCCATAGAACTATGGCAGCATTAAGTGGTAAGTATGAAAGTGGACAAAGATGCATGAGAATCGCCTTTTACGTGTGAAAGAGAACTGCTTGAGGTTTAATACTTTACTTGAGGCCTGTAAGCTAGGGACGGGAAGCCAAGCTCTCATTGGTCTCGAGGCGAGAAATATCAGACCGAAGTTTACCCAGATGTGAACATCAGAATATCGGAACAACGCAGACCCATCCCCTGTCCACTTGCAGAATGTCACTCCATCCGTATGAATCTTTCTTCAAGAAGAAGCTAAGGAATTCAAGGAAGTTCAAGTGCTTCCCGCCAGACTTTGCCATTGGATGATTTGAGTGTTGCTCCCCTTCCCTTCTAACGGACCTACCTTAGGCATCAAGATGCTGGTGATGTGTTCCTAATGCAATTGGGGCAACTTTATTTTTCGTTCGATTGAACTTCTTTGAGGGGATCGGATTGCCTATCTACATGAACCAGATCCATTTGATCATCTCATTGATTCGTTTCTGCTTTTGAGCGCTGAGCTACTTCTTGGAAACACAGTCGTGATTCTTCCAAAAGTCAGCAAGGTACGCATGGCCGGCTGATAAGTCATGTAATCGCGGTGGATCTTTCCGGTTGCACAACGATTGACCTTCAAGTCATTGCTCAGGCGAGTTGAGTTTCGAATTTGCTGGGCCACTTATTCTCCTCTTGAGGGCCAACATATTGCATGACTTTCAGCTTTCAGAGAAGGGTCTGCCTGAGTCGGTCCTACATGCATCTATTCATTTTACCCTGGATCAAGCCCAAAGTTGACCGTCGTAATGCTCTTCAGGGCAAAGATGGGAGCGACCCCCATGTCATAAGCGACCTGAGACAGGCCTGTGGGATAAAGGGCAATCTCCGTCTTGGTCCTCATCCACTCCTCTGGGTTCATCAACGAATAAATCGCACAGGTACTCTAGACAAAGATTCGTGTAGAACGAATAGCAAGGCCTATTCTCTGGAACATGATTTTCACTTAGTGGGAAGTTGCTGCAGACTTCGCGGGCTACTACCCAACCCCGCTTTGGAAGTATCCAAAATCCAGAGGTCCTCTCAAGGTGTGCTTGACGCCCTCGAATTGCTTGTCAGAAAGGTCAGGCCTGTTCTTGGATGCCTCCCTCGGTCTGAACAAAATTGTTTTATCTTCCCTCGCTGCCAAGCCCGCTTCTAGCCGTCAATTGCCACTTCGGATGTCTTCTGCCTCTGACAAATTGAATCACTCCTTCCTCCCAACAAGCTAGAAAGTAGTCCGCGAAGCGTATTTTGGCCGCGCACTAGTCAGCATGAGGTTGAGGAAGTGGGATTGGGTACAATGCAGACCTCACAATTTGACCAATCTCACAACATATGACAGAACTCTCAACGACCATATTAACGACTAAAATGGCCGCTCAGGTGTCTACAGCTAAGCCCACCATCCGGTTCGCAACCGAAGAAGGTACCATCTCTTCCTCTGGCCTACGAGCCCTCCTAAAGCTCCTGCAGATGTCCCCACGATTCTCACTTTGATCCATGAGCTCGCCGCCTACGAAAAAGCCACCTCCTCCGTCCTTGCCACTGAGCAAACTCTTCTAAAAACCCTCTCGTTCCCTTCAGCTCCCTCCAAGGGCTATGCCAAAACCCTCCTCATCTACGCTCCCAGCAGTGACACCGCTCAAACCCCCTCCAAAGATCAGACATGTGCAGGAATGGCGCTCTATTTCACGAATTACAGCACCTGGCGCGCGGCCCCAGGGATATATCTCGAGGATCTTTTCGTGAGGCCTGAGTATCGGGGGAAGGGATATGGAACTCTGCTGTTGCGAGAGCTGGCAAAGGAGACGAAGAGGATTGGAGGTGAGAGACTGGAGTGGAGTGTGCTGAAGTGGAATGAACCGAGCATCAAGTTCTATGAGAGTATTGGGGCGAAGAGAATGGAGGAGTGGGTCGGGATGAGGGTGGATGATGAGGCGCTGGTCAAGATGGCTGGGAAGGGCGATTAGTGGCGACGGATGAATGTAGACACATTGAGTAGGATGGTGGTGCAAAAATATTGACACTGCGTGGCGGTGTGGAGGAGGGCGCAGGACGAACATTACGAGCGATGATCTCGACGGGATGAAGAATGATCATTCTAGATGCCGTATCGTATCGTATTCGAGTCGACCCCTAAAGAGTCAGGCACTGCCGCGAGCCCAGGTGATCTATCCTCTGTACCACTGGGTCCGTATGCCATTGAATTGCCACTAGGCCAGCGGCCAATCTGCTACTTCAATGCTTCTCTGTATGTTCTCTGCATTGCTATCAGTGTGGATCCTCTCACTGCGAAGGGACCTTCGGCTGTGTGCAAAGTGGCTCAAGACAACCAATAAGGCAAGGCTGCGCCAGTCTACCTTGACACTCCTTCAACACGGCAAAAGGAATGGAAGTCATGATTTCAATCACGTCGAAGATGCAAAATTCAAAAAGGTATGAGCCATACTCGACTCGAACGAGTAACCTTCTGGAATCTGGCTGGAGAGCTGGAATCAGACACGCTACCTGGATTGCGGTTAATACTCGACATTCACAATGAAGATTCACAGTTTCATTTACCATTGCGCCAATGGCCCATGTTCAATTGACTACGGGTGACTATTCCATGTTATGAATCATGGTGGCGGATGCATGCAGGCAGCCGATTGAATAACCAATCAGTTGTCGCTGGGTTGCAGCTGGGAGGCAAAGACGAGTGAATGCCACTTTGGTGACCAGGCTATTCCAGGCATAAGGTGATATTGGATTTGAAGGAACTTGCAGGATATTTGTCAAAACATGTAACCTCACTATCATGGCAAGTACACACCTTTGCTATACATCTGTTTGAAACGATCGCTCAGAAGTTGAGGTCGTTAATTCGAGTCTGCCTATCGAGATTTTCGCATCTTCTACTCCCGATTATTCACCGCCGTTCCAGGCCACAGCACCGAGTTATGCAGGCTCTCTGACAATACTCAATTGGATGGATACACCGGCCTTGCCTCAGGCCTTAGATCTCGGGTTGTAATTTTCTCTTTAGCATTCCGGAAAAACTCTCAATTAAGACAATGTCCTTCCCTTGAAGCCAACGCACATTTACTTCCACGCCACGTTCTGTGTTTTCTTGTAGTTGTATCTTGAACACAAAAGCTGACTCAACCTCACTAACGTCCATGTCATGGATGCCATCAGCTATTTTGGTACTTTGTGAATCTTGCTGCAAATGTTTCCTTCTTGCTGCTCGAGACCAGACGTTCCCTTGCGCAAAACCTACACCACTGGCTAAAGCTGGCCGCCACTGCCAGCGAAGGTCCATGGCTCGCAGTTCTTGGTTGAGTTGCTCGGCGCAGGACTGAAGACAAGTTTGCTGGATAAGAATTTTACTCTCAGGAGGAAATGGCAACAGGTGCTTTGGGAGGGTGGAGGTGCCTCTTGCAACGGTCTACACCACTGAGTCAGTCGGCTGAAGTAATGTCACTTGTTTTACTTTCGACGATACCTGGCTAGGTCTCATACTCCCCCAACTCCACGCCACCGCCCACCTCCGAGTCTTGTTCCCTTGGACTAAATCCTTCACGGCCCAATTGCCTACTCCTGCCCCCTTCAGGTTCTCTACAATGACCTCGATGCTGGAGTACTTTCCCAGCATGCTCGTATACCACTGGCATCTTTCCTTGAGGATTTTACTCTCATCTATCATGCGACTTACGAAAGCGATTTCACCTCCTGGAGTCACCATCTCGACCTCCGAGCCAGTGCAAGCCGAATGTGGTGGTCGAGACTTCGCCGCTCCCGAGGCCAAAAGGTCTGTAGTGGAGGCGTAAAATGGCGGGTTGCACATTACGAAATCGATGCTACATCAGACATGAGCCTAGTAACTCTCCTTAGAGAAGGGAGCAGACCTCTCAAGATTGAGAGCATCCAAAGCAATCAGGCTGTTGTGGGATTTGGTGAGCAGTGGTCGGATGCGAGACTTTAGGTTATTTTGGAGAATATTGCGCTTTGCATAATCCATGTTCTTCTCATCGATGTCTGTCGTAGGAGAATCAGTCAGACTGTGACCGGATGATAATTGATGCTAGATCAGACCTGTGGCTACGAATCTCCATTTTGGACGGTGTGAACACCCAAGAAGTGGGTAAATGCAGCTGGCGCCGGTCCCACTGCAAGACTCAGGAACTTTATTCAGAAGTTTGCAGTGTGCCTTACATGTCCAGTCCAATGACGTTCCGATTACGGTCATAGACACCTGAATAATTATCGCTGGTAGTGTCGAGCAAGTCCTGCAGCCATAGGATATAACTGAACCTTGAAAAGGTCAGATTGGCAGATCTTCATAGCATCGAGACACTATTATTACCGGTTTGGCACCTGTGCGATAGTGAGCTGAGGAAGTAAAAGAAACTGCGAGATGGTCATACAGGCGGACATAGGCGGTCGTCAGGGAGATCAAGTTTGATGCTAAAGTCCCTCTCTAGTAGGCTTTTGGTGAGTTGCCTACAAACCACTTAGCGACAATCCTGGCTCATTACCGTTTGAGAACTATACTGTACTGCCTCTGGATTGCTGAAGTCTAATTGTCCGTTGGATTTGAGGCTGATAAAATTAGCATGTAGAAAGCCTATAAACCAATTGTATCAACTACTGTTTATTGAATGCCGGCGACTGAAGTGCGAGGACAGCGAAGTCAATGTCATCTTTATAAATCTCTCTCGACGCCATGACTTGATGCCGTTGCAAGCTAATACTTAGAAGGTTATGGGGAGAGGACGAATTCAGATTGAAGCTTCGGACTTATGGAGACGGAGATAATCCAAGGCGAAATTGGGCTTGGCGGTTTGAGACTTTTCCCTTTACGTCTCTTGGAAAGACTCGATACGTTTGTTTCCAATGGAATCCGAATCATACAAGGTACTCACTAGCCGTGACTCTCGGACTTTGCTTGGTTTCAAGGAAGACTCTAGCATAGCAAATGGTAGTTCACATGTGCGTGATGCCGACTGGACACAATATATTTCTCAAGCCATCAATTCGTGGCCCCGAACCGGTGATCTTCTTCCAATCGGCCATGCGGCTTTTGAAGCTTTCCTTCAAGCCAATGTCACAGGTCCACCACTGACTTGGGACTCCGCCAATGTTGTCTTCCCATCGAAACTGTTTGACGAGACTAAGAACACCCTCACCGGGCTACGAAAGCAGCTGATAGTAAGTCTGAGAATTGACGGGGAAGCTGTCTATCAGCTTGTCCCGAAAATCGAGTTATTCTACTTGGCAAAATGTATTCTGAACTCTCCGCAAGTCAAAAATGATACAAGGTGGGTATTGGCACGGTTGAGAGTCAATTTCTGGCATCAACGAATGATAAGTGACATCTCGCCGACATTGCAAGACATAATATACAAGGACCTAGACTTGCTTGAAAACAATCTTCTGGCACCACCTGCGGGCTCAGACTGGATTAGTCATGAACAGTTTCTGATAGAACGAGCGGCTATCCACACACATCATGGAATGGATACAAAAGCTAGGGATGACTTGAAGAGCGCAGCGAAGGAGAGGTCTTTTGATTTTGCTCTTACTGGACGTTTGGGTAAGAGGACCAAGTTTCAAGAGAAGGAAGTTAGCCAACTAGTAATTCTTGCGAGAAGCAAAGAGCCCCAAGATGTGGCTAGACCGGAGATATTGGATAGCCAATCGAGTCCTACGGATGTGTCAAGAAATGAAAAACCAACATCGAATTCTGCTCCGCAATCATTAGAGCTCAACGATGATACTCTTCTTGAGTCAATAGCCTACACCGCAAAAGAGAAATCATCCTCAGTATCACAACTAGACGAGAATCTACCGTCGTCACTCCAGTCCTTAGATCCTGGGAATCAGCCTCTTCTGGAGCCCCTCGACGCCATCATTCTTCTAGCTACGGCAGCGTCTATCACTAACACGTCACCAACAGACGGTCTGACTCGCGAAGAGACTCTTCCGTATGCTGAACGGGTCATCTCTGGAGGAAGCTCCAATTGGCAAATCTACACGCAAGCTTTGCTGCTTAGGAGTCGAATAGAGGGCTATAGATCACGTACCGTTGAAAGGGGTGTGCTACAATTGCAAGCAGTGGTCGACCAGGTCATAGCAGAGACTACTTCTACTGAATCGAACCAGGGAGACTCGAACGCTGATGGCATCACATCATTCCTTCCGCAACCTAAACGGTCCGAATCGGCACCAGTATCCGAGAGGCTCAAATACATTCACCAGCTTGCTTCTCCACCGAGATGGAAGTTAGAGTCCGAGCTCGCAGATCGTTGGATCTCCCTCGGGGCCCTTCGTACGGCTCTGGAAATATATGAGCGATTACAGATGTGGGCCGAAGTTGCACTTTGCTGGGCTGCGAATGACCAAGAAGCTAATGCCAAAACCATCATCCGGCGGCAGCTCTACAACCCAAAAGACCTGAAATCGATCGAAGAGCCTCTAGAGGATGACCAGGACCAGGATTCTGGCGACTTGAGCAAAGAAAAAAATCCATTACCAGCGGATGCCCCGCGTCTCTTCTGCATCCTTGGCGACATTGAGAAGTCAACCGCCGCATATGAACGGGCTTGGGAGATCTCCAATCACCGCTACGCCCGTGCCCAGCGATCCCTGGGAAAATTCTATTCAGCGGCCGGTGACATGCCAAGAGCGGACGAAGCTTACTCGAAATCGCTGAAAGTCAGCCCACAGAACCACTCCACTTGGTTTGCCCTTGGATGCATCAGACTACAGACCGAGGACTGGGCTGGCGCGGTAGATGCTTTTGGAAGGACGGTACAGATTGAAGACTCGGACGCTGAGTCATGGAGTAATCTTGCCGTGGCTTTACTGAAGCTTCCGCCAAGTGCGTCGCTAGGAATAAGTGCTAAAAGAGAAAATGAAGATGAGTCGCCGACTAACAATCCACCAGCGTTTGACCCTCAAAAACACATCCGAGAAGCGTTCGTCGCCCTCAAACGTGCTGCTGCGCTCAAGAGAGACTCCTTCCGGATATGGCAAAATTTGCTCAGCGTCGCCGTCAAACTATCCCCACCTCCGTATACGGACATCATCATTGCCCAAACCCGGCTAATCGATCTTCTCGGAAAGCTCGAAGGCGAGAAATGTTTGGATGTTAAGATTGTTGAAGCATTGGTGGCCCACCTAGTTGCATCAACGCCATCACCAACACAAAGAGCCGTGAACAATGAAACCGAAGAGAATCCTCCCAGCAATGAGCCAAGTAGGAAAACAGGATTCGAAAAGATGCTCATAGATTTAGTCCAAAAGAAAATAACCCCTCTCATCACGTCCTCCCGCCGACTATGGCTCCTCACAGCCAAACTATCACTCCATCTCAACCACCCCTCCGCAGCTCTCTCATCATTCGAAAAAGCATGGCGCGTGACTCTAAACCAACCCGGCTGGGAATCAGGTGGCAGCATACAAGCCACCAAGAATTCCTGGAAGGAAGTCTGGGAGTCGACGATCGACCTTGTGGACGCGTATGAGAGTTTGGGTGAACGGACGAGGGAGTCGGGTATGGGAGCTGGAGAATTGGTTGCGAAAGATTGGAAATTTAAGGCGAGGAGTGCGGTGAGGTCTGTTTTGGCGAGGGCGAAGGAGGGGTGGGAGGGTGATGAGGGATTTGAGAGCCTTCAGGAGAAGATGCAGGATTTGAAGGGTGTCTGATTGAACTGGGTGACGCAGTTCTACTATCGAACGCTTGTTGGCGCCGCCATTGGGGTATTGTAGCAAGGATCTACCCGTTTGACCGGGGCATTGTGATGAATGGAATCATCATCTCAATTTAAGCTTCAGCTCTACACGCTTCCTAGTATTTGATGCTATTTGTGACACACACTAACCTGTTGAGAAGTTTGATCGTTCAAGCGCATGATCTATATCCCACCTCCTCTAAGCGATAACTCCTCTCCACATATACTAAGTACTCAGACAATTCAAGATAGATCCAGGGGCTTCGTTTGATCGGAGAAGGATGTTTCATCACAACAAAGCACAAACTCCAGTACTGGGAAATCTCAAAACATTTGATTTATATATTCAAATACACAGATCATTCCAATCGGTAAAAGGCCCAATAGCCAAGCGGTAGACTTGCTGCATCATTCAAAGATTGACCTAAGATAACAACCTTGCTGCATCATGCCAACTGGCTTGATCCAAGGCTCGCATCTTGCTGCATCAATCATGATTGATCTGAGGAAACCCCATTCTGTTGGTCAACTTTCCCAGGGCTCTGGGTTCGATTCTGGGTTGAGACTTTCGAGTTGAGGCCTGGGGATGAGTAGGGCTTGTGAAATATTCATGTCACGAACATCTTTTTGATCGGCCGGCACCTCGCAGTTGTTCTGAAGCCACGAAGGCAGAGGTACTGCTCGCTACTGAAGGTGAAGGGAGTTCTTAGCTGTCGGAACAATGTGTCGACGCATCTACAACGCCTACTTTGCATTCGACTACTGACTAGAAGGTTGTCCACGTCGACGTCAAAAGAGAAACTCAAGGGGAATGATCCTGTTTGATTGTGATCGCAAGCATCTACTTAGCACTTCACTCTGCAGGCCTG
>JAABUP010009177.1_pt1 | contig 12279 bp, 19 predicted proteins | sample 5559201 | NCBI WGS metagenome assembly JAABUP01 (sample SAMN10711887, study PRJNA513373) | rock metagenome | isolation source: Antarctica rocks | place: Antarctica | reverse complement strand
GAACCCGGAACCCCGGGATGTTGCTCTATTACAGGGAGTGATTGATGGTATCAAACACATTTGATGCAGCAAGATGCTTATCTTAGGTCACACCCTTTAAGGTATAATGCAGCAAGGTAATCATCTCCGATCGATTATGAGTGATGGCCAGTCTACCAGAGCTATTAGAGCCGTTATCGATTGGAATACTACTGTTGTTTTAATATATATATAATCAGCCAATCATCAAATCCGAACTTCAACTGTGAAATTTCCTGGCTATGCATCGCATGATAACGGCAATAGTGGCTGTCGCGGTCAGGATAGTGATGGCGGCTACCATCTTGGGGCCCCGGCTATCATTAGCCCTAAACCTAAGTGGGCGGCATTCGGCGCCGGAGTGCAATGTGAGAGTAAAGTACCACCGGGGCTTAATCAGCAAGAGAGCCTATCAACAGAGTCTTCCGTCTTCTTCAAACTTTCTGAACATTTCGTGCCAACGGTAGGTCTAAGGAACTGCTCGACATCTACTTCAGGAATGGTCAAGCTCGGAGGCATTTCGCGGATGGATCCTGAATGTAGCTGAGTCGGAATGGAGGCATTTGGTGAAGGATTGGTGTCGTTCTGTCCGCGCCTTTGAGATGATGCAGTCTATGCTGGAGCGAAGCGGTGTTGATGCGCAACAGATCCTGATGCTGCGCTTGAGGGATCTTCCCTCGCGCGCCAAGTCTCTAACCAGTCCTATTTACACGCAGCGAAGTTATGTATCTCATGGTCGTATTCAACCATCATCAGCTATTTCTTTGAATGGCTTTAGATCATTCCCATCGGTATAATTGTTGTTATTCTGTGCACCACCCTGTTATATTTTTTACGATCTTTTTATGCCATCTATTCACATGCGCCACTTCGCTGTCAATTCCTCTGAGTGGTTTTGTTTTCAATGAGACGAGCTTGATCAATTTCGACCAATCATCCATATATTCTCAACGTGGAGCCAACGCATCGAGATCAGATGAGCTGTTGACACCCGACTCATTGTGTAAATGCGGGAAGCCGTACAAATGGTGGAACCCGCTATTTCAGCCTGATGACTGTGAAGGCGCGCTTGGTTGGCTCTATATAGACGAAATGGCTGAATCTCCCCTTTATCAGACCCGTGAGTTCGTGTCACCATACGGTAAAGGAAAGACGAAAAACAAAAGCGAGCGAACGCCCCGAAAATATACCTTTCGTAGGTGAACTTCCAGCTAGCAAGGCGAATTGCAAAATCGACCCCTCAAAATGCACCCAATATGACAGGAATCCAATACTGAAACACATCTAGGCTCATGCACAATAGCGATCGTCTTGGTAGACTACTTCAACGACAAGCCTGGCGAACTCCCTGGTGGTGATGTGAGTGGTCCATCTTCGGACTTGACAACTTGGCGACATATCTATACGATCGCTCAGAAGCTGTTTACAAAGTGTGTTGTTAATGAGCGAAAGCTCGGATGGTCGCAGATTGGTATGGCCACCAGCCCAACAATTTCCCTCTGCGATTCAATCTACGAAATGGTCTTGTCGTCCCCTGTCTTACGCACCTTCTGACTGTAAGACTAATTGTGTGCCCCTTTCGATACATCTAGGCTACAGCAATGGTATTGGTGTTTTGGTATTCGTTACCAACTCATATCTAGACCGGGAGATTGAAGATTTGGGTTCCAGAAGTCCAAGAAATACCTGGAATATTTCAGCAACAGCTCCACAGCGACAGCATGAAGTTTAAAACCCATTCTCCAAATTGTTGATGTTATACCTTCAACGCGCAGAAGCCCGATAGAAGGACTCTTTTAACTAGTTTCAAAATTGTGACCTGTACATTCCTAGTCAGATTTGTCTCGTTGAGATGTCTGAAATTTCTTCCCGCACAATCTTCCAGCATGATGCTCCATGCAGAAAGATTATCAGCAATGGAGCATCTCGAGCCTTGCTCTTGCTTGCCATCGAGATTATCTATGCCATCTGTGATTCGATGCCTTGAAATTAACATCATGATCTGAGAATTAAGGGGCCCCTTCCTAAAGAGATGTTTCGCGCAGCAAATAAAGAATTGGCCTAGAGTGTTGTCATCTTTGCAATTTGCTTCGCTCTATGCCATTGATATCTCTTACGATCTGAGTAAGACACCGAAAGGCAGACTCTACCCGTATACCTCCAGCACTTTTTCTGCCGCGCACAATTCAGATCTAATGACCTCGATGTGACGCTGAGCTAGTGATATCTGACGTGTCGCAAGAATGATGGCGGAAGGCCTTGAGCCGGTGATTTTCGTTGCAAGCGCATCAATGGAGAAGGAAGCACGACGTTAACAACTGAGAGCCTACCTTAGTGCTTGGAATTTGGATGTCGAAAGAAATCGAAAAAAAGGGGCGTCGACTTTGAAGAAAAGAGCGAACATGGGAGCCACCCAGTATTGGATGGGTCGCTTGAAGCCGAGAGCAAGATCTTTCGAGAGACGACACCAAGTGAGTTTGAGTCAAGGCGGGTTTTCTCTCGCCATGTCTCCGTCATCCATTTGTGTCTGGGGTATTTGAGGGAAGGAAAATGAAAATGAAAACTGCTTGCGCCAGCTTACTCGAGCAAGTTCGTACACTCTCGTCGGATCAATTGCTGGAAACGTAAGAAACGAAAAGAACAAGACGAGTGAAAACCACGATCATAAGCCAAATGACTTTATCAAGGAAATTCCTTCCATAAGACCGAGCACAACAGAACATCAACGAGTTCGCCGATATGGTAATCGCGAACTCGCAAACCGCTGTCAGAATGTGATACGCCTGTCGAGTAAGCCATGTCGGCACGCCAAATAAATCAGCATTCCCAGAGATCCCAGTATTAATTCCGGTAGACCATACTCTATTACGCCACCGACAACCTCTCTCACTCTACATTGACTCTATCACATCATCTGCGGCTCTCATCCTTCCCCATCCAATGAAAATCCCACTAGAAACCGGTTTGCCCACCGGAGGCTGATCCCACTCGTCCTCGAACACTGTGATCGCTCGTGTTCCTCGATGTTTTTCCACTAACTCCAACATCGTCTCGGCCGGAATCGTCGGAATGACCCTGCCCGACCACCACCACTCCCTCGGCTCCCTCCACCATCGAGGCTGATGTTTCGACCACGCCGTCAAGATGAACGTATTGTTTCCCCAAATGGTCGCGACTACATCAGTTCCATGCAGTTCCACCCCCATCGGCTTTTTACTCTTCTTATTTATCAGAGTTGTGACATCGATGGCGCTGTCGCGCTGGAATTTGGTGATTGATATCGCGCCATAATGCGCCCTTGGATCATAATCCACGTCTTTGAGAACGATCTCAACTTTTCCCGATTTCTGAGGAAACTGAAGTTTGACGTCTCCGACACTGGAGGGATCATTGGATGTGTGATTGTCTCGAGTGTAGTCAAGGATCCAGGTCGTCTCGACGATGCGATGTTCATCTAACCAGGATCGGTGAGACTCGACGTACCAGGGCGATGCTTTCGTCCAGTGAAAGGTAATGGTTGGAGGTAGATAGCTGACGAATAGAACGATTAGAACGAGAAGACCTAGGATCCATCGATTGAAAAGTATTCGAGGTACGGCCTCTGCAAATTCGCGAATGTCGTAGGCAGCTCTCGAGAAGAAGCGAGATACGGCACGTCTGGACCAGAGGACTGGCGAAGGCTTGTGCTGCTTATGACCTCCTACTTCCAACCCCGACTTTAATAATTTTTTTTTATCCTTTCGCGATCACTCTCTGAGGGAGTCATTCTTGTTTGATGCTGTGGATCCGAGTCAATGACTTTTGGGTCTCAAGAAGCGAACGGACGTGGAGGGTCTAAGATCACTTCTCGGGAGTCGAATGAGAAAATTCGCAAACGAACGGATGTAGAATAAACTTAATCAAGTGCGGAACTAGAACCGGGTCTCGGTTTGCTAAAAGGTCTTCCGTTCATCACCTTTTGTGATTGCCGAGGAATGTGAATCGGACGTGTCGACCATAGTTTCTACCACAATGAATTGGAACGTGCCGCAAACAGAAACTTGGCATGAAATAACGATATTTCGGCGCTTGCACCAGAAAAGAAATGTCTGAATCTCACTGACTGTACAATGTTTGGGTCACAGTTCAAAGGAAAGCGAAAGAGAACTTGGTCGTTGACGATTTCATTGGAGCGTCATAAACTGCTAACGAGTCTTCCTTCGTTTCGCAACACATTGTCTCTCCAGGTCCGTCCAACCTGTCATTACCTTCCAAGTCCCGTCAACTTCTGGTTCGCCGCAAACTCAATCAATTCCTGCAAATCCGTCAGCCTCTTCTTATCAGTCGCAGGCTCGTCATTGGTGACTAGAAACACTTCACACATCTTATTTAAAAGTGTCTGTGTTGTGTCCCGGACCCTAATACAAATCTCAATCTTGTCCATCAAGGGGTCCAAGGTGAGTTGTGTGCAACTATCCTTCGTCAATAGGATTTTCACATAGTGCTTAATCTGTCCTTGGAAGAAGAGATCATCAAAAATGTCTAGGACCTCTTCGAGGTCTTGACGGTCTTTACCGAATTGAGATTCTAGTCTCGGCAGGTACGAGCTGACCTTCTTCCATCTCGCTATGTCTCTCTCATCGTAGTTGCCGTTCCATATATGCAGCAAATGATTTTGCTGCGCGACCAGTTTGATTGACGACATTGTTAAGAAGTAGCCGATCGACAGAAGTCTGGGATTGACGGAGACTTGATATGGACCAACAAGGCTTGATAGACGAGGTATCAGGTCGCAATGAGCTCGAATCAACAGTCTGGACGATGAGTGAAGGGAATTGCATACCTAGATCCACCTCAGCCTATGTAGGGTAAGGAATTGTGTGAACAATGACAATTGATCCAGGATACTTGTGAAAGGGGTACAAAGCCTACCTACAATGCTTTTTTTCTTCGCTATTGCATCGCCACATGGGTCTTGAACAAGCAGAAAGACATCGGAACAAAGGATTTGTCCGTCTGCACAATCAGCCGTCTCTGATATGCATGTCCCAACAATACCCTACCACTTCGCCTTTTATGAAGTGAGTAGAATATTCATAGACAAGGCCTTCACCCTGTTCACTCTTTATGACTGGGCTAGTCTTGGACAGGATCAATTTGGTGCATCCGTTCAATTTCATCTGAAAAAGTCGTTGGCGGTTGGTCTATGAGACGGGGGCTCTTGTTGTTTTGCTAAAGAGTAGAAATCTGGGTTTGGAAGTAGCGAGGCGAATAGCTTAGTTAGCCACTAAGTACTTAGTTGCTGCAGGCTTCATAGAAACAATATATCCTTCTCCTACCCACTTGACCGTAGCCACTTTGTTTCTTCATTTGCCGCCAGCTTAGATAATCCCTAGGTTGGACGGCGTCGAAGATCTTTGAAATTAATCATCATGTCCTCTGTGCCTCCCGTCGACTTATTCTGCTATTCTAATGACTACAGGCACGTGCTCGGCTCTGCGAAGCGAATTATGCCTGCTCAATAAAGTAGGATCCGATTCCATTCTACAGAGAATTAATGCACAAACACCCTGAGACCCGAGTGAGTCACGACACGCATGGAAGATCCTCGTCACCATCACAATCATTGACATAGCTTGGCTAACCAGACGATGGCCGCCTAAGGCTTCTGACCGTAGACTACATATCTATTGTGAATGTCTGTCAGTGATATTCGTCGCTCTGATACTTGACCACAAAGATGTCCGGGAGAGCATCACTCACAAGTCATACTGCACGTGAATCTTTGGGTCCCTGAGGTCTTTCCGTACATTTGCTAGTAGCACTTGTACCTCTTCGGGCTTCCAGTGCAGCGCCTGTGTAAACAGGCGTAGTGTGAAAGCTTCCAATCCATCTTCAACCTGAACGAGGTTCCAGGATCCAAGAGTTTTCTTAGCTAGATTAGCTTGATTCCACCTCATACATGAGCAGCGGCAGATTGATTCGATCCACATACGAAATGCTTGTCTTTTGCCCATGGCCCAATGGGTAATCTGAATCTTTGCGCCACCACGTTCTCAAAACCGGCATCTTTGAATTGCTGCTCAAGCTTTATGCCGGGACTCGGATCCCTACCAAAGTCTCGACTCGCTTGCAGTAAGGTGGTAGCCCAAGTGTGCACAGCCTGACCCTCATGATAAGATCCATCTTCTGAATAGTAGTCGAGCATGAAGTCCTGGATTTCCGTGAAGCCACCTGGTGCCGTGTGTTCATACGACTGGCGAATGAATCTTGGCCAATCCTGGATAGAAAAGGCCATGTAACGCGAATGAACGAAGTCGAACTTTTCTCGAAATGTCCAAACCTCCTCGGCATCATCGACCTCGAATTTCACGTTAGGAGGGACCCTGGCCTGATTAGAATCTGGTGACAACCCACCAGGCATTCTGCCTGGATCTTGAGTACATACCACGTTGGCTGAGTCGGGCTCAAGTCGGTGCCGAGAACTTCTGCACTAGGATACTCATCACCTATTTCAATGGCCCAAATCCCCGTACCAGTCCCAACATCTAGAATTCTTCCTGGCTTTTCTCCTATTGGGGCTAGGAAAAGCTTGTTGTCCATGCAAATGCGTATCATTTGATGCATCAAATCTAGACGGTTCATTTCGAGCTGGATTGCATCTCAGCTACTGCATTCGCTTTACTTTACGATGCAATGCGTACCTCGTCGTTTGGCAGTACATAACCTATGGTTCGTCAGCGTGAATCCAAGAAACAGTGCTATAAGTTCCGGGCGTACTCCCATCCTTGTAACTTTCGAGCCGATAAGAATTAGTCCGAGTGATTTTGTCGAAGAAAGTCATTAGCCAACTCACGCATGGTATCTAGATGTCGTCATTGCATGTCAACCTAGCATTCAGTACTCGAAGCTAGATCGCTAAACAGCTTACCGTCGACCATTCTCGATTGGATATCTCTCTATACTACTTGTCAAAGACGCGGTGTACTTAGACCTAGAAGGGTCTCTTCAGTCCAGTAATTTACAGGATTGAGCACGATATTCGGTAATCACGGACACATCGTCTCCTAGGCTCGAGTCTGAGGCATCGTAGAGCTTGGCCAAACGTCAGACACCCAGCAACAACCGGGAATCTGGTGAGCAAAATACTCACATCTCTATCCGCCTCAATGTGGGCTTCATTACCGGCTGCTTGCGCGGGAGCTGCCATTGAATCCAACTAAGAGTCCAGAGTGAGTGACTCACCAGGAACGAGGATCCCGATAGGGACAATGTCCACGTCTTGGCCTGTTCGTTGTAGAGTATAGAGTGGAATTGTGCAGCTGGGCGAGAGCATTGCATATGTAGGCGGCGGCAAAAAGCCACATGGCACAGTGGCATGCAAAGCTTGATCATTGTGCAGATAGTGTCAGCTACGAGGGATTCTTAGTGCAGAGCTGATGGTACTAGGATCGCAGCAGTGCAACGTTACAGCCAACTGCTCTTTATCATAGGTCAGCCATCCCGCTACAGCCTCTTGCGCTATGCCCGGAAGAGCCGCGGGCGTCGGCTTTCCGGGCCGGGAATTGACACATTGGCGAGAAGGGGCCCGCGGGATGAACCCTGAGTCTGACGGCCAGGGCGTTGAACGAAATTCACTTCAATTGGGCTTTCAACCCTCTCACTTCACGCCTCACCGCCAATGCAGATTGCCCCTTAGGACAGTGCCTACCGTACAGCGTTCTCCCTTCTCACACAGCCAATGGATCTGAGCCTCGAATGCCCCCATCTCGCATACCATGCTCGTGCCCTCATCGAAAGTATAGGCCCAGTCGCCGTCCAGCTTTGAGAGAATCGTCAATAAGGAAAACCGACGTTTGCCTTGATGAGCTTGCAGGGAATGATTAACCCATACACAATTCCTTCAGACGAAGCCCGAGGGCTCACGTGACTGGAGAATGGAGGTTCTGGGGGCCATAGATTAGGCAGAGATGGATTCAGGATAAATGTGAAACCAAGGACACCCATTTCGTATGAAAGAGCTGGTACGATCATGAGAACCTTCTTAGCAAAATGCCAAGGTCAAGAATATATTGAGGCACAGAGTTCACGCTCCAATGAGCTACACCTAGGTGATTTTCCACAACGTGGCCGTCGACATGCGTGCTAGGACCAAAATGTTTGACCCTGTTGGATTTCTCCTGCCTGGACCTAGCCTCATTTCCGGTGCATCTATTACAAGACGTAGAGGCTCGCCAAAGCTTTTACTGCCCATGCTGACGGCGACCTAGATCGAGGTCGCTTGCAGTAAATGGGGCCACCTTGCCTACGACACAACAGCTGGTGACGCCAGCAAAATTGATAGCATAGCAGTCCTCAAAGATCTCGTAGCTTGGGATGAATTATGATGTTCAATTCTGGAATTTCGCCACCACTGGTCTTATTAAGCTAAGTATCACGATAAGACAGGTTGTCTCGAACATGTTCGAACGTGGTCTCCCTTTCAGTCCCGTCTATCCTTCCCCTCAGCGCGGCTCCTAAGAAGCCTTAACGCTTTTCCACCCACAAAGCCCGCTCCTCCCAGCCTTATCACAGCTCACCTTCCCAAAGCCGATACACTTCCCCTCCTCAACCTGTCTCTTGCTCCACGGATTCCACCACTCTGATGCTCTATCAACAGTCTGTAGCTGCTTCCCCCCGCAATCATCCCCTGCATACGCCGTGATTTTGTGGAATGCGAAAGGGGGACCCTGACCCCAATCAAGCCCTATGACATATCGAGTCAGCGTTGGGCTCTTCGAGTTCGATACGTAGGCCATGGTCAATGCCTGGTGATACGGCTTACCAATGGTGTAGGATCTATTTGGGACACTCCAATTGACACAGTCGCCCGAGTTGAAATACAGCTTGTTCCCGATTGGATTTTGACATACGGTATCGTCTGAGGGAAAGGAGGCGATCCATCCTTGCGGGGAGGAAGCGGTGGTGGCATTATTATTATTGCTCAAGGGAGAGGATAGAGCGCCAGCGCTTATGAGGATAATGAGTAGAGATTCCATGTGCATAATGAGTCAGAAGATCGGACGATGTGGACGAGAGAGGTGAATCAAATGGTCGAAGAAACTTCAAAGAGATTTGCGGGAGCGAAGAATGGAACAGATGTGAGCTGATCAACAGCTAGATGAGTCTTCATCAACAAGATGATATTGGAAAAGCTAAGAGAAGAGGCTTTTTATAAAAAGACAATGGCCGTATCGTAAAAGCATGAAACACAGTTAGCCGAATTTAGCCTTGCATGTTTCAATCTCCGGTCCAAGAATGACTTGAATATACGCACGTTATCTCATCTCGCATCACAAGTGAAACGTTCATTCATAAGTCAGATCGACACATGGTAGCCATAGGCTACGAGATCAACCGATCTCTACCAAGCGTTTCATCTCGCGAAGCGCCGCCTTGGATCTAGGAAAGCTTGCCAGACTGCCAGTGACACTCTTCATCATTCGGATCCGGCTTATTGCACCTCCAATCCGTATACTTCGCACAATGTCCGCCTTCCTTCTTCACCCGCTTAATGGTAGTCAGCGGCCCATCACCTCCACACTTCTTGAATGGATACACGTCCACTTGTTTGTAGTCGCCCCAAAAAACGCCTACCACAGAATTGTGTCAGCAATTGATAAATCCAAGTGTCTTAAAACGAGACGGAGATGGACGTAGAGGGAGCATATGGCTTACCGATATCCGCATTTGTGTCTGAGACGTTGAAATTCAAACATGAGCCGGGTTCGAGGTCGTGTTGTTTGCCCACAATTTTCCCTTGGCAATACATATCTCTGGGAGAGAATTGAGCGATCCAGCCGGGGTCTTTCATTTGGCCTAGAGCGCCAGCACTCAACAACAGGGGCAGGAGGTTACTGGGCTGCATTGTGCGCTGTGAAACTATCAAAAGGTCGGTCAAGACGGTAGGAAAGGTCCGGGAAATGAGTGGAATTGGCGCAGGCTGTATTGCAACACTGTTTGAGGAAATTGTTGAGAGGATGATTGTCAGAAAAGAGCTTATCTTTATGGATGAGACGATGAACAAGATCAAAGCTCGAAAGCGTAAGGAATAGAAGCCGATTGTTCCCCCTGTCTTGGATTGTTGGCCACATCAAGGCATGCCGAGCGCGCGCATAGTTCCATGACAAGTCGGGACCAAGAGTGCATTGTCATTATAACATCAAGAGAAAGAAACCGCGTGCTCGTGGTTCTGTATCATGATCCATCTCGTGGGCTAGGCTTAGCCCCCTTCACATAATCGAAACGACCTAATATTATCGATATGACGTTGTGGCCTGGACCTTGAACACCATTTGGCCCACCACTCAGTATGTTATGCGGGAAGCCGAGGTGGAATGCGTAGCCCGTATGGATCTCCTCCATGTCCGCGTCATCTAGCTTCAAGTCCAAGGCTTCAATGTCGCCCTTCAGATGTTCAATCGTCCTCCCACCACAGATGGGAAACGCATACAGAGACTCGTGCATCACGTATGCCAGAGCAACGCTTGTACCGCTGTAACATTTCTTTTCGCAACCTTCTCCAACGCCTGCGCGGCCTGCTCTACATCCTCCGCCATGACATTGGGGAGGTTTCACCCTCCTTGCTGCCTTATTTGATCCTTCGATTTGAGGTAGCAACCCCCAAGCACACCCCAGACAGCCATCGACATTCCCTCATCGATACACATCGGTATGATGTCTCTTTCGAAATCGCGTTCTGCGGCGGACCATTTGCCCTAATAGACGGAGAATTGGCGGAGGCCATGTTGGCAGGTATAGACATTGTATTTGACGACGATCCAGGCAGGAGTGTTGGAGATGTCCAGGTATAGAAACCTTTCTGGTGGAGACAAGATGACTGAGGGACTACATTACCTTGGGAGTTGAAGTGGTCATATCCCAAGAATGGACTCAGAGCTGACAGAAGGACAATTGATCAGCCGAGGCTCTGGTATAAGACTTGAGGGAACTGGGAAAGGTTGATGGGCCTAGCTTACCAAGTCGAAACATGAAAACTGTAGCTTACCCAGGCTCTCCCACCGAGATGAGTATGCTTTTGGCCGGGTTGCCGCCATAATCAGATCGCTTTACACCAACCATGAGCTTGTGTCCAGCTGAGTATTCGGTCGCGAGGACATTGTCATCTCTGAGCCCTCTCTAGGTCATCGAATCGCCTATCCATCTCTCCGATTCTTGCGATTGATAGTTGTTGGCCCTGTCCATGCCAGTCGAGGGGTTGATGAGAAAGCGTACGTGTCAATGAAAATCCCGCCTTGGCCAGAAAAGTAGTTCATCATGGCAAAGGCAGTATCTTTTGACCATCCACCCAAGACGCACTTCCAGGTATTCCCGAAATTCATGGCACCAAGACGTATAGGGATGACGTGTACCGCCGCTCTCGGTGAGCTGCCCACGGAGTACGCTCTCAGGCTGTAGCAGTGGAGCTGCTGTCATAGTAAGACAGGAAAGCAGAAGTTTCGGGGAAAGGAGACGGACGATAAGAAGGATTGGACTCTCCAGACTCTGGGGAGTTCATGATTGAGGGAATGGGCCGGCGTTAAGCCCTTCTCTATGTCCGCATCCTATCTCCTTGTCTTGGCAGCACTGGCAGTTTTCTGACTTGGCGGATCCCCTCATTTCTTCTCATCGTTGCTATTTCCGATGACCCAAGCTGGAGGTGATAATCTCGACAACTATCATACTCGCACTGGGATACTTTTCACTTTATGTAGGAAGATGAGTACCATCGTTCCATGCCCGGGTGGCGTAGAGGTGTCATCAAGTGGTAAAAATCAAGTGGAAGGGGTATTCGACGATCGCCTTGATTATTCTGACAGGATTTGCCAGCCCTGTGCTTCTATAACAATAGTCAGAGACGTTCCCAGTTTGTCTAGACACAACCTTGAGGTGAGTTGATCCATTGTCCTTATCCTTAATGCCGTCGCATCTCGGTGCTACTGCGGCCACATTCTGTATAGCAAAATACAGTAGGGTATTCCAGTATCACCTTTTCTCTTCATTTCGATCACCATTGCTATATCTCCTGAGAGACATTTTAGCATACCACTCGTCAGGGAGCGGTCATTAAAGTACCTCAATGGCGGTGTTTGGCATTATCGGACAGAGGTATTCTACCGGGGAGCGCCCTGCTGCTATAAAAGACAGCGCCGTTCTCGTGTCACGTATGTCTAGAACACGCATACTCTCCATCATAACGCTTCTTTCAAGGCTTCAGGGTCCTTTAACTTCGCTCATCAATGT
>JAABUP010009174.1_pt1 | contig 12282 bp, 9 predicted proteins | sample 5559201 | NCBI WGS metagenome assembly JAABUP01 (sample SAMN10711887, study PRJNA513373) | rock metagenome | isolation source: Antarctica rocks | place: Antarctica | reverse complement strand
TGTCCATCCCGTTCATCTGCCAGACCGCGACGACCCAGGATGCAGCGGCGAGCCCCAGCGTCGCCGTCAGCGCGGCGCGGCGAAGGTGGGCCGTGTCCCGCCCTTTGCTTGTCATACGTCCTCCTGGATGGATCCGGACCGTCCGCGTACCGCGGAAGCCCGGTAGTGACCAATGGGCGGAACTCCCGTCATCGCCGGGACGTGATCGGGTTACCGGGACCGCTGCCGTCACGAACCCAGATGCCGTCGCAGGGCGTCCAGGCTCGAATCCCAGTCACGGGCCAATGCGGCGAGAAACTGTTGGGCTACCTGGACGGGGGCCGGCTGGAGCCGGTAGCGGACGCGGCGCCGCTCACCCAGCTCGGCGATGACCAGCCCGGCCTCGGTGAGCAAGCCGAGGTGTTTGGCGATCGCCTGCCGGCTGATCGGCAGGTCGGCGGCCAGGTCGGTCGCCGTGGCCGGGCCGCGGGACGCGAGCGCGGCCAGGATGCTCCGCCGGCTGGGATCGGCCAGTGCGGCAAAGACCTCTTCGGCGATGGTCTCCGGGTCACGCGCGGGCATCGAGGTATTCGACGAGCTCACCCAGCTCGCTCTGCCATCCCTCGACGTTGCCGGCGTACGCGCCGGGGTGACGGTCGTCGGGCAATTGCGCGAAACCGGATTCGACCACAGTGAGCCGGGTCCCGTCGGCCACCGGCTCGAGGGTGAACTCGACATAGGTGCGGCGTGGATCGTCGGCCGCCAGGCCACTGATGCCCCAGGTGTAGCCCAACACGTGCGGCGGCTCGAGACGCTCGATACGCAACTCGGCGCTGTCACCACTATCGAAGGCCAACCGGGCGAGGCCTCCGACGCGCAGGTCGACGCTCGCCTGGTTGCCGAACCAGGTGCCCAGTCCCTCAGCCGTCGTGATCGCCTCCCACACCTTCGCCGGCGGGTGGGCGATGCTGATGCTGCGTTCGATCCGATCGGGAAAGCTCATGACAACCTCCATCTAGTAGCAACCATTCGGTTGCCATGAGACTATGGCAACCACCGGGTTGCGTCAAGGCTCATGAGCCGGAGCTTCGTTCCGGGCCTAGCCGAGCCGGATGCCGAGCAGCGCATCCGCATCGTTGGCCACCGCGGCTCCCGGGAGGGAATCGTCCGCGGCCCAGGCGTCAAGGACGGCCAGCGCGGCCGGGGTGTCCAGGTCGTCGGCGATCGCCGCGTGCAGGTCGGTCAGGACGGAATCGATCGGCCCGTCGGCGATCCGGGCGGCCGCGGTCCGCCAACGGCGCAACCGGTCCGCCGCCGCCGTCAGCAGGTCGTCGGACCAGTCCCGATCGGCGCGGTAGTGGTCGGCCAACAGCGCCGATCTGATGGCCATCGGATCGGTCCCGGCGGCCAGCAACGTGGACACGAACACCAAGTTCCCCAACGACTTCGACATCTTCTCGCCGTGGTATCCGAGCATCCCGGCATGCACGTAATGCCCGGCGAACCGATCAACGCCGGCGAGCGACTCGGCATGCGCGGCGGAGCATTCGTGGTGCGGGAAGACGAGGTCCCATCCGCCGCCCTGGACATCGACGGTAGGCCCGAGGAACTTCCCGGCGATGGCGGCGCATTCGATGTGCCAGCCGGCTCGGCCGGCGCCCATCGGGCTCGGCCAGCTCGGCTCACCCGGCCGGGACATCCGCCACAGCAACGGATCCAGCGGATCACGCTTGCCCGGCCGGTCCGGGTCGCCGCCGCGTTCGGTGGCCAACCTGTTCATGGTGTCCCGGTCGTAGCCGGACTCGTAGCCGAAATGCCCGGTCGCGGTGATGTCGAAATAGATGTCCTGGTGCCCGGAATCGTCGACGGCGTAGGCGGCGCCCGACTTCATCAGCGCCGCAACGGATCGGGCGACCTCCGCCATCTCCTCCACCACGCCGGCGTACTCATCGGGTGGGATCACCCTGAGCGCGGCCATGTCCCGGCGGAACAGATCGATCTGGTCGGCAGCGAGTTCGCGCCAATCGACACCGTCACGCATTGCTCGCTCCAGCAGCGGATCGTCGACGTCGGTGACGTTCTGCACGTACCGGACCTGCTGGCCGGCGGCCCGCCAGTACCTGAGCACCAGGTCGAAGGCCAGGTAGGTGGCCGCATGTCCGATGTGGGTGGCGTCGTAGGGGGTGATACCGCAGACGTACAGCTTGGCGACCTCGCCTGGCTCGGTGGGCCGGATCACTCCGGACGCCGTGTCGAACAGTCTGAGCGGAACGGTCGGCAAGACTGTCGCGGCCGGGACAACGGGTGGAGACCATGAGTGCACACCGAAACCCTACGGCGAGCCATCTGCGCAGCCCCATGCCGGCTCCGGCGCTCATCGAACCCGGCCGACGGCGCCCGCGGCCACCGCCTACGGCACCCTCGCCGCCACCGCCTACGGCCCCTCGACGGCACCCCTCGACGGCACCGACTGTCACCGCCGCCCGGACCGTGCCATCATCGCTGTCATGGCTCCGGTCCAGCAGCAGATCACCGAACAGACCATCGCGTATCCGGCGCCGGGCTCCCGCCCGTACCGCCGGGACACCGAACCGCTGGTGCCGCACGCCATCGTGCTCTTCGGCGCCACCGGCGACCTGGCCAAACGCAAGCTGCTTCCGGGCCTTGCGCATCTGGAGCAGTCAGCGCTGGCACCCGACGTGAGGATCGTCGGGACATCGCTCGAGGACCTCACCGACGACGAGTTCCGGTCCATCGCCCGGGTAGCCGTCGAGAACTTCGGGACGCACCGGCTGGACGAGCAGGCCTGGACGGAGTTCGCCGAGCGGTTGAGTTACGTGCCCCAGAGCGCGGGCCCGCAGGGGTTGACAGCGACGGTGGCCGCCGCCGAGGCGGCGCTGGGGCCCGACGCCAAGCGCCTGCACTACCTTTCCGTACCGCCCAGGGCCGCCGAGGCGGTGATCGCCATGTTGCGGGATGCCGATCTGGTGGCGAACTCCAGAGTGGTGATGGAGAAACCGTTCGGCACCGACCTGGCCAGCGCGATCCGGTTGAACGACTTCGTCCACCAGACCTTCGACGAGGCGCAGATCTTCAGGATCGATCACTTCCTCGGCAAGGAAGCTGCGCAGAACATCCTTGCCTTCCGCTTCGCCAACGGGCTGTTCGAGCCGATCTGGAACCGCAACTTCATCGACCACGTGCAGATCGACATCCCGGAGAGTCTGGGCCTGGACCAGCGGGCGAATTTCTACGAGGCGACCGGGGCCTTCAAGGACATGGTGGTCACCCACCTGGTGCAGGTATTGGCCTTCGTCGCGATGGAGCCGCCAACCGCGCTGGAACCGCGGGCGATCAGCGAGGAGAAGAACAAGGTCTTCCGTTCGATGCTGCCCATCCAGCCGACCGACGTGGTACGCGGCCAGTACGGCGGATACCGCGAGGAGGTCAGCGTCGCGCGGGACTCGGACACCGAGACATTCATCGCGCTGAAGGTCGGCATCGACAACTGGCGGTGGGCCGGCGTTCCGTTCTACCTGCGGACAGGCAAGCGGATGGCCGAGGGGATGCGCATCATCTCGATCGCCTTCAAGGAAGCGCCGCGGACGATGTTCCCGCAAGGCTCGGGGGTGGGCGCCCAAGGCCCCGACCACCTCACCTTCGATCTGGCGGACTCGTCCAAGGTCTCGCTGTCCTTCTACGGCAAGCGCCCCGGGCCCGGCATGCACCTGGAGAAGCTGTCGATGCAGTTCTCCACCCAGGAGACCGAACGGGCCGGCGACGTACTGGAGGCCTATGAGCGGCTGATCCTGGACGCGATGCGCGGCGACCACACGTTGTTCACCACCGCCGACGGTATCGAGTCGCTCTGGGCGCGGTCGGCTCCGCTGCTCGATGACCCGCCACCGGTGAAGGCCTACCCGCCGGGCACCTGGGGACCGAATGCCATCCATCAGCTGATCGCGCCGAACGCCTGGCGGCTGCCGTTCGAACGGGCGTGGCGGGACGGCAGACGCTGACCGCCTCAGCTCAGTGCACATATCCGAATCGGTGCACATATCCGATCGGTGCACATATCCGCTCAGTGCACGATGCCCGCGGGCAGTGGCCCGCGGCCGAAACGCCAGGCCGCGTCTAGGGGTTTCCTTAGCAGCCGAACAAATCTGGTACCTGGATCCGGAGCTTTGCGTGCGTCAGTCAGCGTCTTGCCTGATCGGAAAATAGGGTGACTGTGGGGCTGGTTGTCATGCGGCGGTTAGGGGTTCGAGGGTGACTTTGTATCCGAGGGCTTGAAGTTGGCGAACGTGGTTGTGAGCGCGGCGTTCGGGTCGTAGGCGTTGGTCGAAGAAATCGGGGCCGAGGTCGGTGTACCGGCGGGTGGGATCGGCTAATAGGTGCCAGATGATGACGAGGATGGATCTGGCGACGGCGACGAGGGCTTTGGCCTTGCCGATGCGTTTGACCAGGCGCCGGTATCGGGCGCCCAGGAAGGTGTCGGTGCGAACGGCTGATGCTGCCGCTTCACCGAGTGCGGATTTGAGGTAGGGGTTGCCCTTGCCGGTCTTGCCGGCGCGGGATTTGGCGCCGGATTGGATAGTCCGCGGGGACAGCTTGGCCCGGGACACTAGGTGCCCGGCGGTGGGGAAGATCGCCATCGACAGGCCGACTTCGGCGATGATCGTTTGTGCGGCGTGGCGGCCAACGCCAGTGATCTCGTCGATCCGGTCGATAGCGGCCAGATAGCGTGGCGGGGCGTCGCGGTCCGCCTCGTCGGCAGCGGGGTCGGGTGGTGCCTGGCCGGCGGGGAGGTCGGCGATCTGTTGCTCGATGCGGCCGTCCAGCCGGTCGATCTGCGCTGTCAGTGTGTCGATCTGGTCCAGAATCAGCCGGGCCAGTTCGGCGTGGTGCCCGTCAAACCGGCCGGTGAGTGCCTCGACCAGCGCGGCCCGCTTGACCCGCAGCCGACCCTTGGCCAGTTCGGCCAGCAAGGTCGGGTCAAGGTCAGTCATCGGAATCTCCTCGTTCCTGTGCACCAGAGAAGCAGTCCTAATATGGAACATGTTCCGGTTACATCAACGACTGTAGCGCAAGTGGAGCGTGATCCGTTTGGGCGGGGGCGATGTCCCAGGAGTGCGAGCCGACGCCGCCCGCAACCGCGAAACACTCTTGGCCGCCGCTACCCGGGCGTTTGCGTCAGCTGAGACCGAACCGTCGATGCGCACCATTGCCCGCGAGGCCGGCGTCGGGATCGCGACCCTTTACCGTCACTTCCCGACCCGCGAATCGCTCGTCGACGCTGTATACCAGGACCAGGTGCATCGCCTCACCCAAGGGGCCCGCGAGCTGCTGCAGGAGCTTCCTCCCGCCGCGGCGATGCGCCGATGGATGGACCTGTTCGCCGACTGGCTGGTAACCAAGCACGGCATGACCAACACGCTGCTCGCCATGATCGACGCCGGGGAGATCGCTCATGCCCAGACTCGTGACGGGCTCCTGGCAGCGATCACCACCATCCACGACGCCGGCAGCGCCGCCGGCGAACTCCGCACCGACGTCAGCGCCGAAGACATCGCCGCCAGCCTCGTTGGCACCTTCACCGTCGCCGGCAGACCTGAACAGCACCGCCAGGCCCAGCGGCTTCTGGACCTCCTCATGGACGGCCTCAAAATCTAGACTTGCATGACAGGGTGTGCACTGTTCGCACAGCCCACTTGCGGGGGAAAGTTCGACCTGGCTACTTGGTTCATCACCGAGACCGACCGCCACCAGGAGGCCGTTGGCCCGGGACCGGCTGCTCTCCCACGTGCCGCCCTCCGCGCCCGAGAACTAGCCAAGCGAGGCCAGCTGGAAACAGCTCATCGCCGGAGAACCTCGCCGGCCGGCCGGCCTGCCGGCTCGGCCTCGCCGTCGACCACGACATCCGCCCACGCTCGTGGGCCGGGCTCACCCTGACAACCTTCCACGCCGCCCACAAGACCTGGCTCGTGCGAGGCGGGCGCTTAACCACCCACCTCGCCACCGCCGCGACACTGTTCGCACACGGCACTGAGACCGCCTGTCGTTAAGGATCGTGTCACCAGCCGCCACTCCACCCTGTAGGCGGATGGTCTACGGCGCAGCGCGGACGGTAGCGTCCGTGGATGGTGCGGAATCCTGATGCCGGGGAGTTGGTTGAGCTCTGGTCGTTGACGCCGGCGGAGTTGTCGACCGCCGCTGGGAAGCGGGATGTCAACGCGTTGGCGTTCGCGTTGCTGCTCAAGTTCTTCCAGGGGCACGGCCGCTTCCCGCAGGGCAGAGCGGAGTTCCCCGACGACGTGGTCGGTTTCGTCGCCCAACAGCTCGGGGTCGCTGCCTCTGAACTGGGCTTTTACGAGTGGTCCGGGCGGACCGTGGAGCGCCATCGGGCGCAGATCCGTGAGCTGCTGGGATTCCGCGAGTGCGGGGTCGCTGACTATGCGACGGCCGCGGATTGGCTGGTTGAGCACGTCACCCAGGCGGAGCGGCAGGTGGGAACAGGTCAAGGCGGAGTTGCTGGGCTGGCTGCGGGGGGAGCATCTCGAGCCGCCGGCGGGTGCCCGGTTGCTGCGGATCATCCGGTCGGCGTTGGACCGCGGGGAGAAACTGCTGGTCGACCGGATCTGCGGCCGCCTTGATTCGGGGACTCGGCTTCGGTTGAACGAACTGGTGTTCGGCGTCTCTGATGAGCCTGCCACGGATCCGGTTGGGCCGGCGGGCGGCGACGTGTTGGCCTGGGTGAAGACCGACCCTGGGCGGCTGAGCCTGAACACGATGCTGACCGAGATCGGGAAGCTGGAGGCCATCCGGGCGGTCGGGCTGCCGGCCGATCTGATGGCGCAGGTCGCACCGAAGGTGGTCACCAGCTGGCGGGTCCGGGCAGCTGTGCTCTCGCCCAGTCATTTTCGTGATGCGCCGGCGGAGATGCGGTGGGTGCTGCTGTGCGCGCTGCTCATCGAGCGACAGTGGGAGATCACCGACACGCTGGTGGAGTTGCTGATCTCCACGGTGCACGCCATCAACGCCCGGGCCGATCGGCGGGTGACCGAGGAGATGGTCGCCTCGTTCAAGCGGGTCCGGAACAAGTCCACACTGCTGGCCAGGATTTCCGAGGCAAGTTTGGACCGGCCGGACGAGGTGGTGCGGGAGGTGGTGTTTCCCGTCGCCGGTGGCGCGCAGACACTGCGGGAAGTGGTCGCCGAGTTCAAGGCCAACGGCCCGGAGTTCCGCCGCAACGTGCAGGTCAAGCTGCGCAGCTCGTACTCCAACCACTACCGGGTGGGGATGGTGAAACTGTTGCAGACGTTGATGTTTCGATCCAACAACTCCATGCATCAACCGATCATCGCCGGGATCGACCTGGTCCTGAAGTATGCGCAGAGCCAATTCCAGTCCTATCCGAAGGACGCGGTCGTGCCGGTCACCGGTGTGCTGGACGGCGACTGGATCGACCTGGCCTACCGCGGCGACCCGGCCAGCAGCCGGATCCTGCGGACCGTCTACGAGGTCTGCTTGTTCCGTACGTTGCGGGAACGCTTGCGCTGCAAGGAAATTTGGGTCGAAGGGGCGGACCGCTGGCGGAATCCGGAGGAGGACCTGCCGGCCGATTTCGAGGCGTACCGCGGCGTCTACTACGCGAAACTGGCCAAGCCGTTGGCCGCGGCGGAGTTCATCGAGCCGTTGCGCGCGGAGATGACCGCCGAACTGGAGGCCCTGCAGCAGGCACTACCGGACTCGTCGTGGCTCAAGATCAGCCCGCGGAGCGGCGGCCAAATCACGCTCACGCCGCTGGATGCGGTGCCCGAACCACGGAACCTGAGGCACCTCAAGACCGAGATCCGGACCCGGTGGGGCTTGGTGCCGTTGTTGGACATGCTCAAGGAGACGGTGCTGCGGGTCGGGTTGCTCGAGCACTTCGCCCCGGCCGGCCCGCGTAGCGGCATCGACCCGGCGGTGTTGGCCGAACGGCTGATCCTGTGCATCTTCGGATACGGCACCAACATCGGCCTGCGGGCGATCGCCGCCGGCGAGCACAGCCACAGCGAGGAAGACCTGCGCTACGTTCGCCGCCGGTACCTTTCCGCCGAGGGTGCCCGGTCGTTCGCCGCGGCAATCGCCAACGCGACGTTCTCCGCCCGGCAGGAACCGATCTGGGGCACCGGCACCGGCGCGGTCTCCTCCGACTCGACGCACATCGGGGCGTTCGATCAGAACCTGTTCACCCAGTACCACGTCCGCTACGGCGGCCGCGGCGTGCTCATCTACTGGCACGTGGACAAGAAGTCGGTGGCCATCCACTCCCAGCTGATCTCCTGTACCGCTTCGGAAGTCGCGGCCATGATCGAAGGGGCGATGCACCATCGGACCGATATGGACGTGCAGGCCAACTACGTCGACACCCACGGGCAATCCGAGGTCGGGTTCGGCCTGACCCGGCTCCTGGGGTTCGAACTTAAACCGCGCCTGAAACGCATCAACCTCAGCAAGCTGTACATCCCCGACAGCGAGATCCGCCCACGTATCCCGGACCTGGTCCCGGTGCTGTCGCGACACGGCCCGATCCGCTGGGAACTCATCGAGCAGCAGTACGACCAGCTGATCAAGTACGCCACCGCCATCAGCAACCGCACTGCCTCCACCGAAGCGATCCTGCGGCGCTTCACCCGCGCCGCGACTCACCCCACCTATCAGGCGATGCTGGAAGTCGGCCGGGCCCAACGGACGATCTTCCTGTGCCGTTACCTCCGGTCCCGAGCCGAGCAGCGGGAAGTCAACGCCGGTCTGAACGTCTCCGAATCCTGGAACGGTGCCAACGCACAAATCCACTACGGCAAGGCCGGCGACATCGCATCCAACCGGCGCGACGAGCAAGAGATGACCGCGCTGTGCCTGCATATCGTGCAGGCCACCATGGTCTACGTGAACACCCTGATGATCCAGGACGTCCTGGCCGACGACGACTGGCGTGACCTGTTCACTCCGGAGGACTACCGCGGACTGACTCCGCTGATCTGGGCGCATGTGGCCATGCACGGCGAGTTCAAACTCAACATGAACACCCGACTGATCATCGGGCACCCGCCCGCGCAGTGACAGGGGGTCTATCGCAAACGACCGTCTCCGATAGACCCTGGCTGCCCGCCGACCGCACTGCGTCGCAGAGCAGCGACCGCCCTACCAAAAGTCACCGCACAAACAATACAACGCAACCAATCCAAAGTGATGAGTTTCGGTAGAGTCTCGCCACATGGGAGACCGAATCGGCTACGCACGGGTCAGCACCGCCGACCAGGACCCCCAACTGCAGCTGGACGCCCTCAGCGCCGCCAACTGCCTCAAGACCTACAAGGACGTCGCTACCGGCACCAAGGCCGACCGGCCCCAGTGGATCCGCTGCCTGGAGGACCTGCGCGCCGGCGACACCCTCGTCATCTGGAAAATCGACCGACTCGGCCGAAACCTGCGGGATCTCATCGACATCGTTACCACCCTCGAAGCCCGAGGCGTCGGGGTGCTGTCCCTGACCGACGGGATCGTGGACACCACCACCGCCCACGGCAAACTCGTCTTCGGCATGTTCGCTCTGATGGCCGACTACGAGGCGGCGCTCATCAAAGAGCGCACCCAAGCCGGCCTCATCGCCGCCCGCAGCCGCGGCCGCACCGGCGGCCGCAAACCCAAGATGACCCCAGCGCTGATCGGCAAAGCCCAGCGGATGTACAACGCCCGCCAATTCACCATGGCCGAAATCGCCACCTCCTGCGCCGTCACCCCCATGACCATCTACCGACACATCCTCACCGACAAGGCAGCCAAGCGGTCACCCGACCTCCGACCCTGCGATGGGGCTGGTGACAGCACCGTTGCCAACACCCCTAGTACAGCACCCATGCTGAGGGCGGGGCACGACCGAGACGCCACGTTCACAGCGAACCCGAACTCGTCAGGTTCCCGGTAACGGACCTGGTCTTCCGATCCTGTTGGGTCGAGTTCCCGAGTTCGCGGACTCCCGCCCAAATCGCAGTACACACCCTCCACAAAAGATTACTAGCTGGGCATCTTCAATTTGCAGCTCCAAGCAAGGACCCGTAGTCTGCGCTGCATCGTCCAGAAGTGGGAACATCAGCCCTATACCTTTGCGAGCAGCTAGTATTCCTGCGTCGTGTCCACGATACCCAACGAATGTTGATCCAGGCCTGAAAAGCTTGATACCGGTGCTTGAGACGACGTATCCGCCCGATAAAGTGTTCACGGCATCGAAGGCTACGAGGGTTCCGTCCGCTCCAAACTCAATCGATGCCCGCGATTCCGATGTCGAGGTAGGAGCGCCCACAATGAACTCTACGGAGAGTAGCATCCATTTGTAGCCGATATACTGGGAGGGTTCTAGGTTCACCAAGAGTAAAGGGGCCTCCTTAGCGCACAACTCGCCGACAGAAATTCACCGTCAACCCGTTCTAAGGGTTGCATGTACGTTGTGAAGGAACACTCGTTCAGAAGTGAACAGCACAGTCCTCGAGCAGCCATAACCGGGATCTCGAGCGTATTTGTCGCAGGCACTTCCTGTGATAACTGTAGAGGGTGGAGCCCCTTGGAGGATTCCTACTGCCCAGACATGCACGCCGTCCACGTTGGGAATCATTATTGGTCCGCCGCTGTCGCCAGCGCCACCGGCAATTAACGCGGTGTTCGTGGTCCTTGCCGAGATGGTTTGAATCGGGGGCTGGCCCGACAGGTCCGTGAACCATACCGACAGATTGTTAACAGTCAGTAGGCAGTGAACCCCTGTATATCCGCCGCTTGAGCAGACCGAGTCGCCCACCCCAACATCGCTGAGTGCCGAAACGGTCTTATGATAGCCGGCGCTGTTGTTCCAGGCACCGTCGAACACCCACGAAAACCTTGCCTTGACAGGACGTAGGCTCCAGTCTGATTGTCTGTGGCAATTGGTGATCCATACACCGACGATGGAACATCCGCGGCGTGGTACGGATATTCGTTGCAGTGGCGCGCAGTGGTGGTATATGAACTGGTTCCGAGCAATAGTCCAAATCCACTGGAGCAGGCGTAGTTGTACAACCCCTCCATTTCACCGCCGGCATTGAACGGCGAGGTATCGGTCGCACGGGTTGTGAACGGTACAGCATCACCACCGAAAACAACGCGCGTCGGAACGCCTGATGATTTCGCGAAGGCGTTGCTCAACGAGTCTACCTCGGCTTTGCTAGGCACAACTGACCGATTCAGAGCGTCCGGGAAATGGCCTGTGACCACCATTTCAGGAGTCCTAATTGTTGGCCCCTCGACCATCGTTACTTTGAACCCGCCCAGGTGGGCCGACGCCGCGGGTGTGAATGCGTGGGAGGCAGCTACCTCCACTTGGTGCCTAGTAAAGGCAACAGCATGAATATTGATGTTTATGGCGCGCTTTTTTGCTTGGTCCAATACTTGAGCTTGGAGACTCGACGTCCCGTGCCATTGGAGGGTTATCGTCCTGGTTCTTGCGTCATTCTCGGCACCATAGTAGCCTTGGTCGGCCAGCCCAGGAACGCCGTTCATCCATGTAATGAACGAGTCCAAATCGGCCTGATTCTTCATGACGTTGGCACCTAGGCCCGCAACGGTCGAGCCGTATGAGTCACCCCCATGTGCATCAGGCACTACTGTTGCGCTGGCTTCGCTGGTAGCTTGAAATCCAACGCTCATCATGATCGCCACCAGACTGGCGACTATCGCTCTACTGGCTACGGCTACTCGGGTCATATTTCTCTCCGCTTGGTCGACGTTTCGCGCTCCGCGAGGTGGTGAGTGGCTGTCACCACGCTAGACGGGCCGGGGCGAGGGGGCAAGAACGAAGTGAGATGTTCACTCCGGTGCACCGGCATGTTTTTTTGCACAGCCCCACGTCACGGTAAGGCAAGGATCGGCGCCCTGCCCTTACGCCGACTGAGTTATGCGGCGTCGGCTGGTCTAACCCCCCCAGTTGGTCATTTGACGGTGATGGTGCTCGGTCGCACCGACGCCCGTCGCGTGACGCACGGGCGGACTGGGCAGATGGTCCTTTCATAGCGACGTGTCGATCCGTGTATGCGCGAATTCTGGCTGCGGGCCTGCGGGCACACAAGACGCCCGATCGTGCGTGCACGTGCGGGATTCATGCCGTTAGCCTCGATTTTGCATGACGGGGCGTGATCTGGTGTCGTCCGGGTGAAATGTGCTGTGCGACAGGTAGTTTTGATCTTGGGGTTGGTTTGTGACCCGACTGTCGTGTCGGGTGAGCACCGGTTC
>JAABUP010009173.1_pt1 | contig 12284 bp, 14 predicted proteins | sample 5559201 | NCBI WGS metagenome assembly JAABUP01 (sample SAMN10711887, study PRJNA513373) | rock metagenome | isolation source: Antarctica rocks | place: Antarctica | reverse complement strand
TACAGTAGGGGCAAAAACTCTGGGCCGTTCATGATGCTCAGAAAACCACTTTTTTTTTGAATGCTCAAGATTTTAAAAATCACAAATATCATAACTACTTTACAATCACAGTTTAGTTTTATAATCTGAGTATACAGATTGATGAAATATACACAGTTCTTTTAGTCTATAAAAGATTAAGTGTATCACTGAGCAAATGCAAATGCAGTTACAGTGCCGGAAAAAACTCTGGTCCATTCACACCGTAGGCAAAAAACACACCACTTTTTTTAGTAAATCCTGCCACCCCCGTATTCACCCACAAAACCACGCACCCATAAGGTCAATTGACACCCACTGAGCCCTATAACAACAGTCTCAATGCCAAAGAGTAAAAAGAAGAATATCAAGATGAAAGCTTCATCAAGGTTTACCCTGAAAGGCCTCAGATGTTCTTTCTTACCCCTATTACTCAAGAATGTTAAGAACATCAATGTCACTGAATTTAAAGACATCAACACTGTCAATTTGACAAGAAAGGTTTCAGCTAGGGCTTCAGCTATATTTCTGATTCATTGAACTGTTTTTCTTAATAAGATAAGCCAGTATTTTAAGGTCAAGATGATAGATTTCATCAGTTTTGACTATTCAGCATTTCTGACAAACAAGCAGGTCAGACTGAAGAAAAAGACTCAATTAAAGAATTATCAGATGCAACAACAGCAGGTTAAAACAGGGCTGTCATTCAGTGAGATTAAAAAACAGAATACTATGATCTTAAACCTGAAGAATGTTGAAAGATGAGTCAATTTAAAGACTATACTTTTAACCTGACATGAGAGTAAGAAGAAGAGTATTCAGATGACTATTGACATCAAATTTATATGAAAGACAGCCTCAAGATCTGTTCAAGACTTCTTCACAGATGACAATGAGTTAAAGTCATTAAAAGAAGAAGAAGTCTTCTCTCAGAAGAAGAAGATAAGTCAATGGCTTTTAATAGAATCTTTATACTAATATTATACAGCAAACAGCTACAGACAAGCATCAAACAGTCATGAAGAAATAAGAGAAGCTGAAATTGAATCTAAATAATCATGTGAGGCATCTGATTCATCAATGACATTGTGATAATGCAGAGTGCAAGAATAAGAAAAAAAAATGCTTAATGCTAAAAGAAAAGCATCATGCTCTGAATTTTAATCATTTCTCTGTCTGAAATAAGGTCATTAGCAATGAAGAAGCCATCATTGAAAGCTCTTCTCTTTGAGTTCTTTACATGTTTAATCAATTTTCTTCTTCAGCCTCAAAGTTTGCTCTGCAGTTTGCTTCACTGTCTGCTTCACTCTTCACATCAGTCTTGTTCTTGACATCTGTTTATGTTCACATAAAGCAGACCTCATTGATGTTATTAATGTCATCAATGTTACAGATGCTCATGCAGAGTCTTTGACAGTATCTGTTACTGTACATATCTTCTTCATCTTATCTATCTCTGTCATTATATCTGCTGTCTTATAAGCATCTGTACATCACTTTATCTCTTTTACAATATTCTTTGCATTATTCAATGCATTTTCCTCAGTCATCCTCACCTCAGCTACCTTCAAATTCTTCTTTAAAGCCTGCTTTGCAGTCTCTGCAACACTTGTCTTCACAGTGATCTATTGTCATAAGTTGAACTCATACTAAGGTCTTATGATCTAGTTGCTTAATAAGACTCTAAGACTAAAGCACATTATCTTTTTACTTTTATATGAAGCTTTTCTTTTTCTCTTCATAGTATTCTTCTTGTATTTAAAAATTATCAATTGAGTGTCAGTCTCATTGCAAATCTGTGACATTAAAATACTATTCTCATTTAAATCTGACCTACACTAAAGGTCTTGCTGCATGATTGTTGAAATCAGTGCAGAATGAGTGCAGAAACCTCTATGACAGATGAAGTAAAGACTGTTGCTGAGAAGATTTCTTTTTAAGTGCAAATACTTATGACAGAACTATGCAGCATAAAGAGTCATACAGAAGGGAAGATGCAAAACATAAAGGCTTATATGAATCTTCTTTACATCTTTGTGACAAATTAAGACAACTTCACATTAACTACATCAGTAAATACAGCTATTTCAACATCAGCTGTTGCAACATTATCTTCTTCTTAAAAATCAGTCAATTATACAAACAGTCTCACTCTAAAGCAGCTCATTGCAGCAATAAGTGTGAATTGACACTCAAAACAGTGTCTCTCTGATTCACTCAGATTTGAAGAAAAAAGAGTGAAATTCAGACCTTGACTACAACAAATTGTTGTTAAATTGAATGTGAACATGTCAAACAACAATGTCAGTGTGCAGTTCTAACACTGTCTTTCTCAGTAGACTGAGACAGTTTATTGCTTTTTTGTGTGAGTAAACAAAAATAAAATATCAGAGGTGACTCAGCCTATCACTTTTTAAAATACCACCGGTAGCCTGAGTTCATTGAGTGTGTGTGAACACTTTTACACACTTTTTGATTTTTGTCTGACAGAGTGCACACAATGTAACTCTGTGATGTAAAAATCATTTAAAAAGATCAGCAGAGCAGAGAGTTGTGAATTTTCAAAGACATTGCAACATTTTGAGTGTGTAACTTTAAGTGCAAAACCAGTAGGCTGGGTCTGTTCTGACTGTGACAACACTTTTGCACACTTTTTAATTTTTGATGTGAAAGCATAAGTGATTTGTGACATTGTGATGCACAAATCATTGAAAAATGTCAACAGACAGCTGAGTTGTCAATTTTTTAAAAATTTTAAATGTGTAGTGACTCTGTGTAAAAACTGATAGGTCAGGTCTTTTTCAACTGTGATGACACATTTGCAGATGCTTTAATTTCTGTCTAAAAATATAAACAAGAATAAAAGACTACACTGGTCTCTGTGACTGTATAAAAGACTTAGATAGTCTGCACTGAAGAAAAAAGACTCAGATAGTTGTTATGTCATAGAATGTGTTGATGTGTCAGTGTCTCAAAATGTAAACAAACAATAGAAAATCATGTGTAATAGATTTTTAATTAATTCTAGCTAATTATGAGGCCTACAGCATGTAAAAGCATTATGCTCTATCTTGTAACATGTGCTGCAGTGATGAACTGCATTTTGTCTCATAATCTCATCATTCTTTCTCATATTCTTCTGATGCAGTTCTTGTAAAGCACATGTATTCTTCATCTGAATCTGCTTCTTTTTAAGCCTTTCACAAAACACATGAGTGTGTGAAGAGTTGCACTTCATGTCATCAATAAAGCAGAGGTTGCTGATGTCAACAGCTGACATTGACTCAACATAGGTGACAGTTCAGACTGTCATCAAAAGAATTACAAAAAGATAAATCTCAAGAAACTGATCAAGAACAAAGATGCAGGTCATTGTGTGATCACAGAGTATGTCATTCTTTTAATAACAACAACAGAAGCAGATTTAGGTCTGTAGATTGATTATATTAATTCAGTCATCTGACTGAACCACATGTTCTTCAACAAGAGACCTCATTTGAACCTATGTAAATAGAGTAGTTAGAATCAGTCAATAGTATAGAAATAAACTTACCTGATTGCTCTGAGCTTATTATCATGTCTTCAGAACATGTTCTGCACAGAAGAGAGTGTATATAGTGTCTTTAAACAAGGTATTTGCAACTTTTAGTCACTCATACCTTGTCTTCATCATTCTATGCCATATGGCATTCAGTAACTTCAGAATCAGAAGCTCACAATCAAGTTTCAGAGTCTTATTGACAGACTTAACAATATTAAACATGTCATGATTAAAGTGACAGTCAGAAAAGTATGCAGTTGTTCAGAGTTGTGGGTTTTAAGCAGTAAACAGTTAATAAAGTAGTTATTAAGAAAGAAGCACTTACTACTCATCAGAGTCAGTCTTCTGCAGCAGATTTTACCTTTTGCAGTTTTCTCATCTTTTTCTCAAAAGTCTCAGCAGTCTTTGCCTGTGCAATAACTCAGAAACAGAATCTCAACACTCTTCTGAATTTCTTCATGAAGTTATTCAGTAAGTGATGACAGCAGTAAGCTTTTATCACTCAAGAATTCAGCATCACATCTGCATGTAACAGCTTTTTATCTTTGTCAAACATTAAAGTGCAGTTCTATACCTCTGAAATTGCACATTGCAGATGTGACAGAAAGTATTCTCATGAGTTCTGTGACTCACTTTTCATCACAGTTCATGTGAAAAGCAGATTTCTTTCATCTGCATCAATTATAGCTGTCAGCAGTAAGGTTTGCACAAAGTGAGCTTTCAAAAAGGTTCTGTTCACTGCAAGAAAAAAACAACATTGTCAGAAGAAAGAATCAGACTGTTTTGAGCATATGAAACAGTGTTCAAAGTTATCTGTAAATAATAGTAGTAGTTAGTTTAAAAAGCACAAAAGAAAAGAGAACTCATCAGTTACTGAATCAATTATAAGATCTGTGTATACTTCAGAAGTCTGTAGATGTAGCTTCTGCATGTAGACTGATAACAGCTGAAAGCTGTACTGTTAAGACTCTAGATCACTGTCTAAAAGTCTTTGTTTAACCTGCTGAGCTACCTTGTAGCTCACTGTTTTCTCAAAGTGAATTTGTAGACAGTTCATGATTTCACAAGGCTTAATAGCCTTTGTGATACATAAATGCCTTGAAACAGCCTTCTGTGCTCAGCTTTGACTACATGACGCTGCTCACTTTGTGACACCTTAAGACAGGTGTGCTTTTTCTTCAGTGTCAGTATAATCATCATTTTGTTCTTCAGAGTCACTCACATCTTTCAGTTGCAGGTTGAGATGCAGCATTCATATATAGTCTGAGTGAGGCGCTTTATCAGTGTCTTAAAGACAAATTTAATAAAGTATTAACATAGTAATTGATGTAAAAATAGAACTTACTTGTTCTTAATAGATCAGTTGTTTATGACCTCATGCAGAGCCTTTCAACTAATAAAGACATCACTTTCAGAAGAAATAAACAGCTTTAACAAAGCAGACATTGTGATGTAATGACAGCAAGGTGTGTAAAAACAGATGATGAGATGACAGCAAGGTTGAAACACATTGAATTTTGATGATAAACATTAAGAACTTTGACAGCAGCAAGGTTTTTAGTAGATAAAGAATTAGTGTTGACATTAAGACTATCTGTGTCATGAGTTAAACTCATACTAAGGTCTTATGATCTAGTTGCTTACTAAGACTTTAAGACTAAAGCACATTATCTTTTCACTTCTGTATGAAGCTTTTCTTTTTCTCTTCATAGTATTCTTCTTGTATTTAGAAATTATCAATTGAGCATCAGTCTCATTGCAAACCTGTGACATTAAAATACTATTCTCATTTAAATTTGACCTACACTAGAGGCCTTGCTGTACAATTGTTAAAATCAGTGCAGAATGAGTGCAGAAACCTCTATGACAGATGAAGTGAAGACTGTTGCTGAGAAGATTTCTTCTTGAGCGCAAATACTTATAACAGAACTATGCAGTATAAAGAGTCATACAGAAGAGAACATGCAGAACATAAAGGCTCATACAGATCTTCTTTACATCTTTGTGATGAATTGAGACAACCTCATGTCAGCTACATCAGTAAGTACAATTATCTCAACATCAGCTGTTACAACATCATCTTCTTCTTAAGAATCAGTCAATCATACAAACAGTCTCACTTTAAAGCAGCTCATTGCAGCAATGAGTGTGAATTGACACTCAAAACAGTGTCTCTTTGATTCACTCAGGTTTGAAGAAAAGAGAGTGAAATTCAGATCTTGACTACAACAAATTGTTGTTAAATTGAATGTAAACATGTCAAACAACAATGTTAATGTGCAGTTCTGATACTTACACAGTTGACTTGAAGAATTGGCTTTAAGTCAGGTCACACCTTGAATTGTGACTTATATTAAGTCAAACAAAGTTTTAAACCATATGATCATTGAGAAGCTGATCAATCAGCTTTGACATGTGTATAACAATTTAGAATCAAGAGAGAGAGCAACTTGTATCTTAAAAGCATTAAAACAGAAAGAAAAGCCATTCACAAGACACTTAATCACCTTTGAACAGACATTGCTGAAAGCAGAAGGCTTAAAATGAGATGATGCTGTTAAGAAGACATTTCTCAGTAACAGTCTAGATGTAATGCTCATGCAAGCCCTGATTGCAACATCAATCTCTGTGTTGTATGATGAGTACATTACTTTACTGCAGTGAGTCAGTTACAATTTAAACTCAATTCAGAAGACTGTTACTCAAGAGTGTTGTATGACAACAGCTACCACCACACAACAGTCTCACATGAACAACGTAAACTGAGAACTCATCAAGCACATCATTGTCACAGCTACAGAAACTGAAGAGAGATGCAGAGCACAATGAGTGTCAGAGAAGAAAGTAACAAAATGTCATATGAAGTGACTATGCATGCACTGCAGAAACAATGACCACTTCATTAAGAACTGCAAACTCTTGTCTGTCATACAACCTTGCATCATCAATGTTACTGCTGCTGAAATTGTGAAGAAGATGACAGAAAAAGAGAAGAACTCAAAAAAAGAGTAGCTTTTAGCAGAAGTCACAGCTGAGAGTGTATGAGATGTGGTAAAAGCTGAAAGAAGTTTGAGAAACAGATGAACAGTGCCCTCTTCACTATGTCAACATTAGTCAATAAAAAGTCATATGTGCATACCTTGTACAACACAGAGTGTCTGTTTTATGAAATAATCACTTCTCACTTTGTTAGAAATCACAATCTACAGTGCATGAAGATAAGACCTCATATGATTATAAGGTTTGATGAACCTTCAAGTTCATCAGTAAATGAAGTAGCTGTTGTACAAATTGATATCAACAAACATCAGAAGTTAAGAACATTCTTTTATATTGTTTTTAAGATAGTGTTCTATAACCTTATACTAGGTTTATCATGAATGAAGCAGAACAAGGTCATATTGAATGCAGGTTAAGCCTCTTTTATGATTGAATTCACAGAAACTATCATACAAAACAGAAAAGCTTCTGCTAAGAGTGAGTTCAATTATGTTATGATGTCAGCTACATTCTTTACAAACCTCATACAAAAGAAAGAAGAAAAACAGAAGAAGATTGAGGTGTTCTCAGCCAGAATGATCAATATTAAAAAAGCCTTAATCTCACAGAAGAAGACTGATCTGAGAACTATACTCTCTGATCATTATCATGAGTTTTTAAATGTGTTCAATCATATGATGACTGAGAAGTTGCTGCCCTTAAGAGAAGAAGGTACAGATCATCAAATTAAATTAAAAGAAGTGAATGAAAAAGAGTCAAAAGTACTCTGAGATCCTCTATACAACATGACAAGAGAGAAGCTACTAGTGTTGCACAAAACATTAACAGAACTTTTAAATAAGCAGTTCATACAAGTCAGTAACTCATCTGTTGCAGCATCTGTTTTATTTATATGAAAGTCAGAAGGTGAACTTCAGTTCTGTGTGAACTACTGTAACTTGAACTGAATCACTCAGAAGAATCATTACTCTCTTTCATTGATATATGAGACTCTGCAGAACATTGAATGAGCTCAATGATACATCAAGTTGAATGTCATAGTGGCATTTCACAAGATTTGAATTGCTGCAGAAGATGAATGAAAGACGGTGTTTTATACAAGGTACAGATTGTATGAATGAATGATGACTTCTTTTGAGCTAGTCAATGTCTCAAACAACTTTTAAAAATATATTAACTGAGCCTTGTGAGACTTTCTGAATGAGTTCTGTTCAGTCTATGTGAACAATATTCTCATTTTCACTGATGAATTGCTGCATCAACACTGAAATCATGTACAAAAGATACTACTACAGCTTTGAGAAGTCAGTTTACAAATTGACATTGACAAATGTGAGTTTGAAGTCAAGTCAATCAAGTATCTAGAGTTCATTCTGAAAGTGAAAAAGAGCATACAAATGAATTCTCAAAAGATAAAGACAATCATGAACTGACAAGCCTTTAAATCAATAAAGAGTGTACAGAGTTTCATAGACTTTGCAAACTTTTATTGAAAGTTCATTAAGAACTTTTTTAATCTGATTATGTCAATAATGACTCTTGTATAAAAGAACACATCTTTTAAGTGAACTGAGAAAGCTGATTAAGGTTTCAAGAAGCTAAAGACTATGTTCATTTCAGTGTCAATTTTAGTTCTGTTTGATCATACACATACAACTGTGATGAAAACAGATTTCTCAGGTTGATGCATAGATGAAACTCTGTTACAGTTAGTGAACAATGTGTGAAGGCTCTATGCCTACTATTCAAAGAAGAACACATCTGTAGAGTGCAATTATGAGATTTATGATAAAGAGATGCTGATCATCATATAATGCTTGAAAGAGTGAGATGCAGAGTTAAGAAGTGTGTCAAGTTTTCAGATTTATACAGATCACAAAAATCTAAAATACTTTATGACAGTTAAAAAGCTTACAGAGTGACAAATGAGATGATCTTTAATACTGTTGTGATACAACTTCTTCATATTATACTTGCTGAGCAAGCAGAATAAAAGAGCAGATGCTTTATTGAGACAAAAGTAAAATGTGTCAATGAATCTCTCAAACAACAGAGTACAACATTGTACAACACAAATAATACATTCTGAGATAATAAGCAAGCCTATATAGGCCGTTCTGATGACAGTAGCAGACATATCAGTCTCTGTGCTCATATGAGATCAAAACTTGTTCAGTGAGATTACAGACCTCAAACAGATGTGAGTGAATGCTGAAGCAGAAGATGAGTTGTACAATGAGCTTTGTCAGACAATTCATGAGAAACAAAGATCATTTTCTACTGTTTTAAAAGTGAGGGTATTCATAACAAAATGCTCCTTGAGTGATGAAGAAAAGCTACTCTTTCATGAAAGACACTGAGTGCTGTTCTTAGAATCTCTTCATACAGAACTGATTCAGTATACACATGACTCAACAATGACTGAACACTCAGAAAGAGATGTAACTGATGCTCTTTTATCATGACAGTTCTTTTGATCTGAGATGCTACAGAATGTTCATACATTCTGTCAAAATTGCAACAAATGTTATACAAACAACAGCTGAAAAGATCACTGACAAGGCTTCTTGAAGCCTCTACCTGTATTGAAGCAGATTTGACAGAGGATATTCATCAACTTTGTAGTAGATTTACTGTCAAGTGAGGGTTGTATGAACCTTCTGATAATTACAGATTGTCTTAGCAAGAGAATAATACTTGAACTGTGCAAGAATATGACTGCAGAATGAGTGGCTCAGACATTTGTATGATGTTTCTACTGAGCTCATGAGCTTTTTACTGCAATAGTCTTGAATTGAGACACTCAGTTTGTGAGCAGTCTATGAAAAAGAGTCTGTCAACTTTTGAAGATTGTATGAAGAATGTTCACAGCATATCATCTAAAAACTGACAAGGCAACTGAGCAGATGAATCAGAATGTTGAGCTGTACATTCATATGTTCTTCAATTATAGTCAGAACAACTGAGCAAGCCTGCTTTTCATGACTGAGCTAGTCATAAACAATCATGACTTCATCTTAACAGAGGTGAGGTTCTTCTTCTTGTTTTATAAATATTACATGAAGTCTTTACAACTACTTGAGAAGTTGAAGCCTGTATGATCTGCAAAAAGTTCAGTATAAAAAGCTGATCAGATTGTATGAAAGATGAAAGAAGCCACAGAGTGAGCACAGATGACTATGACTGTCACTCAGCAGATACAAAAAGAAGTGATGAATTGAAAGAGACAGCAGTCTTATGACTTCAAGAAAGAAGACAAGATCTGACTAAACCTTAAGAACATACATACAGACTGTCTGTACAAGAAGTTTGATGCAAAGAATGTCAAGTACATTATTGTTAAGAAGATCAGCTCACATTTCTTCTGTTTGAACACACTGTTAAGTATTCATAATGTGTTTCATTTGATCATGCTTCAATCAGCAGTCATGAATGCTCTCTCTTCTCAGTGTACAACAGACTCACAATTCTCATCACAAATTGTAAGTGATGAAGAAGAGTTTGAGATAAAGAAGATTTTGAAGAAAAGATTTGTACAACATAAAGAAGAATTCAAGAAGAAGTACTTGATGAAATGAGTCAGTTATACTTAACTCACATGAGAATCAGCATTTGTCATAAAAGACACAGTGATGTTAAATCAGTGAAAGTTAATACAATCTGAGGTGACTAGATCTTAACTGTATGCAAAAAGATTAAAATGCTTCATGAGTTTAAGAAATTGTATGAAGTTCAAAATTTAGTGTTGAATTTATTTGATTTATTTCTATGCTAATTACTAATGTTGCCTTCTTAATTTTGTCAAAGCTACTTGTTCTGAGCACCACAAAGAGATGAGGCACACTGCTCAGATGTTACACACAGCTCATACAACTAAACTCTATAAGTGTCACACACAGCTCATACAACTAGACAAGCACAGTGTAAAGAAGAAAGAAGAGTCATATGTACCTAAGAGGTGATATAGATGATGACTGCTCTCATCAACAGTGTCAGTGTGATCTGTCTTGACTGAGCAGCACATTTATTCTCATTGACATTGTTGTTGTTCTCATCATTCAAAATGACAATGAGAACATCATTATTGTGTACAGAACAGTGAGCAGTGTGATCACATCACTTACAGTTACTGTAACACTCATTGAAATGTTCTGACATACAACAATATTTCAAAAAGAATGTCATATCATGTGTCTGACAGTTAATACAACTGTCAGAAACCAACATACTCTGACTCTGAATCAGAATTGCATTGATGTACAATGACTGATGAGTTCTCATTTGATTTAACATGATATAAAGTTGTACAAACAGAACATTCACACTGAGCAGTGCAAGAATGACTCTTGTTTGAGAAAAGTGAGTGTACTGAGTGAGCTGCTGCTGATCAACAAAGAGAACTGAATCTTCATCAACAGTCACAAGAGTGAGAACAACAACATACACATTGTAAAGAACAAGAACTCTGTGAGGTATCAGCTCTGAGACACATATCTGTACAACACTTGCATTGTTGTTGTTGTTGTTGTTGATGTTGTTACTGCTAAGCTTGTCATACAAGAGTCAGTGTAACATATTCAATTAAGAAAGATTTCACATACAAAAGTTATGAGTGAAGAAGTTGAAGAAGAAAGAAAAAAAGAAGTTGTATGTGAGGTGAAGAGGTTTATAACTCACTTCACTGACAAATAAGCTCAAGTGAATTGTCAAAGAAAATCACACAAGTGATGAAAAAATTTTCATCTGTGAACCTTATCTGTACAAAGCAGGCAAACACATGTTAACAGACATTGACAATCATATAACAATCTTTTCAGAGGCTTAGAGCACAACCTTGAAGAAAAAGAAAGAGGTGATGTCATGAGTTGAACTCATATTAAGGTCTTATGATCTAGTTGCTTACTAAGACTTTAAGACTAAAGCACATTATCTTTTCACTTCTGTATGAAGCTTTTCTTTTTCTCTTTATAGTATTCTTCTTGTATTTAAAAATTATCAATTGAGCATCAGTCTCATTGCAAACCTGTGACAATCTGAGTCTTTTTTCTTTAATGTAAACTATTTAAGTCTTTTATATAGTCACAGAAACCAGTGTAGTCTTTTACTCTATAAACAATTTGTCACACTGTGATGAAAAAATCTTCTGAAATTGTCAACAGACAGCTGAGTTGTCAATTTTCTTTGATGATTGTTTTTGATTTTCATCATGTAACTGTGAGTGAAAACTGATAGACTGAGTGTTTTTTGTGTGAATGAGAAGATGTGATGATGATACTTTAAAATGTAAAAACAGCATTGATCTGTCACACTGTGATGCAATAATCTTTTAAAAATGTTAACAGACAGCTGAGTTGTTTATTTTTTTTTAGAAATTTTATCGTGTAGCTGTACATGAAATCTGATAAACTGAGTGTTTTTAAATGTGAATGATGAGATGTGATGATGATACTTTTAAATGTAAGAACAACATTAATATGTCACACTGTGAGGCAAAAATCCTTTAAAAATATAAACAGACAGCTGAGATGATAAATTTTTGATATTTTAATCAAATGTTTTTTAAATAAACTGACAGGTGAAATGCTTTATGTGTAAATAAGCTGATGTGATAAAATTAAGTTTGTATAACGTGTAAATATTCTTAATTTGTTATATATTGATGTCAAAATCTGTAAAGAAAACTTACAGACAGTTAAGCTATTTTATTTTTGAAATATTCTGACTT
>JAABUP010009170.1_pt1 | contig 12288 bp, 15 predicted proteins | sample 5559201 | NCBI WGS metagenome assembly JAABUP01 (sample SAMN10711887, study PRJNA513373) | rock metagenome | isolation source: Antarctica rocks | place: Antarctica | reverse complement strand
AATTGGTGGGTGGTGGGTGGTGGAAAGGTTTTTTCGCAGGTTTCCTATACATTTTGTTAGAAAATTTCGCCAAATGACCTTTGGCGCAGCTATTCTAGGAACCGCTGTACAGTAAATGACCTTTGGCGCAGAACTTCTAAAAAGCGCTGTATGCCCTCCAGTTCTACATGTACATGGACTAATGGACAAAATTGAGTCCGCTGGCTCGACGTGCTTGCAAGATCCCACGGACTCCTCTTGATATGTTCCGCAACCCTCGAGAGAATGCATCATCTACTGTCCAGACACCTTGCAAGCCTTCCACAGGTCGACCTCCAACGCCTCCATCGTCCTCAGGCCATCAGGGCCCGCTAAAGCCCATCAACTCACCAGCTACAATGGCAAGCCCCACAATGCCCTTACTTGGGAGGTCAAGAAGTTTGCCTAAGAGCAACAACCGGACAAGCAACGGTCTAGTTACTGCCAACGGGAAGTCCAGAGGCAGGTCAAACGGTAGCATCTTGAACTTTTTCAAGAAGGCCGCGCCAGCAGCAAAGTCGAATGGCAACGGCCTCGGCAACTGTGACGACACCAATAGTCTATTCTTGGGTGAGAACTCCGTTCAACAAGGCGCTTTCTCCAGACCGCGGTCTCCAACTCCAGACGACCTGTACGATGATACTTTTGAGCCCTCGCAAGATTCACCGAAGACGACTGGAGCTGTCTCTTGTGATGCAGAAGTATCGAGATTTCACGAAAACGAGACATCGATCAAGCGCCGGAGGCTCGGCTCAGTCTCACCAGTTGGGGGAAGCGGCAATATAACAAACGGCGTTGGTCTACCTGAGATGAATGATGGCATATTGGGACAGTCTCCTGGCGAGGATGGAGTTGTCATGTTGAAGGAGGGAAGATGTTCACCTCCGCCCCCGGATTTCCAGGACCCAGTTATCGATCACCCCAAGAGGACCTTAACCCCCGCCATAGAACAACATACAGGTCCAGATATCCCAAATTCTTCCACGACCACACCATCAGAAGCAGTTGCACGGAGTGCCAAGCGTAGAATAGGCCCTTTCATCGAGGACTCTGACAGCGACGATGACATGGCGAAGGTTATCATGGATAGGCATGAGCTGGGGGGACTGGACCTAGATGCGGACAAGTCTACCAAAGTGGTCGCGCTTGGACAGCAGCAAGCGGAGCGAGACCCTACGGACGACAAGGCCTCCACTCCAACAACAATTCCATTGCTGAAGCAGGAGTCAACAAGTGTCTTTGGTGATGATGGTTTTGATGGAATCGAAGACTTTGGTGATGACGAATTCCCCGACGAGGGTGAGGAGTATATCGAACGGCGGTGGATGGAAGAGCAAAGAAGGATAGAGATGGGTCTTGAGGACGAAGAGTACGATGAACTAGCCGAGGGCTTGATCAAGGAGGTGGTTACAGATAACAAACCGCGAGCGCAGGCAGAAGACGCATCATCATGCCCGATCTGCAGTGTGAGTTTCGCTGGTATCACCGACTCTGTAAGTCTTCATATGCATGTCCAAGGACCGGATACGGTCTTATACTACACAGGAAGCTTCGGTCCATGTCAATCACTGTCTGGATGGAAATCCTACTCCTCTTCCGGATCGCAAGCCTGTTGTCAAGCCTGATTCATCGTTAAAGCTCGAAAACGGAGTATCGACACCGAAACGTTTTCGACGAGCAGCAATCGCAAAACCTGGTCAAGACAACCCTTTCGCTCTTGGATCTTCGAACACTACTCCTTCCTCGGCCTTTTCGAAGTTGATGTCATCGCATGCTGAGGACGCTGCTTGGGCTACTGCTGCGGCTGCTGAAATGGGAGCTCGCGGCAAGCCTGCGTATCAACGCACCTGTCCTTTCTACAAGATCTTGCCAGGCTTGTTCATATGCGTGGACGCCTTTCGATACGGATCGGTCGAAGGGTGTAAGGCCTATTTCTTAAGCCACTTTCACAGCGATCACTATGTGGGACTAACATCATCATGGTGCCATGGTCCGATCTACTGCAGTCATGTTACAGCAAACCTAGTCCGTCAGCAGCTTCGCGTCGACCCAAAATGGGTCCTAGACCTAGATTTCGACAGAAAGGTTGAAGTGCCTGGAACACAAGGGGTAGACGTCACGATGATACCGGCGAATCATTGCCCTGGGAGCTCATTGTACCTTTTCGAGAAGGTCATTGGTAAGGGCAAGAACCCGAAGGTCCAGAGAGTCCTTCACTGTGGCGACTTTCGAGCTTGTACAGCTCACGTACAGCATCCCCTATTACGGCCCGACGTTGTGGACCTCGTCAGCCGAAAGCAAATGGGCCAGCAAAAGATTGATGTTTGCTATCTTGATACGACATATCTGACGCCAAAGTATGCCTTCCCGAGCCAAGAGGAGGTTATCAAAGCTTGCGCAGATATGTGTGTTAGCCTCAGTAAGGATCGGATTGACCAGAACGATGACTGGGAACAAACCAAGAAAGAAAGAGCCGGTAGTGGCATGGTGAAGTTTGTGAGGAAGAACTCTGACCTTATCAAGGAAGAGGAAGACGAAGATGACATAGGCGCAATGAAGGTCAATGCCAAAAGCGGCAAAAAGAACAGAGGCCGGCTCCTAGTCATTGTGGGTACATACAGCATCGGCAAGGAGAGAATTTGCCTTGGGGTGGCCCGAGCTCTGAACAGCAAGATCTATGCCCCGCCGAACAAGCAAAAGATCTGCGCCTGTCTAGATGATCCGGAGCTCATGGCTCGATTGACAAGCAATCCGCTGGAGGCTCAGGTCCATATGCAGATGCTGATGGAAATCCGAGCCGAGACTCTTGCGGACTATCTGACAGGCTATAAGCCACATTTCTCCCGGATTGTTGGATTCAGGCCTTCGGGATGGAACTATCGACCACCAAACAGCCGCTTCGTCGAGTCTCCTGCCGTGCAGACAGTGCTTAACTCTGAAAACTGGAAGTCAAGATACTCAATGGCCGACCTTGTGCCGCAGAGAGGCAGCACGAGGGAAGCTAGCTGCTTTGGTGTGCCTTACAGCGAACACAGCAGCTTTCGGGAGCTGACGATGTTTTGCTGTGCGTTACGGATTGATAAAATCATACCTACGGTCAACGTTGGCTCCGCCAAGTCAAGGGAGAAGATGAAAGCTTGGATCGAGAAGTGGCAAATGGAGAAGAAGAAGAACGGGTTATTCAAAGTGGTTGATGGGCAAACCGCTTGGTGATCAGTCAGTCCGCGAAAGACCTTTCTCTCAGGAATGGGATGCTTTGCAGCGCTAAGCGCTCGCTTTCTGCAATTATTGCATGAGAGTTTCCTTAAGTATGACCGCCATATTGTGCAGCATGCACTATGATATCCTGTCATACATCGTCTATCCAGAAACGTTCTCGCGATGAGGTTCTGAATAACAACCTTAATTATGTGGATAGACGGTAAAGTCAAGAGTGCGTCGGCGCCTCTAATCAGGCTTTCACTTCTTTACGCTAGACTCATCGGCGATATTCCCTTGTTCGACGTGCTCATCATATTCCGCCAACGTCATCGATCGCTTCAACTACTGTACAGGCGTCATGTCAAGGATGCCAGATTCCATTGGCATCCTCTTCGATTCCTATTACGTTACGGCGTCAAACCTTGCGGCATTTACCCCAGATTTTCCCGTCCGTTCCCCCTGGCTTTCGTTTCAAAAGCGTCCCACCCATGCTGTGACCGTTGCGCGTAAACCCAAGCGATTTACCCGCAGTCACTAAGAGATATATGCGACGAACTATCTGCACATAACTCAGCGCATGCAGTCGAAGTCATGACTATTCGAAGTTTTTCGCACCTGCAGGTCAACGCGGGAAAGGTATTGGCATCGAAGGCCAAGAATTGTTCGACATAGCTTCTATAAAAGAACTTGGATGACAATAGAGGCATTGATTTGGGATCATTCGTTCTCTCCGAACATCATAAGCATCATCATGCCGTCCCAAGAAGCCAACAGTGCTGCCTCCATGAATGCCGCTCCTCTCACTCTGCTCCTGACGTTGTTGTTCATGATTGTCCTCGCGATATGCACGCCTGCACCAGTACCTTCACCGGTGGAAGATTCTAAAACGATGAATGGAGGCAGTGTAAGTTTATCCTCTGCTTCCTTCCATCCTTCAAACGGGTGTTCTGAGAAAATGCCCTCCCAAAAAAGAAAGATATCTGTCCCTACTGCCCCTGAATCCACTCCTCCCTCGCCTCACCAATCTCCCAGTTCTCACCGAACTAACACCCACTTTTAGTATATCGACCCTCCCGACGCTCTCCACCAATCCTTCGCTATCCAACACCCCTCCAAACTCAATCGGGTGGAGGCTCGTTGGAGAGCGGCAGTGGGAGTGCGATCGTCCGGGGTTATGTTGTGAGAGGATGTGGGTGGGTGGTTGTGACTAGCGAGGGGGTTTGGTTTGCTGGGCGGAGGGTTGGAGTAAGGTTGCACGGTTGATGATGCTGTGAGTTTACCGAAGTCACACTGGGGATGGATTCGAAGGAGGATAAGGAGTATGTGTGAGCGTTGTCGTCGGACGCAGGATATTTGTGTATCTGCATTACTTCCCGCACGGCGCGACAAAAAGGAACTTTCTATTCATTGCCATGGGTTTAGGGCGTCAGTCGAATAACATGATGTGGCATTTTCACATACATCACTTTTGCTTCCAATCTCCACCCGCCCTCCATGTTCACAGACACCGACCTGCTAGCTATTACAACGACAACCTTCGAAGCCGTCACATGTACTCACCTTCCACCCCCCTTTCACAACCCGTCTCTGTACCCTCCTGTTCATTTCTGATAGTACACCGCCTTCTCCCAACCCTCATTAACGTGAACCTGAAGACAGTAAGCTCTTCAACATCTCTCGTCCCTGCCCTGTCACCTTGGTGGAGTAGCCGAACCGGCACAATCTGCACTGCTTTCACCCCGCTATGGATATACAGATCATGTCATCGGTCTTGACATGTGTGATGCCTGCTTTCACGTCTGGAGTGATTTGTCCGAGTTCGGTTTTATTGAGATTTCGGCCTTGACAAGCTGTCCTCGGCAAGAGATGAAATGAAATCAGAGACCACGGAAGGGAGATGTGGATAGGAAGTGTGGCAGTCGGTTATGTTCTGACTATCAGTGCCTTCTTGTCCTTCGTTCAGAGTTTGCAGACTTTCTTTCAAGTGTCCTTGTAGTCGTTGATGCTCTTTGTCAGCTCAGACTCAATTGGTTACTGTTAGAAAGGAAAGAAAGGGAAACAGCATGGATGGGAATCTGTGTTGACTCTAGTGAACTAGCGTGTGTTGGGGTCGTGTGATGGTGGTGTTGGGGTTTTAGTTGGTTTTGTGAGAAGACTGCATGTAGCGATGAGAGATGATGGTAGATGACAGTGAAGACTCCTCCTGTTGGCCATCCACGTCTGCAAGATGGCGATAATTCATCTCGGCCCTACGTCCTCGTCCTCATGCCTATCTCACACCTCAAAAGGCTTTCTCAAGAACCTCTTCCTAATCTCCGGCGCCTTCCGTCTCAATCCATACTCATATCTCCTCATCATCGTCCGCGCTCCAACACAAGTCCTCGGAACATACAAGAACATCATCCAACCCAGTTCGACCAAGCGAAACTATCATCCGACCTACACCCTCCTCCTCATCCCCACCTCACAACCCAAAGGCTTTCTCAAAAACCCCTCCCTGGTCTCCAAGCTTTTCTGCCTAAGTTCAAACTCATACCTCCTCATGATCGTACTAACAATCAGCGCCAATTCCATCTCCGCCACGTTCCGACCCACGCAAGCTCTCGGTCCGTACGAGAACGGTATAAACGCGTTTTTCTGCTTTTCCGTCAGATTCGCCTCGTCCCAGCGTTCCGGACGGAAGGAGGATGCGTCGGCGCCCCAGATTTCTTGGGAGTGGTGCAGGGTGTAGGAGGGGACGGAGAGGACGGTGTTTTGCGGGAAGTGGTGATCGTGGATGGTGATGCCGGGGCCGGGGGGAACGAGGCGAGGGAGCCCGAGGGACGAGGTGGAGTGGATGCGGAGGGTTTCGGTGATTACGTTGTGGAGACTGGTAGGACGTTAGTCTTTTGTTCTTGCCGAAATGGGAGTGGAGGTGGGGGTGGGGTGAAAAGAGAGGAGGATTTACTAGGGCAGGTCCTTGACGGTGGCGAAATCTGGGATCGTGTCACCGTCTGGAATGGCTTCGTCGAGCTCCTTTTGCAACTTCTCCATAACGCCGGGGGCTTTTAGACACCAGAAGAGCAGCGCGCAGGACGTGTTGGACGTCGTGTCGCTGCCGGCTATGAGCTGTGTCAGGGCCTCGGCGGTCAGTTCTTCCCGGCCGAGCTTGTTGCCGTTTTCGTCTCTTCCCTCCATGAGTCTGGCGAGCAGGTCTACTCGTTCGTTTTTCTCGGCCACGCCGGGCTGCAATCGTTCGTTGACTCTTGCTACGGCTATCCCGGCAAGGTTCTGGACTGCTTCGGCACCGTCGCGGAAGAAGCGGTCAGGGAGGTATTTTGCGTATGGTTTCAGCGCCGGTAGGCAGCCTAGTGTCCCTGAAACTTCTCCCCGGCGGTTGAGGACTTCGATGGCTGGGGCATAAGTCGGTGGTGAGTTCGGCGTCAACCTGACCTCGGCAATGTCCTTGCCCTTCTCCAACATCCCGAACGGCGCTCCAAATGCAAGATCTCCGATGATGTCAAAGGCTAGATAGTTGAACCAATGCAAGCTATCGATATGGGCGTAGCCGCCTTTGTCTTTTGGCGCGGTGGATGAGAGACGGTCCCATTGCTTGACAAGCATTTCGAGATTGTGGTGCATATACTGTTCAAAGTGGCCGATGGATTTGGCGCTGAATGTGTGGGAGATGGTCTTGCGTTTCCGAGTGTGCTCGGTACGGTCACGAGTGTTGAAGAGGCCGCGTTCGATAGATACGAAGGCGTCATAGTATTGACTGTTTCTCGTTGTCAGTTGTTGAATAGTAAGAAGGGGAGCGTGTCATCCTACCTCTTCAGAAAGCCGTTACCATGCCCGTAGATGATAGGGATTGCGTCCGGGTCCGCAATGGAGACATGGTCCGGTTGGATGCGCACAAGCGGGCCATATTTCTTGTGAGCATTATCAACGGCCAGGTATCGTCTCCCTCGCCGGCACTGATACAGAAGCCATAGATTCGTAAACGCTGCTGGGAAGGGTGCTGGTATATCACGGATAGACCAATTGCGGAGATATGGAAGGAGATAGTACACTACGGGCAGTAGCAAGAGCGTATATGGCGTAAAGAGAAAGGTAAGGAACATATTGATTTGAGCAATCACACGAGCAAAGCAAGCAAAAGACTCAAGTGAATGCAGAAAGAAAGCAGCAAAACAATGGAGGAGAGATATGAGTAATTTTCTCTACGAACTAGGGTAAGGTACATCAGGTGCGGGCATCCGCCGTTCTGGAACCCCGCGTTTCGGTTACGGTGCACCCTTGTTGCGGCATTGACACCGGGGGATTTGATGTAAGAATGGCACCTCGCTTTCTGATGTTGGAACGCAGGCCTGCCTTCGCGCAGATTTCAAACTTTGATGATGATATTGGTTGTGATGATGTCAGTAAAGATGAGGTCGAACTTGGTTCACTATCAGAGCACTCAATTTGCAACATATAATCCGACACATCATCCACAGACATCATTGACACGTGAGATTGACTTGAAATTCATTATGCTGCCTTCTTCCTTAATTTGTCTACTGTAAGATACCTTCTGATGGAAGAAATCTCAATGTCTATAAGTCATAGCAAGGGGAAATCTATGTGACAACGCTAACTGTCTCTATAAAACTCCGGCCAGCTTCAAAGAGCTCCTACGCACTAAATGCAAAGCAGAGAAAGCCAAAACAACGCAATTTCTGATGAAGCAATCACCGTAAGATAAGATCGCTCCAAACCAATCCATAGAAGGGGCCCTGACAGAGCTGACTGCCGCAGACTGGGTCAGCATCGTCGGTTGCGGGCCTTGGGTTGCCAAAAACCTTGGAGCAAATGGTAGTCCAGAATACTTCCTAAAGGACTATCAACATGATCCGATAAACAAGAGCCGGGCGAGATGCTTACAGCCGCATAATAAGATGACCGTCGGCGTTGTGGACGGCGAGAGTCTTATCCAAATTTCGGACATTGACGGGACTGTATCCGTAGGGTTGATCGATTATGGACTGGAAACAAACGCTGCAGGGAGGTTAACATTGAGCGGAGAATTGAGACGGAAGCTCCGCACAGTGCTCCGTCATTGTCTTGTACCGTCTCAAGAAACCGACGCCCATATTTACGCTCTTCTTCTTGCTTGATAGCACTCCAATGGCCTCGCCACCAGGACTTGCCTCTTCGGCTTCCTCTGAGCCTTTCATATCAGTGTCTCTCAGTCTCACACCCACTACATATAGCTATAGCAACCCAGCATGCCTAACGCTCACACTTCAGATCACTTCTCACGCTTCCAGCCCCATCACCGTCTTCACCTGGGGACCAATTCTTCATCCATCTCTGGCCCTTAATCAAAGGGGGTTTAAAAAATTGACCTGGCAACCGGTGACGCCGTCCCTCAGCACTCCATTCAAATCAGTAGTACTACAATAAGACGCCAGGTGGGCGATCCGGAAGATGAGTACTTCGTCACGCTCCTTCGCGAGGATCCCATCACTATAAGCACCCCGTTTGGACCCCCAGATCACCCGCCAAAGCCTAAAGGTGATGCGACGCGGAGCCATAGATTCGCTCTGGGCGTCGATGGGCTAGAGGTCGGGCACAGGTACCGATTAGAGGTGAGTCACGGTCCGAAAACATACTGGTGGCAATATGGGACCAGGGAGCAACTCCTGGCGTCACCGGAGAGCAGGGGCGGGCAATTGGGGCCGTGTTGTCGGAGCCGCCGGCTCGGTTCGAGGCTCAATCTATCCCGGCCGTCGAGTTTGAAGTCGAGGCCTGAACTTGGTAGTCGTCCACTGTCGTCTTCCTATCCGGAGCCACGACTTGTTTGGGGCCAGAGTTCGCCAAGGTTGAGTTCTGCACTCATCGCGTTTTCAATGCCCAGAGAAAGCGGACCTGATGAATGCATAACTCTTGTATTGAGATCATAGTAGTGTGTCCCATCACATCTTCGAAAGTCAATTTTCACCCAATGGTCACTACGGCAATCGGAGCCAAGGGTACCGATCCACCGTGTATAAAGAAATTACTATAAGAATGTTGGATAATACCAAATGATATCCTCGATCTTGAGATTGGCTTGACTCGAGATCTTTCATAACTTCTAAATATCTATCCAATAGTCCAGAAGTATGAGGTTACAACCAGGCAACCGCCATTCATGAAATTCATATCCCAGGCCCATCGCCCGGGCATTGACGCTCTTGATGTCAACCCAGAAATATACAAAACATTGCCCTTAAGCCAAATCTGCAACCCTCTTTTCATCAAAAGCCATAGTATCCTTGGTAACGCTGTTCGTGCTGGAGCCACCACTCTCGGCGCTGTCCTCTCCGGCGTCGATGACGTTGCCTTCTCTCCCAAGCATATAATGTTCGATGTTGACCTTGGGGCCCTTGAACCACTTGCGGGCACTCACAACCCACCAGATCAATGCACCAGTCATTGGAGCACCGTACACAAGACATGTCCAGTTCATGAGTGACGGCCTGTGCCAAACATTAGCATCTTGGTTTCAATTCGATATTTTGGAAAGGACGAGAAAACATACTCGAGATTGTTCCCGGTAACACTAGGCAAGCAGAGGATTGGCACCATCAGAGCCACGAAACAACAAGCCAGAGCACCAATTGGTATGCTGGCTTTGCCCAGGTTCCACGGTCCTGGTCTGAACCTGTTTCCGACGAAGAATACTCTGATGAAAATAGGAATTGTGAAAGCGACGAAAGCCGCGAGGGCCGCAATGGAGAAAATGGCACCGATCGCAACAGGACCTCCGAATATGAGAAGGGTCATACAGATGCCGATGGTCGTGTTGAACCAGACAGCATTGACGGGAGTCTGCGTATGTCGATTAACTCTCTTCCAAATTGAACTGCCTGGAAAGCAGCCATCCCGGGAATAGGCGTAGGTAACACGGGAAGCTGCCACCATGCATCCCTGGCCCATGGAGTACCCGCACATGATGGTAAGGGCAAGGATCGCCGTCGCAGTCTTCTGCGGCATGACCTGTAGGAGATAAGCTGCCCATGGCTGGCCAATAGGCGAAGTGATGACCGATGGGATGTCAATAACGGAGTATGCGACCACCAACTGAAGGAACCAGCCGAAGAGACCACCCGTGGCCGATGTCAGGACAATAGCTCGTGGAGATGCTATATTGGCATTGGAGCACTCCTCGCTCAGATGGTAGGGCGCGTCGAAGCCACTCATGGTCCAGATTACAGCCACAAAACTCATAAGGATTGCCACGCCAGCCGGGAAGTTCGTCCCGTCGTAGATGTTGCCCCAAACCTCACTTGATGGTGTGAACCTTGGGTAACCTTGCTCAACTCTGTTCGTTCCTGCTGGAATCATAATGATGACGATGAAGAGAGCAATGATGTTGAACGTTGAACCAACCGAGTTGAATTGAGCGATCCTTTTTGTTGGCATACTACTGATGCACGCATGACTGAGCATGATTAGGGTTGTCAAGAGGAACACATGCCAGGGCTGTGGCGTGTAACTCGGGTCATTGATCGAAGCAGCGGCCAAAACCATTGCAGCGAGGGCGTAATCAACTGAAGGAGCACCGGTGACTTGACCAAGCCAATTGGACCATCCTGTAATCCAAGACGCGAGGGGACCATATCCTGAAGGCGCAAGGACAGCAGATGCATAGTAGAGGCCCCCACTGGTGGGCATGGAGGAACAAAGCTCTGCCATGCTCAAGGCAACGCACTGAATGAAGACCATAGCGATGAGCCATCCCCAAACCATACCTGGTGTTCCCGCATATCCCATGCCCTAGAATCCCGTCAGTAGTTGACATCAAGGATGCTAAACAGCCATCTTCAGAGAGACACATAGTAGAGAGTAGCGGCAAAGCTCGGTAGTAAACCCAACACTGCGAAACTGACACAGAATGTCGTCCACAGACTGAACTCTCGCTTGAACTCTGGCTTGTACCCTAGCGCTGCGAGAACTTCCTCATCGGCGGTCATCTCGCGATCGAAAACTGGAACCTCTCCAGCCGTCATCACCGAAGTCACGGGCTCCTCTCCTACCGATTTGTGATGCCCTGCAGCACCGAGCGCTCTGATTTCGCCCATCTTCGGACGACAGATCCCAGGCGATTGATATAAGAGTTATGGTTATTTCGAGTCGTACAGCAGAGTGGAGACGACGCCAATACCAGATTATGTGAGGTGAAAAATGTGCAGCGACCTCCATACATACATTATGCAACTGTAGACCAGCAGGGCTCCGGATCTGCCAGTGTAACGTAAAAAGGCATCTGCCTTGAAGACTCGGCTGGTCATTGCCCGGTCCGTGGCAACCAGAGGGTCCAGGCCGGCATACTGGTGTAACTATCTCTGCGAACCGTGTGCGACCAGCATTGTGATTGCTTATCTCTCGCTCACCTTCCCCGTCTTCGAATAGTACGCGATAGTGGGATTGCTGAAGACAGACCGGCGAAATTACAGGCGAGGCAGTGGCGTTGATTCAGCGAATCACTAACCCTGTCCTGTATTTAATCGGGACCCGCGGGAGCCACGCGTTTGGGTGTGGGCGCTTGCTGATATCGATAAGGGCTTGGAGAGATCGAAGAGCTTCGCTGTGTAATCGGGGTGGCCTTTGACGTCAACTCTTCCCCGAAGAGCGTACTTTTGCCACATGAACTTCAGCTTGACCTGAAGATCAAAATGGCTTCTAATCGTCATATTCCCGTCAAATCCAGTCAGCGAGATTGAATCAGAGTTCATCTACAAAAGTTAACTCCGCAATTGACGTTAATGCCCGCTGGTGATCAAGTAGCTGATTGTGGGGTAAAACGATTGCGTAACAGCAACTCCTCGACCGATGTAGCGCAAGCGCGCTAGCCGCGTGCCGCGTTACGGGAATTGATCTTAGAAGGAATGACATTTGTGTTGAACTCCTTTTAGAGGGCTCGCTGTTGCTTCGGCGTATGGTATCCCACCATTGAGTAACGCTTCCGCTGTTTTGCTATACAAGAAGCCTGCTTTGCAGAGGTCGGACCTGAGCTCGAGGTTCAAATATGGCTTGATTATCTTGGTGATGGCCAAGACACAA
>JAABUP010009167.1_pt1 | contig 12289 bp, 14 predicted proteins | sample 5559201 | NCBI WGS metagenome assembly JAABUP01 (sample SAMN10711887, study PRJNA513373) | rock metagenome | isolation source: Antarctica rocks | place: Antarctica | reverse complement strand
TCGACGGTAATCAATGCGTGCCTGACGAGGAATGACATTGGAAGGGTGGGTCGCATTCACCTGGATCGGCGGCTTGGTCATACCAGTCTCTCCAGGTATCAATGGTGGAAGTTGACTTCCAGTGAAGATGATACCGTAATTTTCCTGGTCTGGCTGTTCAGAGCAACCTTTAAGGTCAAGTGTGGTTACGGACCTACGAGAGAATTTAGTCAGCACTAGGGTGGGAAAGAAGAAAGTCCTACAAGCAGTAACTCGATCGAACGCCCTCATGCACAACCAGAAATCGACGGATTGTGGTAGGTCCACTGTACGGGCCCATCCACATATTGGACAATGGTCTTAGATCCCTCTCATCATCGAGATCGTCATCGTCGTCGTCAGCAACGGCATGCACTGGGGAAATTTGCCCATCTGCGTCCCAGAGCATCATGAAGACTTGTCCGACGCGAAAGAAATTCCTTGCGTCTTGACCGCGGGAGGAGAAAACTTTAATACGGAGTCAGTCCCTGTTCATCAACTCCATTTTAAAAGGACGATCTCAGGATAACTTGCTAGGATCGTGATGCTTCTTCCCTCCACTCCGGTCGTTGATGTGCTCGAATACGACGAGATTACTATTCCAATCTGGTTCCGGGATGGAGTTTTCATCTTCCAATGCGGTCAAAGTACCCAACTGTCCCTCAGGCACTGGTTTGAAAACAACGCTATGATGATCATCAGCGACGTGACCTCTTGCTGATGGAAAAGAACGACCCACTAGCATGCAGTCGTCAGCAAAATATTAATGCTCAACAACCTCAAATGCAACACTTCCCTCAACCCTTTCACATCACTCCCCTTATGCAAAGCCCACCCCATCTTCCTCCAGCTATCCTTGACCGCGGACCCCGAACCGCTAAAACTAGCAGCCCCCAAACTCTTCCTGTACTTCTCCGTTTTCTCCAAAAACACTTCCATCGGCTTCATCGTCCCATCAACCTGATGCCTCAGCGCATTGATGGTAGATTGATTCAATTGATTCGCACTTCTCATATCCTCAACTTGTATCAAGGTTCTATGCACACAGCTCAAGTCCTGGATTAATTGCTGATATTCCATGCTGGAGCCACTGCTTTCGGAGAGTGCGACCACGAGCTTGTAGGCGAGCGTGGCGGCGGCGATGAAGTCGCCTGCTGAGAAGCCGAAAGACATGGTTGTGAATACGATTACTTTGTCAATGCATGAGGCACATGTTCATTACACAGGTTCGAGTTTTACTAAAGCAAAGAGTATTCTACCGTCGATTTCACGCTCCTTGGTAAACAACTGATGATGCAGGCGATGCAGATGGGACTGTTCTCATCATTGCAGATAAAGGTATGCGTGCCTCCTCTTGAGGTAGCAACTAGGCTGCGAGGCTGATTTCGAATTGAACTGAAGATGCTGAAAATAGCGCTGGTGGGGTTGACTTGGCAGCTGAGATGCCTTGCTAACACCTTTTGCTCAAAAAAGGCATTTGAATCGTGAGCCATTCCTTTTGCGACAATTGTCTGAGAATTCCTCAAATGTCATAGGTGTGGCCTCTGATACAACCCTTCCTCAGACCCCACCCAAGAGGCCCACCCGCCATGTGAGAGAGTCCGACAACACCATTCATTTAGGATTTGTATGTATGATGCCTAATCTACTACTTCCTTCCTCGCAAGTCTTTCTGCACAGGATACACATCTTGGGTCTTCCTAAAGTCCCATAGTCGTCTCTATCCGTCAGTCAGGTAAAGGTCATTCACTTCATATCTACCACCCCCTTACCAATCACTTTTTCATGATTAAGGCAAGGTATTCGACCGCAATACAACACTCTGAGCAACTCTGCAGCGCATGATACATCTAATATCAGCTTCAAAGCTCTCCATATCCTCGAGTCAGGGGATTTTTTCATGTCCAACCAAGCTACATATCCCACATCTCAACAATCCACAGACGTCGACGAGGAGAAAACCCATCGCCACATCCTCTTTCTTATCCCATCCCGTACCGAAGCTTAGCTCGAGAACTCATCAGCACGAACTGATATGAAACATCGGCCATTAGGCCTACAAATCCAAGATAGCATTTCCTCCGCAGCGCCCAACGCTTTGTCTTTCAAGCTGGTTTCCAGACCATCCAACCCTGTATCACAGACAACTACCATCTCATCACCCGTCTCAGCTATCAATCAGCAAATAAAAGTCCACTCGTCAGCATTAGTGCGGGCTATTCGCCCTCGAAGTCGTCCGATAATTGAGATTCACCCAGAGTCGAAAATGATCGAGATCCGTTAACCCGTAGCGATAATGTCTGGCTGGGACTTTTGTTAGTATGGGGTATGTAGGTAGAAGGGTTTGGGGGGAACGTGTATGGGGAAGACTTGCGTATGATTGTAGGTGCGAACTATTAACGACGATGAAAGGTTGCGATATAGCCATCATCCTCCCAGCTGTTATCAGAGGCAAATCAATTTATTGAGGAATGAATAGTACTCCAATTCATGATTGATGCGACCCAGGTGATTATGATGTACGAAACAAGACACGATACCGGCAATTTAAAGGTGGATGCTCAAGGCTATTTGAATTCTCTATGTATTCTACTCACGGAATCATCAATACACCCTCCAAATCCAGCCATCCATAAAAACCCCACTCAATTCTCTTCGATGGGGGCATCTCACTCTCCCCTCGTGCAGTTGACGAAGGAAACCCGACGGCTGATGTGCATGGTAAACTTCCAAATCCACATTCCCCGTATGATCCAATCAATAGATCCACTAATTTGACAAAGAAACGGGTATGGGAACCAAGACGGAAGTCAATCTGGGTGAAGATCGCCTTATATAGGAGAAGTGTGAGTCTGTGGTCTACCATCTTCCTTGCTTTTAGTTATGAAAGCAGCCCTCTGACTCCGGTTTTACAATAGCTGTAGCTGTGTGTTTTGAGGCGGAAAAAGGCCGTGATGGATTGGGTGTTGGAAGTTGAAGGTATTGGAACGCTCTTGAGCGTTTTTTTGGGGTGAAGTGAGAAGAGTGTTTGGAGACCGGGGGGGGGTGAGCGAGGGGCTTTGCGAGGGATTGATCGTCCTTTCAGCCGTCGATAGATTCGGTCGCGTTGCTGACTTTTCACCAGACCCGTCATCAATCCGAATTCCTCCAGTCTATCACGGCTCCAATGTCCCGATCTTCAAGCTGTATCAGATGTCGAGACTCAAGCCTTGTTTGATCCCATATATAGTAGCCCCAACTACCAAAATCATTGTATGCATCGATCATTACCCCAGGAGGGGGATCTAGAAAAGTTGCGCGGTAAAAGTTCATATCATGGACAAATTGCTGCCTTACCCACTCAAGCGTCAAAGACCGAAGTCGCGTCGCTGACGGTTAGAAGGTTGTTCCTCCGGTGTCGACTTCCACCAATCCAGCACCGCAACTACTTCCTGATCCCTGTCATCGATCAGATGCCAAGATTGGAGCCGCTCTCGATCCCACATACAATACCCCCAAATAACGAATTCCTTGTGAGCGCCTCTAGGTCCCCACCGCCATGGGTTCCTGGGATTACCCTTGGGATTCAATGACTTATTATGAGCATGAAGAAATTTGAATCCCGCGCTCGGCTTATTTGCCAGCGGGTCAGGCCATTGTGCCAAAGCCTTCCCCGTGTTCCATCCTCGAGGCCTATTCTCGGGATGCTCGAGACTGGAGCGAAACGTACTGCACGCTTCTTTGAAGTTGCAGCCGTGGTTGTGTTCTTCGTCGCCGATGTTGTCGTGTTCGCATTCTCGCAGGTGTCCGACGTAGTCGTCTGGTAGTTGGCGTCGGTCGCAGTGAGGGCAGCGGCAGCACCAGAAGGTGCGGGCTTGGTGGCAGAGGTGGTACCAGGCGCATTCCAATTCTTCCAGCTCCCAGACTGTCATCTGCGTGAAAAAGACTCTTTGGGTTTCGATGTATTTCTGTTTGAGCATGAACGAGGATCCCCATGGTCCACATTCTTTAGCAAGCTTGACTTCAATTGGGACATCCGGACAACTCTGCGTATCCACTTCCGAAGTAGAATAAGGGATATAGAATGCTTCGAAATAGAGCCGCAGACGCCAAAGTGCCCTGCGGATCCGATGTAACTCTGTTGACGACGGGCAAGATTCGTTCAGGCTCGTGGCGAAGTTCTGATGCCGCTGGTCTTGCTGCCATCGATCCTTAGCCATGCTACGGCGTATTCTGGCAGGAACGATGGGCATTTGAGTCTCAATGAAAGACCTCTCGGCCTTTGACACATCATTGCAGACCTCGACTGCAACCTCCAGCACAGTAATCCCATCTGAAGACGGCATGGAGCTGAGGTCGAGTTCAACAGTGACAGATTGATCTTGTAGACATCGGTGAACATAATGCTGGAAAGCTTCATCGGCATCGTGATATCTTCGGTGCTGGCGAATCGAAAGAATCGCGCACAGCATTTTCTGTAGCTGTATCTCCAATGTCGAGCAGCGTAAGGCGTCTAGCAGTATCGCGTGGGGGCGATTTTCGAAGAGCGCATTGGCTTGAGGGTACGCTTCAAGAAGAGCATAGAGGGCGACAGGTCCGTCGCAGCATCCCATGAGGGTCTCGAGGATCTCGTTGGGAAGATTATCCAGTCTACTCCTCAAAGGTTGTGACATACTGATGGACGCAGGCATTCTTTCCATGAATTGGATGAACTCGATCGATCTGGGCGTTGGCCCAAAGCTCCCAATACCAGAGAAATCTCAGAGACAAGAGCAAGGATCGGATTTGACGAGTGAGTCCCTAAAAGCTGACACTCGAGGGGCAGAAACTGAAAAGTACTGTCACGTTTCTGGTTGAAAACCACCAAGCCAGCAAACAACTACAGCAATGCCTTATATTAGGAGTTCCTGCCGGAGAGGATTGTTGGGAAACACGCTAGTCAGGACAAATGCTAAATTAATTGAGTTTTTCTTATCTTAAGATGACTCAATATTGACTTCTGGTACGGAAAGGCTTCCTAATCACCTCATTTTATCTAGATTGCAGTAAGCACATCAAGACTTCAAATTTCCTAGATATTTAGCGTACCCGAAGCAAGGCCACTTACCTGATTAGTCTACTCACCTCTTGGCAGATTCTGAGAGTAAGCTGACTTATTAAACGGACAAATCAGAGCTTCAAGATACCTTCGGGTACGCTAAATTTTAGAGGTGGCCTTCCGCTCACAAGGAAAGGGATACCATCCGGACACAAGGAAAGGGATAGATGATTCTCTAAATCTTTGTCAATTGAAGCCATTCACGGTTTTCATCGAGATACACTCAATCGAAAAGTGAGATTCTTATTTTGGAAGGGGCTTTGGAATAGGTTCAATGGACGGTCAATAGGAACATCATGAGGTTGACTGTTGTTGGTCTATGGAAACAGGAGAAGCAACTATATACTCCGCAATTACGCTAGTAGCCCTCTAGGGCTAGGTGCAATCTCCTCTATCATCCATCAGGTTGATGAGAAGCATCGTGGTTTCCAACGAAGACATGGTGGATTCTAAATCCATGAGCAAGAAATCGCTCTGGATTTTACGACAGGTAATTCCTTGCAGGAGGATTCGCTGTGACACAATTTACAATGAAAATCGAAGCTCCTCCCACTCGAATTGAAATAGGTCTATCAATGGAAAGCATCTGTTGGGTGTCTGGCTTGGCTTCCGAATCTGGTATACTCTCTCAACGGGTTGAGAATTGCCCAGGCCCATAATATTGAAACGGGACAGCCAGAAACACACTCGTTAGACAGATGTCGGCGATCTGAAACATCCCAAGTATGTCGAGGGATTTCGTCACGATCGGATTATGTACACTGTCTTCGGACGAAGCATTCCATGCAGACATGGATTGTCGGACGAAGATGTTCGTCCGATTATTGTCTCGTTGATTAGTCAATAGTGCAATCTCAAAGATTTATAATCTGCTTCACCGGAAGGATCATTGACCGTCTTCCGGATGGGAGAAAGAAGGTATAAAATCAGTGTCATGGTCTATTTGGCGAAGATGTATCCAATGTCCATTCAATTGTCATTTCTTGGTCTGTCCCACTCTTCTTTCCAAATTGATAAGAAACCAAGTTTGTCATTCCTCAAACCATGCCTATCCGCCTGGGAATCATCGGTCTCTCAGCAGACCCATCTGCGTGGGCTTCAATGGCCCATGTAGGACCTCTCAAGTCGCCAGCTCTGTCAGAGAAATACAAAATCACCGCGATAGCGACCTCGAATCCGGAATCTGCGAAGGCTTCTGCCAAGTTCCATGGTGTACCTGAAAATAAAGCCTATCACAGCGCCGAAGCCATTGCCAATGATCCAGACGTCGACATGGTCGTTGTGTCTGTTAAGGTACCACTACACAAACAGATGGCCCTTCCAGCTCTGAAGGCCAAGAAGCCGGTCTATGTGGAGTGGCCCTTGGGGGTCTCACTCGCTGAGGCTGAGGAGCTCGCTGCTGTGGCCAAGAAGCAAGGGGTAAAGACGGTCATGGGCCTGCAAAATCGGCAGGCTCCAGTCATGTTGAAGGTGAGATACTGAATCTATTGGGCGCTGCTCCGTCTTCCCTTCCGGTGTGCTCATGGCAATGGGATAGGCCAAAGAGATTATCGACTCCGGCGTTTTAGGCCGTATCGTCAACACCACACTTGTCGCCTCCAGCAGTATGGGGCAAAGCTTTCCGTCAAAGTACGGCTACATGAATGACTCGAAACAAGGTATACACATTGTCCTTACCTTGCTCGACTGAACCTCCCTCACCGTGCGACAGGTGTAAATATGGTCTCCGTTGCCGCCGCACATATCCTGGACCCACTGTGCTACATTCTCTCGGATTTCAAGTCGTTGAACGCGACTACCGCCATTACTTTCCCCACCATGCAGTTCGTGGGAGCAGATGGAAAGAAAGATCCCCCGATAGAGCGCAAGTTTGCCGACTGGATCTCCGTTCAGGGTGCTCTTGAAGGCGGTATCATGGCCAATTCTGTGATCAGCTTCACTACTGATGCTACGCCCGACCGTCTCGAATGGATCATCTCCGGAGAGAAGGGTTCGTTGAAGTTTGATGGGCCGTCCGTTCTGATCGGATACGGCCAACCAACCTTGTATCAGTTCACACCTGGCCAAGGTGCCAAGTGGGAGGAAGTCAAGGTCGACAGCGCGATGTTTGGAGGAATTGGCGAAGTGTACGCAGCATATGCGGATGGCAAGGAGGGATTCGTTGATTTTGAGGGAGCTGTCCAGAGGCACAAGATGGTTGAGGCCATCTACAGGAGTGCCGAGAAAGGTACGAGGGAGAGTTACTAGACAGTAATGAACGTTCGATTAGGTAGAGGCTGTAGGAATAGTATGAAGAAGTCAGCCCAAATGGGCCTATAGATGATGCACAACGATCCATGAAGCTTATGTGATGGATCACGTGCTCGCTTAGACTCTCCGCAATTGCCGAGCGCCTTCCCGCGTTCTCTGATTCGCGCGGTTATGCAACATGGCAGCTCGAGGGATCCGAATCTGGAGATTCGCGACCGCCGGTCGAGTGAGTGTGGGGATGCGGAGTATGCAGCTGCAGCACACCCTTAGCCTGCGCCTCCAAATGTTTTGGTCGCAATGGGAGCCAGATTGCTCAATCAGAAACACGCAACCTGGTGAACAGAACACATGGGATGACAGCCAGTCATCTATGGTACATCTAGCTTCATCCCAAGACCAAGCCACCCTCCGCAAATCCCTACTGATTCATCTCTAGCCAACCAACGGACATGCTGCTCGCGTGGGAATGGAAGGATTATCGAAGCCACCAAGAACGACCGGCGTCAATGCGATCGACATGACGCATCTCTAGCCTGCAGTCCGCCTCCAACCACAACCTTCTGGGCTGGTCAAGTTCAGCACGTCTGCCCATTCCTACTGCTCCACACCTCGCAATCCGGATCATCCACGCTGTTCTACCATAGCGACTCGACCGCGATGGTTGTGCGATCAGAACCGGCGGCTTCACTGTGTTTCTTGCCATGGAAAAGAGCGAAACGATACCATCCTCTGGCGACAGGAATCTCGGTCCCCTCATCCTCGGTCTCAATTGGGCAATCTTCAGCCCCTCGACAATCCTCGTGTGTCTGCGACTGATAACGAGAATATGGATCACCCACAATTTTGGCTGGGACGACGCAACGATACTGTTGGCGCAGGTGAGCGAGGACTATCCCAAGTCACAGAAGCCCGATTGACGGAGAAGCAGGTCATCAACGCAGTGGGCATGGGCTTCGTGATGCTGGAAGTCTCCTACGGCCTCGGCCGCCACGTCCAATACCTCCCCCCTGACCACTTCGAAGGCTTCCTCAAATACAACTACCTCGACTGGATCCAAGTATTTATCACCCTCGCCATCTCCAAAATCTCCATCTGCCTCTTCCTCCTGCGCATCTCCAAATTCGCCCGCTACCGCAACTTCCTCTTCACCCTCATCGCCCTCATAATCCTCACCCACACCCCCCTCACCCTCCTCTACCTCCTCCAATGCATCCCCCTCAACAAAAACTGGGACCCCAAAGTCCCAGGCTACTGCTTCCCCAAACCCGCCGTCGAAAAGATAATAATCGCACAAGGCGTCTTCTCCATCCTGACCGACTTCACCGGAGCCGCCTTCCCAGTAATCCTCCTCTGGAACGCCAAACTCAGCCTGCGCACAAAAATCGCCCTAAACATGCTCATGGGCCTGGGCGTCATCACCGGCACAGTCTGCATAGTCCGAACCTCCTACTCCTGGGAAATTCTCTCCAACGACGTAACCTGGGTCGGCATCGGCAACGCCCTAACAAGAATGTACCTTCCCCCTTCCCTCCCCCTTCCCATCCCCCAGCTAACATCCCCCCCAAGCCTCGAAGTAAACTTCGGCATAATCGGCGCCTGCGCCCCCATCCTCCGCCCCCTCTACCTGCACCTCCTCTCCCGCCTCCCCAACCACCACGCCCACCTCCCCAGCACAAACCCCGCCCCCGCCTCCCGCCTCCAATGGTACCAACCCCCCTCCCCAACCCCCTGGTACGCACGAATCTTCCACGCCCCCTCCCCAACCGACAAACTCGACGGCAGCCCCGAAGCCCCCAACGTCTCCAACCACCCCACACCCGTCCCCCCAACCACAAAACCTCGGCAGAGCTGGCCCAAGCGCCAAGTCGAAAAGCTGGACAAGCGCCGCCACGAGAAACCGGAGAACGTGACGTGGGCGAAAAACGACGCGGAGGCGGACTTCAGCGATAGTTTTGAGCTGCCGTTGCAGGGGGCGAGGAAGAGTGAGAACAATGATGGTAATGATGAGGATTTGGATCCGGACGCGTTTGGGACGTATCGGTACCACAGGGGTTGGGTATGATGTGCCATGTGTGATACGTGTGATGTAATGTATATATGTCAAACCCATCTGTATATTTCCAACCCTTTCATCAAGACAACGGACGTTGAGTGTGAGATTCTCGCCATTCCCGGGCCACGTTCCCCCAAACCTTCATCTTTACAAAAGGGGATCAAGCCCAACCTCCCTGCCTTGTTAGCGGATCGAAGCCCCCGATCGATTGAAACGACGGTCGGGGATATCAACCCTTCCCATTTCCCCGCCCGATTGAAAAGACTGCTGCTGCAACCCCCTTGGGGCGGATTCAAACCCTTCATCTAGCGATATTCGTAGTCATTACTCCTTGAACATCTTATATGTTAATAGCGTGGTTCATGAAAGGAAGTAAACAGAAGGGGGCTCTTCCCGTCTGTATACTAACACTCAAGGGTAGTTCACGTAGTAGAGCATTGAATTGAGGGATATGATACCGGGAGATGGGATATCGCAAAATGGCACGAGCATGATCAGCGGGTGAGGACCCAACAAAAGGATTATGGCGCGGGAAAATCACCTCACAAGCACGAGAAGTAAAGGTCCGTCAGCCAAATGATGCTCAATTCTCTCTCTCTGTTCTCCTGCTCTGCTAAGCTAATGCTGGTATCTCGGCCGTTATAAAAACACACGCAACTCTCCCCCTACCCCCATCTCCTCCCCCTACTTCATCCCCCACCCCCGATGCTTCCCCCGGCTCGGGTCCTCAAAGTACGTCGAGCGACCATCCAACGTCATGGTCTGCTGGTAGCGTGGGTCTCGTGCCACACGCAGAGGCGCCGCCTCGAATCCCCCACCGAAGAAGCTCTTGTTCCCGTCACGGGACTTGTCGACGGCCCACTCCCCAGGCCGAGCCCAGTGGGCGAAGAGGTCGCCCACTTGGGCCCCACTGGCGTATCCCGCCAGGTTGGCGAGGGTGCTGACCATGAGGTCTTTGGCGTCGGTTGCGGAGGGATTCTTCATGAGATCCCTCTTTGGTGAGGTGGTGGAGGTTGAGGAGCGCTTGCCGGAGGAGCCTGATGCGCTGGCACGTTCGTGCCCAATTGGCTTTGGCAATGGCTTTTCTGAGCGGGCGTCTACCTCCATGGCGACAGCGACCAGCTCGTGGTGTCGGGGCTCCGTGTGGAACCATCTTACTCCCTCGTGAAGCTTTGCTTCATTTGTCTTTGGCAGGTCTTGGGTGATGGCTCGCTGGAGAAAGAAGTTGCCTTCGGCGCGGCCAGCGTCGTTGGCGGGGTGGAAGTCCTTCGGATTGCCGAAGAAGTCTACATTGTAGGGAGTCGTGAAGTCGGTGAACCCACCATGTGGGATTGGGTGCAATGTTGCTGTATATAGAATCTCCTCTTGAGGAGGGAAAAAGCGGGACTGCTTCTTGAATGGTCCCTTGCTGTCTTCGGTGAAATTGAGAATCTTGTCGTACGGATTATTTACGGTAGCGGTAGCGGTGTCTTCCTGGGCGTGCCTAGAGGGATCGGGCAGCCGAGTGGTGGGACGGGATGGGCCATCGTAGCCATGCTGATGCTCGCTGCTGTAGATGCCAGAGGAGAAGTCGTTCGGGTCTCGTGTCAGAGGTGCTTGATGAGTGTGCGGTGCGGATTGCTGGCTCTGTGCGCTGGGTTGCTTCGAGGATGAGGCCGGAGCCTTTACCGTGGATGTTGTATCTGCCGACGAAGGCGTCTTTGCCGAGGCGTGAGCGAGGGGATCGTGGAGGACAGTCCTGGCAGCGCGAGATGGTTCACCCTGAGCAGTCGATGTTTCGACTACCTTCTCGAGGTTCTTGAGGAGCATTTCGACCTTGCTGTTGCTAGTTGCGACGCCGCGGTATGGAGCAGGCTCTCGCTTTTGAGGTAGTGCCATGGCAGGTCCCTTACCGTCATGAGGGGCGTTCGTGTGTGCAGTGAGGTCTTGGGAGGGCTGCTTGGATGGACCGCCGCTCTCTTCTAGCGTAGCCGATGTCTGGTGAGTAGGCTGCTTTGGGGTGTCAACGCTCTGCTGCATCGTATATGCTTCTGGGTGGCGAGTGAGGAAGTCGTCGAGGAAGGCTTGCTGGTCCTGAGGATCAGAGTCGCGAACCATTTGCCTCTCAATGTCATCGGGTAGCGATTGGAGTGCTGCAGCCATTAGACGAGGATCGTAAGTCGGCTTCTCCTTCACTGGCGGTGGCGGCGGCATACGCATGGCTGCAATGGGATTGGACATTGGCGGTTGAGCAAAGGCCTGTTGCTGGTTGGTCATGTTCTGTCCACCATGCTGAAAGCTCTGTGCGAATGCGAGTGCGGTACGTCCATGATCCGATTGATCGTACTCTGGAAGCTGGTCGAAGGCTTGGTGTTGAGCGTAGGGCGATCGCTGAGTGAATGGAGATCGTTGGATGTGTGGACTCTGCTCAGCGTACGAAGCCTGCAAAGGTAACAGTGACGACCGACGGGCATCCGATGTCTGATAAGCGTATGAAGACTGCCGGTAGAGAGGAGGCTGCTGAGAGTGCGATGAATGCTGCATATATGCTGGCTGATGAGGGTAGGGTGACTGTTGTCCATACGGAGAATGATGGAAGTATCCTGGAGGCACAATCTGCTGACCGTATTCTGACTGCCGCTGGTCGAAATGCGGGCTGTATGCCGCGTTCATGTTGCCATAATTGTGGCGAGTCGAGGAGGTGGAGTGGGACTGCTCACTGAACGGGTCATCCATTACTGCCTGCTGTGTTGAACGCTGGGACTCGATGCCGCCTTGACGAGATGGTGTGTCTCCACGCATGGTGCGTCTCGAGTGTTCGGGTGTCAAGCGTGATTGAAAGGCAGGCTGGTTGGGATTGAGAGAAGAACCTGCAATGCTACTCATCTGGCCGGTAGGAGGATACTCGCGGA
>JAABUP010009166.1_pt1 | contig 12289 bp, 20 predicted proteins | sample 5559201 | NCBI WGS metagenome assembly JAABUP01 (sample SAMN10711887, study PRJNA513373) | rock metagenome | isolation source: Antarctica rocks | place: Antarctica | reverse complement strand
AGATACACTTGCAGATGAGAATCTATAAGGTGTAGCTGGGTAGTAGGGATGAGTGGAGACGATTGGCTGTGGCAATTGCTGCGGGTCATGGTCTGCATGTGCTCTAGTATTATCTATTCTCTCGCAATTGTTTACCGGTAAGAGTCAGGCTGGCGAGGATTACTACAGTCTGATGGAACCAGTCGGCATGAATGATTTGTTCTGCTGGGCTAAGGTAATGGTATGTAATTGTAGAATAAACCGAAAACGGCAGTAGCACAACCAGCGCTCAGGCATTGCGTGGTATAAAGGTCCAAGACATATGATATGATTTGACAGAGATAGATGATAGCCACCCAGATACCCATATACCCATCTTACTTTTATATAGAAGCGAAAGATCCATTCAGCTCATTTAGACATTAACCCTATACAACATATCGTCCAAAACGTCTCAACAATGCCGCACCATTCGCCGTGCAACAAAAGAAAAAGGATGATGTGGGTATCTCATACTGGTGTTCTACAACTAATTCAAAACAGTCACTCGGTTTGCCATTCCTTAAGAGGCTCCTTTGCCTCCGTAAAGCGTCCCATTCCCAAAGCCCACGGTCAACGCACTCAAATCCACAGTGATATTCCCTCCCACACTCGTTTGAGACGCATCGAAGGTCTTGCCTCCGCTGAGTGTCGTTGAGAGCATTCCCAGCGCTTTCGTAGCCGTGTTCAAATTCGACGTCTCTTGGAAAATGAACAGTACGGCTGTCCGGCCAAAGTCAAGCACCTGTTGCGTAATGGGCCTATTGTTGCCCGAGGATACCGGCGCCGTTGTCGTGGCCGCGGGCGCTGCGGCGCCGGGTGTAGAGTCGACAGAGGGCGCGGCGAAGATGATGCCGTTGGATGATTGGGCGGCGCCGCGCGCGTGGAGGGGCCGGGTGGAGTGGGTGCGGGTCTTTGTTGGGAGAAGGAGGATGTCTTCTAGAGAGAGCGGTGTTGCGTCTTCGGCGAGGTGGTTGTGTGTGGGCAGCTGAAAGGGAAGGGAGCGCCGCTGGGCTTTGCCGTTTATTGTGACGAGGGCGTTTTCGGAGGAGCAGGAGAGATTGGTGGCGCTAAAAAGAGAGAGGACGGTATAGGAGGTTATGGGGATGCTGAAATTTGTTTGGGCGGCGGTAAGGATGCGCGGGATGTCGCTACCTAGGGTTGCGTTATGGTAGGAGGAGTCTGTATTAGTGACCGGTATATCGGTGGTTGTGCAACCATCGTCGGTGGGGGTATTGCAGATGGATCCTGTGAAGCCATTGGCGCAGATGCAGCGGCATTGCTTGTTGATAACAACGCTTGTTCCACCGTGTCCGCAAGCATTGCTGGACTGGCAGTCGGAAAGGCTTGGCCCGTTGTTCTTGTGTTGTTTTGGCAGAACGATCAGGGTGATAGGTATTATGACCGCCGCCGCAATTAGCAGGAGCACTATAATGAGACGGAGAATGAACGCCCATATTGGCAAGCCACAGCATCGCCGCGGTCTAGGTCTGTTCGAGGACTGGGAGCCGTATCTGACAGTCTGGCCCCTGGAAAGTGCGGATTTGCCATGCGGTGACGGTGAAGGCCAACCATTTGCTCCTCTGTGGTGGGTAGGCGTTGAGGGCGAAGGCGATGGGAACGCTGCAAGGATATCCGAGATTGAGCCAGACGAGCCCTTGGCAGCCTTCTCTTTCTCCTTCTCCTCCTCTTTTCGATTCAGTAGATCGAGCATCCCGATTCGACTTGCTGTCTTGCCTCGATCCAGATTTGAAGCCAGCTTCGTTGCTCGCCTGATGAGCTCCGGTAGACTTGTTGCACTACCTCTGGGCTCTTTTGACCCTTCCAAGTTCAAGCGTGGAGGAGGCTTGTAACCCTTTTCGTTTGCAGGCTCGGGGGAAGCCGTACCACTTGAAGCCAATGCACCTCCCTTCTCAAGATGACCAAGTATCTCGCCTACCCTTGGATCGATTGGTGAATTGTTCGTGTCTGGTATTCCAAAGTACTGGTTGGATGGGGGCATTGGAGGAGGCATACTACTGCGCGGAGAATCCAGGAAGGTCGCGTCACTCTCATATCCCGAATATGGATTGTGTAGTCGCCCTTGGTTTCTGAAATTGTGTCGTCCAATTGGATCTGTGCCCGCGCCCCCAGGACCACCAGGTCGCCAACGCTCATCTTGTCTGGCCTGCCAATTCAACTCTCGCGTTCTGCGGTCTCCTATGTCGGACTCGTCTCCGCTTTCCAGCGTGTCAAGAGACGTTATCCGTGGCCGTCCTTGGCTTCCTTTCGTGACAAGACCAGACGCATCGTCATGGTCGCCCGCGCTTGAAGCGCGACCACTGTTGGCCCCGGGCGACAAGTCTTCCTCCTCTTCCTCAATTCCAGGACCCATGTAGTATTCAGGAGGCCCATCTCCCCAACTCTCCGGGATGACATGACTTGATGCGTACGAGCTATGCGCATCTGACATTTCTTCCGGGATGGGTGGAACAAACGAAGTTTGCGAATAGTACGATGATCCTCCTTTCCGCGCTGAGGGTGGAGGCCCAAGGTTTCGGCGGGGCGGTGGTTGATAGGTAGGTATGGGAGGAACAGGGATCGATGGTGTAGAGGGAAACTCCGGTATGCTGCCAGTGGTGGAGTCCGATGCAGTCGTCAGTGGTCTGCTCGAGCTACTGGACTCCGTATAACTGTCCTCCCAGTAATTCCGTGGCGGCTGATCCGGGTTCGATGGTCTCCGGAATTGAAGAGGCGGAGGCTTGTTCTCCTGCATATCAGGTACGAAGTTCGGTCTGGGTGGTCTCTGTGGTGGAGTATTCCTTGGCTGATTTAGACCGTGTCTGCTTCCTTCAGGTGGGTACTGCGGATGTTGTGCGCGGTCAGTTGGACTTGAGCCCTGTTGAGGGGATCTCTCTTGCGGTGGAGATTGTCCTGGGCTCCTTATCGAAAGTGGAGTCGGGTAGGCTGGCATCTGATGTTCGGGCGGCAGCCCAGCAGCTGCTCTCTCCCTCGCACGTTTGACCGAGCCCGCGGGACTCTTCTCCCCATTCATTGCTCTTCCATTCCCCGTGGCCGCTTCTATAGCCTCCCGTATGTCGGACTCCATGTCTGGCCGCTTGGTCTGAGAAGGAACCACGACACTCTCATATCATTACTAGGTTGATTGCGCGCTGGCAGCGGCTGGCGATACCGTTCCCGAGGTTTCTTTCGCGCGGGCAGTATCTTGTAGCTCGCGCACAAATTCCTTAGGCAATTGGTTTCTCAGCGAGGCCGACCTGCGGCTTGAGGCTGTACCAGGCGCAGATGATGCTGTAAAGACCGTAGAGACCCAAGAAGGCGTCGAACAAGTGACGAGGGAACAAAGACCGCGAAAGGCAGCAGAGTGGGGCCGGAAGCTATTGAGATCGGGTGGGCAGCTGATGGCAGCGTAATGGAGTTGAGGTGCTGAATGCGTGGATAGGGGGTGTAGAAGAGTCTGTCGGAAAATATGTTGATGCTCTGTCAGATGCTCGAAGGTTTACGAAGTCCACGCAGAAGGATTTGCGATGCGGCGTTTTGTGGAGGCTCAGACCGGACGCGGACTCTCGAGACTGTTGCGGTAGGCAAGACAAAGGGGAATCATTAGTGTCAGGCGTGCATATGGATTCGCTTTGTTTATGCAGATGGAAGCCCGCAATCGTCCAAAAATAATAATGGGGGAATATGTAGGTACAAAGAAAAAGACACGACGACAAGCAGCAAGAAACGGGCAAAGTACTCGCAGAGTAACTTCTCGGTGATGTAGTAGGATGGAGGTAGGATGGAGTTGAGAGAGACTCTGGGAGTTTTGGAGGGCGGCTCCGTTCTGATTTGTCTAGGCGAGTTTCGGCCCACAAGCGGCAAGACTGACAGCCTACTCCAGTCTACAAGCTGATTGGTGTGGCACAAACATGCCACCCATGAGTTGGTGCATGGAAGCCTTTCTTGGTTGCATGGGACCTGGCAATGTGGGTACGGAGTATGATGGCAGAGATTGATTGATGGAAATGGAAATGGAAATTTGAGGCACGGAAATCATCATGCTAGAACTAGAACTACCTTAGTCGTGCTCACCACATTTATTAAACCAACAACGTGGCAAACACGCGCGCATGATGATGCTCTGTCAGATTATTGTTGGTGGCTCTTTGCACCAAAGAGAGCACACTCCTTTTCCCTCTCAGTCTTGCACATGCAGCGGAGTTGACGCGCAGTGTTGATCCTTCCAAACGCACTTCAAAACGGCTTCCTTGGCGCCGTTAGAGATTTGAGGCAAAGAAGAAACAGACTTGTTTCAGATGCATGCATGTCTTGGCGGGGCAGTATGGAGCGAAATCTTTTCCGTTTGCTTCCAGAAAGGATCGACAAAGTCTGGGCACACCTTACCTCATGGATCTCCCCACTCTAGAACCACCCACGCCACCCTGACCAGCCCCGGAAATAAGGCTGTAAAAGGAGGCTTCCACCCATAGCTTGTCTCCGGACCTCGCTCGTTCCATGCGCACACCATGCATGCTGCCATTACTCTGTATCATGTACTTTAGTCAATCTTGACTCTTTGCCCTGAAAGGGGATTTTGGGCTAAAACTCATCATGGTGTTTCTGTCTATGGAGATGCACAGCCTGGAATTTGGCTTTGCGAGGGGCGTAGAACTTGCATTCATGGCACAGTCTGAGTCAGCTTTCACACCACAAGAACATCATCGCTCACCACTCCTTCGCATGCTTTCTTTGGCAAGTGTTGCGTAAGCTTCACCCTGGACTGGAACACGTTAGGTGGCACCGCACACATCATTGTCGACCTCCCGAGGGTTACCGTACCATGGAGCCATGATATCTGGCCAAGAGAGAATTGCTACGGAACATTTTACAGCGCTTGAGAGTGACCGCTCTCGATTGCTGTTTCCAATTGAGGGTAAATCACCGTCACTACCTGCGCTATGGATCGTACTTGCCCTCTCCAGTCTGCTTGTGAGCAGGTAGTGCATGATCTCTTTACTCTCTGTGACAATTCATTTATACTGCTAAACCTCAAGCATCCCGTACATTGAACAGATCCTCATTCCAAGCATTGTTCTGCATACTCGATAGGTAGCATACCCATAACTTTGTGTCACTCTCCTCATTTCGACCTCTCCAATGGCAACAGAGAGCGGCTCCATACACGAACATATAACTCCTCCGCGGGCACGTTGCCCTTCTAATGCCACCATTGCAGCGAACCTTGGTACCTCATTTACATCTCCTCAGCAGACTACGCCGAATAGTGGTCGGAAAAGGAGGCATCTACCTAACCTGTCACGGTCTACAGCCAGTCCAAGCCATAGCACCCAAATAGCGAACATCTTCCGCGACGCTTCGGTCACGCTACATGGGCTCAGATCCCCGCCAATTCGGCCGCCTTCCAACAGCAAAAGACCACGAATGCCCCTTCCAATGGCACGCAGCACCAGATTTGGCCACGCCAGCAGCCTCGCTATCGCAGATGAGAATGAGATGGAGGGTTTTCTACCGATTGGCGTCGCAACACCGCAGCACAACATTATACGCACTCCGGAAGCGGTAACCAACCCAGCTTTTGAGCAATGGCGACTACCTCAATCTTCCTCTTCCAACTCAAAATCTGGCTCACATCCAACAAGCCCAATCCCCACTCTGGGTACGTGCCCTTTGAAAAACGGCAAAATTGATTCATGGTTGAGTGGCGTGCTTGCCTCATCGTTGGAAGTTGACCCCGAAACGATGGAAGAGGAGGGTATGGATCCCATTGGCATGTACGATTTGAGCAACAAAGAAAACACCAGCCCCGCTAAACCATCGCCCTCGTCAGTCCGCCCACCAGTATATCACGTCAACTCTTCGATTCGCTACCCCAACATGAACCTTAAACCTCCGACTCGGCCCCTCGAATTTCAACATTTTCTCACCCCTCGCGGTCATCTAAGTCTGCCACCGAGAAAGAAGAAGCCCAAAATCGTTGATGATTCTTCAGGTATCTCAACTAAACCCGGTCTACCTGGGCAGGATTTCACTATTCACGAGGACGAATTATCTGGTGCATTAGCCGAGCTAAGCCCCCAGGTTGAGCGTTATCGGAAGGGTAGGGGCCCCAAACGGGAACGGCGTCAGAGCTATCTCGATGAAGATGTGCTGGATATGAAGAACAAGGTACCCTTGGGGGAGTCTGCGCAGAGTGCACGATTGACCAAATCGGAGCCATTCTTGGGGGAAGCTGCCCATGCTGCGTTCAATTTCCATGGCTAGAGAATACGAATATCAACCGTGAAAGCGGCTTCTTACCCAAAATTTAATGTAGTTGTTACCATGCACTAATGGCAAGTGCTTAACAGCAAGCACTCTCTCAATCTTGATCCCCTTGAGAATCAATGCAGAAAATGAGAAATTATCAGTCCGGTCTGCCATTCCTCAGACTCGATCGTTCTTTGTACGTATCATTTCCGAGTCTTCATGAGGATTGTGGCTACCAAGAGTCATGGCGTGGGTGCTTCCCAATTTACCCGGTGGGGAAGGAGCTAAGACTGAGCAAGAGTCACGTTCTCAAATTCGTATCAATCGATGAAGTTTTTCGGTATACTACCGTTATCATCACCTTTCACAGCTTTATGTTACATCTTTCGTCTATTCAATTTATTCACTCGATTTTTCCTGCAATCTTCCCATGCTTGAACAGAATGTCGGTACGCCAAACCATAATTCCAACCGAAACGCCCGCCTTCAACGCCCACATCAAGGCCTTCGACCGCCTACTCAACTTCGATGACTCGCTCGTAGCCAAAACGAGCTACAGCCACATCCCCTTGAGAAACACCAATTCCATACCCGTGCCCCCAGCCTACAAGCTTCTCCGAAATTGCTGTCCAGTCGAACTTCCCTATATCCCCTACGATGAGCGAAATTGTGCCGTCTGCTTCGAACCCTTCAACACAATTGCCGCTAATGCCGCAAACCAAAATCTACCGCTGGCAAAATCCCTCCCCTGCGGTCATCTGATGTGCCAGAATTGTATGGCCCAATGATTTGATCCCGTCTGGGCAAGAGACAATAATAGATGCCCGCCCTGCCGCGCTATCATGTTTCGAAGTACACACCAATCAATACAGCAGAGAGGCAGCAAGCGAGCTGCAATTTGTTTGACTGGGTCTACGATGAACTCGGCGGTCGGTTATTGAAGGAATAGTCGATCCGATCAGTGTGCCCTGGCTTGTGAACGGGAATACCAGGGATGTGGCCCATATGGAGTCATGCTTTCGTGATCAGGGTAGGATGAGAGATGTGCAGGATGGAAGAGACAGGTGGGTTCGGTGTCGAGTTGCGTGCTGCTGGAAGATCAGTTTGTTAAAGAAAATGCGGGTTTGGATCTAATGGTAAGGCACTTTTTGAAGTCTTAACAAATGTTTCCGAAGTGGGGTCTTGGGTTCTTACTCACGATTCCTCCCAAGATTTGTCTGTTACCCACGACTGTCGCGTGATCAAGTAATTATGACCCTGAAATGTGGCAGGTGGACAGGAAGAGGTGGGGGGTGCTCATGTCTTCGTGTCTGGAGTTGGCGGTATGGGCTAAAGCCGAGGATGGGCTGATGAATGGAGGGACTGCATCAGCTCCATCTTAGGGGGCTGAATGAAGGAGGGCGATCGCACCTTAGGGGTGACTGATGGCTTCCTTGCGGGAGAGCAGAGAAGGGAGGGGCAGTTTCTGAAGGAGGATTTGTGCGATATTACGATGCGAGGCTCGAGTCTTTGGTCAGCTGGATATATCTACAGATTTTCAACAATCTATGCCTACTGTACAATCTAGCAAAAGTGGAGACTTTAGCTCACTCTTCTTTCATATACCAACGCCGCCATCCATGAATTAATATGATCAAATCACAACAGGCCAACTGAGTCATACTAAGCTCCACCAGCACCCTTCATGAACAATTTCTCCCGCCTCATAAGGAGCGAGAGCACGATGACCAGCGCACCAGCGGTCATGCCCAGTATCCACACCTTACTCATAGCATCCACGATCGCCTTTAGCACATCAGCCTGTTGCGTCTTACTCAAGCTCTTGATAAATGTTGAGCCTGCTCCTGCGATAGCCGCCTGGATCTCCACGACAGGAACAGTAGGAAGGATCTTAGCAATGGAGTTACTTGCTCCGTTCAGGAAGACAGTATTAGCAATTGCCAACGCAATAGTTCCACCCCCAACCTGCGCACAAGTGATGAACCCAATCGCCACTGGGATATGCTCCTTGCCGACTTTCGCCTGAGCCACCGAGAACGAAGCCTGCACGAAAGCCCCAGCACCGATGCCAGCGAGGACGCTGTAGCCATAGACGGACGGTGTAGAGGTGGAGACGCCGATAGTGAAAAGGAGCGCTTCGCCAATCAGGGTGCAGATTCCGCCGAAGAGGAACCAGGGAGAATAGTATCCTGTGTTGCTCATGATGCCGCCGTTAGCGATGCAGGTGAATACCATGACGCAGACGAAGGGGAGGAGGTGGACGCCGGCTCCGAGGGCCGAGGCATTCTTGACGAATTGGAAGAAGAGGGGGATGAAATAGATCGGGATGAATGTCGCGGTACTTGCACAAGCTGTGGCGGCGAAGAGTAGTAGCATCGTCCTGGATTTGAGGAATTCGATGGGGAAGATACGGCGATCTTTGGTCGTAGCGACAGTGAAGGTTTGTTGGAAGCCGAACAGGATGAATAAGACACCTGAGGTGACAAATAAGCCTATGATGCGGCCGCTGTTCCAGGCGTAGACGACGCCTCCGAAGTTGATGGCCATGACGCCAGAGACGAAAGCGCCGCAGATTAGGATGGCGCCAATGTAGTCGATTTCGGCGAAGCGCTTTCTTTGGGTGACGCTTGGACGAGGATCATAGCGAGGGAGATAGAAGAAGAAGGCGGGCGCTAAGATGGCTCCCACGCAGAGATTGATGTAGAATGCCCACCTCCATCTGAGAGTATACATATAGAGACTTACAAATGGATGACAGTGAGAAAAATCGGAATGTTGTGACACTGATCTAGTGACAAACGAGGACGTCGATGCTGGCTGGTTGTTGTGACCGTCAAGACTTTTACTTCGGTTTGGGTGCGATAGCTCTTTGCATAGGTCTGATGATTTCAAATTCCGGACATTTATCTCGCACAGGGGGGCTTGCCCGAATGAGAAACCTCTCGTACGGTAGGTCTATATGCCTCTTGGTATACATTGGAGTTTCCATAGCCCGGCCTGCCTTAGGCAAGGTAGAGTACTTCTAATTGAGTGTCGATCACCTGTTGGAATCCTGAATGGGTGCAAGTTGTTCATTCAGAAGGCTCTATGCTGTGGGAGCTATCTAGCGATATGCTAAGGCGCGTAGGCCATATGCCAACATCTCCAATATTCTCTATCATCAAATCCCAGAAGAATCTTCCCTCCAAATTACAATGCCTTCTAATCAGACTCGCCGGGTAGCACAGGAAGCCAAAAACAATGTTTCAAAGCCAGCGTACAGACTTACGTCAGGGGGCTGTCTCACCAAGACATCCCGACCACTTACAAGAATATCCGAATTTGGCCTAAGCATACACATAGCTGGGCGGATGGAGTATTTTGCCAAGGCAAAATCATCCTTGAGTTGCGTTAATCGTGTTTCCGAACTTTCTGTACTCTTCAGCAGGAACTTCAACTATGACTAGCACTCAGAGGAGCGAGGTAATTTGGGCCATGCCACGCAGAAATCAGAAATCAGATGGACGATGCGTGTTGTGGTCCTTTCGGGAGCACGCCTCTTCGTCATTGCAGGTTGTCATGATTAGCTACTTGTTTGAGAGAACGGGATAAGAAACTCAGTGGAAGAACGCCATCTATTAAGTATTAAAGTCTATAAAGTCGGGATTATGATATGCTGCCAACTTGGTGTACATGAAGGCGGACCCGAATACCGTGCCTTTGAAGTTGAAGCCATGTAGCCAGTACAGAGAAGTGGATGCCGAAGATGAATTGCTCCCTGAGCGATGTAATTGCATGTAGAATGTAGGATGAGTGAAAAATGTGAGCCGCCGACAGCCTTCTCGAATATCCTTCCACACTGAAGCATGGGGAAGGTGTTGGACGCTGAGAATTTTGGTGTAGAATGTGATTTGTTAATTCTATGAGGTCCGAAAGAAGCGTAGAGAGACCTCGACTTTGGCGTAAGGGAAGGGTGTTGATGTCCCTCATCACGATCACTTCGTCTAGTCCAAGATCCTTCAATATGCTTCCGTGGGCAACAGTACGCTGGCACTGGTGATGACCGCACCGCTCGATGGCTTTGCAGAAGAGACTGGTACAGAGAATGGAGGTTTGGGTGTGTTTGTGGCTTGTGTAGGAAGACGAACCACGCTGCGAGTTGGACGGGCGCTGACGAATGCAGAAACACTTACTGAACGACGGGCTAGTGAGTGAACCGCTGACGCGGAGACATAGTGTCCGACGACGTGTGCGGAGACAGAGGCAATGGGTTGGCTTCCACGCTTGCGAAGGCCTTGGTGGCGTATGAGAGGAGGTAAGACTTCAGTAGCATCGATCCCCAGATCTGAGCACTGCGAAAGAGCGTGATGCAAGGCAGAGCCAAATTGCGTGGTCGGGCATTGGGAGTAGAGACATTGGAGGACAACCTAGAAGATTGTCAGTCACCAGCAGATGATGAGGTGCTAGGACTGATACACGCACGTTCTGGAATTGGGCATCCTTGCAAAGACACTCTCTCCCGTTGTCCTCGACACAGCAGCTGACGTACTTCGAGTTCTCCCAACACTTAGGCACGCATTCTTCAGTGGAGGTTAGCATATGTTTGTTTCTGTCTAGAGGTGTGTTGGCCAAGCTCACCTGGAGACTCTAAGTTAATAAAGCCAGTGCCAGTGTACAGGCCCGGAGAACCCAAGTCGTCCAAGCCAGTGACCTTGTGCAGCCAGCCAAGGCCCACAATTACTGCCTGCCACTTCATTGTGGCACGCAAAGACGCGTCGAAAGTAGTTGTTAGCGCCCTGCTGTTGTGACGCGAGCGAGGTGAGCGGTAACGACTGACGAGGGTTGAAGTGGAGGGCTTAGATTTGACGCAGTGTGGTGTGTTGCGAGGAAATTGACTTGACGATGGGAGGAGACTATCGAGGACGAGTGCAGACCCAGGTGAATGACTAAGGGTAGGATGCGGTGTAATGGAGTGGAGTAGTGTGGAGTGTTGTTGAGAAGGAAACGTGCTGGGTCGCTAGCGTGGTTGCATATTTTCGTGTGAATGCGTCGAAAGAGGAAGGCAGAACCGGCCTTTAGTAAACACCAAGTTTCAAGGGCGAAATGTCAAGGAAAATCATACTACTTTCTCTCCATACGGGTTCGTCTTCATATCATTAGTTCATTCTAAGGTGCAAGGCTGTGTTTCCTACACTCCTTGAGCATGGTGTGCAATTCTTATTTCGATGGCCTCTTCGAAGCAAGTTGCAATTGAACACACTTGATGAGTACATCATGCATTCAATGCCACCGATCAATACAGCATGAGCTGAATGTTCCCCTTTTCACTACCATACCGACTTTTCAGCTCAGGCTGGTTCAATAGCAGCATCAGAGGTTCTTGGGTCTCTCGCATGTCGAAGATTCCCCTCTTCTTCTGATCAATGTGCGTAGCATCAATCAGCACTCGCTCGAGCTCTGTGACCGATAAAGCGCCTACTCTGGTCAGCATCATCGTCCACAGCATAAGCATGCAACGTGATACGCAGGATGGCCAAAACATACCTGCTTCGAGAAGATCTACAATTCGAGAGGGAGTCCCGATACCTATTCCAATTCTACTTCAATTAGCACCAAACTGGTCAAGGAAGCAGTGTGCAAAATTGCATGGAACCCACCTCGTCTTCTTGACGTATATTATGGCGTCTTTCAACTTGATGTGCTTTGCAAAGAGCTTAGCCACCACAGCTTCCTTGGTTTGGAAGGTCCGCAAAGCCCTAGAATGCGTCAACTCGAACTTTTTAGTTGTTCAGGTGAGTCAACATACCTGGTAATGTCGGCAGCACGGAGACCTGCTGAAGTAATGACTAGGGTGTGGGGACTTCCATTTTGTTTAGAGGCTGAGGACAGAGATTTATTCCCACTAGGTCTTGAGCTGTAGTGGTCGAGGAAGTCCGGCATATCTTGCAGCATCCTCGGTCGTTTCCAGGTACTAGTATCTTGGAATGCGTTTCCTACATAGGAAATCAGTATTCAACTAGAGTCGTAGCTTGCCGGAGATGAA
>JAABUP010009165.1_pt1 | contig 12289 bp, 10 predicted proteins | sample 5559201 | NCBI WGS metagenome assembly JAABUP01 (sample SAMN10711887, study PRJNA513373) | rock metagenome | isolation source: Antarctica rocks | place: Antarctica | reverse complement strand
TATCCAGCTGAATGCGAGAAGCGCTGCGACGAAGGCGAAAGGAACATGTATATTGAGTGGTCCTATTCTATCAGCCAGATAGTTTGGAATGAGCCGGCCGAACAATGACCCTGCGTTGACGATAGCGAGGAGGTATGCGGCCAAGTTGCTGTCCATATGGCATTCCTGTAAGCCGTAAAGTTCGACGTAGAAGAACAGTACATAGATGCCCATAAATCCGAAGAATACTCCAAGACTGAAGTAGATGAATGGGGCATCACGAAAGGATGCAATGTCGAAGATTTTGCTCCTGTTAAGTGTAGGCTGCGTACGCTGCCGCACACCAACCACAGTAACAATCGAGGTTGCGATCATGATGAAGGCTATAGCGCGAGTAGCCCACCGGAATCCTACAGAGGGTTCAAGTTGAGCAAACACAACGGGATATACTACGGCTCCTGATACCATTTTAGCATGGTTCACCTAGCACAGATGGTGGTATACATGTGAAGACTTACCAATACTGCTTCCCATAGATGCTATACCCGTCGCAAAGGACTTTTTCGTGGAGAAGTATTGTGACACAATGACTATGCTTGGGAGAAAGAGGAGGCCATCTCCTGCCCCAACCAAGAGGCCTTGCGCAATGAAAACCTGCCAATAGCTCCGACAGAGGCTGGTCATCATCATGCCGAGTATCGTGAGAAACGTGCCGACATACACAATAGGGCGTAAGTAGCCCATATCGCACAGAGGACCAGCGACGATGCTGACAAGGAAGAGCAGGCTACCTTGCGCGGAGCCGATCCAAGAAATATTGGAACCGGGGGTGGAACTCAGCAGGCCTGTTTCATAGTACTTCTGGTAGACCCCATAGCTATTTACAATCCCCCATGTGTTGAAAAATATGAAGAACGCCTGTGTGAGATGTCTGACTCAGCATCTCCGTGTTCAGCCAAGGATTGGGAACAATCGACACATCAGATGTGCAAATCTTGGAGGTGAGAAGCAGTCCACTGCTCCTGAAACTTGTGTCGTGACTCTCCCAGTGGGACAGACTGAGGATATCAAGCCCATAGGAAGAACTCACCCCAGCAACCTGCGTCCAAGCGAGGAAGCCGCCATCGGGGCATTCGTTGGACACCTTCTCTGCACCTTCTTTCGCAGCTTCAGGAGTCACAGCATCACCCTCAAGCGCAGTACCTTTCTCTGGAAGGGGTTGGGGCGACATTCCCCAGTTACTGCGGTGTGAAATGGCTCCGATAAACACACGGTGTCGAGAGTAGCAATTATTGTGCTATACTCCGAGACAGATTGGGCTCCGGGTCGTGGGATTTCACCCTCCCAAGGAAAGATGAGGGACGGCCATGTCTACCAGGTAGGATACCCAGGCGATTCGCTAGTGGTGCAAATGCACCAAAATCTGTGGAGCCTGCAAGATGGCGTGGGGGCGTAACGTGAGCGAAGCAGTATTGAAAAGGTATTTTACGATACTATAATAGCGTACAGCGTAAAGTCATCGACTAGCATGGCTCCCGTTGTACCGCTGCGTGTCATGGCCCAGCGGACGCCAGTCGCTTTCACCTGGGTCGAAGGATGATAAATGATCGCCTTGCCTCGCACTACTTATGCACGTCTTTCGGGCTTGAGAACCCTCGGTGTGAATTGCAGCCCTTCTACCGTCGATCCTTGCAAATCGGGCCTTCAGGCTTCAGCTCTCCATCATAGGCATGAGAAATTCTGTCGAAGGAGTCCCATTGCACAAACAAGTTGATCCTCGGGGGTGGTAGCTTTCAACTGAACAAGGTACAGCTATATCCATACTCGGTGAAATCGATGACGACCTGCAATAGGATCGATTGCTCGACAGGATAAGCCGATGAACCTTTTCAAGACTCGTTCGTGCTGTCATACATGATGTCTCATCACGTCTGCATCCTCTGTGAACCCTGTTTCCAGCAGTAGCATCACATCAACTTGTTTTCCACGCTCAACGTAGCTGCGGCACAGCTAGTATCTGCTCAAAGGGATACCTGGAGCGCCAATGCAAGAATACATCTCTCATTTATTATGCGGTTGGTAATATAGTGAATGGCTCCGTCTCCTCACACCCTTCGCGGCACAAGCACTAGATTTGGGGCGTAGGACAATATTCCCACCCACATCCTATATGTCCTTATTTTCATCGAGCCCTGACTCCCTTAATTTAGTCTTAGAACACTATATCGATAGATTCTCCTCTTCACATAAACCGCCATTAAAAGCTATAGTCTTGCTATCTACAACGTCGTACCGCCATGTCGATCTCACTTTTCACATGGGTCAAGAGAAATATCTACCGCTACTTCTGGTCGCCATTCACTCCTTCGGCCCTTACAACCGATGCGACTCCGGTCTCTACAGACTCCTCAACAGATTTCGGTCGGCGTCTTATTCCGAGAATCATAGATGAACGTGCTGAAGAGCACCCTGAGAGTCGTGTCTACCTTATACCGCGTACCGCTAATCTTGAGGATGGGTTTGACAACATCACCTGGCTCCAGCTGGCTAATGCAATAAACCGTGTTTCCTGGTGGATTGAGGACAACCTTGGTAGGAGTGGCACTTTCGAAACCATAGCATACTTTGGGCCTACAGATATCGGGTATGCCATCATCGCAGTGGCGGCCCAGAAAACAGGATACAAGGTAGTTCCCAGTTACATAAAATTGCATTGTTCGACTTACATTACCTTAGGTATTCTTCTCGTCCCTCTGGAACAATCTTGAAACTCATCTTCACCTTCTCGAGTCATCCGACTGCAGATTCCTTATCACCTCAATCACCCATACAAAACTTGTCGATAGCATCACGACGAGGAGACCAATGAAGCACCTAAAAATGCCCGAAATGACAGATATTCTGAGTGGACCGTCAGTCATGGTCTATCCCTATACAAAAGGATTCCAGCAGGCACAAATGGAACCATTTGCTATCTTTCACACTTCGGGATCTACCGGATTTCCTAAACTCATCGCCATAACTCACGGAACCATGGCAGCTTGTGATGCATATCAGAGTGCACATGTCTTCGGCTACGCTCGAACTCAGGTGGAATTATTCAAGGGCAAACGAGTATTCGCGGGCATTCCTCCTTACCATGCAGCTGGGATGTTCCACTTGCTCGCAATGCCAACATTCTACGGTTCTATCCCTGTCATCGGACCATCTACCGCGCCAACAGCTGCTCTAGCCAGTGAAATCCTTGAACACGGCGACGTCAACATACTTATTCTCCGTCCTGACGTTCTGGGCGAAATTGCCGATGAACCTGGCTGGCTGGAACGCCTTGGAACTCTAGACTATGTTATGAACGCGTCCTGCGTCCTTCCCAAGCATATCGGAGACAAGATTGCCACAAAGACCTCCGTGACGACATACATGGGGGCGACTGAGACTTTGCTAGTACCATTAGAGCTGCTAGATCGGCAAGACTGGGAGTACATCACTCCAAGCGAGGTCATGGGGGCCGAGTTCCGTCACCATCACGGAGATTTGTACGAGCTGTTCATCGCCCGTCATCCCAACCTGAAGGCTTGCCAAGCCATTTTCTACACCTTTCCCCATCTCCAAGAATACTCAATGAAGGACTTGTACTCGAAACACCCTACGGAGCCTCGTCTATGGAGCTACAGAGGCAGGGTCGACGATGTCGTCCAACTCTCAAGTGGGTACAAAATCCTCCCAGCAGCTATGGAGAGTGCGGTCGCAAGCCATCCCGATGTGAAAACAGCAGTGGTACTCGGCCAAGCACGAAAGAAAGCAGCGCTTCTCATCGAGCCTCGAGATGAATCGTTATTGGCGGATCGGACCAGACTGCTCGACTCCGTCAGTCCGTCTTTGGAAGCTGTGAATCAAGCCTACCCCGAACACGCCAGAGTTTCCAAAAATCGCGTGATATTTGCCACGCCGGCGAAACCAATGGTGCGGACGGCGAAGGGGACAGTCCAGCGGGTGGCCATGTCGAAGGTGTATGAGGAGGAGCTGGATCAAGTTGGTGTTTGAACATCCTCAGGGCGTTAGCTTTTATAGGAGAGCGTGCTCTGTGGTACTAATCGCCACCATGGCTTTTCGTCACGCTACCACGCGCCGCTCTCTCGGCCTTAGTAGGCCAAGACCAAATTACAGCAGATTTCTTACTGCATGGCCTTCTCATGCCCACAACATCGAATGGTACATAATCTTGCTGAAGGATCGGTATCCTTGCTCATTAGCGTCAGGATTTCAAAAGAACGAGACCCCAAGACATGCACAGTCGATGGCTTTGCTCGTTTCCATCTGATGCCGTTCGATGTATGAATTGAGGCATAGATGCTTTCCGGCACAGTACTAGTAGCACGCACTGCTAGCAGGTACACCCTCAAGGACCTGTATGTCATGTTTTGACTTCCCAACGCATTCCAGCCGCGGCGTATAGAGACTTTCAAGCAGGTTTCGTGGCTCGACGAAATATCGTAGTGTCCCAAATAGTTGGGACCTATCAAATATGCCAAGGTGTGCACTGCGCCCTGAGTCCTCGCAGTAGAGGATGATACATATGGAAGAGGCTTAGATGCCATGCCCGTCGTCAAACGCAGCGCGCTCTCAGCTCGAAACATGGAAGTCTACATTGAAAAACCTGAGTGGCCCTACTCAGTCTATCGTTGTTAACGGCAAGGGTCTCGATCTGTCCAAGATCGTAGCTGTAGCAAGGTAGGACGCTTGACAGACCGTTTGCGAAGTGTCTCTGCCGATATTCACCACGATATGGATCAAACGTTTGCCTAGATGAATTTGCCCTGACTCGCCTGACCGCGAGCGCGAGATCCCTGGAAAGCGATCTTCGGGAAGGCAAAATTATTTACGATAATTCGGAGCTTCCGTAGTGGGTCAATGGACATGCTAATGATCCTATAGGTGTGAACACAGGATTTGGCGGCAGCGCCAACACGAGGACCCAGCAAGTCAAGGCTCTTCAAGAAAGTCTCGTCGCTATGCTTCAGTGCTCATATTGCGAATGGCCATGGCCTGCACTTGTCAAGCTCTATTGAGCTCTTGAGGAGAGGCCTACTTGTCGAGGACCCAATTTCAACTAACTGCATGCCTGTTGAAGCAATAGAAGTTGTAGTAGAGCAATAGTAGAAGCAGGAGAAGTAGTCGTAGTTGCAGTGCCATTAAACTGCCCGCTAGCCTAGTTGGGGCTAGCGCCAATTGCGGCACAAAACATAGATATTTGTATAATTTCAGGAGAATGGCTACAAGTCTTAGAAAACACACCTTTAGACAGTTATCAGATCTACACTTCAGCACACAAAACTCTGGGCTTCTTTGTTCGCGATTATTGTCATTGCTAGCGGTTCCGTCCTTATGGGATATCTGATTTTCGACCGCGACAATGCTTTCTACTCTTCGTCTTCGTCGGTTGGGCGGTCATATTGTTTTACAGCTTCAGCCCTATCTCTGAACAGATGTTCATGATATTCTACGGTTCCTCCCTTAGGCCTCTAATATATCTCATGACTCTTTTGCTCGCGATTCTTGTCATCGCTAGCGGCTGCGTCCTGATATATTGTACCAACCTCAAGAGAACCGATGGACCTGGAATATTCGATTCTCGACCGTGACAATGCTTTCTATTCTCCATCTTCATCGGTTGGGTGGCCAAAATGCAGTACTGCTTTAACGCTATGGCGTTTTTCAAAGCGGGTCGTCCTATTCAATCCAGGGAATCACTTTACATAGTTGCATTTATTGCAGTTGTCAGGATCATGACTCGGATAATTCATCCACAATTTTGGACGCCTAGTACGAAAGTATCTACGATACTTCACACAGAGACAGTTCTCACCGTCGAGAATAACGAGCTTGTTCTGCAAACATTCAGCTCGATGAAAAGTAACGACCGGTCAGAGTATGTCGAGGCAACTCAACTGGCTGTGCGACAGACGAGAACTACGAGGATGTAGTAAATCGAACATACGTCTACAGAGCATCGTATTTCATCATTGCCCTCAAGTCTCATCGAAAATACCTCTTTCCTTTGTTTATTTATACCATCGTTGGTGATCAGAAGCTTCAGTCTTAGATGCCAACGTCAATTGTCGCATTTGTTCTTTAATAATTTACTATTGTGGAGAAGTGCTACCTCGGAGTGAGACGGTCTAAATTAACAGATGCAATGATCAACTTCTGTTTCTCTCTCAAGATCTCGTTTTCTCCATCCTATCGCTTGTAGTGGTGCGAAAGAAATGACAGAGCAGGAAGGAACAAAGCCAGCACAACGTATGACTTTTTCGGACCCTTATACTCTCTGCAAGATATTTGAATCGGGTTGGGAAATTTCTCTTGATTATGACTCAACTCAACGATAACGCTAGATGAATGCGAACCATGGCTCGAGAATTGTATTGCCAAGCTAACAACCACAGTTCGATACAACTCAGGTAGCAACTAATAAAATTTCCTCCAGCAATTCAGTCAAGCTCTCATGAACATTGAACATTCTCCCGTAGTGAATCTTTGTACCTAAGCCTACCGTTCAAGATTGCTCGGTCTCAAACACTACTCTTGTTTGGTAGAAATGTCTGAATGCCCGAAAATTCCGCTGAGAACCTCCAGCAAGAGGCAGGCGGTTGATGATCTCAAGAAGGAGCGAAATTGTCTTTCTGATCAGCTTAGAAAAGACGAGAAAAGGATAAAGGCTCAAGCATCCTTTACTAGCGAGTAAGTTTCAATCTGCGTCAGCTTGAGTTCACTAAGTAATGACTCGTTCCGGTTTTAGCTACTGGTATGCAAGAGCTCAAATCTCTCACGGGCATCTAAGTGTCAACGAAATCAAGCGAAGAATATCCAAGCAGGACTTTTATGATCAGACGGGTACCGAGAATGAGGCGGACTGGATGCAATCCGAGCAGGGCATAACGTTGATTGAGGAAATGAAAGCGAGAATTTTGGAGGAGCGACTATGCGTCACTCAAGCGCAACGACTAAAGCTAGAGAAAGGCAACACTTTAAAAGTTGGAAGAAGGGCTTTCATGAAGCTCTTTACGACCAGCACCATCGGCCTCGGGATCAAGAACACAGGTGCCGGAGCTCGTTCAAGTGGAGACCAGACGAGTTTTCGTAGGGCACTTTTCGATATAGCCAATCAAGGCCCCGAGCCCGCAAGCGAGGCAGTCTGGTGTCCAATTGCGGGCAGTGAGTGGCACAAGGATACCATGACGGCGGCGCACCTCTTTGCGTGGAAGCATGGCCAAGAGATGATGACAAGCATATTCGGCGAAATGAACCCTCCCGAACTTTTCTCTCCGTACAATGGCCTTCTAATATCGACCACCGCCGAAAAGATGCTGGATGAAGGACGTATTGTCATTGTTCCTCGCCTCCCAGATCGACCGTCGAAGAGCGAAGTTGATAATTGGCAGCGTTGCAAGATCAAACAGTACCAAATACGTGTCCTTGAAACAACTGGCATCATGCAAACGGCAATCTTTGGCAGAGGCGATAAACGCAAGTGGTTCGAACTAGACAAGCAACCGGTCTCGTTTCGCAGCGATTTCCGCCCGAGAGCGAGATATTTGTATTTCCTATATTGTACTACGATGTTGCGACGGTCTTGGAGATCGGGGGAGCAGAAAATTGCTCTTGCAAATGAATTAGGAAAGCCGTACTGGGGCACAAGGGAGAACTTCATGAAGAAGGGAATGCTTTTAGCGTTCGTGGAAGAGATGGGGCACGAGTATGAGGATTTGCTCGAAGGGGCAAGGGAAGAGAGAAAGAAGGCGGTGCAACCCGACGACTTAGCCCTCTTCGCAGCCAATAAGCAGATCTTATTTTCAGTTGAAAAACATGAAGAATGCGAGAACAGCGGTAATGAAGGGGAAGATGATGAAGATTGGGAAGACTCTGAAGACGAGGATCAAGATGATGACTAGAAGAGTTGGAAATTGGTACAAGGTGATCTCCTTCAAAGGAAACGGGGATGTTTCTTGCTTGACTGGACAGGCAGAACATCAATTGTAGAGCGATAGTAGATACTTGCTTCATAGTCATTGCTCAATCATAGTTCTTACGAAGCCACACGCCCGCATAGTTCCCACCTCGGTGTCTCATATAGCACTCATAACAGTCATGGGCGGGACAAGAGGCTCGCCATATAATAATGTTCCCACATTGTCGGTATATCTTCGCAACAGCTCATGGTTGCATAATGTGTGTGACTTCTTCGGACATGTGCACATCATGACAAGTTCAATTCTACCGAGTTTCAGACTAATGAATGCGCAGTATCTCACTCGTGTTGAATATAGTAGTACTGCTACCCCTGTGGTTAGTAAGGTAATCTCCGCTCCAAGCCCTATAGGGCTGACGCTAGAGAGTTCAGAGTTTTCATCTTCTTTCTATCTTCGTAGCTTTCTAGAATAGTTCAATCATATACATATACATACATACTGAAGAATGCTCTTGTATTCGTCGTCATTCGAAGAAAATCTTTCGAAACCTATACTGTGGGATTTGTCTATGACTGCGAATTCATTTTCAACGACCTCAAGGTCAGAAAGCGTTAGTATTGGTTCAAGACGCCTAAATCAGGGACAGAGCGCTCACATGCATGATAGACATGCTCAAGATTGACTCTTTTACGGCTCCAAAGACACACACAGTGTTCTCAGCCCTAGGCCCCGATCCAAGAAACTTCATGAAGTCATCGTGTACGCCCTGATCAATGGCCGAAGAAGGCTTGACCACGTCAAGCAGATTGGTACTTGAACCTTTCCAAAAATCGAGAAGAGACATTATCTTTCCTGCAACGGCTGAGCCGGCTGAATTTCTGGTCGAAGATATTCCTCCGCCGCTTCGCGTATCAGAAGGTTCACTGGCAGTACGGCGCATATTTTGCGCAGTTTTACGGTCCCCTTCTATTCGTCTTCGCGGTGCTTAGTCTGTCGTTCAACGCCATGCAGGTCGCGCTGGCCGTGCAGCCGTCTGTTAAATTTGAACGCCCGTGGATGGCCTTTGCGCAGGTCTCGCGGAGTTTTTCGATGTTTACGCTCGTGTGTGTGTGGTTGTGATTGCGCTTGCGCTTGTCCTTTTCCTCATGTTTGCTTTCCTCTCGCTGCGAGAGGTTGTTTATGCTGTTAAAGATCTCCGTCGCCAAAAGACGTTCAAAACTCGGCGCGATGTGAAGCTAGGTTGACATATGTGGAATTCAAAATTCTCTTTCACTGGTCTGTTAAGCTGGCAAGAAGTCGATTTGCACAGTACCACAGGAATTGAATTTTGAGCAAGACGAGCTTTTCTGGATTTAATTTGAGCCTTTGATAGGCTGTTTTGTATGAGGTGGAAACCACTCGTTCAATATTGAGACTACATTGAAGTCTCTTCACACAAGTCTATTGACTGATATTCTGCAAATATCTTACAATTCAATCATGCAGTGACATAAAGTTTGATATAACAACGCCACCATTCTCTGTACTCGCTCCTAGCTCCATCGGTCTCTCAAACTTAATATTTCCGCTACAGCACAATTCGAGAGTCGAAGTGTAGGCTGGCCTACCTACGGCTTTCCTGGACAGCTATCTTGTTATTCGTTACCAACGACGTCGTTTTTGTTCAACGCTCCAAATGAGAAAGCTGATTCATCCTACGTAGGAGATTCTGGCCCATATTACCGTAGGTATATGGAGGTTTCGATGATAATTAGTGTTATAATTCTGCTCAGCTTTTTCATCTTGCGCGAGTATAGAGAAGAAACGGAGTAGGCAAGAAGAAACGCAGCCGAAATTTCCAGATGAGTTGGCAGGCCCACAAGTGATATCTAATCAGGAATTAATCTAATTGGCTATCTGGTTAGATGAACCGCGCAATATTGTGACACTGTCGTATTGAAGGAATCTTGAACCAGATTTCCCCCAAAATCTATTGTTAGCACTTAAAGCCAACAAACAACAGTCAGCAAAAGAACCAGCAACCAAGGCGACGAACAATTTCTCATCGACCCCCAGAAGCTCAGATCGTTACTTAGCGAGCGTCTGTGAAATGAGGCGGACCTTATTGACCATGATAGCATCAAGGCCTGCATCAGCTTGAATCTAAACACTCAAGCATTAGCCAACATATATCCACGACCACCATTGAAAAAGCCCGGAAGATGCACTGCTGTACCTTTGCATATTTGGGGTCATCGTTCAGATTGCCATACGAGCCGCAGACAAGCCCAGAGCGTTTTGCATACTGCACTAGCCGCGGGCACATGACGAATACGTCCGACAACATGACTATCCCGGCCAAGTTCCAGCTTTTCGCAAATCGGATTGCTTGCTGTAGGCTGCTGGCTCTAACGTCTCCCGTGGGAACAGAACCAGCCTTATTGATGAATAGGACCGGGTAGCCTTGCTGCTTGATTGATAGGAGAATGCATATCTCCGGGCTGAATGATGACAAGGTAATGCTTCTTTTTGCGCCCAGACGATAGATCTTGTCGAGCGTTGTGTCAATAAAGGCGTTAAGCTCCAGAGCGCAGGTTTCCATGTTTCTGTCTTCAGCTTCCCATAGCATGGGATATTCTTTGGTAGCACAGGTCAGGTTCCGCGCGCAACGCTCTTCAGAATTTGGGAACAAGTACTTAGCTCAACATTGAAAGCGATGTTTTCTGGTAAATTTAAGAGGAGCTCCTCCAAGGTCGAAGATGGTTCTTAAATGGAGTGACCCCTCAGGTTGCCTTTTATAGCATTCTGTAAGCCTTCTTCCGTGTATTTCATTCGCTCGACTAGGTCCTCGCTCCTGGAATCATCGTATGCATTTAGAGAGCGCGAGCGAGGCCTTCTCCGATGGCCTATTTGACCCTCCTGACACTTCGTCCTCTCCAGATACCTTATCTCAGCCATTCCCGACAGGTCACCTCTCGGTGATTGTGCTTTCCCGAGGTGCTTAAACTAAAAAGTCAAGTTATGGAGATCTTATTGATATTTAACGGTGATGTCTGAACTGACCTGATCAAGGCTCAAAGTATGTAGAGGTGTGTCTCCTCCTGTTTCCATCACAAGAAAGTCATGGAAAACGATAGGCACAAAATCCTTCGTTAATTGCACGTCTATCAAAACTTAGCATGGGCGGTAAATGTTTTTCTTTGATAAAATGTACCGAACTAAAATCTTATCAGCGTAATTGACTGGATGCGAAATTTGCCTTCTTACTTCAACACAAGACGCCCCTAGGGCAACAGCTGTCAAGAATGACTAAACTTATGTCACTTTAACATCCTACTCCTGATGAAGACAGCTTTAGATACCTGTACCGTATTCTCTCCAATCTGCAAATTTGTTCGTTCAATAGAATTTGCACCCGATCCTGTACAATGCTTAGTATTTTTGACATTAGACAGTTTACGTGGGAAATCACCCCGATGTCCGACTACTTGGATGGGACCTTCGTTTTTCCAGAATCCGCGTGTCGCTATCGGATTAACAGTTGGGTGTGGAAATGGCGTTGCTACTAAGACACTAAATGTCACAGAGCCAATAAGCTTCAGGGTTGCTTTCTCGAGGATAGGTACGGTGTAGTCTCTTTTCAAACTCTCGTGCTTCAACCTCAACGCTTCCTTGAGACTATGTAGCAGGGCAACACCACTTCCCACAAATGCATTGTCTCTGCCACTATAATTAGTAATGCGGAAGACATCGAAAACTATCTTGACATTGCCCAGGTCATTTGCTCTAAAAACCCATGGCGCATTGGTCATGTCTTCTAGCATGGGTAATTGAATGACTTGTTTTGATCCAGTGGCGCCAATTACGCCGATCTCAAGCGAATATCCAGTCTCGGGATGCGCAGCGTAAGGGTGGCCAGGCAAACAAGTACTTAATTCTACCGCCTTCAGACTCGTTCTTGTGTTTGAGGGACCAAGTGTGAACAAGATTTGACTCTCGGCCTTGTTGGTCTGAAATTGATGACTGGAGGCTCGGGGCGGCATCAGAGAGGATTTTTTGTCGTATTTACCTTGTGTTACGCCGTTTGATCCTGGGCCTAGAAACTCTACCACCGCCACAGATTTCACGTTGTTGAAAGGAAAATCCAACTCTGCAGGAGTGAATTTTGTTAGCCAACTCGCTATCCTCATATGGCCTCTGAACACCGCATGCTCTTTCACAGTCCAACCAGAGAAATCGTATACTCGTGGGTTTGCCCCAGCATCAAGAAGCAGCTTTATAACTGGCAAATGTCCCTCAACACAGGCAATGAACAATGGGGTCCAGCCACGCACGCTCTCACGCAGATCAAAATCAATGCT
>JAABUP010009164.1_pt1 | contig 12289 bp, 11 predicted proteins | sample 5559201 | NCBI WGS metagenome assembly JAABUP01 (sample SAMN10711887, study PRJNA513373) | rock metagenome | isolation source: Antarctica rocks | place: Antarctica | reverse complement strand
GAAGGGTCTGGAGGCGGTCATCTCCTTGCCTGTGGGCATGGGCAGCAGCCCTCTGGACCCGCGCCATCAGATGCGCCAAGCTCTGCAGGCCTGCTGCTGCTTCATCATCTGCCACATGCAACCTGGCCTGCACATATACATCAACTCGAGGTTGATCAACTTGAGGTCGCTGTAACACATGCAAGGTTTTGCAATCAGGGTCTTACCCCTTATGTTCATGAGAAAATGTCAAAAGTAAAGCCCTGCAGTGGATTGAGCGGAGCCAATCGGGTTATGATTGCTGTAACACATGCAATATAGGGAGACGTCCGAAGTACAGCCATGCAGTCATGAGCTAAGCCCTGCTTTCTGTCTTGTTGTCGGGATTATGCAAGCTGACTGCAGGCTGCTCGCAAGGACTGAGGACTTGAAGCATCCAAGTGAGCTGCCAGAGGCTGTAGTAGTGCCACTGTCAGTACCGCCTGGCTGTGTCAGATCAGTAGATCAACAGTTGCTTGAAAAGATGAGGAACCTGGCCGACCTGAAGAAGCTAAGCAAGCAAGCAAGCAAGTCAAGGCAGCTTGCTTGAAAAGCTTGCAGCCTATGGGCTACGCTGTGCTTCTCTGTTGTGGCGCATCATGCAGATCAGGGCAATCACGTGTGCTGCATACCAGCAGGATGCTGAACTTCCATGCTGGGTTGCATAAAACATCGCCCAATGCCGATTAGTCACGCTGGGTTGCAGTGCAGCCTTTACTGCAGCCTTACCTTGATCTTGAGCAGCAGGCCTTCATATGCCGGCCCAGCCTCTTCCAGAGCTGCTGCTGCAACTGCCAGGGCAGCTGGGATGTGCTGGCGAGCTGACAACACCAGGGCCAACAGGGCCCAGGAGGGGGGGTGGCAACCCCCTGAGGCCTTCAAAGCTGCCCGGCAGTTTGTCTCTGCAGCTGGCAGCTGGCGGCCCTCAGCCTGCACCATCACACAGACTCATAGATGAGAGGTTGTGAAGGAGATCTTTGCTGGTAGGCAGATGGCTATCAGACCATGGTGAATGCAGCGTAGGACACTGTCAAAAGCAGGATGTTGACAGATATCTTGCTCGGGCGGACAGATGCAATGGCCCCTGCCATAGGACCATGCTGATCTTGCAAGGCATCTAGGCGAGGATGTGAAGCCTTCAAAGCAGCTGCAGCTTGAGGATCAGCTTTGACCTCATCAAGCTCACCTGCATTCACAGCAGGGATTACAGAAGAGCTTGCTGCTGCTTGAGGGCTGTCAAGTACTAGCTGGGCGCTTGTGACTACGCAGATTGCTGCTGATTCAGTGTCACGGCTTCAACCGATGGTGATCATCAGCACTGACTCATTTGATGGCGCATGCATGCATTTATCAGGCAAATCACAGAAGCTCTGACAACAGCAGGCTGACACCCTGCACCCCTCTCTTCATTCTTGACACTAGTAGCTTTGTATTACAGTCATGGAGCAGGAACTGGAGACCCCTGAAACAGCTATCAGGCAATTGACTGCAGAACAAAGTGACAGGTCTACAAGGGACATGCCAAAGCAGAGGCACCTAGCACAGCTCGGAGGTAGCGCAGTTCACAGTCTCGCCGCTCTCGCTGCCGCACAGCGCTGCCATTCAGCATGGTCAGGCCCTGCACTCTGGCTACCACCTGTTCAAAGCAGCATGCAGCCAGTCACAGACAGACGGGCAGAACAGCAAAATAGTGGGAACTGGAACAGAGATGAGCAGGCAGCCATACACAAGCTAAAAGGCAATCATATGAGAGACTGGTAGACACATAAACACATTGTCCAAAGTCTTTGCAAATGACACTGAGCTGTTGCACTTTTCGCCCACAGATTCTCTTTCTGCACATTCAAGTTCAGATGCAATCAGTGGGCTGGCTGGTTCATTCAGTCATGCTAGTTGTTACGTCATGCTGCGCATGCTTTGCGTTGTGAAGAAGTGTATGGAAACACACCTCATATCTGCCTCCTCCTCTGGCATCATGGAGAATGGGATTGCCAGACAATCGCAGGTCTGTAAGGCTGGTCAGCCTGTTGAGGCTGTCCACATCACACCAGCTGCTCAGAATATTGTCTCTGAGCAAAATCGTCTGTAGATGCTGGAAGGCTGTACTACCTGCACCAACAAAAGTAATCAAAGTTCATGTCATTAGTGCCGCATACATCAAGATGTTATGTCAAGCATAGTGTGTTGATCATAGTATGTTGATCCTGACATGAAGGATCATGGTGCAATGGTCTTCTGTACAGCCAAGCTACAAGTACAAGACTGCTGCTACCAAAGGAGGGTCAGCTGATGCTTAGTTTCATACCTGGCTGCAGGTTGATATGTTGAAGCTGATTCCCACCAAGCCAGAGGTGTCGAAGGCAAGGTAAGTGAGACAGATGCATCACCTCTTCCCAGTCTGAAATGTTATTGTCTTCCAAATCCAGCAACTACACAGCAGACCATTTGTTGCGGCATGGCAGGTGGGCAAGTTGCAAGCTGGAGGTCCATTGCATTGTAAAATAGTTGATACAAACAGGATGGGTACCTGTAGCTGGGGGAACAGGGGAGCTCCAGTGTTGGAGGCTGACAGCTGGCTGATGCTATTGCTACACAGATGGAGTTCTTGCAAGCTTGGCACACTCTCTTGTATGGACACAACCTGCGGCACTGTACATTATTATATATGTGAATCTGACAAGTCTTTACTCCTGTTACCCTTTGAGGAAATGCCAGCCACTGACCTGAGACCAACTCAAGCAGCATTTGTTCAAGACCAAGATGCGGAGAGCTTGATTGTGAGGTGTGCCTCTGAGTTCTTCTGGAGTCGGCATTGCCATGAGGTTGTGCGTCAGATTGACACAAGCTAGCCTCGGCAGTGCAGTGCCTAGCTGCTGGATTAGAAGCCAGCTGGACAGCAGATTCTCACTGAGGTCAAGCTCTTGCAGCTGTGGCAATGACTCCCTGACTTCCTGTTCACTGCCCTGATAAGAACAAGTACAATAATGAGTTGCTGAACTTGCGAGGACGACCGCAGACTACTTGGTGCAGTAGGGGCCTCACCACAGAGCTAATGCAGCAGTTAATCAAGGTAGCCTTTTCCAGAGCTTGTATCTGCGAGATTTTGGCATGAACTTTGTCTGCTCCTATGAATTGCCACTCTACCCCCTTTCTACCCTCTGCCTTGGACACTTGCACAGCCGGTTCCGCCGATCGATCAGCGTTAAAGTCCTGATCACCATACCTCCTTTGTAACGCTTCGAGCACCGTGCAGCCGAGCTCTGCCTGGGAGTTGTACTTGTCCAGACGCAAAAAGGACCCTGCGCTTGGTGAACGACAACTGAAGTAGACTTGACCGCCAGTGGAACCGTCATTTTTTCCTCGAGCGGCATCGTCCCACTCCAGACCAACCCAAAGACCTGTTTGCCCTTGCACCTCACCAACATATCTAACAGTGGCCTTGCAATTGCTGATCTGCACACGGGCGCCAGATCGTGGTGCAGCGCCGTGTGGCATATTGAAAGGTGCTGTACGGGTAAAGTCAGGCTCAGCAAATCATGCATGCTTGCATGCTTGCATGCTTCTGCAAAGTCAAGATGGTCAAATCAGCGCCTCGAACAACGCCTGGTTGTACACGCAGCAGCCTCGCACAAAGTACAGCGTACAAAAGTGTCATGAACAACGTTCGCGCCACGTCCGGGTGTACTGCAGCCTTGCTCAAAGATGCCTTTTTCCGGTCAAAGACTTGCATGCCGAGACTGCGCTTTGCTCTGATCGTTTGTTGGAAGAGTTCGAGACTGACACCTCCATTGACAAAGCGCTACAGATGGAAATGACGAATTGCCCCTTCGGTGTGTGGGTGCAAAGCGCAGCTTAATTGTGCTGATGAGGTTCAAAAGCCATACCAAAAATGCTGCATACTACTCCAGTCTGCACCTGAAGTTTCCAGCCTGAATTCCAGCAGACAGCAGGCATCAGACCAGCATGGTGATGGACAGCTTAGATGTGAAATAGCTTCGTCAGCATAATGCAAGGCACTCTAACTATGATCAGTATTCTGCACAGCACCAGCAATCGCTCCCAAGCTGCAGACTTCCTATCAGCAAGTGATACTCCCAACTCAAGCTCCATTTCAGGTATCAGGCTTGTTCATCATGACATCAACTCAGACCTTGGCAGTTCAGTCAACTTTGTGATGCTCAGCTCAACATAATGTGCTGCACAGCTGCTGCAGCACAATGATGCTGGCTGACTGTGCAGCTTTTATCTTTGTTGACTCTCATCCATATGCGTGCCCTAAACACAAGATTCCACAACACAATTTTGTTTCCTCATAAAATGGTTGAAAAACCTACACCAGCATCTCTGCAAAACTTGGAAGCAATTTGAGCGCCACAAGTATCTCTGTGCAATCCAATTGTGCAGATACCCTACATGAGGAGGTGGTGATGTTTATGATCCCCACTGCCCGGTCACATGGCAGTTACCAGCTGAGATCTCAGCAGAGCCCACTCCCTAAATGTGTAACTACTAGTCTGTTCATGATTATGGCCCAAACAGATCTTCAGATGGCAGACTCATTGCACAAAATACCCAACGTGCCTCGCAAAGCATGCATCTCACTTCAAGTCAGTGCACCATGCCAATGCAGTGTAGCTTTGTGGGCTTCACATACCTGCACCGCCTCCTGTGTCATGTGATAATGCTAGCACCAAACCTGAAATTTAGGTGAATGCAAGTGGTTTGCCAAGCACTGTGCCCCATGCTGCATGCAACCCCTTAACTGAAAACTGGTGTTGCATTGCATGCATTCAGGGGACCCAAAACATGCATTGTGTTTGCAATGCATACACATATGCAATGTACCCCATCACAGTGGGACAGTAGTAGGTTGGATCTTGAATTGTATTGTAGTCAGTTAGGCAAATATGTATGTACATATGTATATACAGGCGTACCCCTCTATGCAATCGACCCCTCTAAGCAGTTGACTTCCTTGATAAAAGGGATCTCAGATACACGTCCCCAAGGATGCACTGATTTGCAGAGTCCGGTGAAATGCCTGGATCATAGAGGTATTTTGTCAGATACAGTATGCAGTCATGCAAGTTTGTGTTAGGCTGCGTGATGCACTGATATGCATTGAAACGCATCGCGGAGGCAATGTTTACAGTCACATAGAACTGCTGACTTTGCAAGCTGCTGAGAAACAGTCGTAGCGTCTGCTGCTGACTAGTTGGTCTAGACTGACAGTCAACAAGCGTCCACGAGTGCAAGCACAAGGCATGTGAAGCTGAGAATGGAGTTTGTGTCAGTGGTTAGTTCTATATCAGCAGAATAAGCAGCTGGCTTGTTTATGTAGTTGTGCAAACTGATCAGTTATGATAAGTATGTGCCCATGTGCCCTTGTAAGTATGGCGCAAAGCGCCAGAATTGGTCAGATCAATGCCGCTGCATCAGAGATTGAGTGCTTCCTGACAACGGTGCCTTAGATTACAATGCTAAGCAAAGCCTTTAGCCAGCCAGCAAGTCTGATCACATATAGAAGAAGACAATGGTCAAATGTGGAAGAAAACAAGACAGCATGAAACAAAGTTGAAAACTTGCCATTGCATGTGATCTTGTTGCGCAAAAAAGGACGGTGTTCGTGGAAAACATAGGCATACTGTGTTTGCTTGCCGAACGGCTTCCCGCCAAATGACTAACAGTCATGAAGAAGAGGACGGGATCAAACAAAGGGGCTTCGGTCAAACACCCTTAAGCAGCTGTCTATTGCCTGGTTGTTCGCTGCCACAAGAGCCTGCATTAAAGGTGGCGTTGAACCAGCTGCACATCAAAGTCATTCACGCACGCGTTTCGCCCACTGACACACAACACAGAGGGAACTGTGCCTGACAATTCTCAGCCCGGTCAACGCCATTCACTGGAGGTCACCTGCGTCACGCGAGCGGTGCAAATTTAGAAGACCGCTCGGTCAGCACGCTCTTGAAGCACCAGTCGCTGTATATTCACTCCCAAGCTGAGGTGTACAGAGCCAGCGATCGAAGATGTTTAATCTTTTAGTCCCGTTCGGGTGCCAACTCTGACCGTATCAGATAGTTGTTGCACTCATGGGCATCGTGAGCAGACTGCGCGGCATAGCCTGGTTCCGAGGCTTCCCTATGTGCTCTTGCCTTGGCCATAAGACTTTCCAGGGTAGTCCTGTTGAAACGGGCTGCTCATCTGGAAACAAGACCCACACGGCAGCTACTAATTTTGTTCAGGTGAGCGCAACTGCTGTACAGTACTTTGTACGGGCATTGTTTGATTTGCTATGCTGAGCATGTCTGTGTACTGCAGATTGCTGCCAACACTGGAGAGCCTGTAGGGTCCATCATGACTAGCAAGGTAGAAGTCTGCATGCATCAGTCCCATGGTCAGGTCACAATCTGTGGCTCCCTGGGAAACGCAAGTCTGTATGCCTTCAGCAGCAGCGCCCAACTGCACTTGTATGTAATGCAGCGTGGTCACAGGAACATCACAACAGATTCCTTGCTGCAGGAATCTGCTCCCGAGGATCATTCCAGGGCTCTGGGTCGCTCAGAGCAGCTACCATCATGTGCACCTTGTGCAGTGCCCTTGATCCTCACAGACTCTTCTGCAGAGGCAGATCAGACAGCCTTTGATGTTCCCAAACAGAGTCAGCTCAGCACTGCCATGGCTGATAGCCAACCTCTGTCAGTGTCAGCACCCATTGATAGCGGCTCAGAGTCAGCAGACTGCTGCCCCCCAGCAGCTGACACTCCAGCAAAGATTGAGCGCGCCCTGTCAAAGAAGGCAGCTATAGCGACCCTGCAGATGTCACTCTTGGTAATTCTTCTTTCTGTGGTACGCATCTACAGCTACACCAAGGCAGCTGCTCTCAGCTGCAGACACAGACTACAAAGCACAGCTGCAGCAGCTGCCCCTGCAGCTGCTGAGTCCATCGTTGGCTCATGGTGCGCTTCAATGAGTTCCTTGACAAGTCGCCTGTGTGTATGGTTGGCAACTCAAGCACAGCGTGCAACTTCTTCACTGAGCCGTCAAGCACAGACTTTAGGGCCACAGCTGCTGCTAACTTTGTTGTGGATCCTGGCTCTTACTCATGCTTTCAAGACAGATGCTCGAGGCTGCGCAGCGGCCTGTGGTGTGACCAGCCTTCCAGCTCTGACTTGCATAGCTGGGCACACGAGAGCTGCTAGAGCAGTCAGAAGGGCAGCTGCCGCAGCAGCTGCTCACATCCTAACTGCAGCAGCAGCTTCAGCGCCACCATCGCCATCACTTATAAAGCTTGCCTGCGCACATGCTACTGCATGTCTAGCAGCAATGTGCAAGTGGTTGGAGCGCCCCAGATCAGCCACTTCCACAGTGAGCCTTCATCTGAGCAGCAGTGGCAGGCAAGCAATCCAAGCCTGCGCCGCTTACTCCAATAGTGCAGTGACAGTGATGACCTCTCTGGTGTACATGGCCCTGGGCTGCGCATTATGGCCCTGGGCTGCTGCATTATGGCGGGCGTGATGACACTCCCTGGCTTGGTCCTGGACAGATGTGCCGTGCTCCTGGTGCAATGCTGGCCGTGTCTCCTAGTCCTGTTTGCGTACAAGGTGACCGCTGTCTGCTGCATCAGGCTTTCTGTTTGCCAGGCCCATAATGATGCGCTGCTGCAATGTATTGTAGATTGCATGTGGCGCTGTACTTTGCTGCATGCATGGACAGCTGCAGCTGTGTATAAATGTACTTAGCTCATGAGTGCTATGTCAGCAACTGCTTCTTGCTGTATGACTGCATATCAAGCTCCCACGGACAAAACATGGCTTTTCACACAGGCTCTGAGGTCAATTGATGAGTGGCAGACTGAGACAGCAGGCCTGGCGCAGGCATCCACCTATGTGCCAGCCCCTAGCACTGCATACGGCATGTGGCAGGTGTGTGCAGCGCTCTCAGTTGATTGCTAACAAACTTTGGCAGTGGTCACAATAGACAGTTGCATGCTGCATTCCCTGGAGTTCTTCAACCACCGGCACCGCCGCGCTGCACCATGACGCGGCATATTTTGTACTGCCCAGTTGTCCTTTTCCTTGCACTCCAGGGCTGCACCTGAGCAACAGTGCTTTTACAAACGTGTCCCCAAATCCTGGCTGTTGTGTCCCTTGCGTCGTCAGGCTCATGAGGGTGTGATGCTCTGATCCTGTTTTGCTTATGGGAGGGTGTCATACAGATGACATGGGCTGTTATGGTGCAGGTATGTGCCCACATCAGGCTTGCTCTGGCTACTGTTGGCTCTGCTGTGTCTGCGCTGCAGCAGAAGCTCTTTTCAGACGCACGTCTGTTACAGAGGGATGCTGAGCTGGAGTGCGCCAATGACAAGCTTGCTGACAAGGCTGCTGAGCTGGGCATGGCCCAGCAGCAGCTGTCGCTACAGTGTGAACAGCTTAGCAGCGCTAGCCAAGGCCTTTCTGACAGGGGCGCTCAGCTTGACAGGGCCAACAAGATACTTGCTGACAAGAATGCTGAGCTGGATGATACCAACCAGAAGCTTTCTGCCAGGGAAGCTGAGCTAATTGCAGAACATCAAGCTTTTGCAGAACAGAAAGCTGAGGGTACGAGCATCATCCAAGAGCTACAGCAGCAGAACGCCAAGGCAGCAAACACAAATCAGAGCCTTGTTGACGAGCTCGCTAGCACGAAGCAGAAGCTTGCTGCCAAGGATGCTCAATTCACCAAAAGCAACCAGGAGCTGTTGGCAAGCAAAAGTGAGCTTGCTGACGCCAAACTGAAGCTTGACAGCACCGAGGGACTGCTCACTGGAAAGCACTGCGACCTTGTCATTTTGAACCAGATGCTGTCACAGAGGGAGGCTGAGCTTCTCAACGCCAACCAGAAGGTGGCTCAGCAGGCAGAGAAGCTTGATATGCTGACACAGCAGCAATGCACACTCAGCGTCTCAAAGCCAGTTGCACAGAGTAAAAGCAGTGAGGGTGCAACAGTGTCAGCAGCAGTGAGCCCTAACAAGGAGATGCAGGTATGTGGTACTAGACATTGCTAATGCAGGTCACATGTCTTGCTGTGAAACACATATGCTCTGTCCTCTGCTGCAGCTGATTCTGCTGCAGCTGTTTCTGCTGCTGATATTTTGCTCAGCAGAAGCAACATACAGTAAGCGTAGACACACTTGCTGTAGATCAACCCCTCTTCTCCCCCCATCCCCCTTTCCCCCCTTCCACTTGCATGATGCCCCACCCATGCTGCTGTGCAGCAATTCAGGATCCTTGCACTTGCATGGCAATAAGGTCGTTGTCCCTCTGGGCTCCTGTTGAAACATACATGAGCATTCTGAAATGTCAATAGGTGCAGGTGATTGCAGCAGCTTTGTCCATGTTCCCTGAATGTCCCTGACAACCCTACATGTGAGTATGTGCAGGTGACAGCTGGTGCACAAGCCTCGCCTGACAGTGTCCTCTCTGTCAGGGCCTCAACCGCTCAGCAGCTCAGTGGATCTGCTCTTGACACAGACTGCGCTGTGACAGTCACACCAAGTGATGCCACAGACTCTGCGTTGCAGGCGGTATGTTTACCTGTCTTGCATGCTTGAACCACCTGTGTACGTGTTTGCAATGTGTCTTTTTGTGTCTTTATTTGTAACACATATATGCGCACATATGCTTGCTATCTGCACAACGTTGCAATCGTATTGTGTAGTGTAGCAAGCTGGGGTGTTGGAAGCAAGACACACGCTGGAGAAGAGTAGCACGCTTGAGCATCATGGCTTGTTGCTTGATACTGCAGTCTTCTGCTGAGTTGGCATATGTGCTAAGGGCCCTCATGGCCAGTTATGTTTTAAAAGTTGCTATTAATAACCAATTCTGGACCTTTCAATTTTAGTATAATAAATTTACAAAAGTACAATGAGGTTATTGTTTGCTGCAGATGTATTCCAACCCTCTGTTCCTGTCAGAACATGCGCAGCCTGCCACACAGCTGAACAAGCTGTCAGATGCCGCTCCAGTTGCTGACTCCACTGCTGAAGCACCAGCTGCCACTGCTGAGTCAGCAACAACTCCTCAGACCAATCAGATCGCTGACTGTGTCCCAGTTGCTGAGTCAGCTTCCAGGCCAGACAGTGAGCAGGCCGCTGACCATGGCTCAGTTGCTGAAGCAGCTTCACAGCTGCATAGTGACCTGGCCTTGACTGCTGACGCAGCCTCACAGCTGCACACAGAACAGGATGCTGAGGAGACTTCAGCTACTGATGCAGCTTCACAGCTGCAGAGTGAGCAGGACGCTGAGCATGCCTCAGCTTCCCAATCACTACAGGACCAGCAGGACACAGATCGTGCCGCAGCTGCAAGCTCTGCAAGCACCTCAGGCAGGATTGAGGAGGCTGAATTCGAATTGCCAGCCAGCTTTACTCCCTGCAGCAAGGTACATATGGCTGCCTGTGCTACAAGCCAACATGGCAAGCCCCTGTTACTGTGCAACAATGTATGTGGAGACACTGCGCAGTTGCCGGTCTGAATGATGAAGGTGCTGATACACTTCACAGCGACACGTGCTACTCACTACATGCAGTTTATATGTTTGTATGTCTGTTCATGATATATGGGGTAAATGAGGCTGTGAACACTGCAACACAGCCTGCAGTTGTGGCATGCACAAAGTAGAGTTCTCGTGATCATGGTGTTACATGAGCACAATGCTGACATGACTTGTTGTCTGACAGGCTGCGCTGCATGATTTCCTGTCCAAGCCCAGCAGGGCTGCTGGACCCTCAACACCCCTGCTATGTTTGAGGACCAACCAGGTACCTCCTGAGCCACATGACCGAGTGTCCTTACACTGCAGCTGGACTGTGCATTACGGTGCCATGTACATGGCCACTCATTCAAGGTTGTGCAGAAGTCACAACAATGCATTACTCAAGGCACAATGTTGGCCGCATCACAATGCTGTGTCGCCAGCTTATCCAGGACTGCATGCATGCATGCGTGCATGTGCCTTGAACAGCTGCCAGTGCTGAGCAGTGCAGTTCTGCTGCTGCAGTTGGCATCGTCTGAGATGGAGCAGCAGGTGAGAAGCACTCTGGGGATTCCACCTGACCAGGAGGTCACATGGGTGTGGAAGCAGTCAGCCTACAGCCCCTGGGTGCGCCTGCTGGCAGACGTCGATGGCATTGACATAGGGCTGCTGGGCAAGGGGATGAATGGCCAAGTCCACTAGTAAGTCATTCAATCAAATGCATTGTAGGTTTGGGTGTTGCATGTTGCCGCTGTGAAGCTGATGTTGCGCTGATCACATTACAGCATTGTGCCTGGAGCAACAAGCTGTACAAGCCTAGCTGCCATGTCATGGAGTGTGAGGGAGCAGGTGGGTGGGTGGGAGGGGGTAAGGGTCAGACCCACACATGCGAAAGCCCAAGCATGCACTCTGGCCCATCAACCTTGAGCAGCAATGCAGCCATGACAGTGGGGCAGATCAAATGTCATGTCTGCTGCAGCATTTTTCAACTCACAGTAATGACCCTCAGTTCACTGTAACGACCCTTGCTTGTTGCCTGCAGTGCGGAGATGCTGTGTGATGATGGTGTCATCAAAGCGTACGCAGTAAAGACTGTGCGCTACACCACCTGGCTTGAGCGAGAGAAGGCACACTGTGAGCTGGCAGCTCTCAAAGCCGCCGCCGACTTGCCCCACCTGGTTCAGTGCTTGGCCGTCTTCAAGACTCAGCTGATGAACGGCAGGAAGGCCCTGGTCATTGCCACAGAGTAAGGTTTGCCTTGTGCAAGTGATGCCAACACATCAGCTGTGGACTGCTGGAGGAGATGTTGCTGGTTTTTCCTTATATGTGTCATTGCTCCTTGTTTGCTACTTGGCAGCACGACATGTAACCATGCGCCCTTTGGTATTGGTCACGCAGGATTTGTACTTGCAGCATTTGGACACGCAGTAATGATGCTGGCTCACGTACAGGAACAAGTGACTGAATGCACCATCTGTCTGTAGGTATGTGCCAGGTTTGAATCTGAGTCAGGCATGGAAGGTGTTGAAGTCAGAGCTGGCCAATGACCCTGATGGTGAAGACAAGCTCTTTCAGGCTGCCAAATTCATTGGCAAGCAAGTTCTCTTGGTGAGCCCTGACTTGATCTTGTTGCAACACACACACACACACACACACACACACACACACACACACACACACACACACACACACACACACACACACACACACACACACACACACACACACACACACACACACACACACACACACACACACA
>JAABUP010009162.1_pt1 | contig 12291 bp, 15 predicted proteins | sample 5559201 | NCBI WGS metagenome assembly JAABUP01 (sample SAMN10711887, study PRJNA513373) | rock metagenome | isolation source: Antarctica rocks | place: Antarctica | reverse complement strand
ACCCCATTGAAGCCATGCTTCCGAGATTGTCTCCAGAAGTGCACAAAGCAGTCAAAAGACAAGTGCTGGGCAAGCCAATGACTGCATCTGCTGTGCTTGTCACATATGTCATTGTGGAATCAGCATCTGCTCAGCAGGCATAGCATATACACGCCCCTCAGCAGGCATAACATACACAGGCCTACCTCAGCAGGCATAGCATGTACAGGCCTACCTCAGCAAGGGCTTCTGCCTGAACATTGCTGCCAACAGTTCCAGTGCTGGACTCAATGTGATACAGCTCTCTAGATCTACCGGGCGCGAGCTGTAGGGTCCAAGCCCCGGGGGCTGATTTCAACTGGAAATAGCCCAAATTGGACATGACTAGGGTATCCTGCAGATGGGGCTGCTTGTGGCTGCCCAGGTGAAGCTGAACCCCCCTTGGGGTCACCTGAACAATCAAACGACTGATCAATCTTTTTTTCAATCAATCAATCAATCAATCAATCAATCAATCAATCCATCCGTCCGTCCGTCCGTCCGTCCGTCCGTCCATCCATCCATCCATCCGTCCATCCATCCATCCATCCGTCAACCAATCAATCAATCAATCAATCAAGAGTAATCATTGAGTTGGTATGGAAAGATCAGACCAGAATCTGTCACGTACAATGCAAAAAGGAGTTACACAAAAATATAAATACTGTCCTGATGGAAAGGAAAGCAAGCTTACACCATTTTGTCAAACTACAGAAGGGTGTGCTGGTTAGTGTATTGTACATTGCTAATAACTCCAAAGTGCATTCCCCAGGTTGTTGAATATGATGGTCAATTGACAATGAACTTGATGGGCTATTCATGCATGCTTTGCTTACCAGTTCTCGCCGCCTAGCATGCAAGTCCATGCACCGTCCAGTCAGCATCAGCGCCTCAAGCTCATACTCAGCGCTCAGGGTCGGTGAGTCGCCGAGCTGCTCAAGCTTGAGATTGTCCAGATCATGCTCGGCAATGAGTGGCTCAACCAGCCACATCTCAGGAGCATCAAAGTTGAGAGTCAGGATCTGGCGAGGCGGCAGGCTCTTGAAAACAGCAGCTGGTGGTTGTGGCATACCACCTATACACACGCACACATGCACAGCTTTCCATGCAGGTATTGGACAGAGACAAAGTGATGGGAAGGAATCAGAAAGAATGGGATGGGAGAGGGGGTTTTGTCAGGGCCTGGGACTTCAGTGTGTAGCAGCTGCTGGCAAGAAGGTGGTCTCAGTGTTGCAGTACAGAGTGGGGCCTTTTACTCATTCATTGAATATGTGTCTCCCCCTAGGGTCAGGTACATACAGTCCTGAGTAGCTTCCTGTATAGTTTGGTTAGTTGGGGGCACCATGCCATCCCGAATGCAGACTGACAGACCCCAATAGCAGCGACCAACGTTAGCAGCTTGCTTTGTGCTTCACTTGGCGTAGTCATACCACAAAGGCATCCAACAATGGTGACACAAAACGACTCTGATCGCATCCTGGTGCCTTTCAAGATGGCAATGATCCACATGCAAGACTGCCGTGAATAGAAATCTGGCTCACCAGCTGGTGAGGGCTCTGGTAAGACGTATCTGTAGAAGGTCTTCAGAGGCATGTCTGATAGCTCCCTCTCTGGATTCAGGTACACCTGCAACAGACAACACCCCATTGCATTGCACATCAATATTTGGAAGAGCTGCATGGCACTGAAGTGTGTGCCTGGTTGTGAAAGTTCGAATGCTGCAAAAGGCCTGATCCTGAAAGCATATGCTCTCCAAGGGAAGGAGGAGAGGGAGGGTACACATCTTCAACCAATCAACTAGGTTGCACAGGTGTGCTGTGGTTATCAGAGTCCTGGTCAAATGCCTTCAGTACCAGGTGTTCATCAGATAGAAACAGTTCAAAGAACTTGTAGACGTTCACGCAAACCTTTTGGGCAAAGAACGGCCGCTTTGAAGTGATTACAGGACTGAAACCGGTCTGTCGGTTGTCTCTGAGCAACTTGGAAATTGGACACTCAAGCAGATACTCACCTCCAACACTAAAAAGGGGACCCATGAGAGCTGGGCAGCAGAACGTCAACAAACAACAAGAAGGCCTGATTGTGAAAGATTGCAAATAGAAAGACTGCACTGATATGCAAGACCCGTGCCATCGCTTGACTGGAGCACTTGTTGTGCAAACACACATGTTTGTGCTGGAAAATGGTGCTGATGGTGCTCAGACTCATTCATATGACACATGTTTTCTTGGAAAGTTGGGTAGGTACAGTCTTGAGTACCTTCTGGTACAATTTCCCGTTTTGGCAGTCAGCATACCACGGACTTGTGCCCTCTGTGCAGTACACAAACCAGTAGCATCTGCTGTGTTGGGCATGCTGCTCAATGCAATGCTGTTGGACAGCATTGCAGAGGTGGTGCAAGGTAGCACAATAGACCACAGCATGCTGAGACAGGACCAAGCGGTACCTTGATGCTGGCATGGAAGCTGGACCTGAGCCACTCAAGTATGGGTGCAACTCGCTGAGCAGCTTTGCTGAGGGGGTTCAAAACAACATCCACGTGCAGGTAGGAAGGGACATTGTCCCTGAGGCCACCTCCAGAATGCCCTGAAAGATAGCATGGGATGTCACATGTCGTACACGCTGACCAACGCCAATGATTAACACTCTGGGTGCAATCTTGATGACAGCAGTGCGCAGATGGTTGCCAGACATTGCTGAAGATGCCTCACTTCAAAGGCGACAATAGATGTGATGCAATGAGGCAGATCTGTTGTCGTCTTTGGTGTCGGGCGGCTTCATTCGTGTTTGGCAAACATGTGCGCATTGCTGTGTCCAGCATCTGACCAACGGGTAAGGTGCTGCAGATTGGTTCATCATGTAACAGGGTACAATGAGCCAAGGGGCATCTAATGCCCAGTGTGGGATTTCACCCCATGTAACAGAACAACGATGACATGTGGGTTTGGGCCGCATCACACTGGATACACTGCCACACTGTTAGATATTATGACAGCAGCAAACACTGGGACAATGCATGGCCAGCAGCTGTGACTGCAGTGGTGCTGAGCATTGGAATAATCAACAGCGCTGTCATCAATCAGATTGTCAACAATGCATACAAGCTTGTACAGCCTGGTGATGATGTCAGTCACCTGTGATGGCACAGTAATGGCCCTGTAGGGCGTTGACAACCTGCCCTAAGCCCTGGTTCCGCTCAGACACCTGCATGTGGGAACAAGAGGGAACCTCAGAGAGGCAAGCAGAACGTCAAAACCAACAGCAAGCAGGTGTGCCGTATCAAATATTGCTATGGCCCCAGTACTGCTATTCTTTTAGTTTGCTACTACTACCACTACTGCTGCTGCTGCTGCTGCTGCTGCTACAGACGCTGCTACTGCCACTGCCAATGCAACTGCAGCTTAGCCATCAAACTCATAGTGCCAGCATCATGCATGACTGAAGCAAGAAACAAGATGAAGAGGAATCACAAAGGGAGGACAAGCCCAGGGAGAAAAGATGACAGGGGAAGCTTTGCCGATCAAAAGAGGGTATTAAAGGAGGAAAATGTCAGCAGAAACTTTACCTCGGCTGCCCCATGAGTGGCCAAAATGGATGAAGCCAGCATTGCTGCATTGCTCAGCTTTCCCACGCTCGTATCTTCTTCGGCTTCGCCGACAGCCTCACCATACTCTGAGTCAGCAAGGCTGCCTGCCACTGCCCTGCCCTCTGTCAGGGCCGTTTCCAGCAGAGCCTGGATGCCAGCTGCCATCTGCTGGCTGTTTGCATACAGCTCCTGTAGTGCAGTGACATGACGTCAAGGAGGGTTTGCTTTGTAGGATGGGATGGGTGTATGATACTCTAGTACTGCAGGCAAGGGAGGGCAAGTGGTAGAAGCAAGTGGTAGACGCAAGTGGTAGAGGTAGGTAGAGGCAAGCGGTAGCTGCAAATGGTAGAGGCAAGTGGTAGAGACAAGTGAGAAATTGATAGCAGAGGCAGTCTGGGTACCAGAGGACAAGGTGTAACCTGTGATTCAAAATGACAGGCTGGTATGTTGACACTCTATGTGTCTTATGGTTCCGAATTCCTGATATGCACCCATCTTAACTGAGACCTGGTGATATCAAAAATGAAGCCTAGAGCTGGATCAAACAGCGTGCTGGACATCATCTTGTTGATCATCTCTGGCACATGTCCATCACTAACCCTTCGCGGTAGGCAAAGCTGCATGTAACGACTTAGTGAGAGACTCCAACGCTCACCAAGAGACCGAAGTCCTCTGTGCCAAACTCCTCTGACACACCTAACTCGGTGCTCTCAACAACCACCATCCTGCCGTTGGTCACCACTGCGCTGCTGCCAGCTGGCAGCTTCAACAGCTTCTGAGTCAGCTCGGCTTGAGCTTTGAGCTGGTCATCGAGCTCGGAGAGCTGAGCATCCTCAAGAGCACGGCCTACTGCCTGTAAATTGAGTCCGCTCTTCTGAACCAATTCAAGGGCTGAGTTGTAGCTTGAGCCAAGCTGAGTGAGCTGAGCTGGATCTGACAGTAAAGCTGTCAAAAAGCCTGCGTGGAACACAAACATCTCTCATTGCTGCAAACATTCCCAGACATCTATTGGTGAGGGTTCCCGAGTGAATTGAGGCTGTGACAAGAGAACGAGCCAAGTTAGGAATCCTGAACACCACTGCAGCACATGAGCATCAATTATGGTAAGCAGGTGCTGTGCTCTTTGGTGTTCTCTTTGTGATGCAGCACTTGGGATCCCAAGCATTCAGCACAAGCATGTCCCACAAATGTGTAAAGACCATGTGAGGCACCATGTCGCATGCACACTAAGCATGCACATTACAGATCAAAGCAATGATCCCTGTCATCAATCTCAGAAACCCACATTGCTGATTTTGCAATCAAACACGGCTTGACCAACAGTGACATGTCTCTCAGGATCACAACATTGATGCGCACTCAGCACATGCTACATTGCATCTTTCCCAGATGCAGTTTGAAACGCAAAAAATCTGTTGTGAGGATGACATGTCACACCAACAAAGGATGCTGAGGGACAACAGGTGCTCACCAGCAATCTTGGGGCGTCTACTGGTCAGCTGGGTGGTTGCTAGAAGCAGTCTGGCCAGCAGAGATGGTTCTGCTGCTGTATCTGCAGGATTGTACAGCACGCCCACCCGAGCAGCAGCCCCCTCAGCTGCTGGGGCTTCTTGCAGATGGTCTAGGGCAGCTAGCAGCAGCCCTTGCCCTGCCTGCACCAGTTCGAATTTCACTGTAGTCCAATATTGCCATGCCCAAATCATGTCAGTGACATATGCACCTAATGGAATGAACAGTTTGGACGCAGATGCATATTGTACATGACCATATGCATGACAATCAGTGATGCAACTTTTTCGTCTAGTGTTATATGTGCTGAAGAAACAGGTTTGATGTGGAAATAGTGTGGTGCAAACCTTGGTGTTGAGGTCAACGCAAACCCAGTGCGTTATTGCAGCTATGGTGTCCTCTGCCTCTGGGGGGTACAGATACCCCAGCTGGGACAGCCAACCCCCTGTGGGCTTGTTACCCTCCCCACCCAGAGCATACTGCCTCACATCGTGCCTGCAGAAGGGAAGCTTTGTCAGACTGCAGGCATCTGCGTTTGATCTAGGTCTGGCTTGATGAGAGCCTCCCCTGTCAGGAGAGTAGGCGTGCTGCAGAGCTGAGAGAAAGCTGGCTCAAAAGAAGGAGTATTCTGTAACAGACAGCGTCAGGCATTGCTTTTGTAAGGAACGCAGACTCAATAAGCTAATGCAAGAGTCTTAAAGCTCCAGCATACAAGGACTATCCACGTCAAAGAAGCAGGGCTGTTCCAGAGTGCAGTGGTTATACCTGTCAGGGGAGGAGGGCTTTTCCAGGATCCTAGGGTTGTATCGCTGCAAAGCGCCCTCCAACCGCAACAGCTCAGCCAAGATATCTGGTGTGTCGTCTTGAATGGCTTGGTAGTACACGTGCTCTTGTAGGGTTTGCATCTCTGCAAAGATGCCTCTCATGAGGGCTTGCTGGGGACCCCCCAAGACACCCCCGAAGACCAGCCCGTTCAGCCACAGCGATCCCTCCTGATCTGCCGTCACAAGGCCTGCAAACCCAATGCTTAACAGTTGATAACTCGCAAATTGCCTTGTTTAGCTGCATGCTTCATCCTGATTTGCTATCACAAGGCTTACAGATTCAATGCTGACGCGCCAGGAGCCTGCAGACCCCACGAGGTCAAAAAAATGGTCCAGAAAAAAGCGCATGCAGCCATGGAGATCCCACCTGCTTTGCTGTCACAAGACCTGCCAACTTCACGGCCAGCGGATAAGCAGCTGGCAAAAGATAGGGATCTTAGGGCCGCTGATTAGCCAATGCTGAGTAGAATCAAACCCATCAAAACAATCTGAGACTCTGGACTCTGTCAGTGGCAGCTAGCTAGCCTGACTCCGCAACCGTTGCAGTCATTTGGTTTATTTCCACACTCATTTGGTTTATTTCCACACTCAACAGTAAAAGAGCCCTAGCTTCTTGCTGAGGCAGCCCTAGCAAATGCTGCAACAATCTATCAAACACCAATGATCACATTCTATGCCTTCTGCCCAGCGTGCTAAGGCAGCTGCCTGGATCTGACAAGCAGTAGCACTCTTCCATCTAAAGACTGGGCAAGCTCAGTTGCTTCAAGGACCTGTGGCCTTGCGTCTACCACCTGTAACCTTGCGTCTACCACCTGTTGCCTTGCGTCTACCACCGAGTTGCTACAGTCTTGCAACTTCTGCCATCAGGCATCCTTTGCTCCGACGATATGTCAGCCTGAGCAAGCTTGTTAGACCCCAACATGCAAGGTATGCATTGTATGTATACAAAGCAGAGCTTGCCTTTGGATTGAGCAAACTTAGTTGCTTCAAGGGTCTGTAGCACTGCGCCTGCTGCCACACCATTGGAGTCCTGCAACTGCTGCCATGCAGCCTCAGGCTCAATGGCCGCCAGCTCTAGGTCATCAGGGCTGGCCTTAGGGTTTGTCAGCTGCCCCGCAGCTGTCTCCCAAGCCTCTGTGAAAGCCCTCTCGATCTGCATCACAGCAAACATGGTCAAGTTTGGCTCCTGTTGGAAGAGCAAGCTTATTGCAAGTGCCTGTTGATGCTAACGCAGTTTGCCAACAGCTTGAGTGGTGATGAGTGCATGTCTGCAGAAAGCCTGATCAACTTTGGAATGTGCAACATCTTGACACAAAACAGGTATGCCAGTCCAGATCTAGCAGTCCACAGCACTCATAGCTCATAGGCAGAAGTCGCCTTTCAATTTTATAGAACTTTTTTTTGGTACAAAAAAGTTCTTGTGCCATGACGAAATGACTCCAGCAGCGTATTTGGAGGATCAGACCCACAGCACCGGCTTTCATAGGTGGGTGGGTCAGCAAGCTAGAAAGTAGCTGCTGCTGAGTGATCATTGGCTACACAGGCAGACCGTGCACATGAGTGAATTGTAGGATTCAACCCATACCTGAGCTGGTCATCATCTCAAGGTCACCATATCTGCCCAGATGCCTTTGGCAACAACATCCAACAGGGAACACTGCCTTTCACATAAAGGGCCAGTGCCAATCAGCAGTGCCTGTCAAGCCGATAGGCAAAGCTCCCAGCTCTGCCTACTGCTTCCCTTTATAGCACAGAGCAAAAGGCAGATCAGCAGCATACCTGGGCAGAGGTTAGTGTAGCTGGCTCATCGGCGTTTGCATGTGGGTCTTTGGGAAGCAACTCAGATAGGAAAGCCAAGCAGGCGGCTGCTCCAAAGGTAGCATCCAGCACCTGCATTGCTTGAGCTGCCTGACTTGACACCGATGTAGCCTGCTGTGTGGCTGCTTCTGTGGCGCCTGCACATCAGTGGCATGCTGATGAAGCAGCACTGCGCAGCTGGCGTGATACTTGAGGCACCCGAAGATCACCAAAAAATTTATTTTCAGTGCAAAAAGTTAAATTTGAAATTTGATTCTAACAGCAGATTTGTAGGGATTTTGATGCGAAACAAAAGTGCTCTGATGTCGGCAGCCATGCTGCATTTGTACAGCAGCTGGATGGATGATGTCGAGTCTGTGTGTGACAAATGCTACTGGAAACTCAGGGGCAACATGCAGGTGTGCCAACTGTGAAGTACAGTCCGTGGATATCAGTACACGTTGCACGCACAAACCTCATTCAAGCACATGTGTGTCTGCATGTGATAGTGCTGAAAGGTGGCCAGCCTCAAGGCTTGGTCATTCTCCAGACAACAAGTGCAGGTGACTAAAAACAGCAGTTCTGTTATTTGACACTTCTATGCTCTGCGTACCTTTCTGTGTTGACTTCAGCAACGCTCCAGGGACAATGGGCAACAGCCCTAACCTGACAGGCCACCTGCTCCCAATTGCCCTCACAACTGCTTCAGCAACACTGCATGCATAGTTCAGTATGAGCCAAGTGCATACACAAGCGGCCTTGTGAGCAGCGAACTGTGACCTATCCCTGGCTTTACAACCACCAACACATTGTTGCGCTGGAATTGAAACAACAACTCCATCAAGCGACCGTTGCCCCCGGTACCAGGTCTACTGTCTACTGTCCAGGTTCCAGTGTCCACTATCTGCTGTCTACTGTCTGCAGACTGCTGTCTACTGTCTGCTAACTGCTGTCTACTGTCCATTGTCCACTGTCCATTGTCCACTGTTCCTTGTCTACTGTCGCTGTCTACTGTCTGTTATCTGCTGACTGCTGACTGCTGACTGCTGACTGCTGTCTACTCTTCACTGTTTACTGTCCATTGTCCACTATCCACTGTTCCTTGTCCACTATCACTGTCAACTGTATACAAGATGCTAGAGGGCCATGGCCAGCACGGTGGCCTTCACAAGCCCAGCGTCTGATTAGGCCAGCAGCCAATGTCGACTGAAGTGAAGAGAATCAGGGACACAACTGCCAGCAAGACTTGAAATGGATGCTTCTCAGCCTCACAACTGCTGCTAGGCCAATGACTGATTGCATGTACAGATGGCCAGCATACCCATTCAGGCTGGATCTGATCTTTGATGATCAGGCTCGATCAGTTTGTTGAAGCTAGACAATGAGTGTACAGGCAGTGCGCAGTCACTGACATGCGGCCTGCTGATGCAGTTGCGACTTTTTTCCCCCATTTCATGTACCTACCCAATCCCATGAGCAGATCCCAAATCAACAACAAATACGGCGTTGAAGATGTTTCTGGCTATGCTAGGCAGGTTGCCAGGAAAGCTGGGGATGAGCAGATCTGTGACTGTGCGACTGAAGCCCCGGTACCTCTTCTTGTCCTGCATCAGCAGCTCAAGGCGCTTACATGAAGATTGAGCACAAGGGTGTTAACATTCAATGCGCAGAAGCTACAACTGGCTAGAATGAGCGAATAGCACTTGGCAGCTGGACTGCACTTTACATGCTTGTCTGTCTGCCAAGGCATGGGCTTGCAGCACTTGCCTGGGGGCTGTAGCAACCTACCTCCTGTAAGCATTTGCAACATATGCAGCAGAAGACCATTGACTGCATGTCAACACTGCAAGTAACACCTTGGTGAATTCAGATTTTGTTTCAGGTCTTGGTCAAAAGCTCAAACATCCTTGGATGCTGGTGGAGCAGTCATTTCATGACAGCTCTGGCAACACAGCAGTGTACATGTAGTGTTATCGACGCACTGACCACATGATTAGAGAACAACAGCAGACTTTGGTGTTTACCATTGGCAGAAAGCTGAAAAGCAGTTCACGGCTAGGCTATAGCAACTGCACAGCTCACCTTTTCCAGATTGTTCAGCCAGTGGACATGGCTGTAAGGGGCCAGATCAATGCGGATGCTGCTGCTGTCCAAGCTTTTGGTGCTTGCACGCAGCTGCAGCAGAGCCTGGATATCTTGGGCTTGCAGCTCCGTTGATTTCAGCATGTCTGTCAGCCGAACCTGCACCACATTCAGCTGGAAGGTTACCACTCAACAGACTGGTTGGGGTTTGTTAGCTGAGGGCAAATGCTGAAGATTTGCTGAAACTGATGCACATCGTCACACATTGCTGTTGATATGCTGACTGCCAAATCAGGAGGGGGTTCACACAGGTTGCAAAAGGGCATAATCAAGTACTCCATGATCCAAGTTGTGTAGTTAACATCCTGTTGAATACACATTTTGCAAACACTCCAGTTCTCATGTTCAAACTCAGGTGCTCTGGTCACAAGTGATCCAAGATGCTTGACTACAGCCCTTTTCATCTGGCTGATCCTAACTTGGCTGCTGCAGTACCATGCATGCGACCATGCACCAAAACACACATACATATGGATATGCATCATTATTTCAATAATTGGTACTTGCAAAGATGTTGCTTCTGTTGTTAGTCATAGTAGGTTTGTTTTTGAACGATTGACCTACAAAGTTTTGCTAAATGAGAGAAGCAGGGATCACAACAACCATACCATGTGTTGTTGTGTTTTATTCGTTTGACGGAAGTGGATTCATGGACTACAACAACAGACACTGATGAGTGGAGGTCACCTCAGCAGAGACACGATCCATGAGTTCGTACAGCTCCAAGCTTGTCACATCCACCGGCAGACCATTCATCAACATCACATTGGCACCTACAGACACAGTAGATTCATAAGCCTTAGAACAACAACTTTAAGGTTTAAAGGTGTTACACTCTGCTCTCAGACCTATCAAAATATGCAGGGTGTATTGTGTGAGCAGCAGCAGCAGCAGCAGCAGCAGCAGCAGCAGGAGCAGCAGCAGGAGCACACCTGCAGGGAGGCTGCGCTGGTTTGATCTGACTTCAGCTGCTAGGGATGCGTTTGCAGGCAGGCGGGATAAGGAGGCCGCCAAGGTGGGGAAGTTTTGGCTGATATCTGTCAACAGGCGGAGAGGATCACCGGCTTGGGCTATGCGCTGGCTGGCCTGCAGCCCTAGGTCTTTCAGGTCCCATACCTGCAACACACAACACAGTTCTGGGTGCAGGTGCCCCGCCGGCTCAAGTGCCATATCGATTGCTGACTGGCACAAAGGCAGAAGAGGAATACACTAAGTGACTTTGGCTCATGCGTTCATCACAGAGCTGATGCAGACAAGCAGTTGCATGCACATACGCGAGTGGGCAATCGTGTGGAGCATGGTTTGGACACAGCTGCTCAGCAGTACTTGCACATGTAGCTGCCCATTGCACGCAATCGCCAACAACTTGTAATGTATTTTCATCAAAGACTGCAATGCATGTTACCAACGGGCCGCCTGCTTGCAGCAGCTGCTACTGCAAATCTGTATGTGTCTGCCTTGACCTATTGTCCACTTTTGGGTGGTGGGGGGCGATGGGGCAGTGTGTCTTAAATAGTCCCTTATGTACAAGGCCATTGAACAACTGGCATAGTCTTGTCTTTTCTTTGTTCAATTTAAGGTCACAGTAGCAAACTGTGAATGTGGCATGATTGTCAAAGCAGGAGAGTCACCTTGAGAGTCTGGTCTGAAGAAGAGGTAGAAGCGGCCAGTAGGTGATCCCTGAAGGTCAGCAGCTCCTGCTCTAGCTCTGGTTTCCTTTCCAGCAGCCGCCCCAACAGGAACCCCTTGACCTCCCCTGGGCCCCCCTCAAGCCCTCCAGCCTCCTGCTGTGCCTGCTTTGCTGCTGCTACCTGTTCAAAATTTTGAAAGTTGGTTGCTATTGTGGTTGCAGCCACTGAATGTGCTCATGCCGTGACAGCCATCACTCATTGCCATCCCTCAGCAGCAAATTATACACCGTGGTTGAGAGCTCCCTAACTGCTCTGTGTTTCCACTCACTTTCAACCACCTCCCGCTCCCCCTCTGCCCCTCACCCCATGCCCAACCCCCTTGCCTAGCAGTTGTTTTGTCTGGTGACATGTTGGGTGTCAAACAGCTTTCAACAGTGTGTTTGCTTCAGGACAGGACAGGACAGGACAGAAGTCTACTGCCAGACCTATGGCCCTAGCCAGCCGCAGCTGCATGTGGCTAATCGGGCTCCTGAGGCGTCTCACCATCATGTATTCAGACACTGTACCTGGGAATCATCCAGGGCACTGTACTCCATATTCTTGATGGCCATTTCAACACCGTATCCAGCTAAATGCAGCCTTTCCCCAGTACCCAGCAGGCTGCATGGCCCAAGCTGCGGGCACCCCTCCAGCAGCATAGGTCGCACGGCATATGTCAAGGGCACACCACCTGCAATGGCCCAGGTCAATAGAAAAAGGTCGTGGGCGAAAGGCAAGGTCAATT
>JAABUP010009161.1_pt1 | contig 12292 bp, 10 predicted proteins | sample 5559201 | NCBI WGS metagenome assembly JAABUP01 (sample SAMN10711887, study PRJNA513373) | rock metagenome | isolation source: Antarctica rocks | place: Antarctica | reverse complement strand
CCTCGAATGATCTGTCTTCAAAATCCGTTCCACCATTAGTGTGAGAAGGCCGCGGAACGTGCGCCTGAAACGCAGAATTCTCGACCAGTGGAGTTACCGCTGTGCGAGCAAGGCGCAGCTCTGAAATGTCAAGCTGCTCTATAAGATACCTTGCGACAGACTGCTTCCCGGCGCATATCCCTTTCACAATAAGTCAGCCAGGATTTCAGGGATCTAAACATCTTGTTGAACCTACCGCCGCACAAGCCAATGAGCATACTGAGGTCACATAAGGTAAGGACCTTGTTTTGGACAACCCTGGTGGTGGTGTAGAAACGTCAGGATCCTCGCTAAGGTAAGGTACCTCGAGGGCCGTCTACCTCTAACTCCGTAAAGTACTAGCTACGCTAGTAAACAACGCCGCTCTCCACGTCACGCTAGCGACCCGGTCCCGTGGTTCGGCCCTGTGATCATCCCGCAGCACGGTTGATCGATCCCCTCCCAGTGTTCCCTCCGAAGTAGGTTCCATTGCAAACGTTCTTTCTATCCGCTTGATCACTTCGAATCATCCTGCATCTTCCGTGATCCTCATCCTACAGTGCGTGCGACTGGCGAGCGTGCTTTCTCAAACATGTTAAAGTTCGCAACATTGACTTCAGACATTGAGCTCCCGTTCTACACCTCCCTCGCCTCTTACAAAATCAACCACGACAAGCTGGATGACTCTGCGCGGCGCCTTCTTGGACTTTACGAGATACGCCCATCTGAGGCGCCTGAAGCATCGTGTCGAATTCAGATCCACGGCAATGCCCTGACGAATGATGCGTTAGTAATGCTAAGGTGCTCCGGCGCTGTTGACTTCGCTCTGACCTAAGCTCTCAGAGTTTCAGCAGGTTCCTATAGAGCTGAGGGTATGATCAAGAATGTCAACACCATTGAGGAATACAACAGTTTGGACAAGGGAGCGATCCTAACACAAGCTGGACGTACCGTACGGCAGACATTGTCTATTCTGAAGTGCGAGCAGACCATCTGACGTTCTACACAGATCTGGGATGCTATCAATGATGGTACCATATACTCATGCCCTTCGCTGCTAGCTTCTTTCACCGCTATCTGCTTTGCAGACCTCAAAAGGTACAAATTCACCTACCTGTTTGCATTCCCTGCGCTTCATTCCGAACCACCATGGAGAGTCGTGGCAGATTCTGGAAACGATGTGGCTGGGAACAGCGAGCAGGGCACATCCGGGTATGTGCCCCTCTGTCTGGCCGGCCTTGAAACCTCAGCTTTGGTAGATGCTGTACAAACATGGCGATATGGTGTTGATTCGAGACAATGGGGGTTTTTTTTGGCTAAGAAAAGAAGAGGCGGTCCTCCAGGCATCATCGGTGAACATACCGATACTGCTGGTATGCAAGGAGGAGTTGATCGGAGGCCAACGACTCCAGGCATGCTTCACAAAGATCTCGATTACGAATGGGTGGTTGGGTCTGTAGCTAGCTTCGAACGTGGTTTCTTTGACGGTGTTGACCCCGATGACGGTTTCGTTTGTTTTGCAGATCCATCGACGTACGCAAAATACCCAGGCTGGATGCTAAGAAATTTACTAGTTCTTGTCCGCAGGCGGTGGAAGCTTGAAAAGGTCCGGATTTTGTGCTATAGGGATATTCAGTCACGGCGAGATGACGCTCGGAGTATCATTCTTACGTTGGAACTCGCACATGCTACCTCGTCGGTTACTTCATTTGCTGGGAAACCGTCGTCGATGCAAGTTGAACTACCCAAAATCACAGGATGGGAGCGCAATAGTGGGGGCAAGGTCACAAGTAAGATTGCAAATCTTGGGGAGTACATGGATCCGCAACGGTATTCCACACATTAGAGTAACGTCAACCCATCAGATGCTGACTGTCATTTTCAGATTAGCTGATCAAGCGGTTGATCTCAATCTGAAGCTCATCAAGTGGCGAATAGCGCCAGATCTTGATCTAGAGAAAAACAAAAATACGAAATGCCTCCTGCTGGGAGCTGGGACACTTGGCAGCTACGTTGCGCGAAATCTGATGGTGAGTACAATGTTACTATGCAGCTATTTGCTTCGAGCAGCTGACAAGCCCCGAAACAAAGGGCTGGGGCGTTCGAAGTATTACGTTTGTCGACAACGGATCGGTATCATTTTCTAATCCTGTGCGCCAGCCACTCTTTAACTTTCAGGATTGCTTAGGGGGTGGGGTCAAGAAGGCACACAGGGCTTCAGATGCTCTGAAAGAAATTTACCCTGGAGTCGACTCAAAGGGCTACGTGATGTCGGTGCCAATGGCAGGCCACCCGATTATAGACGAATCCACAGTCAAGTCCGAGTTTGAGACCTTACGAAGGCTTGTTGACGAACACGACGCCATATTCTTGCTCATGGATACACGTGAAAGCAGATGGTTGCCTACCGTGATGGGTAAGGCAGCGGGGAAGATCGTGATGAACGCCGCTTTGGGTTTTGATACTTTCGTAGTCATGCGGCATGGTTTAGACCATGACAGTCAAATCGAGCAAGAACTTGGGTGCTACTTCTGCAACGATGTTGTAGCTCCGGCAGATGTAAGCTGGACAAGCGGTGAATGAAAGCGCCTCAGCTGATCATATGCGCCGCTAGTCGGTCACAGATCGAACGCTTGACCAGCAGTGCACGGTTACTCGTCCTGGTATAGCCGCGATTGCTTCTGCGCTCCTTGTTGAAATATTCGTCTCCCTATTGCAACATCCTCTAGGTGCATTGGCTCCAGCACCAACATCACCCCGTGAGGATCGCGGAAGTCACCCTCTCGGGATTGTGCCTCATCAAATTCGAGGCTTTCTTTCAACCTATCAGAACATGGTAATCAAAGGCAACAGCTATGATTGCTGTAGTGCGTGCTCGAAGAAGATTATAAGTACCTACCAATCAGAAGGGTGGCATTTTATCAAAAGGGCATTAAATGAAAGGGGCTACGTGGAAGGATTAAGTGGATTAGCAGAGGTAGGGCAATTGATCAGGATTATGCCTAGGTCAGCCAAGGTATTTTCTAGGGCTAACGGTATATAGGTTCAGCGATCTGCTGAAAGCGCCCTTGCTGACATGGAGTTGAGTGATGAGGGGAACACAGAAGATGAAGAAGGCGACGGGCAGATTATTTGAACTGAAACATACTCTAGTCAGATACTTATCAATGACGGCGTTGGATGGTAATTAGAGCTCGCAAATCTCGCATACTGTTACTCTAGAGAGTGAACAATGGCGGTGGAGTGTGATTTGGGCCGTGGGAAGGTCCGCAGATTATGTATAATAATGACTGGCGATGTTGTAGGAATGGACTACATGTCGATAAAAACAAGCTCCTCCGCGATATCTGCTTTACGTCGCAAAGCGACGAAGTATGCCTCTTTCGATTCCTATGCGGATTGTTACCTGACTGGCCAAGACTAAGAATCCGTTCTACTTACGCTACGAGACGACTCCGGTTTCTCCCTATGTACCTTTGCAAAAAGAGTTTTCAATCGACCCTCGAAAGCCTTGTCCTCTGACCCCTGATAGAACTTGCAGACAAAGTGTCCCCCTAAACGCAGGGTATCGAAACTAAACCGTAATGCCGCGTTACAGAGATCCTAAATACTGTTACTTCGAAATCCTTACAACACCTTACGAAAGCCTTTTCCTAACCATGCTGCCCGCGTGATCCCTGAAGCTCATGCCGCTGGTGTTCATCATCCTATAATATGGGTCACTCAGACTCCTCTTCCAAAAGCCGGCAGTCTGTTCCCAGGGTGCGGACATATCACTGAGAACTATGTCCACCATCAATCCTTCCGTCGAATGCTTTTCCATCTTCATATAGCGTCCAGCTCGAGCTTGGACATTACCTTCTACCGCCGATTGAAGATCTGCCCTCTTCTCAAATTCGAAGTATCCTCGGGAATTCTCCTCCAGATCTTCCTGGGTCGCCTGATCGCCTTCCTCCACGGCGGCCAGGGACTTTTGCCGCCTTAATCTTCCACGATCCGATTCCCTTAGAAACTTTTTGAATTCATCTTGAACCGCTTGAGAGAGGAAATTGCCCTGGATCGTGGAAACACCAGCTGGAGGCTGCGCCGGGATGACATCGATCCCGACCACTCGACCGTTTGGCGACGTCCGATCTACAGCTACCTATGCGCCAAGTGAGCTCAGGCCGTTTGGTCTGCCATATGGAGAGTGTGTACCTGGGACCATGACCCTGGAGCATATCCCTAGAATTGTTAGCTTTGCAATGATCTGAAATAGGGGCCTCATACCAAATCCACGACTGTCTGGCCTGCCTGAAATATCTTGTATTTCTCATTGATCTAAACCCATTCTAAGCCAAAGAACTCCAAATCCGAAGCCACATTTCATACCTCCAAGAGTTTGAAGGCAGCACGGCTCTTTAATCCTTGAACTTTAGCATTGATGGCGAACTTGTCTTTCCCTTGTCGAGTCTGCCATCGTTTCGACGAAGAGGATGCATGGCATCCAAAGTCCACTCGGTAGCTCACTCTTCGGACATTGGATTGAATGTACGACAAGCAGAAGGCTTCACAGAAGCCATTTCGCATTGCTGGAGGTAGATAATTTAACGATACCTCTGTCGCTTAAGCCTCTCCACCAATGTTGTAACAACATGAATCAATTAGCTCATCTCTAGTACATCTTAGATGCAAAATATCAATGTTACACTATTCTAGCTATGCACCATACATGAGAAGCCGTTCCATATACACCTGACCTCATTCTTCTTATTTGACTAGCGACGCCGAGTCAATATCCGTACTACTTCAGTACATATGTTTAGCTCCTGTAATGCTGGGATGAAATAACGCTGGTGCAGTTTACGCGGAGTGGGGATAAATACGGAGTACGAGTACCGCAATCAGTGCACATCATAACGCAGCATACGTGCATACGCAGTACTACCACGTTAGTACCCGATGAAGATTCGGCTGCTTGGATTATTATAATCACATCGATGTCTCAGTTACCAAACTTTTCTCCTGCAAGGCCTGGCTAATACCCGAAAATCATCGACTATAACCCAACAGGTCCGTGATCTTTGATACAGGCGAGATAGCTTCGACTAGCTCCGCAGTGAAATACTCGAGGTAGAGCTATGTATCAAGAGCAAGTGAAGCCGAACTCTTAGGTTCTATCAAAAGAAGTCGGTCGCACATCTTCTTCAAAATTCCTTCAAAGAGTCCAAACCCAATTCCATGTAGATACACGAAAGATTCACCGCAACGTCTCGAAATTTTCCTAATTAGCTTAGGCTTCCCTCAAGACCGTAGCCGATCAAAGCCGGTCAAATTTTAGCGACGGTGGCCTTTCTGTCTCTTTTGAGTGGCGAGATCGTGCCAAATTCACCTTTCGCCGGTCGAAGTCGGACGCGGGCACCAAGCTTTGGTCCTCCGAGTGTCAATCTGCCCACTGTACCCAGGTTTCTTGCTCCGCCCAGGAGCTCCCGATCACCTTTAAAGGCCTCCCCATCGTCCTCGTCGAACAGAGTTTCACTGGGACCTTCGCCGAGTATTTTCCGTTTTCGCCTCTTTACCTCGACATCACCGCTGGCTGTATCATCTGAGATTGCGTTTTCTGCGACCGTTGGCCGAGCGATTGCCACGGACCCGGTCGCCTCGTCATTCTCTTCGGCAACCTGCTCTAACGACGGTGTAGTCTGTGGTTTCTTCCTATTAAGAGGGGCCCCAATATCCGTCTTTGCTGACTTCGATTTTCCAGTTAGACCTGACTTTCGTACGGGCGCATATTTACTGGCGTAGTTGGTTATCGGGGCTTTGTGGGAGTCTGCAGCGGAGGATGACCCCTTTAAACTCTGCAGACCGTTCGGAGGATCATTAATTTTCTGTAGCTCTTCATCTCGATCGCTATTACTTGGTTCTCCAATGGGGCTGTCCGGTCCTACGCTCGCCGTTCGATTCAGAAATGGCGTAATGGAGAAGGTAGATTTGTCTCCTGGTAAAGTCGAGCCTCTTTTGCTCTTCTTTGTTACTGGGGGAAGACCGGGTGTGCCGATCATGGTATCTGAATCCATCTGTGCGGCGTTTCGTTTGCGAGAATTTCTAGCCGTCGTTTTCCCAACGCCAATGGCATCTAAACTGCCAGCAGTTGCTTGAGCAGTTGTGTGAACGTTCAGTTTCTTTGTCTGCTCTTCTTTAAGCTGGTCCTTCGCAAGCCTTAATTTGTTCTTCAAGCTATCCAAGCGGGACTCGAAAGTAGCATTCTCATTCTCCAACTCGGACATGGTCTTTTGGACCTGGCGTTCTACCTTTTGGCGCTCACTTCGCTCTTTGGCTACTTCTGCCTGGAGTTGTTCAAGCTTGCTCTCATATATTGAATCTTGGGCTTGCAATCTACCTTCCTTAGCCAAGTTACGTTGCGTAGAACGTCTCTCTGTTTCCAGCTCCACCTGGCAGGTACTCAATTGCCGCTGGAAAGATAATTTTTCTGCAAGCAGCGACTGTTGCGATGCAGCCTGAGTCCGCAGGTGTTCGACTTCGGGTCTCAATGTTGACAACTCGCGAGCCAACGTAAGCTTTTCCGTCAGTAGTTTGGTCGAATTCATCGTGACACCGTGTAAGGAACTTAGCTCTACCTTCGAAATTATCAGCATCCCGTTGGCGCATCTCAGCTTGGGGTCTTTTCCTACTTTCAAGGTCTCGACTTCCCGCGACTTTACTCGCAGATCACTTTGTGTACTTTGTAGACTGTCTACAGCCAATTCTAGTCGAGCCTCTACGTCCTTGCAGTAGTTCATCAGTTCTTCGATGCATTCATCGTCCGTTGACAGTTGCGCATGCAGGTCCTCGTTCCGATCCTCAAGCAATAGTATTTGTAGACGAAATTGCCTTGTTTTCTCAATGTGAAATACAACCTCAGACTGTTGCAAACTTTTCTCATAAGCTATCTCCTGCGCACGAGTGTTTAGTGCCTGCAAAAGCTGCGAAGAACGAGATCAGTAAAACAAGTCTAAGTAAGATGCAGTTTAGGCTATCACCTCTGCAGCTCCTGCGCAATCTTGCTGTATATTTGTGTCCATTGTAAGCGTCAGGGTTTGATAGACTTGAGTGGGCTGGTAATGGTTTAATAAGGATCGCGCCTTTTGCACGCGGATTAAAAGTAAGGTAAACACACGTATTGCTTAGCGCAATCATGGATAAACTAATACCCCGTCTGCCGAATTGAACAACAACCACATTCTCCTGTAGCTTCCAAGACAGATAAATTATCAATTTTACAGCACTGACACCGAGGACTCTGACCTTGTATCATCATGAGATTTCCTAGATCTTTCATTCTATGCCTGCTTCCGGCTATCTCTCTAGCCGTGAAAAAGGATTTGGGATCTAGGTTCGAAGACTATCATGCGAAGTCCCTCCTATCAGCTCCTCTGAAGCTCGACGACGCTTCGTACGATGAGCTGACCGGCGCTCCTCGCAACTTCAGTGTAGTTGTTCTCCTCACTGCGCTTGAAGCTCGCTTTGGATGCCAATTGTGTCGCGACTTCCAACCAGAATGGGATCTGATTGGTAGGAGCTGGGCTCTGGGTGACAAAGATGGAAATCTTCGGGTGCTCTATGGCACATTGGATTTCTTGGATGGAAAGGGGACGTTCCAGAAGGTATCAGGCAATTGTTCTCAACGTTGTCATCTTCAGTCCCTGCTACAGATGCTGATTGTCCTTGATAGCTCATGCTGCAGACTGCTCCAATTTTGCTCTTCTTCCCACAAACGGTCGGCCCGGACGCCAAGGCTGACAGTCAGCCCATTCGATATGACTTCACAGCGGGGTGAGTGAAACAAAGATATCGAGAGTAAACTTGCATGTGCTAAACCTAGTGCTTCCTCAAGCTCACAATCTGCGGATCAAGTATACGACTGGATCACTCGGCATTTGCCGGATGGCGCGAAGCCACCCATATATCGGCCTCTAAACTATTCTCGCATAGTCGCTGTTACTACCAGTGTTCTAGGACTTGTGTCAATCTTGAGTGTCGCGTCACCTTACATACTCCCAATCATCCAAAACCGAAACTTGTGGGCTGCAATTAGCCTTATTATCATACTGCTCTTTACAAGTGGTCATATGTTTAATCACATAAGGAAAGTGCCATATGTGTCGGGTGATGGAAAAGGTGGAATCAACTATTTTGCTGGCGGTTTCTCCAACCAATTTGGCCTTGAGACGCAGATTGTCGCTGCAATGTGTAAGTGGCCATCCAACCGTCTAGTCCTTTCATGACGCGAATCTAGAACACTGACAGTTGTGTAGACGGCACTCTTTCCTTTGCAACTATTGCTCTAGCATTGAGAGTACCACGCATGTCAGATCCAAAGAAGCAGCAGGTGGCTGTTTTCGCATGGGGCGGTGTAATGCTTGTCATGTACAGCTTCTTGCTAAGCGTCTTTCGAATCAAGAACGGAGGGTATCCCTTTCACCTGCCGCCATTTTAAGTAGATTGATGTAACATATTCGCTTAGAACTTAATATATTGCATTATTTAAGGGAACCACTAAACGTACACCCCTTTTCACTACATGTACACCCCCATTTCACTACATATACACCCCCTCTCAGCTGGGTTTAGCGGTCACTAAAATAGGCCTAGCGGCATAATATTCATAACAACGCGCACACGTTCTTCTTCATCAACCGACTACTCTACCTATTCACCACCTCATCGCCGCCGTCAATCCCTGAGCTACAGCCCACGATTATGCGCTCATCGTCAGTCGCTCGAACAAAATCAAGCGGGGAATCAAGGATAAAATTTGGCTGAGGTGTGATAGAGATGGTAACAGGTGGTACTGGCGGGCAAAAGAGACTACACGCCGGCTCAAAGCTTATCGAATGTCTCTTCAAAGCAATAGCTAGCAGGAGACTTCTATGAGGTGTTTCAAATTTGATCAAATGTAAATTCGGTTCGAAAAAACATTCGCCCTCAGCGATACTTGATTTTTGGTGACGAGCTCAAACAAATATAAGTACCTCTGAGACTTACAGCTTTTCGACCGCTAATTCTATTTTGGTGGCCGCTAGACCTGGTTGAGAGAGAATGTACATGTAGTGAAAAGAGGTGTACGTTTAGTGGTTCCCCTTATTTAACTCATAAGATCTAATCGTATTAAGCGACTTCAAAAACCATACTTACTCGTATGTGAGAACGGAACGCGTGAATTTTTGAATATACATATATCATATCTCGAGCTGCTTGAGTATGCTGTGGGACGATATACGGATTTTTTCGGAATTTAACATTCAGATAGGTGTATGATATTATAAGTGGGTTCATTAACTCTACGGATTAGATCGCCTACTTGGGTTGCCGATGGCGTCTTTATTTCACGTCTGGCTCGGTCTCGAGACCCTGGGGAAAGCATTCGGGGCGCTTTCGCAGGCCATGAAGACCTTGCTCACACTAGGATATTTGGGGACGTACCCTTCGCGTGGTATGGCATGAATGAACGAGTCCACGAGGTATGTCCATATGATGCTATACCAGCGTGCATGCGCGCAACGACGAGGCTCAACCCAACTTCTTTCAGCTATCGAGGTGTGATGAGTCTACCACAGCGACTTAAACCACGTCAAATTCAAACCTACAAACGTCTCTTCATCGGGCTTAGCCGCCAAGAGTAGAGACAACGTTGTTTACCTAATGAACTCCTTGGCCATGATGCTGAGCGCTACTGATCGCCCTGGACCGCTAGGAGAGTTTGGAAAAGAGCTCGGTTGTGCCTACCAAAGTGACGTTGCTGGATGGGTCGACGTGTACAGCGGATAGAATCAAACCCGAAGTATTTAGGTTCTCTGCGCAACAATTACGATAGCGCGCGATGGGTGCAAGCAGGCACAGCAGAGAATGGAAGGGCAAAGCAGGGGCAAAGGTCACATGAGCAACTGAGTCGCCTGTAGCTAGGGTGCGAGGTCAGACCGATGAAGGGATCAATCCATCGTTCGGCAACTCTCCCGTATGGTAGACGCATGAGTGGACGATGGCGGTAGGTGTCGGTTTAGGCAGTGCGGTGGGAGGGGAACAGAGAGCAGGCGGAAGGAGATCGGGTGGTGTTGGTGGTGAGGTGAGGTACCTTACCTTAGCGAAGTGTCTACCCGAATCTCTGAATGCAACGTACTCGTAATCCCGTTTGATGTCAGACTCAACAAGCTCGAAAGCGTAACTCTTCGAGACTACAGTCGTAGTATGTATATACACACTGATCAGTGATGAGTTCGTCTTGAGTGCTATCTGTATCAATATTCATACGCGTAGCAAAGAACAGACAGGCCATGTCATGTTAGTTACACACACAGTCGTTAATGTCGACATGCGTGAGATATGGCCCCAGATACGTGTACGGAACGTTGATATTCATTCAGAACATACCATCACCACAATTGACGCACCCATTTGAGTCGAAGCCACAGAACAGTCGATGTATCGTTGATTGCAAAACCTGTATCGTTTTTTAGAATTTATCGAGAGCCTCACCAAAATTAGTGGAAAATCTTCAAAAGTGCAAAATAAGAAAACAGAAATTGTAAAATCAATCTCACTGCCTTCTCTCATGTCGTAGCATTAGAAATTGAAGTTATACTCATCTGTTATGATTCTCAAAAGACTCACTGATTCTTCTTCTGCTACTGCTTCTTCTGCTGTCACTCATTTCAGGAAAAAAGCAGCACTTAAGTCACTCAGCAAACTCAGATTGACTCTTAAATCATCTGAATCATCTGAAGTTTCAGAGATTGATAGAAGTGCTCTTTCTACTCTTGCTGCTGCTGCTGTCGTCGTGATTGTGATCTTCTCATTGTCATCTTCATCATCATCATCATCATCATCACTTCTCTCTTTTGAATGATTTCAATGATTAATCAGTTCAGATGATTCAGAGATTCAAAAGCTCTATTGTAGTGTATATACTTCATATGATGAGACTTAAACTTCTAATGTAGTTCATTGATGATATCAGCTGCATTCAAAAACTTCGTCAATCATAAAGATTAATTCAAATACTTGATCAGATAATGAAACTTCTTTATTAATTTCTTTATCAATTTCTTTGTCAGTTTCTTAATCAGTTTCTCAATCAGTTCAAAAGTTGAAGAAGAAATGAGAAAGTAAAGCTTTCAAAGCTGTCATTACTTTTATTATTATTATCATCATCATTTTCATCATAATATTCTTAATGTCTTCTGTTTTAAATAAATTGATTGCATTAAGTCAAGTACTTGAGTTTAAGTTGAGTCAAATTGAAAAAAGTGTCGAGTCAAATTAAGAAGTTGAATTCAAGCACTTAAGTTAAGTTGAGAAGCTTGACTTGATAACTTGATTTGAAAACTCAACTTGATTCAACAAGATATTAAATAAATGTAAATAACTTGATCAAACAGTCTTCATAATTTTCTTCATGACTTTCTATTATGTTTTCTCGTCATGACTCTCTATCAAAGTCAAATGATCTTCATGTTTTTCTTCATGTTTCTGTTCATGTTTCTGTTCATGTTTCTGTTCATGTTTTTCTTCATGTTTTTCTTCATGTTTCTCATCATGATTCTTTATCAAACAATCTTCATGTTTCTCTTTATGACTTTCTATCAAATGATCTTCAATCAGCAATGAAACTTATCTGTACATGATGCTGACTATGAATCTACTGTTTAACTACAGTAAAGTTTAAAGATTATTAAAAGTTTGAATGATATCAAGATGTTGCATGATGATGAAGTGCTATGCATTGATTGCATGCAAAGTTTTCATGATCACGCAAACTTTGATAATCTTAATACACATGTTACAAAGCAATCTGCACACAAATAAGAAAGTTAAATAAAACGCAGAACTACAAGAAAAATCACTTATAAAAATCATTTGATTCAGCATCTTGTCATCAAAATAACAAGAACTGAGACAGAACATTCTTATGTTTAATCTGTTGAGAGTGATTAGCAGAAAGAACTTAAATCATGAACATTCTTTAAATTTACATGCTAACTATGTATAAATCTTGTTAAGACTGCGTGTCTGTTATTACAACATGTCAGAAACTGAGCTAGACTAGAGATACTATCAATATAAAAGACTGATATTATTATTATTATTTTGATAGAATCTAGATACAAGACAATACATCAGATAATGTATAAGATGAAAGACAAAGAGCAAAAGAAAAGAATGAAAGCTCAACTTTTATATACATGAATTGAGCAGAATCAAGACTAGACAGTAGTTTTATTGACTTAAGATTGCAGAA
>JAABUP010009160.1_pt1 | contig 12293 bp, 14 predicted proteins | sample 5559201 | NCBI WGS metagenome assembly JAABUP01 (sample SAMN10711887, study PRJNA513373) | rock metagenome | isolation source: Antarctica rocks | place: Antarctica | reverse complement strand
GCAACTACATCCGTGTAGAGATTGGTCCAGCAGGTGGCAGGCTTTCCTTAAAATCTTAGGGAAGATGTCAATAAGGTCGACGTCTTCGCCGTGTATATCCGGTTGTTGTTGGTATATTGTCGATTATGTTGACAAGGCTTTAAGTTCTTGACGAAAGTTAGGTATTACGAGTTCTAATAGCGCAGATTGCGGACATATTGAAGGAAGGCGGATTGTAGATGAGAGCACTTGACTATAGTGAGCTTAGGTGTTTTATTATCGATCCTTGAGTTTCAATCTTCGAGTTTCATCACCAATACACCACTGTTTGGAGAGCTACAATGTTGTGCAGGAGAGTCCAGGAATTCTTTGAATGTAGAATGAAGAGTGCTTAGAAAACGACGAGCGTCCCTTCGTTGAAGAAGGTCGAGTGTCGCCATAGCGCCATTGATAGCTAATAGTAACAATAGCAGATACACTTCAATAAGAGCCGCAGTTCTCCATAGGCACCATTCAGAAACGGTTGTGAATGCGTAGTCCCAAGCGAGCAAGTGCAGGCTACCAAAGACAATGGTGGATGCCGCCATGACTGCCATGAGAGGCTGGATGAGCGGTGGAAGAATAGTTTTACTTCCGTTTGGTATATGATCTGTAGCAATGGGGTCTGTTCCATGAGGCAGGAATAACAGTTCCAGAAGGCTATCGGAGCGTAGTTGCTATAGCTTCGCTATCTGGAAATTGTCGAAAGATGCAGTAAGTAGCATAGGGGTCTCTATTACTTGAGGTCTCTTCCACTAAAAACCACAGGTCGCGACTGTACAAGCGATAGACCCTATAAGTTATTATCTTCATCTGAGATATGCTAAGACCTAGGACTGCTCCTGCAACAAGTGAGATTACTAATCTAAAGTTTAGTATCACGGCCTTCGCGAAAACGCTCGTTTTGCTTTTGTCTTTAATGTCATCCTCAGTCGGTAAAGGCAAGGTCGTAATGAACCCCTTAGATCGTTCATGTGCAAGTCATATAGCATCCAACGGATGGCCTACGTCTTTTCCTCCCATCATGTTTCTGGCCCGCACAACGTGGACTCCTTCAGATATGTTCGGCTCTGCCGCAATGAGCAATCGAAAGCGTCCCACGTTCGCATAATAAGCATGAACTGGGGTAAAGTCGGTTTTCGATTTCGTACGAGTTTGATGAGCAGGTTCCGTATTTCGTTCAACCTTAGGGTTTGTAGTATTGCCAGCGATCTCCCCATCCTATTGCATAGCTTGGTCAATGTCGTCTTCGCTTTAGAAACCAATCTTTGTGAACCACACATATAACTGGTACATTCTCAACGGCGACCATGCTCTGCTTCGCCGTACGTAGCTCGGCAACGGCTTCTACAAGTATAATCTCCAGGAAAATCGTAGCCAAAGCAAACCATCTTGTCTTGCGCAGGCACTTTGTCCAAACTCCATCTTCTCGACCGGTTCAATTAAGGCATAGATCCCTCTTGTGGTAGTATCTCGGGAGCATGTGATCTCATGGCATCTCCAGGTAGTAAGTCTAGAGCTATAATCAAGCAACCAGATTGAAATATTGGGTTCCTTAACAATGCAAGTCCAATGGCCAGCGCAATACAGTGTTACAAGGCCGAAGAAACAGAGCATTTTTTATCTGAGGTCCCCATGGAGCTAGCCTCGTCATGTTCCACAAGACAATCAACTTCAGGCCACCAGTTGCGGATAGCTAGCTATCGCCAAGCGAGCTCCATCACAAACTTCTAGCTGCGATCGAAGATGCGCTTGACATGCTTGTATCACCAATGGACAGGACGCTTCATCACTACCGTTAAGTGTAGGAAATTTTTTGGTCAGAGATGATGAAGGTTCCAATCCGCGGCAATCTTGGCTGCTGGAATCCAGCCCAATCAACTTGAGTAGCAACAAATCAGCTATCAAGAGTCCATTCGGATATGCAGAATTTGGAGTCCCATCGGGACGTAGTACCGTGCACCAACACCTCATAGCAATTATGACTATTACATGGTTTAGTGCAAAAAGCGCAAGTTGTCTTTGACCCAACATTCGCAAGCGACAAGCATCAACTTTTGAATGATATAGTCTCCCCTTCTCAATTCTTCGATCTTTTCCTTTCTTATCGTAGCATCTTTCATGACACCTGCGATATCCTGCTAAGGATTAAATATAATTCACACTTACTTTCCTTCGGCGCTCATCAGTACACAACGCCATCATCATATGTGCAGCCAGCTTCGGTGTCTTTTCTCCATGCTTTAAAGCTGATAGTACGTTCTGTATTCTTAGCTTAAGCCCACTGAGTTAATACGCATAGACCGCTCGCGGTACTCAGATACATGGCCATAGAGCCGGAATGCACGTAACAGCCGTGGACGTCCTTTCCTTCTGGGTTCCATTTGAAGATCTTGGTGAAATCTAATTGAAGTGGCCTTGGATGTCACGTAAGCAGCGCTGACAGGATGGTCCAGACATCCTGAGGCGCTTCTGATCAATCTGGGGACACCGGTTCTTAACAGCAATCATCGGAGGCAGGACCGCATGAATGAGGGAAGTCAGTCCACAAATATTACTTTCAACGACATGTCGCTAACCGTCAGGTTTCTCTGCTTCTAGAGTACCGAATAATGTTACTCCCGTAATGTCTGTGAGAACGTCGACAGTTCCAAGCCTCGACCCGAGTCGTCGGGCAACTTATATTAGACTTGCTAGATTTGTGACATCTGCCACCACAGGTATGAGTTCTTTCTTACGCATGTGCTCATATCCCACACCGTAAATTCATATCATCGGTACGGGCGCGCTATACAGACAACGCTTGCTCTAGCTGCAGGAAAAGCTAGAGCGGAAGCACGACAGACACCTCAAGTGGCACCTATGATGAGAATAATTTTGCCATTAACGGCGGCCATATTCGAAAAGGCGAGATAAAAAATTGTAGGCATCTTACGCGTAGTGATGGTAGACCTTGCCGAGAATGGGAGAGTCATTGGTTGCCTTACGTCCGAATAGGACGGTGCAAGCTCTGAACGATTCCCTCCAACAGCCTTCTCACAAACAGAACGGACCTCTGCATACATACTCGAGAAGGCTATCCTAAACCCGTCTACCATAATACCTGGCATTGCTTTGCAATCAAGAGTTCAATGAAATTCCGAGTGACCACGATCTAGGGAACGACATGCCCCATTTGCCCATCAGCTTTCTCACGTCAAGCTCACTTCCAGGTAAAATGTTAACAAACAAAGACTCGATCGTCGGAGATAGGCAGTTCAGAATGCATAGCACCATTCTCGTCTCCAACCCTAAAGAAAGAGCACTGTCCCAACCCCGGTTGAACTACCTTATAGTTTGCCAACTTTTTTACCAGGCGCTTGCGCACCACTTCCTGCATACCTGCACACCCCAAACATCTCACTGCTCTACATCGATGATTTGCCATTATCATCTTCCTCATCGAGTGTCCAGCCTTCTTCTGCACAGCTCGCGCCTTATTCCCTTCTGTTAAGAACAGTGTTCCTGGGTCCACAAGAGTAATTGCTAGCTTCCAGTACACCTCACACTCATGTTCACGATTAAAGAATTTTCTATCAGTGTGCCAGCGTGAAAGGTCAAAATCGTGTGTTGGCCGCGATGCACGTATGGTGAGCCAGTAGTGTTCCACTTACGCTTTTGCAAGGAAAATGTGCACGAAAGACGAAAAGGAAATGAATCCATGGGTAAGATCGCCGTTTATTGTCGCATCTGCCCATCTATAGTAGCATGGCGGGAGGGAGGTAAGATTAAGCAGGGGCCCCAATGCATGCAGCTCGAATCGTTCTTTAGAGGTATGTGCTGCCCGTGCAGTGAATGAGAAGAAGGGCTGCAGAGCTCGTCAGACTGAAAGACATAGGTGAAGAGTTCGAGATTCAGTGGAAGGAACTCCCAGGATGTTCTCCAGCGACGGAGCCATTCCGCCTGGGGTAGGAGATCATTAGGGAGTGTCTATGACTCTGAAATCATATTGCCAATGATGTGATTTGGATTTCTCAAAAGCTCCAATAGCACAAGCAGAAATCGCAGCGCAAAACGTACAATGTAGATCTTCAATTATGGTGACAAATATCAGTAGGGGAAGATGGTACATGTTGAAGAATACTTAGGCACTTCCAAAGTTCCAAACGTACAGTAAGGTAGGTAGATGCTAGTTGCCTCTAACGGGGTGTGTGACACGTCTGAAGATGCTAGGCCAAAGCAGGATCGCTTACTAAGAGGGATTTGACGAATCACCGTCTTTTGTTTGAGCATGATCCCACAATCCGAACACGATGCGTCGAGAAAGTATGCCTGTTGGGAATCTTTCCGCATGGGCAAAGCTGAACGGCGTTGGCTTCAATGGAGTTGAAGTAGCTCCTTCGCCCAGTAGCAGAGGCGCAGGCCTAGTGTTGACCGCTCAGAGGAACGATAAGGATTCCATTCTTGTGACGGTGCCGAAAGATCTGGTCCTATCTCTCGAGAATGTGTGGATATTTGCCAAGTCTGATAAGCACCTCAAGGACGTCCTTGAAGCTGTCGGCGAGTATGCAAGGGTACTTGATCCCATTTCGTCATCCAAGACCATAGCATATTAGAGACTTTACTGATACATGCCAGACAGCTCGGGGAGCAATTCTCATATTTCTACTAGTCCAAATCACGAACAGTGCTACAAATGGTATAGTCGGGGTTTACAATCCACTGACTGAATATGTGAAGCTGCTGCCTGCGCACATCCCGTTACCAACGTTTTGGGACGATGAAGAGCGCACTTTTTTGGTGGGGACCTCAATCGAGGCAGCGTTGGAAGCGAAGCTGAAGAGCTTAGACCGCGAGTTCACTCTTCTTCGGGACTCAACTTTACCAATCAATTGGTGTCAGCAATTCTGGTGGGACGCGGAAACAGGAGCCCTGACCTTTGACGACTGGAAACAGGTTGATGCCATGTATAGATCACGGGCCTTGGATCTACCCGGTACAGGCCATGTAATGGTTCCTTATATTGATATGGCGAATCATGCATCGGGCGAGGACACTGTAGCCTTGTACGAAACCGATGATAACGGTAATGCAGTCCTACTTCTTCAACATGGTAAACACACCATTTTAGGGGAGGAGATTACTATCACATATGGGGACGAAAAAGGTGCATGCGAAATGCTGTTCTCCTATGGCTTTATTGACGACACTATGAAAAGCGCCCAGGAGCTGTTTCTCGATCTTGAGATCCCAGGCGACGATCCGTTGAAGATTGCAAAGATGGCTGTTAACAATTCAGCACCTGGCTTCCGACTGTTTCTGCAGGACGATACAATACAGTGGGAAGGCGCCTTCGTTTGGCTACTTTGTGTGAATGAAGAGGACGGGCTTGGGTTTTCGGTTCTGCAAACGAACGATGGTGAGAGGGAACTGAGTGTCAATTGGAAAGACAGTGAGATTACAGATATTTCGGAGCTTGACAAACTTCTTAAAGCGGAGCTTCTGTGGGATGTGTTTGAGTTACGAGCAGTTGCGACATTGCAAACTCGGCTGGAAAGCCAACTCCGCGCACTTGACAGCAGCGAGGATCGCACTCAAGGAATATTATCTACAGACGAAGCCATTTATCCCCGGCTTTTCAACGCCTTGAGGCTGCGCGGACTCGAACGAACATTGATGCTGCGAGCTTATGAAACTCTTGAAAACAGGGTATGTTTCGTTCGCAATTTCTCCTCGAGTAGCAACTAGCAAACCTGCTGATTATGATTTATGAATTGTAGAAATCCACACTCCTCGAATCGAAAACCGTCCAGGACTATCTAGCGTCTGGAGCGGACCAAAGCCAGGCAACGCTTGAGGATGACTTTTCCTGAAGGGGAATAAAAGCTGGCAGCTAGGTTTCTTAGGTATGTTGAACTGCGGAAATAGCCGAGCTTTGCGGAGAAGGTCCGTGCATGATGGATGGCATCATCTCTGTTGAGCCCCAAATCTATGAACATGGAACTTACAAGTCGCGAAACACTTGCTCGACGACAATCCACTCGAAAGGAAGTCACCGTACAGCATGACCCGTTACGATGTCGCTGGACTTGTCTATCTATCCAAACAAACGCCCGGGGAAGATGTTCCATAACATGGGTTTCCGGCCAAATCGGCTTGGGTTCGAACCGAGTCTCGGCACCATAGAGTATAGCACCTAAACTACATCCATCAAGGGCACAACTTCAATTTCGGGATGCGGAGAAGGGGATATGCCAAGAAAGGTACATAACCTTGGCGTGTGGTTAAGTACCCAACTTGGCGCATTAAGCGCGGCGAAGATTTGAAGCTACAGTACCTCTCAGTGCGCTACCTAGGTACCCCAAGAGCTTGCTCGTCATCGGGCAGTTTCTGTCCAACGTTGAAATGCCTGGTTCTACGACCTCAGCCCCCATGGCAGAGGTGAAATTTGATGGATGATTTAGGCAGTTGAGATATTGAAGGGTCTCCCCTGACTGCGCTGTGACCGTTCAGGCACATTCAATTGGCTGCAGGGACCCGTTGTCCCACGACATGGAAGAAATATGCCTCGAAATATGCCCGGAGGCCTACATAAAGTACCGTAGGCTATCTACGAACTGTGCATGATCATATGTGCATAATCGCAAGCAGGGCGATATGTTAGATAGCAACACAAACCAATTACCTCATAGGAGTAACAACTGAAGGAATCAGGAATTGGCCGATTAGACGTCAAGCTGTACTACCTTACAGTAATTGGAGTAGAGAACGGCGATCGACAAGGCCCCATTGCTGGATAATTGGTGAAGAGGGCAGAGTCTAGATATATGCTGACATGTTATCATTCATGATGGGGGGCGTCGCGGTTAGGCCTCCGGTAATTGTTAGGGCTCTGGCAATCCCCGCATTATTGGGCCGATCGAGATGTCGGTGCTAAAAAGTGCTAAAGATGCCACAACACAGTTCGGTAGCGTGACTAGGCTCGTTCTGGATGAGCACCAGAACACGCACATGTCTTTGGCCGACTATCAGCCAATCGAAGCGATTCCAAGACAACCACACAACCACTACACACCGTAGATGAAGCCCCCCATGAATTGCCTGCCACAATGGCACTAACACCCTCAAGGCTCCGACTTCTTCCTCCCCCATGCTGGAAGCCAAAGCAAATGGCCCGCAGTATCTAAATGATGCATAAGTAAGGTAAATGCCGTACCCCCACAGCCAAAATAGCTTTATCCTTATTCCCCCGAGCCATCTCAACGACTGCCTACAACTTCTTGTGTAACTTGACCTAACAATTGTATTCCACCTTTGTGTAAGCAAGCTTCAATGCTATCATAGTCCTCGCAGATACGCCCTCGGCTTTAGCTCGTCGTTGTCCCCAGAGAAAGCAACCATGCCTGGAATTCTTCCTATGAAAGTCATAAAAGTTGGGACGAGTGCACAAAGTAGGATCGCGCAAGCCTGTGACAGATGTCGAAGCAAGAAAATACGATGTGACGGCATTACCCCCTGCTGTTCTCAGTGTGCGAATGTGGGCTTCGAGTGCAAAACAAGCGACAAGCTTAGCCGAAGGGCTTTCCCGAGAGGATATACGGAGTCTCTGGAAGAACGGGTGAGGGCGCTGGAAACGGAAGTGAAGGAGCTGAAGGACTTGTTGGACGAGAAGGATGAGAAAATCGACATTCTTTCGAGGATTCACTCGAGTTTTCCCTCCTCACGACGACCATCAGCCACCGCTTCACCCACGACGACTGCGGAGCAGGTTCCGGTAGTGGAAGGACAGGAACCTACAGATGATGTGTTCAGGGTGCAGCAATCGCCGTGTCTGCTTGATGGGGATAATACAGATTCGTTCTTCATGGGCGCATCAAGTGGAAGAGCCTTCATAGGTGAATAGTGCAGCCGTGGGCTAGCCACAGTTTTCGCTGACGGCTTTAGATACGTTCAAGGCGAAGGTTCAAGAAAGTGGTAAACAATGTAGTGATTTCAAGACCGAGTCCTTCTTCGCCCCGAGTACTAAACCGTCTTTACCCAGAGGTACTTCAGCTACAAGTACCACGTCAAAGGCGCCTCCACGCCTCGTTTCTGATCAGATGATCAACATCTTTTTCCAAGAATGGGCCCCTTTGTTTCCGGTACTGCATAGGCCTACCTTTTTGAAAATTTACACCGATTTTGTAACCCACCCCGGAGACCTTCATGATCAGCAATCAATTGTGCAGCTCAATCTGGTGTTTGGCATTGCGGCGTTATCAGCTGAGGTATGTGTCTGGCGCTCAGAAGAATGGAGAGGCTGCTAATCTTCGGTCGTTAGTGGAACAAGCAGAATGCGGCGGATTTCGAGAATCAATGGCAGACTGCAATCGACTCGGTGTCTTCCGAAAACACACTAGCAACTTTACAATGTTTTGTGCTTGCACAGATCTATTGCATTGCAAAGGCAGATTATAACCAGCTACTACACTATAAGGGAATGGCGGTCAGCCTATCGCATCGCCTTGGACTTCATCAGAGCCAGAAACGCTTTTCTCTAGGAGCGTTGACAAGCGAGACGAGGAAGAAGGTGTTCTGGACGCTATATACTCTAGACTGGTGGGTTTTCTCTCTCCTCTGGAATCTGCTCACGCTGACCCCTGACAGCTTTTCAGCTGCTCTACTCGGCTTGCCAAGGCTATTGAATGAGGACGATATTTATGCTGAGTATCCCTCTGACATTGACGACGAGAACGTTTCGGAGCGAGGGTTTCAGTCAACATTACCTGGAGAATCTACCAGGCTGTCGAGCGCGTTGGCCCTCTTCCGTGTATCGCGCATCATGTCAAAAGTTCTCGACCAGAATTACCCCGCAGCTTCGACCCACGACTTGTCTCTCCAGAGCATTAGTGCATTGAACGATGAGCTTGATGCCTGGCTCAACAGTCTTGCGCCTCACTTGAGATTACACTTTGTCCAAGACAAGCCTAGCACTCATGTAGTCGGCAGCCGATCACCGCTACTGGTACTTTATACACTTCCCTTCAAACGGTCCAAAGCTAACATCACCATAAGTCACTCGCGTATCATTACATTCGGACCTTGATTCACCGCCCTGCTGTCGGTTCCACCCTTGGGCCCAAAGCTTCCTCATCAGTTATGGCGCTCGCAGGCTCAAGCAAGCACATCATTCAAATCGTGCGACTACTCGAAGAACGCAGGATGAGCTTCTCTTTTTGTCTCAACAAGAACGAACTTTTGCTCCTCTCCGGCTTCGGCCTCCTCTTCCAAGGACTTGACCTCGACCGTAACGGCAAGCTTATTCAAGATAGTCAACGGCTCATGTGCTCGGTCGTTGAGATACTTGAGCGTAACAAAGCAGCTGGAGCTGCAGGATTCAAGAAGGTAGCTTGTGCAATGATTAGTGTCGAACGAGGTCCGAAAAGTAATCAAGGACCCGGGGACACTACGCCGAGGCGGAAATCTGATAGCGTCATGCCTGCACCGAAGGTCATTTTGAAGGGAGCCAGGAAACAAATCCAAGCAGTGGCTTCGCGCATTGCTGGTGGCTATCCTCGTCAAATGAAGCAGGAGGACCCTCACGGTCGTCGAGCGACCGCCCCTAGCCTTTCTAAAAACAGTCTCGGAATCTACTCCCGAAGCGACAGCCAGAATAGCATATCATCAGCCATTTCTGAGCCATCACCTCAGTATAATCACGCGAGCTCTTCGAGCATCCAGAGGTCTCCACGCCAAGCCGCCCCTTGTCAAACACCAAATCTTGACTATTTATCCTTCAATAACGAACAGACTCCCAGACCCAACTCTCAGTCCACTATGTGCGGAACCCCGTATAAAGACATAGATGCGGCCTATGGTCTTACGCAGCAAACGCACACTCCGTACGACGGCCTATTTTCATCACCCAACCTGCTTTCAGCTTACATATCTCCGTCCCCATCGTCTGCAACCTACGACTGGGCCTCGGAAATATGGGCCATGCCACCAGATCTAGGCACTAATCCAGCTTCAGCGCGAAGTGTGCTGAGTTTCTCGGAAGAAGAGCTGACAAGCGGGGAGGAGCTGAGTAGTTGCGACATGGGGGGCGAATATCGAGGGATCGTAATACCGAATGTGGACGAATTTGGCGTGCTCGAAGGTTTGGAAGGGAGTTTTGGCCTGTGATTTAAGACTAACGATGAAGAAAAGCTGCTTACTGGTTGTTTGCTATTCGTTATGCTTGTCTGGATGGTGTAAATTATATGTCTTTTAGAGCTCCGGAGAGTTTTCTATGTGATGAATGGATCCTTGCGCTGGAAGTTGGAGCAAGGAGAGCGACTTTTCTGTAACAAAACGACTCGGAGAGTTTGTACGGTACCGTCGGAGGAATGGTTGCTTTGAAGCCTTGTACAGGCGATATGGTGGTTGCTCAATTGAAATTGTTTTAATGTCACTCGGCATGGACCCGTTGCAGGACTTATCTGGTGATCTCGAACACCTACAGATGCGAATATTCTAACTCATTTATTTGGACGTTACTCCGGATACTAGTAGCCTTGGGAAAGTCTCACCCCCAGAAGGGAAATTCCATGAGGAAGGAGCAGGACTGCCGTGCATTCCAATTTCAATCAAGCCTTTGCAGACATGGGTTCCTCTTGTAACAGAAGATCCTTTTACTCCAAACAATATAGCACTTGACGCGCTGAGCCAACTACGATATATAAGACTACTATATTTACTGTTCCTCTCGCTTTCACGCGTAGGGCAGCGCTTAGAGCTGCATCCTCCCGCCGCAGCCCAAAATGGATCCCCTCGATCCGAACAGATCCTTCTTGAAACAACTTACCGAGCCTGATCCTTTATATACCGCGCCCTTTCCCTACACTCAACCCCAATTGTTTGCTTCTCAACAAAGTAACAAGGTTGCCAACCAGCTTGTCGCTCCCTGCGATTATCTTCAGGTCCAAAGAGAGACTAGCACAGCGGATCAATTCCGTCAGACTCGAGAATACCTTTGCCCCTCCAAGCGCCCAGACGTTCTCATATACCATACCGATTGTTCCAAGCAGCACTTGTACGCCTCCATTGAATCCGCAGAGATATTCTTACGAGTTCGTCATGGATAAGAGACACCCCAGCTCGTTCCAGCAGCTGGAAAAGGTATGTTATCCTTCCAATCGCCAGTGACTGCATGCTAATTATCCCACAGCTGGGCGAGGGTACTTATGCCACTGTATACTCCACCCCATGACTATCCCTCGCGCTCCCGCTGACTCCATGGCCCCAGGTCTTTAAAGGTCGCAACCGCCAAACCGGCGAACTGGTCGCCCTAAAAGAAATCCACCTCGACTCCGAAGAGGGCACCCCTTCCACCGCTATCCGCGAAATCTCCCTTATGAAAGAGCTCAAACATGAAAATATCGTCTCGCTCCACGACGTCATTCACACCGAGAATAAGTTAATGCTCGTCTTCGAATACATGGACAAAGATCTCAAAAAATACATGGACTCTCGCGGCGGCGGCGGCCAGTTGGACTATATCACTATCAAATCTTTTATGCACCAACTCCTGCAGGGTATCGCGTTCTGCCACGAAAACCGCGTCTTACACCGAGACCTAAAGCCTCAGAACCTACTTATAAACAACAAGGGCCAGCTCAAACTCGCAGACTTTGGTCTCGCGAGAGCCTTTGGGATCCCCGTTAATACATTCTCCAACGAAGTCGTCACTCTCTGGTATCGCGCTCCCGACGTCCTCCTCGGCTCCCGCACCTACAACACCTCGATCGATATATGGTCTGCCGGCTGCATCATGGCCGAAATGTACACTGGCCGACCCCTATTCCCAGGAACCACTAATGAAGATCAACTACAGAAGATCTTCCGGCTCATGGGAACGCCCTCTGAACGTTCTTGGCCGGGCATCAGTCAGTTCCCAGAATACAAGCCTAATTTCCACATCTACGCCACCCAGGACTTGCGAATGATTTTACCCCAGGTTGACCAGGTGGGCCTGGATCTGCTATCCAGAATGTTACAACTGCGGCCGGAGATGAGGATCAGTGCGGTGGACGCGTTGAGCCATTTATGGTTCAGGGATCTGGGACAGTTGAGAAGCCAGCAGCAGGGGGCTATGCAAGCACAACAGCAAGCGGTGCAGCAGCAAGGGATGGTGGGGGGTGGGGGATATGGTGTGCCGTATCAATAATCTAGCAGGCGGGAGAACTGTACAGACCTGGTGTGGAGGGTGTTTTTGGGAGAGGAGGGATGATGTGATGATACCCATGGGTTTTTGGGGGGGGGGCCGCGAGTGGAGT